>Ga0257106_1001255_pt1 | contig 12936 bp, 9 predicted proteins | sample LP_taG_3_FD_190177 | JGI IMG/M metagenome (GOLD analysis project Ga0257106, IMG submission 190177) | Marine microbial communities from Northeast Subartic Pacific Ocean, Canada - LP_J_2011_P26_10m | ecosystem: Environmental > Aquatic > Marine > Oceanic | place: Canada: Northeast Subartic Pacific...
CGCGCCGCCGCGCGCCGCCGCGCCGCCGCGCGCCGCCGCGCCGCCGCGCGCCGCCGCGCGCGAGGCGCCGGCCGCCGCGGCCGGGGGCCGGCCCGCGCCGCCGGCCGCGCCGCGCGCGTACCCCGCCCGGGCCGCGGACGCGTGGCCCCGGGGCGCGTCGCTCGCCGCGGGCGCGGCCCTGCGGCTCGCGCGGCTCCAGCTCCACGAGGACCCCGACGCCGTCGCGCTCGAGCCCCTCGAGCGGAAGAAGGCGGAGCTCGTCGCGTCCGGCGCGTGGTGCGAGGCCTGGGCGGTGCTGCTGCCCATGACGACCAAGGGCTGGGACTCGAAGACGAAGCTCCTCGTGCAGGCGGTCGCGGCCAAGGACGTGCTCGCGCCGGGCAGGAAGCCGACGCCCATGGACATCAGCGAGAGCATCCAGAGGGCGAGCTCCCTCGTCGTCGGCGCCAAGCTCCGGCCCGCGACGGACTTCGCGCGGACGGAGGCGGGCCGCCGCGCGCTCGCGGCGACGGGCATCCTCAAGGGCTGCACGGTCGAGCGGCCCTGGCCCTTCTCGGAGTTCGAGCGCAACTTCGCGGAGATCACGTCGAACCTGGCGGGGCTGCTCTTCAAGGAGGTCTTCCGGGGCATGGTGCGCCAGGAGCGGAACAAGGTGCTCGTCGCGCCGCCGGCCCTCGCGTCCGAGTCCGCGCGGGCGCGGCTGCGGACGCCCGTCGGCGGGTCGTCGCCCCTCGCGGACCTCTTCCGCCGCGGCTACTGCGTCATCGACGGGTGCCTGGACGCGGCGGAGTCCCGGGCGCTCTACGACCACTACTCGACGCAGCTGCGGACGGGCGTGCTCAGCCACGTGTCCAAGGACGCGTGCAACGTCGGCTGCGCGTCCGCGCTCCTGCCCGTCAGGGACGACGAGCGCCGCGCCCAGTTCGGCGCCGAGCCGCCGGCCGTGAAGAAAGCCTTCGAGCTCATGGCGGGCCTCGCCGACGACGTCGACGCCGCCGCGGGCGGGCTCGAGCTCATGGTGCCGGGCAACGTCATGGTCGCGGTCTACCCGCCCGACGGCTCCAAGTACGTGCCCCACAGCGACTGGTACAGCCACGAGACCTACAACTACCGCTTCCTCTCGTGCCTCCTCTACTTCAACCCGGACTGGACCGAGGACGACGGCGGCCACCTCCGCATGCACCTCGACCGCCGACCGAAGCACGCGCCGGCCGACGGCGAGCCGGGCGCGCTCACGGACCTGCTCCCGGCGCCGGGGCGCCTCGTCCTCTTCTTCGCCCGCACGGTCACCCACGAGGTCCTCCCGGCGAAGCTCCGCGAGCGCTGGGCCTACACGCTCTGGGTCGAGCGCCTCCCGAAGGGACCCCCGCCGAAGCGCAAGCCCCGGCCCGAGGGGCCCGCCTACGACCCCGCGGGCGAGCGCGTCGGCTAAAAAGAGGCGCCGTGGCGGCGACGTCGCTTCCCCGCCGGGGACAGCACGGGCGATCGACCACGCGATCGACCCCGTCGGTGCTCCAACGTCACATTGAGGCCTACATTGCTGCTTAGACGACGACTATCGACCATGCGATCGACGCCGTCGATCGGTGATTGAACGTCACATTGAGGCCTACTTTGCGGCTCTCCCGACGTCGCCCCATCATCTCGCGGCGCCGGCGACCCACAGGCTCGACAAAAAAGTGCGCGCGAGTCGTGACGCGCATCCGCCGTGCGCGCGACCGCAGCGCCGCAACGAGCCGCGCAGCGCCGCGGCCGCGCGCACGACCACCGCGAGCGATGCGCGCCGCCGTCGCGGCGCTCGCGGTCGCCGCGGCGCTCGCGGGCCGCTGCGGCCGCGAGTGCCCCGCCTTGGGCAGCCGCGGGCCGAGCCGCGACCGCAGCGGCAAGCGGAAGTGGCACGACCTCGTGCACTACCACATCGCCAAGAACGCGGGCACGACGCTGCGGAGCGTGATCAAGACGCGCTACGGCGGCGTCGAGCTCCACGGGCCGGGCAAGCGGGCCTACGGCCACTACTTCGACAGCGACAGCAAGAAGTGGCGGGGCCGCTACTTCGTGGCCATGGCGCGGGACCCGACGGCGAAGCTGCTGAGCCAGTTCTTCTACGTGCGGTCCGCGCTCACCGGCCCGTTCGGCGAGTGGCACCGCTGCGTGACGTTCGGCGAGTACGTGGAGTCGCGGCGCGCGCGGCACAACCACCAGTTCAGCCAGCTCATCGCCGGGAGCCGCAAGGCCGCCTGCGGCGGCGGCGTGCCCGGCGCGAACGTGTCGCTCATCCCGCGGCCGCGCCACGAGCTCGGCCACGTCACCGTCGGCGCGATGTGCCTCGGCGGCGAGCGCGTGCTCAAGGAGCGCATGATGCAGATCCTGCGCCAGCCGCGCCTCTTCGTGGGCATCGTCGAGGACTTCGACGCGTCGCTCCTCGTGCTCCAGGCCGAGACGGGCCTGCCCGACGCGACGTACTGCCACCGCCGGTCGACCAAGGGCGCGCTGAACCACCCCCGGTACCTCGACGCGGCGACGGTGGCCAACGCCCGGTACCGCAACAGCCTCGACGAGCTCTTCTACGCCGCGGCGAAGGAGGTCTTCGCCTGGAAGAAATGCTGCTACCGCGTCACGGACGCGGCCGTCGCGGCGTTCCGCGCCGAGAACGCGGCGTGGCAGGCGAAGACGGGCTGCGGCGTAAACGCCGACCGCATGCAGAAGGTCGTCGACAACCGGACCGTCGGCGACCCGAACTGGCACGACCGGGAGACGTCCCGGGACTGCGAGCAGCTCGACCACGTCAAGTACGCGCTCCCGAAGCGCGACGGCAAGCCGGACCACGGCGGCTGGCGGCCGGGGCCCGACGAGGCGGGCGGGCGGCGGGCGCGGCCGGGCGCCGAGGGCCTCGGCCTCCCCGAGGACCGGCGGCCGAGCGCCGGGTAAGGGAGTCGGCGCCCGGGAGCTTTCGAAAATTTCGGGGGGTAAAAGAGCGGTTGTTGCACTTCTGTGCCGCGGCGGGGCAGCCTCCGCATTCGTTCGTTGGGACGCCGCGCGGCGCGCGCTGCGGCCGACGCCGACGGAACGCCACCATGGTCGGCTCGTCGCTCGTCGGGTCGTCGTGGAACAGCGCGGGCATGGGCCACATCGACCCGAAGCTGGAACGGCAGCAGCTGCGGAAGGAGGTCGACGCCCTCATGGCCCGCGTCGACAAGGCCGTCGCGAACAAGGACCTCAAGGCCGAGGACCGCATCGACCGCGTCGAGGACTACAAGCGGCAGATCAACGAGAAGAAGGGGCGCCTCGCCCAGCTCAAGCGGGACGCGCGCGCGGCGGAGGACGAGAAGCCGAAGACGCCGCGCGACCTCGCGCCCGTCAAGGCGCCGCCCCAGGGCAAGGCGCCCAAGGCCGCCGACAAGGCGCCCAAGGCCAGCAAGCCCTGGAACCCGCAACACGCCGAGCTGCCCAAGACGAAGCTGTGATTCTTCGCCCGTTCGCGGGGGCGGCGAGAGCGCGCGCGCGCGCGCGGGAGCCGCTTAGCCAGTGTCCTGTGGCGTCGCGGAGGCGGGCTCCCCTTTTTTGGGTTGGGAGAGCTGCATGAATGGCGTTTTGGTCGCTTCAAGGTCGATGAAGCAGGCTCGTGATTTTCACACACGGGTGTGAAGGAGTCACACGACTCGCCACGAGGTCGAAAGTGGGCAGATCTGCGCAAGGATGTTCTAAAGATCGGCGGCGCCGCGCTCGACGTGAAAATTCTTGCCCGGGTCCAAGGACTCGCCGTTCGCAACCGCGGAGGCGAGGCGCGCACAAGCGGGCGCTCGTCGTCGACCGGAACTCGTACAAGGCGGATCAACAGATCGACGGCGTCACCGACGTCCGGCCCGATGCTCCCGGCGACCTACGAGGCCTGCGCGGACCCCGCGGCGGTCCTGGACCTCCACGCGGCGCTCCTCGCGCGGGGCGAGGCCGGTGGGACCGACCGCCTCGCGGCCGCGGTCCGCGTCGTCGCGGTCGCGTCGGCGACCTGGGCCGGCGGCCGGCGCGCGGCGCTCCGCGGCGACCGCGGCTTCCTCGGGCTCGTCGCCGACGTCGGCGCGCGCCTCGAGGCCGAGGCGGGCGTCGCGGATGCCGCGGCGCCGCCCGCGGCGCCCGCGGCGCCCGCGTCGGGCGCGGCCGTCGTCTCGCTCCTCCGGAGCCTCGTGCGCCTCGGCGCGCGCCGCGGCGCGTGCCGCGCCGGCGAGGCGCGCGTCGTGACCCTCGCGGCGGACGCGGCCGCGCGGCGCGCGGGGCGCCTGTCGCTCGCGGAGCTCGCGGCGGCCGCGGGCGCGCTCTCGACGTGGGGCCTCGACGGCGCGTCGCCCGTCTACGCCTGTGTGGATGCCAAACCTTCAACCCGACTTCAATGTGAGCGTAATCGAAGGATTTGGACCAGGCTCTTTCGCTGTGTTTCGAGAACTCGACGAGAGCAATCGAATCCGTCCAAAAATCAGCCGAATCGACTTCGATTTGATTGAGATAAAGAGTTGTGAAGTTTTGTGGGGACCCCCCAAACCAGTGGTTGATTTCCACACAGGTCTACGCGGCGCTCGCGGCGGCGTCGCGCGACAAGCTGCGGGCCGCGGCGCTCGCCGGCGACGCCCTCGAGCCCGCCGTCCTCGCGCGCCTCGTCGGCGTCCTCGGCCGCGCGCGCGGCGAGCGCGGCCGCGGCTTCCTCGCCGCGGGCGACGGCGTCTTCCTCGCCGCGGCCGTGCTCGCCGCGCGCGCGGCGCACGCCCTCGCGGCGCCGGCCCTCGCCGACGTCGCCGCCGCCTTCGCGGCGGACGGCGCCGCCGCGCGCGCGCCGGAGCTCTTCGCGCTCCTCGCGCGCGAGGCCGCGCCGCGCGTCGGCGCCATGGCCGACGGCGACCTCGCCAAGGTGGCCTGGGCCTTCGGCACGGCCGGCGCGGCGGCGCCGGCCCTCTTCGCCGCCGTCGCCGACGAGGCCGTCGCGCGCGTCCGCGGCTTCGCGCTCGCCGACCCCGCGCACGTCGCCGCGCTCGCGGCGGGCTTTTCGCGCGACGGCGAGCGCCGCGCGCGGGCCGCGGGCCGACCGGTCGCCGACGTCGACCACGGCGACGCGGACCGGCGCCTCTTCGCCGCGCTCGCCGTCTGCTTCGAACGGTCACCGGACGCCTTCGGCCTCGGCCAGGTCGCGCTCCTCGCGGGCGCCTTCGCCGATCGGAACCTCGCGCCGCCGCGGCGGGGCGACGACGTAAGATGATCGCGAGGCCTCCTCCGAAGCCGTGTCGTCCGGGCGCGACTCGACCCCGGCGAGCGGTTGTGGAGCAGTCCCATGGTGAAGTTTGGCTCGCTTCGCCTCGCCACTGAGCCAGCCACACAGCACCGGACGCTCGCCGAAGGTGACGGCAGGCTCGGCTTGGGGCTGATCGTGGATGTCGAACAAACAAAGCACGATGCGCAGCTCCCCATGAGTTCGGACTCCGACAGCGACACGAATGGGCAGAACGGCCTGCTCCGCAGCAGCCGCGCGCCGCAGGAGAAACGGCGGTCGCGCGGCGCCTGCTGCGGCGCCGCGGCGGCCGTCGTCGCCGTGCTGCTCGCCGTCGCGGGCCTCGGCTACGCCGGCGCGGCGGCCGCGCGGTCGTCGGCGCGGCGCGTCGGGGACCTCGAGGCGACCGTCGACGCGCTCGCGGCCGCGGTCGCGGCCGGCGCCGCGGCCGACGCGGCCGCGGCCGACGCGCGCGCCGCGGCCGCCGGGCGCGCGTCGGCCGCGGCCGCCGCGGCCGACGCGCGCGCCGCGGCGGCGGAGGCGACGCTCTGGGCCGCCGTGAACGCGACGCGGGCCTCGGCGGCGGCGACGGCCGGGGCCTTCGGCGCCTACGTCGCGGAGAAGGAGCTCGTCGTCACGAACGAGGCGCTGCGGCGGGAGGTGCGCGGCGCCGTCGCGGCCGTCGACGCGACGGCCGCGGCGAGCGAGGCCGCCGTCGCCGCGTCGCTCAACGCGTCCGAGGGCCGCGTCCGCGGCGCCGTCGCGGCGTCGCTCGCCGCGCACGACGCGGCGGCCGCCGCGGTGCTCGACGCCGCGGAGCGCGCCGTCGGCGCCGCCGAGGCCGGCCTGGCGGCGTCGGCGAACGCGACGGCCGCGCGGCTCGGCGCCGCCCTCGGCGCCGCGGGCGCCGACGCGGTCGGCGCCGTCGCGGCCGCGGGCGCGGCGGCCGCGGCGCGCGTCGACGCGGCCGTCGCCGCCGCGGACCTGAGCCTCGGCGCGTCGGAGAACGCTTCCGCGGCGCTCCTCGCGGCCGCCGCCGTCGCCCGGGCCGAGGCCGACGGCCTCGCGGCGGGCGCGGCCGCGCGGGTCAACGCGACGACGAACCGCGCGCCGCCGCGTGGACACCACCCGCTGGTTCGGGGGGTCCCGACCGAACTCGAGAACGCTCGAGCTCGGTCGCGTCGACGATTCGGCTCATGTTTGGACGAGTCGCGCGCTCTCGTCGAGTTCTCGACGGAGCGCCCTCTGGTCCGATCCGTTCGATGACGCGCGCATGGACGTCGGGTCGAAGATGCGGGTTCCGCGCAGGCGCGCTCGCCGCGCTCGCGGCGGAGGAGCGCGCGTACGCGGACTCGCTCGCGGCCGCGCTCGCGTCCATCGACGCCGCGGCGGCGGCCCTCGAGGCGCGCATCGCCGAGTCCTACGCGCGCGTCGACGCGCTCGAGGGGTCCGTGGCGGGCTACGAGGAGCGGACCGACGGCCGCTTCGAGAAGCAGTCGGCGCTGCTCCGCGCGTGGATCGCGGGCTTCTTCGCGCTGCTCGCCGTCGTCCTCACGCTGCGCCACGTCTACGCCCACGCGACGAAGCTGAACCGGCCCGAGGCCCAGCGCAAGGTGCTGGCGATTTTATGGATGGTGCCCATCTACGCGCTCTGTTCGTGGTTCGCGATCGTCTGGCCGGGCGCCGCGGGCGAGTTCCTGCTCGTGTCGTCGATCTACGAGGCCTACACGGTGCACATGTTCTTCGCGCTGCTCGTGGCGATTCTGGGCGGCGGCGGCGGCGAGGAGCGGGCGCTCGAGGAGCTGCCCGCGGCGCCGCGCGCGCCGTTCGCGGTCTTCGGCGCGGCGCGCGTGAGCCGGCAGCGGTTCCTGCGGGACTGCAAGCTCGGCACGCTCCAGTTCGTCGTCGTCAAGCCCGCGTTGAGCGTGCTCGACTACGCCTTCAGCTACACGGCGCTCGGCGGCGGCGAGCTCGTCGACTGGCGGAAGCCCGAGCTCTGGATCACGATCCTGCTCAACGTGTCCGTGTCCGTCGCGCTCACCGCGCTCCTCAAGTTCTTCCACGCGACCCACGCGTCGCCGCGCCTCGAGGCCCACCGGCCCTGGCCCAAGTTCCTGTCCATCAAGGGCGTCGTCTTCATGACGTGGTTCCAGGGCGTGCTCATCACGCTCGCGCTCCGCTTCAAGCTCGGCCCGCTCGCGGACGCGGGCCTGGCCAAGGCCTTCCAGAACTTCCTCGTCTGCGTCGAGATGTTCGTCGCCGCGCTCGCGCACTCCGCCATCTTCGGCGCCGACGAGTGGCAGGCGGACTACGTGCCCGTGCGCGTCGCCGCGTCGTCGCTCGGCGACCAGCTCGCGATCAACGACATCGTCAAGGACTTCAAGTCCGTCATGCCCGCGCGCCTCCGGAGGCAGCGCCGGCGGCCCGACCCGCCCGACGGCGCCGCGCCGGGCCCGCCGGGCCGCGCGGCCGCCGCCGACGACCCGCTCCGCGACCGCGTCGACTCGTCCTCGGACCTCATCATGGACGACGTCGAGCTCGTCTAACGCGGCCACTTTGCGCGTCGTCGCGACGTACCTTGCTTACGCCACGCCGCCGGCGTGGAGGGAGCCGCACGGTCGTCTGTTTCTTGGCGATCGCACGTGGGGGAGCCGTGTTCGCGCTCCTTGGCGATCGAAACGCGGGGGGGTAGGCGCGCGCCGCGGCCCGTCGAGCCCGCGTCGAGGACGTCGAAGGAGGCTACTCGCCCGCATCGCACGCCGTGCGACAGCAGACGCCGTTCGTCGGCAGGCCGAGGGCCAGGGTCACCTGGACGCCGGCGGGCGACTCGCCGTCCGCCGACGCGGCCTCCTCGTCGCGGTGGCGGTCCGCGACGCCCGCGGCGATCTTCGCCTTCATGGACTCGAGGATCGCCTGCTGGTCCTCGTCGTCGGCGGCGGCGGCGGACAGCGCGCGGTCCTCGAGGGCGCTGAACGTGGACTCGCGCCGGCTGCAGTTGAGCGAGGCGACGGACGCGTCGCGGCTCATCGCCGCCGGGCGCCGCGAGGCGCGCGCGCCGCCGCGCGACCACGGGGCGATCGCGCGGGCGGCCGCCGCCACCGCGCCCTCGAAGCCGTCGCCGACGGCCACGGCGGCGCCGAACGCGCCGCCCGCGACGTCGCCGGGCCGCGCGGCGACGACGGCGAGCGCGTACTCGCGGATCCGCGCGGCCTCCGCCGGCGGCGCGGACAGCAGCGCGTGGAGCAGGGGCCCCCGGAACCTGGTCAACACGACATCCGCGAGCGCCGTCTCGGATTCGCGCACCTGGAGCTCCCGGAAGGCCTGGAAGAGGTGCGCGCGGTGCGCGTCGTCGATCGACGTCGCGTAGTGGAGCAGGTTCGGGATCGCCGCGGCGACGCGGCACCAGTAGGACGCGCGCCGGTCGCTGCTGTAGGCCGACAGCGGCGACGTGTCCGCGACGTAGGGCTCCAGCGCCGCGCCGACGGCCGCGAGGTAGGCCGCGGGATCCGCGAGGCGCGACACGTTGTCGTCGAGGTGCCCCAGGAGCTGCCGGTTCTTGCGGAAGAAGGCCGCCGCGTCCCGGACGTCGTCGGGCACGTTCGACCCCTCGGTGGCCTGCTTGATGAGGTCCTGGGCGAGCTTCGACGCGCGCGGCGTCCGGGGGAGGAGCGCGTCGGGCTCGGGCTCGTCGAAGACGCCCTTGAGGCGCTCGTCGATGCGGGTATGGACGCCGAGCTCCACGAACTCCGTGAACGAGTGGCGGAGCGCGTAGAACCAGAGGGCGACGCTGCAGTGGATGTAGAGCTCGCCGAGCGTCTTGTCGCCGACCGTCGTCCGCGAGCCGTCGTCCTCGAGCAGCAGGACGGACCCCGCGCAGAACATGAGGCCGCAGCAGTAGAGGTCGTGGGCCATGGCCGTCTGGAGGATGCCCGTGTAGGGCCGCACCCCAAAGGCCGCGAGGTACATGACGAAGACGATCGTCGTCGTGAGCACGACCGACAGCGCCGCGGACGTGAAGCACACGCAGGCGAGGCACACGCCGACGACGGCCGTCGTCTCGAAGCCGTACCAGTAGACCTGGACGTCGTTGCGGTAGTCGCCGTAGAACGAGCCGAAGCGCGCGAGGAGGTGCGGCGTGTGGAGGCCGCCGTAGCGCTTCTTGGAAGCGTAGAGGTGGACGACGACGGCGAGCGGGAAGCCGACGACGATGGCCGCGAAGGTGAGGGTGCCGACGAGCATGTCCGCCTTGTGCGACGTCCCCCCGCACTCGGCGTCGACGTTGCCGGCCATGAGCTTCTCGCCGAGCACGTGGCGGCAGGGGAAGACCTCGTACGCGGAGATGGCGATGGACACGTAGCAGACGGCCGTGATGCGGAAGAGCCGGCTGAAGAAGCCGGAGTAGGCCTCGCCGTAGACCGGGTGGAAGTGGGAGTACCAGGGCTCGCGCGTCGCCGCGCCCGCGCCCGGCGGCGGCGCGACGCGGCCCGGGAGCGCCGCGGCGAGCACCGCGCGCGCCTGTGCGGAAACCAACCACTGGTTTGGGTGGTCCTGACCAAACTTGAGAATTCTCTAGCTCGGTCAAATCGAAGTCGATTCGGCTAGTTTTTAGACGGATCGATCGCTCTCGTCGAGTTCTCGAAGCTCAGCCGAAGAACTTGTGTCAAAACATTCGAATACGCTCACATTGAAGTCGGGTTGAAGATTTGGTTTCCACACAGGCGCGCGCGGGCAGCGCGAGGAAGGGCAGCGCGTAGCACGTCGCGAAGAGGGCCAGCACCATGAGCTGGAATACGAGGCCGTCGGCGACGTGGTACTTGAAGCCGAAGCACTCGGGCGTGACGATGTTGACGTCGAAGAGGAGCACCTGGAGGGGCGTGTGGAGGTAGTTGAGCGCCGACGGGAAGGCCACGCCCGAGTTCTCGAAGATGACGGCGACGATCTGGCCCATGGTGATGGCCTGGTCCACCGTCGGGAGCGCCTCGCAGACGAAGACGTTGATGCAGATCCAGAGCACCTGCGCGGGAATCGACCGCCGGTTCGGGGGGTCCCCGCCAAACTTCGCAACTCTCGAGCTCGGTCGCGTCGACGTCGATTCGAGTCATGTTTGGACGAATCGATGGCTCTCGTCGAGTGCTCGAAGCACGGCCGAAGCGCTCGCGTCGAAACGGTCGCTCCCATTGACGTCGGATCGAAGGTTCGAGTCCCGCGCGGCGGAGCGCGAGCACGACGCCGTAGAGGAGGAACATGCCCGCGTCGTTATCCGGGCACGAGAACAGGTCCTCGCCGACGAGGAAGTACTCGTCGTTGACGGGCCGCTCGCAGAGCTTGCCCTCGAAGCCCCGCTCGCAGCCGTTCGCCGGGTACCCGCCCGTGCAGTGGCCCGGCTCGCAGAGCGCGTAGCGGATGGGCGGCTCGAGGCCCTTCTTCTGCAGCTGGTTCAGGGAGTAGCCGTAGGCGCCCTTCTTCGGCTGGGGCGGCGCGGTGCCGCCGGGGCACTCGCCGTAGGACGGGCAGTCGAGGCACTCCATGCCCGTCGCGTTGACGGACGGCGCGTACGAGCCCTCGACGCAGGCGCAGCTCTCGAGCGTGTGGGGCGTCAGCAGGCTCAGGTCGCGGTAGGAGTTGCGCGGGCACGCCTCGCAGGCCGCCTGGCCGGGGAGGGGCTGGAACTCGGCGCCCACGCAGAAGTCGCAGACCGTCGCGCCGCGGAAGGCCGAGTACGAGCCCACGGCGCAGGGCTCGCAGACGCCGCCCTTCTCGCTGTAGAAGCCCGGCGCGCAGGCGCCGCACGTCTCGCCGGCCGTGAGCTCGTAGCCCGCGTGGCACAGCTCGCACGTCGCGTTCGACCACGCGCTGTCGCCGCCGGACGTCTCGACGGACGTGCGCACGCACGTCGCGTTGTACTCGGCGACGGCGGCGGCGGACAGGCTCAGGGTCGCCAGCGGGTAGGACCGCGCGGCGGCGCCGAGCGACGCCTCGAACTGGAAGGCGCCGCCCTCGTAGCTCCGGAGGCGGACGTCCTCGACCGCGGCGCCGCGGAGGTCGGCGACGACGTCGAAGGACCACGACACGGCGGTGTCGCCGTCGATGACGCTGTTGTAGGGCGCCATGCGCGACGGCGCGAAGCGGTCCGGCGGGATGTCCGCGTCCGGGTCGTCGACGGCGGCGACGAGCCCCGACGTCGCGTTCCAGTGGTAGACGACCTCGCAGCCGTCGTCGACGAGGCGGCCGCCCGTCACGGGTCTGCAGTGGACGACCTCGAAGGTGCGCTCGATGTCGCCGTTGTCGTCGAGCAGCCAGGGCCCCGTGGCCGCGTCCGGTATGGCCCGCGCCCGCAGGTCGTCGGCGACGAGGTAGCCGTCGAGCGTGCCGTTGTAGGCGCCGCGGTCGTAGACCGCGCCGTGGACGGCCTTGGCGAGCGCCCAGGTCGCGTCGTAGGCGTAGGCCGTCCAGGAGTGGAGCTGAAAGGTCTCGCGCGACGCCGCCGTGGAGCCGTTGCCGACGAGGTAGCGGAGGGGCGAGTTCTCCCGGAGGCTCTCCGGGAGGTCCGCCTGCCACCGCGCCTCGAAGGCGTCGACGTCCGCGACGCGCTCGCGCACGTAGACGACGCGGCACTCGTCCGGGATGGACGTGCGGTAGTTGTCGACCTGGCTGTTGGTCAGGAAGACGTGCTCCGACAGCGAGTGGTTCGCGGCCAGGAGCTCGAGCATCTCCGTCTGCATGTCGCCGTACATGAAGAGGACCCAGACGCGGAGGTTCGACCCGCTGGCGGTGCCCAGCACGTCCGCGCCGTAGCGCGCGGCCCACTGGTCGATCGTGGCCTCCATGCTGATGGACATGGCCACGCGGTCCGCGTAGAGCTGGTTCAGCACCTCCAGCAGGTTCGCGTTGAACGTCGACTCCGTCTCCGTGAGCACGCCGATGGAGTCGTACGCGAACTCGTCCATCGCGGCGATGAGCGCCTCGATGCCCACGGCGTCGCTCGCCATGGCGCGGCTCAGGAGCGGGTAGCGCGTCTTGTCGCTCAGGTCCTTCGACGTCGACGCGTAGGAGACCTGGGCGACGGACTTGCTGTAGCTCGGGTAGCTCAGCCCGATCGTGCCGTCGGTGCACGACTCGCCGACGATGCCGCCGAGCTCCGCGTCGGGCGTCGCCGCGAGCCTACGATGGGACGGTGTCTTCGGCGATGGGACGGTGTCTTCGGCGATGGGACGGTGTCTTCGGCGAAAACGAGGGCCGAGGCGCCGCGGCGCGCCACTCGTTGCCGAGGTCGATGCCGCTCAGGAGGTTGCAACTCGTCATGCCGCTGTAGCTCGTGAGCTGCGTGTCCGGCAGCCAGTCCGTCGAGTTGTTCACCTCGTCGATGGCCCAGAGGAAGCCCGACTGGGTCTCGCGCATGGTCTCCCGGTACCAGAGGCCCGGGGCCCCGAAGAGCAGCGACAGCGTCGCGGGGACGCCCACCATGTTATTCTCTATCCAGGGGCTGCCTCCGGCGAGGTACCTTCAATACTGCGTCACCTTGGCGTTGGATGAGATCCATGCGATCAACCGATGTTGAAACGAATGGATTTTTCAGCAGCCCAAATTTGTCGCCGTCGATCGCAGTCCACGCCCGCCGTCGATCGCAAAGCAGCCACCATGAAGGTCGCCGCCGCCCTCGCCGCCCTCCCCGCCGTCTCCGGCTT
>Ga0257106_1001256_pt1 | contig 12927 bp, 12 predicted proteins | sample LP_taG_3_FD_190177 | JGI IMG/M metagenome (GOLD analysis project Ga0257106, IMG submission 190177) | Marine microbial communities from Northeast Subartic Pacific Ocean, Canada - LP_J_2011_P26_10m | ecosystem: Environmental > Aquatic > Marine > Oceanic | place: Canada: Northeast Subartic Pacific...
CATTTAACTCCCAACGATGTCTATGCCTCTCAAAAATAGTTTCTGAGTTATAAATGTCGTGGATCTTAGTATTTTTTTCAATTTTACATTCCCAAGAACCTAAACGCATTGTCCCTCCTTTATTAACAATATTTTTTTGATTTTCCATCAAAGCAATAACGGGTTCTGATGTAGTTTCAATCATTTCTGTAGAATTAGCTTCTTTCAAGCCAATAACATTTCTGGCAAATTCAATTACTGCCATTTGCATACCTAAACATATTCCAAAGAAAGGAATATTCTCTTCTCTCGCACATTTAATCGCATCAATTTTTCCTTCAACTCCTCTGGAACCAAATCCAGGAGCTACCAAAATACCATCTAACTTAGAAATTTCATTTTTAATTTGTTCTTCGTCTATATATTCTGAGTGAATTGATACAACTTCCACTTTAGTTTCGTTTTCTGAGCCAGCATGAATCAATGATTCTAAGATAGACTTATAAGAATCCTGAAGCTCAACATACTTTCCGATTAATCCAATTTTAACATTATTCTTTGGAAACTTTAATCTATTAACAAAATCAGACCATCTTTCTAAATTTGAATCATTAGAACTTTTTAAGTTAAGCTTTCTCAAAACCACTTGATCTAATTTTTCATTTTTCATTAATAACGGAACTTCATAAATAGTAGAAGCATCAATGGATTGAATTACGGAATCAACTTCAACATTACAAAACAATGCCAACTTATTTTTAATATCATGTGAGATTTCGTGTTCAGTCCTGCAAACTAAAATATCTGCAGTAATTCCACTTTCCATCAAGGTTTTAACTGAATGCTGAGTAGGTTTAGTTTTTAATTCTTTGGCTGCTGATAAATAAGGAACTAAAGTCAAATGAATAACCAAAGAATTACTTTTTCCTAACTCCCATCTTAATTGTCTTACTGATTCTATATAGGGTAAAGACTCTATATCTCCAACAGTACCTCCTATTTCAGTAATAATAACATCAAAAGATCCGTTTTTTTCTAACAATCTTATCCTTCTTTTTATTTCATTAGTTATATGAGGAATTACTTGGACAGTTTTACCCAAAAACTCTCCTTTTCTTTCTTTTTGAATAACCGTTTGATATACGCTTCCTGTTGTTACATTATTTGCTTGAGAAGTTTTTACATTTAAAAATCTCTCATAATGACCCAGATCAAGGTCCGTTTCTGCACCATCATCCGTTACATAACATTCTCCATGTTCATATGGGTTTAAAGTACCAGGATCAACATTAATGTAGGGATCGAATTTCTGAATTGTTACAGTAAAACCTCTTGACTGAAGTAGCTTAGCTAAAGAGGCTGATATTATGCCTTTTCCTAAAGAAGAAGTTACCCCACCGGTGACAAAAATAAATTTTGATTTGGACATTAAATATAAATCTATTATTCTTTAAGGTGTCAAAAATACAAAAAGAAATAAGAAAGAGAATCTATTTAATTAGAATTAAATGTTCTGTAACCAATTATATTTTATGACTCTTTTGAGTTTTGGATCCAATGAGTTATAAATTGGAAAATTATCACCAGCTTTTATAATTATAGCTTTATCTTCTGAAGAAATCTTAAGTGGTAAATTTATATTAACTATTATTTCAGAAATTCTTCTTGGATTTGAAGACATGATTTTTTCAACTTCAGCATTACAATTTTTAAAATCTATCTTCAATTGATTAGCTTTTATAGCCATCACTGTTAACATACAAGATGCAAGAGCAGTCGCAAAGGTATCTGTGGGCGAAAATGCTTCGCCTTTACCAAAATTATCAACAGGAGCATCTGTTATTATTTCATTTCCAGATTTTATATGAACACATCTAGTTCTCAAGTTACCTTGATAAAAAACCTTACTAGTCATTATTATTATTTAGTTCTACAATATTTAATTTTTCATGTTTAATCAAATATATAGACTTATTAATGAATCCCTTGTCAACAGGAACATAATTAAATTTATTTTGCAAATATTTAGTTTCACCTATTTCAACAGATTTGATAAACTTTCTTTTATTTGCCACTCTTAATATTAAATCTAGGGTAATATCATATCCTCTAATAGCAACCTTATTGGGACGTTTCCCAAATTCTTCTAAATAAACACTATTAAACAGATTAACTTTTTCATTATCATAGACAGGTAGATAGTAACTTGGATAGGTGAAATTTAAATTTCCCAAATGTTCAAAAGAAATATTTTCATTTTCATATACGTCCGATCTAAATGTTGTCATCATTAAAATTTTTCTTTCTTCAGAAATTTGAGAATTCAATAAAGATGATACACTCGTTATTATATTTAAGTTTTCCGATTCTAAAAAAACAAAATTATTCTTTGTAGAAACCAGTAAAGAGTCTGTAATTTCAGGATCGACGTAACCATTATTGTTATCTGTATTTATTAATTCAGCATAAGGAAATTTTTCTAAAAGTTTCTCTTTTATAGTTTCATTATCATTATCGTAAATAATCATAACACAGGGATCTGGATTGTTTATAATCAAAGAATCTATATGTCTTAACATTTCATTTCTCTGATTTAGTTTTGAAGGCATAGATTGAACTACATTATCAATAATTTCAATTTTCTTAGAACTTAGTGGAGAGACAATAGGAGTCTTTGATTTAATATTTTTAATCGAAAATTGATTAATATTTCTTGGGATTAATGGACCAATGATAAAATCATAATCTTCAATTTTATTCTTTTCAGAAATAATCGAAATAGCTGTAAGATCATTTTTAGTATCCATAACGTCTAACTCAATACCAATTCCTTTTTTTTTTGCTTCATGAAGGGCAGTAATTGCTCCGCTATAAAAATCTAATGAAATAGTTGTAAGATTTAAATTTTTTAAAAATAATTTAGAGTTTTCTATAGAATCTAACTCTACTAAATCTAATTTAAATGGAGCTAGTAAGGCAATTTTAACTGATCTTTTCCTTAAAATACTATCTATTAAATTTACGGTAATAAAATCTAGTTTTTTAGTTGAAACAATAAATGAATCTTTCTCGGCATTTGAAACTACAATCTCAGCTTTTATTTCTCTTTTAACTGGAATGTTTAATAACATTTTTCTAGACAATCTAGATCCCTTTATTTGAGAGTTATACTTTTTAATTTCGTCAACAGTGATTTTATACATCTTAGAAATTAAATATAGATTTTGTTTTCTTTTAACCTTATGAATTATAGTATCTACAACATAGGAGCTAGTTGTCTCTGGATTACTATCCTGTGCATAAATGAACACAGATAATAATAAAAAAACTAATTTTATTTGTTTAATTATTCCCATTCAATTGTAGCAGGTGGTTTAGAGCTTATATCATAAACTACCCTGTTGACCCCTTTAATGTTATTAATAATTGTATTAGATATTTCCTGTAAAAATTCATAAGGAAGATTAACCCAATCTGCAGTCATTCCGTCTGTTGATTCTACTGCTCTTAAAGCAACACATTCTTCGTAAGTCCTTTCATCACCCATCACTCCAACACTTTTGACTGAAAGAAGGATAGCTCCAGCTTGCCAAACCTTATCATAAAGATCATTATCCTTAAGTCCTTTAATAAAAATAGCATCAACCTCTTGTAATATTTTAACTTTTTCTTGAGTTATTTCTCCTAAAATTCTAATGGCTAAACCTGGACCAGGAAATGGATGTCTTTTTAAAAGATTATTGTCAATATTTAAGGCGGCTCCTACTCTTCTTACTTCATCTTTAAATAACATTTTTAACGGTTCAATTACTGAGAGTTTCATAAAATCAGGTAAACCACCTACATTGTGATGTGATTTTATTGTTGCAGACGGACCTTTTACAGAAATAGATTCTATGACATCTGGATAAATAGTCCCCTGTGCAAGCCATTTAACACCACTAATAAATTTGGATTCTTTATCAAAAACATCAATAAAAGCTTTACCTATAATTTTTCGTTTTTTTTCTGGATCTGTTACTCCTTTTAGAAGATTAATGAAATAATTGGAAGCATCTACACCCTTTACATTTAGACCCATTCCTTTATATTGATTCAAAACATCGTTAAATTCATTTTTTCTTAATAAGCCATTATTTACAAAAATACAATACAAATTTTCAGCTATAGCTCTGTGTAGAAGAATAGCTGCTACAGTCGAATCTACACCACCAGATAAGCCTAAAATAACCTTTTCATTACCTACCTTTTCTTTAATTTCTGAAATTGTTTTATTTGAGAAAGAGTCTGGGGTCCAATTTGGTTTAAGATTAGAAATATTAATTAAAAAGTTTTTTAATATCTCTTTTCCATCCTTTGTATGATAAACTTCTGGATGGAACTGAATGGCATAAATCATTTCTTTTTCAATTGAATATGCAGCATTTTTGACATCTTTGGTACTAGATATACATTTAGCGTTTGTTGGTAAATCTTGTATTGTGTCACTGTGACTCATCCAAACCTGAGTGTTAAGCGGAATATTTTTAAAAAGAGGATCTTCTTGATCAATTGAGCTCAAATTGGCTCTTCCATATTCTCTTTTATTAGATGAAACAACATTTCCTCCTTCAAAATGAGCTATATATTGTGCGCCATAGCAAACACCCAATAAAGGTTTGATTCCTTTTATTTTAGATAAATCAAAATGCAATGCATCTTTAGTTCTCACAGAAAAAGGAGAGCCAGAGAGTATTACAGCTTTAAAGGAATTAAAATCTATATTCTCACTATTATAAGGATGAATTTCACAATAAATAAATAATTCTCTTATTCTTCTAGCTATTAACTGAGTGTATTGAGAACCAAAATCAATAATTAAAACTTTATCATCCATATTCAAAAATTACTATTAGAACAATTTACAACGATTATTTTTCACAAAGAAATAACTAAAAATTTATTATCAAATGGATTTAAATTATCAATTAAAACATCAATGAATTCATCCCCGTGATTTCTATAAAATTCTGAAAAATTAATTTGTCGTTCTTGCAAAGAGTTATTTGGGAATAATTCTTCCTTAATTAAAATTAATCTTTCTAATTTTTCATTATACTTTTTTTTCTGGGCTTTAAATAATTTTTTTTCTAAATTATTAAGTCCATTTAGTTGTTTCTTTTCTTGTGCTTTTAGAGCACCTAGAAATGATTTATCTGTTTTTAAACTTAATTCATGTAATTTTATAAAATTACTTTTAACTGTTTCTTTTAGTTCAGTTAAATCTATTTTTAGTTCACTAATTTTAGTTAAATAAAACTTGCTTAATTCATGATTATTTAGAAATAAATCAGAAATTCTAATATCTAATTTTTTACATTTATTTAAAATCTTATTAGAAACTAACAGAACAGAATTCCTGACAACTAAAATTGGAAACGTCAAATCTTTATAATTAAAAAAACTTTTTAACTGAAGCCAATAAGCAATCTCACTTCCACCACCTATGTATGCCAAATTTGGTAAAATTTTTTCTTGAAATAAAGGTCTCAATAAAACATTGGGAGAAAACCTTTCTGGAAAATTATTTATTTCACTAATAATCTCATTTTCTGAAAATAAAATATCTGTGTCTTTTACTTTATATGAAGACTTATATTTTTCTATTCTTGAACGAATGTTATTTTTAACATAAAATAAATTAATTTCTCTAGGATTTACTTGAGGTTTAATATTTAAATTATTTATTTTTTTATTTGTTTCAGTCACTCTCTTATAACAATCTATATTTTTAATTTCATGAATAATATCCTCACAAATAATTTTTTTAAGTTTACCATCATCAGGATTTAAAATCAAAAGACCATATTTTCCAAATAAACTATGAACCAAATTAAAAGTTGCATCAGAGATTTTTTCGTTTTTCAAATAAGATTCCTTAAATAATTCAATTATATTTTTTGCATAAGAATTATTTTTACCAAAAAAGTCAATAATTTGATTAAATATTTTATCTAAAGAATCTGTTTTTAATTCTCCAACTTTTCCCTTAGTTGAAACATTCCAATTAAATAAAACATCATTTGTCTTAAAGTGGTTTATTTCTTTAAAATCATGATCTTCTGAAGCCATCCAATAGACAGGAATGAATTCATTTTCAGGATATTTAGACTTTAGCTCTTTACAAATGTTTATAGAATCTATTATTTTATAAAAAAAATAAAGTGGCCCCGTAAATAAATTAAGTTGATGACCTGTTGTGATGGTATATGTATTATTTTTTTTTAATTTTTTTATAGATTCTAGTTGATCAGAATTTTTTGAAATTCTATTATAGTTTGATTTTAATACTTCTGCTAAAGTTTTTCTAAAATCATTATTGTAATTATTATTTTTTTCTAAAATTTGATCATAATAATTTTCTAAATTATTTTTTCTATTAAAAAAACAACCCATATATTCCTCATCATTGATATAATCATGAGTAATTTTAGGCAGATGTTTAGTTATATTTGAGTTTATTAATTCCAATTAGTCTTGTTAAAAAACATTATGATTTATTAAAAAATGAGTCAACAAACTCTTTTTTATTAAATAATTGTAAATCTTCCAAAGCCTCACCAACTCCAATAAACTTAATTGGAATTTTAAATTGATCTGAAATACCTAAAACTACTCCTCCTTTTGCGGTTCCATCCAGTTTAGTAACAGCTAAAGCAGTGATTTCAGTAACATTTGTAAATTGTTTAGCCTGCTCAAAAGCATTCTGGCCAGTAGAACCATCAATGACTAACAACACTTCATGTGGAGCGTCAATATTTTTCTTTTGAAGGACTCTTTTAATCTTGCTTAATTCATTCATTAAGTTAGTTTTATTATGAAGTCTTCCTGCAGTGTCTATCAGCACAACATCTGCTTTTTTATTAATGGCGGATTCTAAAGTATCAAAAGCTACTGATGCTGGATCACTTCCCATTTCTTGTTTTACTAATTCTACCCCAACTCTTTCTGCCCATATTTCTAATTGCTCAATTGCAGCAGCTCTAAATGTATCAGCAGCTCCAATTACAACTTTTAAACCTAAAGTCTTATAATGATTTGCCATTTTTCCAATAGATGTCGTTTTACCAACCCCATTTACACCAACTACTAAAATAACATGTGGTCTGTTTTCTGAAATATTAAACTGACTTTCATCATCCGACGAATCAATGACCTCCATAATTTCTTCTTTTAAAATGGAGTCTAATTCTTCTGAGTTTATATATTTATCCTTCGCTACTCGTACTTCAATTTTATCAATAATCTTAAGTGTAGTTTTAACTCCTACATCTGAGGATATTAAAATTTCTTCAAGTTCATCTAATACTTCATCATTTACTTTACTTTTCCCAATTATTAACTTTGAAATTTTATTAAAAAATGATGTACTGGTTTTTTTTAAACCTTTATTTAGAGATTCCTTTTTTTGTTCTGAAAAAAGCTTTGAAAAAACAGGTTTATTAGTTTTTGAAATAAATTCTTTTTTATTAATAGAATCCTCCTTTACAACAGGCTTGTAATCTTTAACTGTTTTCTTTCTGGGAACTGACCCTTCTTTTTTAACAGATTTTTGTTCAAATACTTTTTTATTTTTGAAATTTTCTTTCTTTTTTAGAACAGTTTTATCTTTCGAAAATTGCTCAACATTTTTAATTAAAGATTTTTTTTCTTTATTAATAAAATTTTTTGAGTAAGGATCTTTCTCTTTTTTATTTTCAAAACCAAAAAGCTTTTTTAAAAAACTCATACTATAAAGTGTTATATCAAATATATGAAAACAAAAAAAGCCACTGAAAAGTGACTTTAAAATATTTGTTTAAATTTGAAAAATTATTTTTTTGACAACCACTCATTAACTTTTTCAGGTGGCATTATTGATTCTACATAAATATAAGCACCTGTTTTGGGACTTTTAACCATTTTTATAGCTTTCGAAAGTCTTTTTGAACCAGTTTGTAGTGATGCTACAGATTTTTTTGCCATGACCTATATTTATTTAATTTCTTTGTGAATTGTATTTTTTTTCATGATAGGGTTAAACTTTTTAATTTCTAACCTATCAGGTGTATTCTTTTTATTTTTTGTTGTAACGTATCTAGATGTACCTGAAAGACCAGAATTTTTGTGTTCTGTGCATTCTAAGATAACCTGTACTCTGTTTCCTTTCTTTGCCATAATTAAACTCTATTAATTTTAGATTCTTTCAAAACTGCTGAAATACCTTTTTTATTTATAGTTTTGAGAACAGATGTTGATATCTTCAATGTTATCCATTTACCTTCTTCAGGAACAAAAAACTTTTTTTTGATCAGATTCGGTTCGAATCTTCTCTTGGTTTTATTCATTGCTTTTGAAACATTGTTTCCAACTAAAACTTTTTTTCCAGATATTTCACAAACTTTTGACATAATCAAGTCTTTTTAAACAGGGTGCAAATTAACAACTTTTTTAGAGTATTGCCAAATTTTTTAATCTCTAGTTAATAATTCTGAAAATAATAGTTCTAAAGCTTTATTTACAGTCTTGTGAATATTTTTTTCTCTGTTTTTTCCAAAATTAAATTCAAAAGATTTTACATCATTTGGAGTTGCAATGGAAATAAATATTTTTCCAATTGGTTTATTGGAGTCCCCTTTTGTTGGGCCTGCATTTCCAGTGGTTGAAATTGCGTAATCAGAATTTAGAATTTTTTTTGTTTCAAGTGCCATTTCGTTAGCCACATTAGAGCTTACAACAGAAAATTTCTTAATAGTCTCAGGATTAACTCTTAAAATATTTTCTTTAATAGATGAACTATATGCAACAACAGAACCTTTAAAATAATAAGAAGCACCAGAAAGTGAAGTAAACCTGGAGGACAATAATCCGCCTGTCAAACTTTCCGCTATAGATAAGGTTTTTTTTGATTTGACAAGCTTTTTACCTATTTCTTTTTCTATAGGGTTTAAGGTTTCATAACCAATTATTATTTTCCCCAATATTTTGTAAAGTTCTGATATTAAACTATCCATCATTTCTTCCAAATTATATTTTTCGTCTCCTTTGGCTGACAACCTTAATCTAACTCTGCCTAAGTTGGGTAAATAAGCTAGCTTAAAATTTGCTGGAATATTTGATTCAAAATCTTTTAGCTTTTTAGCTATAAAACTTTCACCTTTTCCATAAGTAATTAAAGTTTTATGAATTATTATTGGACATTTATAATCTTTTTTAATCTGTGGAATTATAAAATTTGTGATCATAGCCTTCATTTCAAATGGTACACCTGGAAGAGAAATAAATAAAGTATTATTGTCCTTAATGCTCATTCCCGCTGCTGTTCCATAAAGATTTGGAATTAATTTAGCTTTAGATGGTAAAAAAGCTTGGGCTCTGTTCAATTCATTGATAGGATTGTCGACAAATTTTTCAAAAAGCTTTTCTATGTGATTTAATATTTCTGGATTATGAACTAGCTTGTCATCAAAAAAATCACAAAATGCATCTTTAGTAACGTCGTCATTAGTAGGACCTAATCCTCCAGTAATTATTACAATATCATATATACCTTGAGCTTGTTTTAAACTAGACAAAATTTCCTCTTTAAAATCTCCAATAGACACTATTTTGGTTACTTCAATTCCAATTTTTATTAATTCTTTAGAAATAAAAGCAGAATTTGTATCAATAATTTGTCCAATTAAAATTTCGTCTCCAACTGTAATAATTTGGGCTTTCATTATTTAATTTTAACTGAAAAAGATTCTTTATCATTAAGAATCCCTGTTAGAACATCATTTTCAACAACTTTGCCTACACCAGATGGTGTCCCAGTAAAAATTATATCACCAATTTTTAATGTGAAATATTTAGATGTTTCCGAAATTAATTCATTAATATTCCACAACATTTTAGAAGAGTTTCCTTCTTGAACAATTTTTCCATTTTTTTTTAGATTGAAATTAATATTGTTCAGGTTTTCAATTTCATTTTTATTTATCCATTTTCCAATCAAAGCAGATCCATCAAAAGCTTTTGACTTTTCCCAAGGCAAGCCATTTTTTTTTAAATCGTTTTGAATATCTCTTGCGGTAAAATCTATTCCTAACCCAACGTTATTATAATATTTGTGCGAAAATTGTGGAGAAATTGACTTGCCAAGCCTACTTATTTGTACTATAATTTCAACTTCAAATTGAACATTTTTAGAGTAATTAGGTATAAAAAAAGGTTGTTTTTTATGAATAATTGAAGTTTCAGGCTTTAGAAATATAACTGGAGAAACAGGTCTTTTATTATCTAATTCCTCAATATGATCAACATAATTTCTGCCTATACATATGATCTTCATAACTATAGCTTATTGTTTAATTTGTCTAACCTTAACTTTGTTAATACTTTTTTGGTATAAATAGGGAAATCGGCATTTAATAACCACCCAAAGTATCCCGATTCATTTTCCAAAACATAATCTACTGTTTTATCTTTGTGTTTTCCAAAAGAAAAACATGGTACGTTGTCTTTATTATATTTTATAAACCCTGCTAAATCTACATTTTTTCCTCTGTTAGAAAAGTCAGAAAGAAAATCTACATCTCTTTTTAAATCATCATATTTTTCAATTTGAGATTCCAAAACTTCAAAAGTTGCGAGTGTATCCGCTTTTGAAGAATGTGCATTATCTAAAGACTTTCCGCAGTAAAATTTGTATGCAGCACTTAATGTTCTTTGTTCCATTTTGTGAAAAATATTTTGAACATCTATAGTTAAAACATTTTTTAAACTAAAATCTATTTTTGATCTTAAAAGCTCTTCAGCTAGCAAAGGAATGTCAAACTTATTTGAATTAAAACCCGCTAAATCACAATTATTTATCATTGATTTTACATCATGTGCAATAATTTTAAAATTTGGTTTGTCTTTAACTATATCATCAGTGATTCCATGAATGTTTGAAGCTTCCAAAGGAATAAGAATTTCAGGATTAACTAACCAAGTTTTTGATTCCTTATTACCATTGGGAAATATCTTTAAAATTGATATTTCAACAATTCTGTCATTGGAGATATTCAATCCAGTTGTCTCTAAATCAAAAAAACAGATTGGTTTTGAAATTTTTAAATTCATTTAGCTTAAATATTATTTTAATAATTTGAAATTACACTGAAAAATCAGTTTCCCAGTTTTCTATCAAATCTTTAATTCTTTTTATGAACAAACCCCCTGTTGCGCCATTAACAATTCTATGATCAAAACTATGAGATAAAATAATTTTGTGTCTAATTCCTATAAAATCTCCCTGATGAGTTTCAATCACAGATGGTGTTTTTCTTATTGCACCAAAAGCTAAAATTCCGACTTGAGGTTGATTAATTATTGGAGTACCCATAAGTGTTTCAAAAACACCAATATTACTTATTGTATAAGTACCATCTTTTACCTCCTCTGGTTCTAATTGACTATTTCTGGATCTTGAAGCCAAATCGTTAACTTTTTTAACTAAACCAATTAAACTTAATTGATCTGCATTTTTAATTACTGGAACTATTAAATTTCCATCAGTTAGCGCAGTAGCCATTCCAATATTTATATTTTTTTTCTTAATAATATTATAATTATCTAAACTAGAATTGAGAATAGGGAATTCTTTTAAAACTTGTGCAACTAACATTACAAAAATTGGAGTAAAAGTTATCTTTTCACCCTCTCTATCATAAAAATTATTTTTATTTTTCTCTCTCCATTTCCATAATTCAGTGATGTCAGCTTCAATAAAAGTTTGAACATGAGCAGATTCTTTTTGGCTAAATACCATGTGGTCTGATATTAATTTCTCCATTCTACTCATCTCATAAATCCCTTGGCTATCTTTCGGATTTAAATCAGTTGAATCTAAATCATAATCTTTTGTTTTTTTATCCCTTTTATTGGATAAATAATTTAACAAATCATTTTTTGTAATTCTTCCTTCTTTCCCAGATCCATTAATTTTTTCTAACTCATATTCTTCGATCCCTTCTTTTTTTGCAATATTTCTAACTAAAGGAGAATAATTTTTATTATTCAAATATTGTTTAGGAGTTTCTAAAATTTCTTTTGCTTTTGAAATTATAGTTTCTGTCTCCTCATCAACTGTTTCCTTATTTTTTTTTGGAATAATATCCGCTTCATTTTTATTAAATTGATCTGTTTCAATGATTGCTATAGGCTGTCCTACTTTAACTACATCATTAATCTTACACAATTTTTCGATAAGCAAACCTGATACTTCACTTGGAATTTCAGAATCTACTTTGTCAGTAGCTATTTCAACAATTAAATCATCAATTTCAACTTTATCTCCAGTGTTTTTAAGCCAATTAATTATAGTAGCTTCTTCCACACTTTCTCCCATTTTAGGCAATAAGAGTTGAAATTTAGACATCAGATTAATTTTAATTATTTACAAAAATATTAAATAAAAAACTAAGAAATATTTTTAATTGAATTTTCAAAAGGAATGCGTTTAATAATACTCCTTCCAAGTGTAATCTCGTCAGTGAATTCTAATTCATTACCAACAGAAACTCCCCTTGCAATTGTTGTTATATCAATTTTTAAGCCTTCTAATTGCTTATAAATATAAAAATTGGTTGTATCACCCTCCATTGTTGCACTCAAGGCAAATATTAATTCTGAAACATCCTTGGAATTCACTTTTTCAATTAAGGAATTTATATTTAACTGATTAGGGCCTATGCCCTCAATTGGTGAAATTTTACCTCCAAGAACATGATAAACTCCGTTAAATTGACCTGTGCTTTCAATAGCCATCACATCTCTAATATCTTCTACTACACAAATAATTAGGTGATTTCTCTTAATATTTGAACAAATTTCACATAAATCACTATCCGAAATATTATGACAATTTTTGCATAATATAACATTGTCAATTAGTTCATTTAG
>Ga0257106_1001257_pt1 | contig 12921 bp, 8 predicted proteins | sample LP_taG_3_FD_190177 | JGI IMG/M metagenome (GOLD analysis project Ga0257106, IMG submission 190177) | Marine microbial communities from Northeast Subartic Pacific Ocean, Canada - LP_J_2011_P26_10m | ecosystem: Environmental > Aquatic > Marine > Oceanic | place: Canada: Northeast Subartic Pacific...
CGCGGCCGCGGAGACCCTCGAGGCGCCGCGCGTCGCCGCGCCGCCGCGCGCGCGCAAGGCTCCGTCGGACGCGAAGAAGGCCGAGCTCGCGGCCGAGGCGGCCGCGTCGACGACGGGCTACCTCGTCCCCGTCGCCGCGGTCGCCGTCGCGGTCGCCGCGTGGTACTACCTCACGTAACTCGCGTACGACGGGTGTTCTACGATGGCCTGTGCTCGCGTGGTACTACGTCGTGAAAGTGAAGCCACGTACGATGTGTGTTATACGGGCGAGGGACTGGGGTTCTTGCGGCGCGGCGGCGGCCGTCTAGGCGTCGCCGGCGTCCGCGGGCGCGCCGCCGGCCGCGTAGGCGTCCATCTCGGCGTCGAGGTCTTCCTGGGACACGGGCCCCTTCTTCGCCGGCGCCTTCTTGGCCTTCTTGTTCGGCGACTCGTTCTCCGGCCCGCCGTGGTAGCGGTCCATCTCGGCGTCGAGGTCTTCGGCCGACTTGGGCCCGCGGTCGCCGCGGTCGCCGCGGTCGCGCTTCTCGCCGCGGCCCGAGTCGCGGCGGTCGTCGACGCGGTCGTCGTGCTCGTCGCGGCGGCCGCGGCCCTTGCCGCCCTTGCCGCCGCGGGGCGCGTCGTCGCGGACCGTGTCGCCGCGATCCTCGCGGACGTGGATGGTCCGGCCGTCCAGGTCCGTCTCGTTCATGGCCTCGATGGCGGCGGCGGCGTCGGACGCGGACTCGAACTCGACGATGCCGAAGCCGCGGCTCCGGCCGTTGGCGCCCTCCATGATCTTGGCGTGCGCGACGGCGCCGCACGACTTGAAGTGGTCCTTGAGGTCCTGCCACGACGTCTGCCACGTCAGGTTGCCGACGTAGAGCCGCGTGCCGTCGCCGCCGCCGGAGCCGCCGCCGCCGGAGCCGCCGCCGCCGGTGTCGCGCCGCCCGCCGCCGCGGCCGCCGCCGCCGCCGCGCCGCCCGCCGCCGCGGCCGCCGCCGCCGCTGCGGAAGCCGCCCTCCTTGCCGTCGAAGGAGCCGCCGCCGCCGCGGGGCTTGCGCTCGCGGGGCGCGCGCTCCTTCTTCTCGCGCGGGGGGCGCTCCTTCTTCTCCCCGGGCGCCTTGGGCCCGCGGCCCGCGCTCAACGCGCCGTCCATAATGCTGCTGCTAAACCTCCGCGCTGGTGGATGTGAGGCAGCGAGTCGACCGCGAGGATTGGCCGCGGGCCAAAGCTTCCCTGCATCGAGCCGTCGGGGCAGCTCATTCATCGTTAGCGGCCTGGGCGCGCTGCCCGCAGACAAAACCCGGTCGCTGCGTCGGTCGTCGGTGGGCGGTCGTCGGGCATGCCGCCGAAGAAGGGCGGCAAGGCGAAGAAGGGCGCGAAGAAGGATGAGGGCCCGGAGGAGGGCGCCCCGCTCACGCCCGAGGACGAGGCGAAGATGTACCTCGCGACGTGCCAGTCGCTCCAGATGCAGCTCGCGGACCGCACCGAGGCCATGAACAAGGCCCAGGAAGACAAGCGCACCCTCGACGAGAAGGTGTCGAAGATCCAGGAGGACTTTGCGGAAGAGCAGAAGACGGCCTTCGAGATCACGCGAGACATGACGCGGCAGTACAAGGGCATGCAGGAGCAGCTCGTCGACCGCATCACGCAGCTGAGCCACACGGTCCAGGAGCTCCAGGACAAGCTCGAGGACGCCGAGCAGCACCTCGAGAAGACCATGCGCGAGAAGGACCGCATCATCTCGCTCAAGGACGAGGAGATCACCGCGATGAAGGCGAAGATGGAGGACATGGCGCGCGAGTTCGGCGGCATGCTCAAGGAGACGCTGGACAAGATGCGCGAGCGCATCGAGCTGTCGTCGACGAACCTCGACATGGAGGGGCCCCTCATCCCGCCGGCCCACGACATCGGCGAGTACGGCGCGTGATTTCCGCGCGCGGGTCGCCGGGGCTAACGTTCGGGGCTTCTTCGTTACGTCGCGCGGCAGGAGACGCGCTCGCCGAAGAGTCGGGTCCGCCCGACGAGGAGGGCCGGGTCGGCGAGGGTCGTGTCGTCGAACTCGAGCGCCGGCGCGGCGTCGGGGAAGAGCGCGGGGTGGAGCCGCCTGAGCGCGGCCTGGATCTCGCCGATCGTCGTCTTCGGTCCGACCTCGAGCCGGAGGGGCGTCTGTCGCGCGTCGGCCCGGTCGAAGACGTCCACCTGGATCTTCCACTTGGACGGGATGCCTGCGGCGCGCGTCCGTTCGACGTCGAACGAGGAAGGACGCCGGGAACGCGCGCGCCAGCGTCGGTTCGCCGTCGTCGAGGGAGCCGATGATTTCCAGGCCCGGCGGCAGCGCCTGCTGCTCCTTCGTCTCGGGGTCGACCCACACGGCCCGCCAGTCGTAGGAAGCCATGAACTTGCCGGGCCGCGCCGTCATGGCCGTGGGCCGCCACTTCTTCGTCGGCGCGGCGGCACCGGCCGCGCTGATGGCCGGCGAGGCGGCCGCGGCGTCTCCGAGCGCCTTGAGGTTCGCCGGTTTCACGTTGAGGGTGCGCGCCGGCTCGCTGCCTTCTGCTGCGATGACCACGAGCTGTCGCCCATGGAGCACCGATCCGTCGACGACGCAGCGGCGGCCGTTCAGCGCCGCGGCGGAGACGAGGCCCTGGAGCTCGACGGTCGCACCGATGGCGAAGGCGTTCGCGTAGGCGGCCATCTCAGAGGCAGCCCATCGATGCACTCGAGGGTAAACTTCCTAACTTGCAGTAATTGCGGCCGGGCAGAGTGGCCTATGATGGTGGAGCCATTGGACGTGGTCATTCCCACGGTGACCAAGGACTACCCGACCCTCGGCGAGTGCGTGACGTCCATCTTCCGCTACGTCGCCGACGTGCGCTTCGTCTGGCTCGTGTCGAAGGAGCGGCCGCCCCTGGCCGACCTCGCCGCCGCCCACGCCGCGCGCGTCAGGTGGGTCGACGAGGCGACGGGCCCGGCGACGTTGAAGGAGGCGTCGAGGCACGTGGGCACGAAGCGGCCGGGCCAGTCCCCGCGCGGCGTCGAGAAGGACTACGGGCGCCTCGGCTGGCTCTACCAGCAGTGCATCAAGCTCGAGGCGTCGAAGTGGTGCGGCGAGGCCCTGAGCCGGCGCCACCTCATCGTCGACAGCGACATCGTCTTCTTCCGGCGCGTGGCCATGGTCGAGGACGGCGTCGCGCTGCTCTCCTGGCAGCCGGAGTACAAGCACGGGCCCTACTTCGAGCACCTGGATAAGATCACGGGCGGCCGCGTGCGCCGCGTCGACGAGCGCATGAGCGGCGTCGCGCACCACATGGTCTTCGACGAGGCCTGCCTCGACGGCCTGCGCGCGGTCGTGCGCGCGGCCACGGGCTCGCCGCTCTGGCGCGCGTTCCTCGAGTACGCCGTCGTGCCCGAGCGCGGCGACGTCGCCGCGGGCTCCGAGTACGAGCTCTACTTCAACTACGCCCTCGCCGAGTTCCCGAGGACGCACCGCGCCCGGGCGCTGCGCATGCGCGACAACAGCGGCGTCTTCGACCTCGACCCGTCGTCCTACAAGCTGAACGTCAAGGACCACCACTATCGGATGGTCGGCGCGCGGGACGCGGCGCGCGACGCCAGGGACGACCGCGACTGGGACCTCGCCGCCTACCACTGCCGCGTGCTACCCCTGGCGCACTTCGCGCTGAACGCGACGAAGGACGACGACTTGCGGCGGATGATCGCGGCCGACCCGCGCGTCTGCGTCCACATCCTCGGGGCCCTCAAGGACGCGCCGACGTTCCGCGCGGCGCCCGCGCCGGACCAGGCGCCTTGGCCGGAGCGGCCCGTGCCGGCGCCGAAGCCTGCGACGAAGGCGGCGCCGCCGCCGCCGGCGTCGTCGGCGCCGAAGCGCGCGCCGAAGCAGGGGTCCTTCGCGGCGTTCCTGGCCGCCAAGAAGGGCGCGGCGCCGGAGCGGACGCCGGCGCCGAAACCGCCCGCGGCGCCGCCGAAGCCGGCGCCGCCGCCACCCTCGGCGCCGACGTCGCCGCCCACGCCGCCGCCGGCGCGCGAGCCCGAGCGGTCGCCCGAGAAGCCCAAGGCGGCCGAGGAGCCCGTCGACGCGCTCCTGGGCAACCCCGCGGACATGGTGTCCCAGATCCACGGCGCCTGGCTCGCGCAGAAGGCGCTCCGGCCCACGGCCTGCGTCGGTGGCGCCTGGGACGGCCCGCCGCCGCGCGACGGCCGGCTCCGGCGGGGCCTCGAGAACCTGTCGACGCTCGTCACGGCGGAGACCTGCGCCATGCTCAAGGTCCACGGCCACTGCTGCGTCGACGGCGTGCTGCCCCCGGACCTGTGCCGGGCGCTCAAGGCCGAGCTCGAAGCCATGCGGGCGGCGAACGTCATGCGGAGCAACCGGTCCTACAACGTCGGCGGCGGCGAGTCCGGCGCCGACGACCGCGCGGCGCTCCACCGGACCATCGCCGCGGCGACGAACGACGGCGGCGCCATCACGTTGGACGGGACGACGGTGAAGCGCGGCATCTGGGAGGCCGAGCCGTACCACCCGGACGTGCAGAAGCACGCGCCGCTCTTCCTCGAGCTCTACCGCGACCGGACGCTGATCCGCGCGCTGGCGCCCCTGCTGCCGGATTTGGAGAAGCAGGAGATGCGGCTCCAGGTCAACGACGGCGTCCGCGGCGCCTTCGACTACCACTGCGACTCGTCGCCGGGGCTCGACGCGCGCGAGATCTCCGCGCTCTTCTACCTCAACGAGGCCTGGGCGCCGGCCCACGGCGGCGAGCTGCGCCTGCTGCCCGTGCCCGATCCGCCCGCGGCCTTCCCGCCCGTCGCCGGGCGCCTCGTGCTCTTCTCCGCGCACGCGATGCTCCACGCGACGAAGCCCTCGACGGCGCCGCGCTACTGCTTCACGCTCTGGCTCTACGACGACGCGGCGAAGCGGCGCGCCGCGACGAAGGCCCAGCAGGGCCAGAAGAGCGCCCTGTCGGCGCTGCGGTCCGCCGCGGGCAAGCTCAAGCACGCCCAGCACATGGCCGACTGCCTCGCGGAGCACCACGACGACGCGGCCGCGCGCGCGGCGGCGCTCGAGGGCCACTGGGAGAGCGTCGCGAAGATGCGCGCGACGGCGGACAAGGTGCCCCAGCTCAAGACCGCCGCGTCGCCGGAGGCCGAGGGCCGCATCTGGCCCTGGTGGTAAGCTTCAAGTTTATCATGATGCCGGGAAACAAATACCATTATTGAAGCGATTAGAGACATGGGCTGCATTGGCGCGGAAAGCCTGTGCCCGTAGCTCCCGACCCGCTCGTCGACGATCCCATGGAGGCCGCCGCCGCCGGCGAGGACTTCGAGGAGGCCATGCTGCGCCGGAAGCGGCGCGAAGTCGAACTGAAGCGGCTGCAGCTCGAGGAGCAGGCCCTCGAGCGCGTCCCGCCGCGTCGTACGCGCCCCTCAGGAAATAACGCGTTGTTCCTAGGTTGGAGCGGTCGCGGCTCTCGCAGCAGCAGAGCGGCGGCTACGGCACCGACGGCCGGCGGCACCGCGGCGGCCGCGGGGGCCGCGGGGGCCGCGGCGGCGACGGCGGCCGGGGCTTCGGCGGCGCCGCGCAGTGGGCCGGCGCCTACGAGCCCCCGGCCGCGGCGCCGCGCGGCGCGGCCCGGAAGCAGCGGCGGGGCCAGGGCTCCCTCGAGCGGCGGCGCGAGGCGCGGTCCGCGGCGCGCGAGGCCGCGGAGAAGCGCGCGGCGGACGGCACGGCGCTCCGCGTGCTCGCGCCGGCCTTCACGCCGAGCGCGCCGGCCTTCGCGCCGCCGGCCGGCGCGCCCCTCGGCGGGGGCACGGCCCGGGCCACGCCCGCGTTCGCGCCCGCCGCGCCGCCGCCGCCGCGCGCGGCGCCGCTCCCGGGCGCGCGCTTCAACGCCCCGGGCGGCGGCTTCCACACGCTCTTCGGCGGCGACGGCCTCGCGGCGCCGCTCGAGCCGCCGTCCCTGGGCCCGGGCAGCGACGGCGGGAGCACCATGGGCTCCGCGCACTGGTCCGGCTGGCAGACGATCTGCGACTTGCTCCACGACCCCAAGCCGTCGAACCGCCTGTCCGCGGTGCAGACGCTGCGGTCCCTGACCCACGACGGCGACGAGGGCGACGCCCGCTGGCGCGAGGGCGAGAGGGTCGAGCGCGTCTCGCGCCGCGAGGTCGCGCCACAGTGGGGCGAGCCGGGCCGCGCCGCGTGGGGCGAGAGTGGGTGGGGCGAGGCGACCCGCGACGTCCGCGCGGCGGCGGGCGCCTCGAGCCCGCACGCGTCGTGGCGGTCCGCGCCCGACGACGAATTCCACCAGCGGCGGCGCGTCGTGCGCGCCGTCGTCGCCAACGGCGGCGTCGCGCCCCTCGTGGACCTGCTGTCGTCGACGAACAACGCGGAGACGCAGCGCGCCGCCGCGGACGTGCTCCGCAACGTCATCTCGTCGACGGCGCACGACGACGCCAACGACCACGAGATCTTCGTGCCCGACGTGTTGGACGTGTTGGACGACCGGGAGCAGGTCCGCGAGGCGCCGCGCGCCGAGAAGCCCGAGGACGCGTCCTTCGCGGCGAGCGACGGAACGTCCGGCGGCGACGACAAGGACGACCGCGTGAACCGCCTCATCATGGAGGAGGCGGACATCGTCCAGCCCATCCTGGGCTTGCTGGAGCACCCGTCGGAGAACGTGCGCACGTCGGCCCTGGGGACCATGTCGGAGCTCGTGCACAACTCCGAGGAGGCGCGCGCGAAGATCTTCCAGGAGCCCGAGCTGCTCCCGCGGCTGCTCGACGTCGCCGACGAGCGCGTCGGCTGGAGCCGGCCCGAGGTCGACGCGGCCGAGGCCGTGTCCGTCTTCAAGCTCATGCTCGACGACGAGTTGAATTCGGCGTCCGCGCGCGCGGCGATCTCCGCGCGGCCGGGCGTCGTGAAATCGATCGTGGACGCCGCGACGCAAGCGTTGCCGCCCGACGAGGAGGCCGTGCTCCACCGCCTGGGCTGCAGCGTGGGCCAGCCCATCGACCGGCGCGAGGTCTGGGCCGCGCGCGAGGCGAACGACGCGTTGGTGGGCTTGGGCCGGGAAGGTCGGGACGCGGCCGCGACGGCCGTCGTCAACGTCATCCAGGCCGACAACGACGGCCGCGAGAAGAGTTTCGAGCCGCCCCGCGTCGACGACGACGTCGCCGACGACGACGAGGGCGACGACGGCGACTTCAACCGGCGGCGGCGGAATTTGGCGGCGATGGCGGCGATGCGGAACCTCGTGGACGCGGACGTCGACGAGGACGCGCTGTCCCACAACGGCGACGACGACCTGCCGCGGCTCCAGGCGCTGCGCGACGCCGGCGGCGTCGACGCCGTCGTCGACCTGCTCGCGGACCGCGACGAGTGGGGCCAGGCGGGCGCGGCGCTGACGCTCCGCGCGCTCGTCCGCGCGGGCGACCAGGGCGGCGCGGCGAAGACGCCGCTGGACACGGTCGAGGAGGCGTCGGAGGAGGACTGCGTCGAGGCGCCGCCGCCCGTGGCGGACGAGGCGCCCGTGGAGGGGTCGTTGCGCGGCGAGCTCGCGCGGACGTTCGCCGTGCCGCGCCTCGTGTCCATGCTGAGCCGGGGCCGCGAGCGGCCCCAGGCGGCGGTCCAGGCCGCCGGCGCTCTAGTCGCCCTCGTCGGCGACCAGGGCCGGGGCCGCGGCCGCAGCCCGTCGCCCGCGCCGAACCGGCGCGACCGCTCCGCGAGCCGGTCGCCGAGCCCCGTGCGCTCCGAGGCGTCCGAGGAGGCGCCGGAGCCGCCGGAGGGGCCGGACTGGGAGCGGCCGCCGGGCGACGTCAAGGGCGGCTCGTCGGCGAACCGCTTCGACCAGGCGCAGCTCAAGGCGCAGCTGAAGGACGCGATCGACGCGGACCGGAGCGTCATCCAGACCATCGTCGACCTGCTCCAGGACATGGTCCGCGCGGAGGGCGAGGGCTTCGCCGCGGCCCACGACCTCGCCGAGACGCTGCGGACCATCGCGTCGTCGGATCTCGTCGCGCGCATGCGCATCCGCGACGCCGGCGGCGTGCGGCCGCTCATGGCCGTGCTCGCCAAGTCGGACGCGGCGCCGCGGCCGCCCGACGCGGCGCGCCGCGGGCCCGACGACCGGCTCTGGCTCGGCGGCGAGGCGCCGCGGGACGCGCCGCGGGCGCGCCGCGACTCGAACGCGCGGTCCGACTCCCAGGATTCGACGGAGCTCGCGGCGGCCGCGGACCGCACCGAGGCCGCGCCGCTCGCCCGGGCCTGGCTCGGCAACGACGAGCGCGCCGACGGGCGCGACCGGGGGCCGTCGGAGGCGGAGGACGACGCCGGCGCCGCGGAGGAGGCCGCCGAGGCCGCGGGCCCGGCGTCGCCCGCGCCGCCGCCGCCGCGCGCGGCCGCGGCGCGCGCGGCCGACGACATCGTCGTGCGCCAGGGCCTGCCGGCCTACGAGCTCGGCCTGCACAGCCGCATCACGTCGCACCCGTCGGGCTTCCGCCGCTGGCACGTCACGCACGAGCTCATGGCGAACGCGCGGCGCCGGGTCCGCGAGGCGGAGCGCGACGCGCGGCGCATCGCGCGGCTCGCCGAGCTCCTGCGCCAGGAGAAGGTCGACCTCGTGGACACGATCCGCGGCGCGACGGTCGCCGGCGCGACGTCGGGCCTCGCGCAGCGGTCCGACGACCAGCGCGCGTCCGGCCTCGCGTCGTCGCGCGACGCGCGCCTCGAGGAGGAGCTCCGCCGCGGCCCGCGCGCCGTCGCGCTCGAGACGCGCGGCGCGGGCCGCGACGAGCGCGAGCGCGTCGCCGTCGCGGGCTACGGCAAGGCCGCGGAGACGCCGCGGCGCCACCGCCACGGCGGCACGACGCCGGGCCTCGTCCAGTACGACGTCGTCCAGAGCGACCTCCGCAGCCTCAAGCTCCTCCAGCGCCGCGTCCAGCTCGAGACCGCGGCCCACCTGACGGCGACGCACGCCGACGAGGAGGTCGACCCGGCCGCGGGCGACCGCGAGGGCGACCTCACCACGGAGCTCCACCTCCTCGACTCGACGCTCAGCGCGCTCGGCGAGATGCGCGACGTGTCGTAAAATGGAATCGCGCGTCACGGTGGTGAAACTCACTGAAAGCAAGTGTGAAAGCTTCAAGGATTGCTTCAACTGAGATCTTATTTTTGAATATTAACTACCGGCAGAAGATGGGCTGGCTCGATGGCATGTCGCTGGAGCTCACGCTCGAGGGCGACGAGTGCTTGCGGTTCGTCGACGACCCCTACCTCAAGCCGTTCAACGAGTACGGCGAGGTCAGCTGCTACAAGCACGACGGCGTCATCCGCGGCCGCGTCACGGCCAAGGCGAGCACGAAGCTGCCCGTCTACGTGAACCAGATCACGATCGCCTTCGAGCAGTTCTCGACCTATAACAAGTCCATCGAGGGCCACACGCTCGCCTTCCGCGAGTGGACCGTCGCCGACTCGGAGAATTTGAAATTGGACGACCGCGGCGCGACGCTGCCCTTCGAGATCGACCTCTCGGAGGTCTACCCGAGGGACGGCCTCCGGCCGACCTACGCGGGCACGCTCTACTACATCCGCCACCAGATCTTCGCCAAGGCGCACAAGCCCTGGTACTCCTTCTCCGGCGGCTTCGTCGAGGCGCGTGCGCCCGTCCACCTCCTCCGCGTCCACGCGGCGCCCGCGCAATCCGTCGCGGCGCTGCCCGGCCTGCCGCCGCCCCACATCTTGACGCTCGACGACGTCGCGCCGGGCGCCACGGTGGTCTTCGACTACGGCAAGAACTGCCACGACCTCGACGGCGCCATCGCGGGCGACGTCGTCTTCACGGGTTTGGGCGACACGAAAGTCGCGTTCGCCAAGGTCGAGCTCGTCAAGGTCGAGTTCGCCGAGCTCCTGTCCATGGACACGGCGGTCTGGACGACGGTCCTCCACCCGGCCAAGGCGAGCAAGGGCTGGCTCAAGAACAAGGTCGTCAAGAGCGAGGAGGAGGACGGCGACGACGCCGTCGAGCTCGTCGAGCCCGGCGGCATGGGCGGCGACGTCTTCATCCCGCCGGCGTCGGCCGGGGGCTTCTCCGAGGACCGGACCTTCTCCGTGACCTGCGACCTCGCCGGCCTCGACCCGGACGGCGACGGCCGCGGCCGGTCGCTCACGCCGTCCTATCGCAAGCTCGCGCTCGAGAACGTGCCGGACATCGCGACGGACGCCGCGGAGCCCCGGAGCCCGTCCAAGTCCGCCGCCTGCTCGCCGACGGGCGGCGCGGACATGGACGACGCGCGAACCTTCCCCGACGCCGACGACGACTGGGAGTTCGACGTCGGCGGCGAGGGCGTCGCGGAGACGGCCTACTTCCTCAAGCTCACGGCGATCACGGCCGCGGGCGCCAAGTGCTGGGCCACGAAGAAGATCTACCTCTACAAGTCCAAAGCCAACACGCTCCAGAAGACCATCGAGATCGACCTCTAGGCGGTGGTTTAAGGAGACGACATTAATGCCGTGGGCGCTTTCCACCGCGCTTCATGAGCTCCCGCGCGGCCTCCGTCATGAGCTTGCTGCTGGACACGAGGACCGTTCCGCAGCCATCGTGCTCGTAGCCTGAATGATGGAGCGTGCCGTGGAGGGTGTCAGCCGCTTGAAGGACGCAGAAACAAGGAGCCGACTTATCGAGGTCGAAGACGCAGCTCGCTGCCGGAATGCAAAAGTGCCAGGGTTCACCCGTGACCCGCAGCTTGACCCAAGCGATCGACTCGGGAAAGGAATTCGCGCTACCGCCATCCACATGCATCGGAGATTGGTAATTGCTTGAAAACATGACGGCAGGCGCCGTTACCGCGTCGCCGAGCGAATAATTGATGCCAGGCAGACCGACGCTTTCCCGGCAGGCGTTGCGGAAAGCAGCTAGAAAGGGCACGAATGTTATTTCCAGGTGACAGACCTTCACCGCGTTGAAAGTGACATCGTCGCCGTAATCTTTGTCGTCGCGCCAACTGGGGTCGATGTGCGCGTAGCCGCCGATATCGCACTTGTTTGGGTCCTTCTGCAGACCCGCCCGCATCCTGCGCGTGCCTTCGGCGTGCATGCGGCCGATGTGCCCTTTTGATTCCTCTCTGATGTTACGGCAATACTTTGCTGCCTTCGACACCAACCGTAGGACCGAGAGTCGCGCCGGTCCCCAATCGCCGCGGTCCGAGGAGCCGAACGTATCTCGAATCGTCTGATCCTTTTTTGACACGAAAAGGGCAAGCGCCAAGACCTCCGGTGCGCGCGGTCCATGAACTTTTTTGATGCCAGCGTGGTCAGTAACGACGACCAATGTCGTCCTCGAGACGCTGCGCATGTCGAGCTCTTCGGCGTCTGCAAAGGTGAGATTCTGATGTCGCAAAGTATGAGCGAACTGACGGGACGGCTCGTAACGCGAGATCTCGATGACGTCGACGAGCTTCGATAGTTCCTCAACATTCAGATGCGGCAATTTTTGAATAGACTCCCATACGTCCGGCGAAAGCAATGCGACGTGCTCGCTGTTTGGCGGCAGAAAACGTGCCAGCCGAAGCAACAGCTCTGCGCGCGGCGTCCGGCGCCAATGAGTGGTGAGCCCCGGCGCCAAATCGCGCCGAGACAGCTTGCGGGCTGCCATTTGTTTTTCCAGCAGTTCCTTTCGCATCGATCGAACTTTGCCGAGCATCCAATCGCTTCCGATGTGGCCGTGATTGGCACATCCGCTCATCTGCGAAGAGGTCACCGCGCCGTCGCAGTCGTCATCCTGAGAGAGCGACGAGACCGCGCCGGTGCCGTTATCGAACTGCGACGAGACCGCGCCGGTGCCGTTATCGAACTGCGACGAGACCGCGGACTCCGGCTCCGGGACCGACTCCTCGGGCTCCGGCGCGGGAGGCAGGTTGCGGGCCTGGGACATGTGGGGCGCGTCCGGATTCGGGAGCACGCTGGCGGGGAATCCTAAAAACTCGTCGGAATCCGGTTCAGAGTCCGATTCGCAGTCGAGCGTGTCGATCTTCAGGATATAATTAATGTCGTAGATGTCCTGTTTGCGCTTGAGCGCGCCTGGCTCAGATGCAGCATGCTCGAGCGGGCTCGGCTCGGATGGAGCGCACTTATTCGGACTGCTCGGATTCGGCCGGAAAAAGTGAGAGATCTTGGTGTCTTTCTGCTTCGGCTTCACGTACTCGCGCTTTCGCAGCGCAGCGCGGAGCTTCACGGTCTTTCGATCGTTGGGGGCCACCGGGATCAGCTGGCTGAGTTGCACAACGTCTCCCGCGCGCTTCTCACACATGGCCAGGAGGCGACCCGTGGCATCATTCTCCTTGTGCTCCTGCTCTTGCAGGTCCACGTAGAGCTCGATCAGAACGTTCGACACGATCTCGAGCAACGTATGATTAAAGTGATTCGCTGAGTGCTCAAGCGCCTTAATAATCTGGCGCGCCATGCTCTCATTGTTCAGATACTCGTTGAACTGCGTCACTGCGTTTTCGTAGTCGGAGCACTCTGCGATCTCGTCGTCGGCGACGTCGGCGGCGTCGCCCGGCGCGTCGTCGGGCGACGGCGCGTCCGCCGGCGACGGCGCGTCCGGAGTCGCGATGGGTTCCGAGTTCGTGTGCCCCCAGTCTGCGCTCTCGGCCAGCGCGAGCAGAGCGTCGTCGTCGAAATCCATGGTCGCGCGGCGCGGCGCGTCGAATGTGTGCTGCGAACGATGCGTCGAGCACGCAGCGCGCTGTGGCGCGTCGAGCGCGGTGTATGAACGATGCGTCGAGCGCGCAGCACGCTGCGACGGTCGAGCGCGGTGTACAGCTGCGCGTTGACGGTGCGCAGCGGCGCGCGCGCGCGGTAGCCGGCGCCGGAGGTCGAGTTCTGCGGATCGATCGCGCGCCGCAGCGCGCCCTGACGCCGTCGCCGCC
>Ga0257106_1001258_pt1 | contig 12919 bp, 12 predicted proteins | sample LP_taG_3_FD_190177 | JGI IMG/M metagenome (GOLD analysis project Ga0257106, IMG submission 190177) | Marine microbial communities from Northeast Subartic Pacific Ocean, Canada - LP_J_2011_P26_10m | ecosystem: Environmental > Aquatic > Marine > Oceanic | place: Canada: Northeast Subartic Pacific...
CAAATATATCTATGGATTATATAAAAATAAAAAATCAAAACTTTATGTATCCTCAGGTTCTGGATGCTGGGGACCAAAGTTAAGAATTGGATCTTCAAATGAAATAATTAATATTAAGTTAACTGCTACAAATTCAATATTATTTTAAAAGTAAATTTTTATCTATTTCATAAAATTCCGTTGAAGAACGCTTAAGAGAATTTGCAGTTAATGGTCCCACTCCATAAACTTCCGTTAAAAGGTTATTTTTAGAAATAATTTTTTGTATTAAAAGATCAAAATCACCATCACCTGAAGCTAGGACAACTATATCTGATTTTGGAGCATAATCTAAAATATCTATCGTAATTCCTACATCCCAATCACCTTTTGACGATCCATCGGCACGACTGATATAAGGTTTTAATTTTACTTGAAAACCTATAGCTCTTAAAATATTTTGAAACTGTATCTGTTTGGTGTCATTTCTATTAGTAGTATAGGCAAAAGCAGCAACAACCTCCCTATCATAAGTTATTTTCTTCCAGAATTTATTATAATCAAAATTTGAGTTAAAAATTTGTTTTGTTGTATAATATATATTTTGTACATCAACAAATATTGATACTTTTTTCATCATAATCCTAATAAAATCAATTAGTTATTTTTAAACTAAACCTTCAATGTCTACTGGTAAGTCATTTCTTTCTATTTCTTCAATTATTTTTTTCAAATGATCAGAATTTTGTGTTTCAATTGTAATATTTAATTTAGCAACACTAGCTGATAAATCCATTGTAAACCTGCTATGCTCAACATCAAGTACGTTAGCCCCCGCATCGGCACAAATTTTAGAAATAATTTGTAATTGCCCAGGTTTATCTGGCAATGTAATTGTAAGTGTGGTTACTTGACCTGATCTGACTAAATCTCTCATTAAAATTGATGATAAAACTTTAGAGTCTATATTGCCTCCACAAAGGATAATACCAACCTTTTTACCTTTAAACATTTCGTTATTTTGAATTAATGCAGCTAGACCAGTTGCTGCAGCACCTTCAACAACTACTTTTTCATGTTCTACTAGCATAGCTATTGCTCTTTCGATAGATTTATCAGAAACAGTAATTACATCATCAACAAAATTTTGAATAAACGATAAAGGTATCTGACCTATTTCAGATACAGCTATTCCTTCAGCTAAAGTTGATCCTTTACATTTAACTTTTTTATTAAACATGATGTTTGATAAAGATGGATATAATTCGGATTCAATTCCTATCACTTTTATATTTTGTTTCATAGCTTTTGCAACTAATGAACAACCAGCAATTAAACCACCTCCACCTACTGGTACTAAAAGTATATCTATGTCGTTGCAATCTGATAACATTTCAAAGGAAATAGTTCCCTGCCCAGCAATTACATTTAAATCATTATAAGGGTGTACTTCAGTGTACCCTTTCTCAGTTATAAGGCTTTGAACATGTTGATAAGATTCACTTAAATTTGAACCATTTATAATTACATTACCACCAAAGTTTTTTGTTCTTCTTATCTTAGTAAAAGGCGTACCTTCAGGCATTACTATATTTGAATTAATATTCATTTTTTTTGAAATAAAAGCTAAGCCTTGAGCATGATTTCCGGCTGACATTGCAATTACGCCTGATTGCTTTTCATTATCAGAAAGCGACAAAAGCTTTGAGTAAGATCCTCTTATTTTAAAGGCCCCTGTAAATTGCCTATTTTCAAATTTAAAAAAAGTGTCAACTCCTATCTTTTCAGAGATGGAGCTAGAAAAACTAGTTTCAGTCCATTTAACATTATCTTTTATTTTTTTATGTATATTTATAATATCTTTAAAGTTTAAATTCATTGTTTTCTCTATTTATTTAGGAGTATGATGAGTTATGTAGCAAACCAATTTTTTGTCAAATTATATTGATTTGTTAGACCCTTTTTTAATTTTATGAGAAAATAATGACCGAATATGAATTAAAGAAAATTATGAATGGAAGCCCACCACCTAAAGAATATCAAGTTACACTCGAGAATTGGAGAAAATACCCACATAATAGTTGGGCTTTTGTTAATGTAAGAAATCTAATCCCAACATCAGTAATTGATATTGACCCAAGTAAAAAAATAAATTTAAATAAAAATTTGATAAATCTAAATGATATTTTGATAAAACATGAAAGCTCGGCAGACAGTCTTCAAAATTTTTTAAAAAAATGTGATACAGATGCTTTTTTAGTAATGCATAAAGGAAAATTAAAATTTGAATTTTTTGACAAATTTACTAATCATAAAACACCACACATTATTTTTTCAGTGTCTAAATCTCTAACTTCTTTATTAACCGGTATTTTAGTTGATAAAAAAATTATTAATTTAACTGATACTGTTTCTCATATTATTCCTGAAACTAAAGGAACAGCTTATGAGGATGCTACAATAAGAAACGTTCTTGATATGAATGTCTCATCTGGTTTTATAGAAGACTATACTGGGGAAGCTAAAATTTTTAAAAGATACAGGTCTTCTACTGGATGGGATTTACCTGATAAAAACTCAATCATGGCAAATAATGGATTACATGATTTTCTTTCAACAATGCCTATGTCTAAAGATCCACATGGAAAAAAATATCATTATTGCTCTCCACATAGTGACTTATTAGGATGGATAATTGAGAGAGCTTCAGGTCAAAATTATTCAAAAATTATGTCAGATTTATTGTTTAAACCATCAGGTGTTAAATATAACGCTAATGTCACCTTAGATAAATTTGGTGCGTCTAGAGCAGCAGGGGGTATAAGCATTTCACCATATGATTTGTTACTAATTTCTGAAATGGTGCGTTGTCTTGGTTCTAATATTAACGGTCAAATAATAAATGAATCATGGATTAAAGACATTCAAAACTATAAAGATAATAGCAGTTACCTTAACCAAGATTATTTAGAAAGATTTCCAAATGGTAATTATAGATCTAAATGGTATCAAACTGGTTTCAATGATAAAGAGTTCTGTGCAATAGGTATTCATGGACAAAATATATGGATTAATCCTAAAAAAGAATTAACCATAGTAAGAATGTCATCAGCTTCTAATCCTATAAACATAAAAACAGAAGAGCTGATGTTTTCAATCTTCAAAGAAATAGCCAATATACTATAATTTTAATAAAGGGGTTTCATATGAGAATTTCTATAATATATTTCAATTTTCCATTTTGGAGAGCTGAAGTTAGTAGAATTGCTCTACATATAGGAAAAATTAAATACGATGATATTAGAGTTGATCGTGATGAATTTATGAGGGCAAGAAGTTCAGGAAAATTAGACAATGGAACTATTATACCATTTCATCAACTCCCATGTCTTATAGTTGACGATGAAAGTATTGGACAAACTGCTGGGATAGCAAGATATTGTGGTAAATTATCAGGACTGTATCCTACAGATGCAAACCTGTTGGCTGCTAAAATTGATCAGTACATAGATTTAATGACCGACATAACCGTATTAACTTTTAATGCTGGAAGAGATCTTAAACCCAAAGAAAAGATAATTAAACGTAAAGAATTTTTTGACCAAGAATTTACTAGAAAATTTAGAATGTTAGAAGAACATATTTCAAATAATGGGAAAACAATTATTACAAAAAACTTCAATATATCAGATATTGCTCTATGGAGTTTTGTAAACTGGATCACTTCAGGAACGATAGACGGTTTTCCCAAAAATATTTTAAAAAAATACCCCAAAATTCAAAAAGTATTTAAATACGTTAATGAGTTACCTGAAATTAAAAATTGGGTAAAGAATAATTACTAAAAAAGCTAAAAAGTAATTGGAAATCTTTTATATAATTTATTAATTTCTAACATTACTTCTTCTGAGAGAACTACATCTAAGCCTTTTAAAATATTGTTTAATTGTTTGTTATCAGTAGCTCCAAATATAACAGAACCCATAAAAGGTCTTTGATTACAAAAAGCAAGTGACATATGAACAGGATCTAAATTGTATTTGTTGGACAGTGAAATATACTCTTTGACTGCCAAGGTAGAGTTTTCATTAATTCTTCCAAATAAACTTGGTACTCTTGAAAGTCTTGAGTTATCAGGCACATTGTCATTTATATATTTACCTGTTAAAAATCCCCCAGCTAAAGGAGAATATGATAACAAACTAATATTTTCGTGATGAGACATTTCTGCCATATCAAGGTCGTACAGCCTACAAAGCAAGCTATACTCATTCTGAATTGATGCAATAGTAAGATTAGAAAAGTTTTTTAATTGATCTAAAAATTGTGAAGTTCCCCAACATGTTTCATTTGATAAACCAATATACCTAATTTTTCCTTCTTTTTGAAGATCAGATAAGGAATTCAGTACCCCATTCATATTGTCTTTTGCAAGGACAGTATCTTGATTAGTTGGATTATAATTCCAATTTTGTCTAAAATGATAGGAACCTCTATTAGGCCAGTGTAATTGATATAAGTCGATATAATCTGTTTTAAGTTTTTTCAAACTACCTTCTATAGCGATTTTAATCGACTTTTCATCTATACCTTCGCCATTTCTTACAGCTTTGTAGCCTTTACCTGATATTTTTGAAGCTAAAATAAAATCAGCTCTTTTAGATTTATTTTTTTCAATCCAATTACCTATTATAACTTCTGTGTCTCCAGTTGTTTGTTCGCGTAGAGGACAGGTAGGATACATCTCTGCAGTATCAATAAAATTAATACCAGAGGCTATTGATTGATCAATTTGCACATGTGAATCTGTTTCAGATGTTGCCTCACCAAAAGTCATCGTACCTAAGCAGTATGAAGACACCTTTAAATCAGATTTACCAAGTTTTTTAAATTCCATAAAAAATCCTAAATTTAATTACTTTAAAATATTCAGATTATAATTTTATAAACTAAATATAGATAAAAAAACAGTCTAATAATAAGCTCTTAAAACTTGAAGTGGTTTTGAAAGGATAAGCTTTGTTGTTTTTATGAAACTAAAGATTGTAACTATAATAGGAACCATTAGAGATAAAAATATTAAACTGTAGTAACTAAAATAAAGTTCAATATTAAATACATAATTAATAAGAATGTAACTTACGCCAAATCCAATTATTAAAGAAATAAATGATGATATCAATCCGATTATAAAATATTCTTGCAACCATAAATATGAAATTTTTTTAGGGCTGGCACCTAATATCTTAAAAATAGCTACTTCATAAAGTTTATCTTTTTTACTCACATCTAGTATTCCGGCCAATACAATAATCCCAGAAAGAAGTGTTACTAAAGCAATAGTATTAATTATAATAATTAATAAATTTAGTATTGATTTTAAAGCCTTATAACTTTCCTCAATTGATATAGTAGATATGTTAGAAAATTGAGTAACTATTTGTTCTATTAAGTTATTATTTTCAATTTTATTTTTTGTTTTAGTTGTTGCAATCAAAGTATGAGGTGCTTTCTCAATATTACTTTTACTTAAGATAAATATAAAATTTATATTCATATTTTCCCACTTAATTTCTCTTGTATTAAAAACTTTAGCTTCAAAGTTTCTACCTAAAATATTGAATGTTATTTTATCTCCAATATTTATATTTAATCCTTTAGCAATTTCATGACCAATAGAAACTAAAAGAGGTCCTTCGTAGTCTTGAGGCCACCATTGACCAGAAAGTAACCTGGTTCCTAGAGGGGATTCATTTGCCCAAGAAAAAGCTCTATCTCTTTTTAATACCCATTGAACATCTTTGTTGATTTTTAAAGTTTCTACTTTGACATTATTTATTTCAGTAACTCTACCCCTTAACATTGGTTGTATATTTAAGTTACCATTACCAATAGTATTAAGAGCCATTGTTTTAATATTTTTAATTTGATTTGGCTGAATATCAATCAAAAAATTATTAGGTGCCTCTTGATTTAAAGTGTTAGTTATTTTTTTATCTAAACTGTTTTGAATTATATTTAAGGTTATTAGGAGGATCAAACCAACACTGAATGAAATAACAATGGGTTTAGCAAATGAGTTTCTTACAACAATAGAATTTCTTACCATTTCGATTGAAGTACCAGTTTTGAATTTGATTATCTCAAATATTTTAAAAAATAATGTAGTTAATCCTTGCAATATAAAAAAAGAAATCAATATTGAAGCAAAAATGTAAAAAGATAATTTCAAATCATTTGTTAAACTAGTTGTTAGAAAACATAATAAAGAAACTAAAGTAAAAATGAATAGTTTAATTTTTTTTGAATAATAAATTAAATTATTATGAGCAGACAAGCGTAGAAGTTGTATTGGCTTTATTTCATAGGTTTGAGCAATAGGTATAATTGTAAATAAAATACATACTACCATACCAAATGAAAAACTTATGATAAGTGGCTTAATAAAAATAGAAGGTTGAAAAAGGTTTATCAGATTAGAGCTTATCAACGGAGACAGTAAAAAAGGAACAGATGCTCCAGCTAGTAACGCAGGAATAATACTTGCTAAAAATATAATTATAATTTGAAAGAAATATATTGTAAACACTTGAGAATTTCTTCCTCCTAGTGATTTCAAAACGGCTATATTTTTAATTTTTTTTAATATATAACCCTTGACGCCATTAGAAATGCCAACACCAGATATTAATAAAGCTATTAGTCCAACTAATGAGATAAACAAAGATGTTTTTTCAATGAAATTATTAAAATTATTAGTACTATTTTCAATGCCTCTTATTGAAACATTTGTCCCTTCTATTAATTTATTCAAATAAGATAAATTTATTTTTTTATCAAATGGTATAAATTTAACTTTATATTTTACTAGCGATCCAGGTTTAACTAATTGAGATTCATTAAGTGTTTTAGTTGATATTAGTAACCTAGATCCAAATGTCGCAAATGAAAACATCCGGTCAGGCTCTTTTTCAATAATACCATTTATTTTAATTTTAACATTTCCAAGGTATAATATATCTCCAATATCAATTTTTAATTGTTTTTTTAAAGATTTATCTATCAACACTCCATGAATATCATTATTATCAACAAACATTTCTTGCAATGACTGATTAGGTAAAGTTACTGCATTACCTTTTAAAGGCCAATTTGTATCTACGGCTTTTAATTCAACAAGTCGCCGTTTTGATTCAGAGTTCTTATTAGAAGTAAGCATAGTTCTTAACTCAACAATCTGTGAGATATGTCCATTAACTTCTAACCATTTTATTATGCTTTGAGGAAACTCTTGGTAAGTGGTAGATAATTCAAATTTACCTCCAATGAGCTCGGTACGTTTGTCATTAATTTCATACTTAAGATTTTCAGATAAACTTCCTACCGCTGAAATTATAAAAACACCTAAAAAAATTGACGTTATGACGATTTTAAATTCATTAAAAGACCCTCTTAATTCACTTAATGAGAGTTTAAAAAAAATAAAATTATTTGATAAAAATAGTTTTAATTTCGACATATTAAATTATTAAACCATTATCTAATTCTATTTTTTCATCACAAAGATTTGCTAAAGATAAATCATGAGTAACAAGAATTAGAGTAGAACCAAAATCCTTTTGAAGTTTGAAAATTAATTTCATTACCTCTTCACTATTTTTTTTATCTAAATTTCCAGTAGGTTCGTCAGCAATCAATATTTCTGGTGAAGATATTAAAGATCTAGCAATTGCTACCCTTTGCTGTTCACCACCTGACAATTGATGAGGATAATGGTGAATTCTATTTTTAAGTCCAACAGATTTTAATAATTCAGTGCCTTTATTATTATCATTGAATTTTCCAGAAATTTGATTTGGTAAATTTACATTTTCTAAGGCAGTCATTGAAGGCAATAAGTTAAATGATTGAAAAATCACTCCTACATGCTTTGATCTATATGTAGCTAGATCATCTTCTTTAAGTTTATGTAATGGTTCATTTTTAAAAAAAATTTGACCTTTAGTAATAATTTCTAAGCCAGCAATTGTCATTGCTAATGTTGATTTTCCAGCTCCACTTTCTCCTATTATGCTAATGCTAGTATCTTTGGATATTTTTAAATTAATACCTTTTAGTATGTGAATAATTTCAGCATTACTTTTTAAATGAACATGAACGTCAAGTAACTCTATAAAATTTTTTTGATTTTTTTTATTCATTAATTATTTTTACTTCACAAAGTATTATTATTATCTGCTGGAATTTTTTGTAGATATAATCATTTAAAACGTTATTAATTAAATATGAATTACATAATAAAACAAATCTTTACAATAATTTTCTTTTTATCTTTTTCTATAACATTAGCTTATGCAAAAGCTTTAAAAGTAATTGTGTTAGGTGATAGTTTAATAGCTGGTTATGGCTTACTAGAAAAAGATGGTTTTGTATCCCAGTTACAACAAAAAATGAATACTTATAATATTAAAGTAAAATTAATAAATGGTGGAGTGTCTGGTGAAACATCGTCAGGATTATTCAACAGACTAGAGTGGATTTTAGAAGAAAAATTTGATGGAGTTATTATTTCTATTGGTGCAAATGATGCACTTAGGGGAATTAACCCTAAAATAACATCTGAGAACATAAAAAATACTTTAAGTCATTTAAAAAAAATAAATATGCCTGCGATGTTAATTGGGATGAAAGCTCCTAATAATCTAGGTAACGAGTATGTAAGTGATTTTAATGAAATATATCCAATGTTAGCTAAAGTTTATGAGGCTTCTTTTTATCCTTTTTTTTTAAAAGATGTAGCTTTAGTTCCTTCATTAAATCAAAATGATATGATTCATCCTAATAAATATGGAGTTAAAAAGATTGTTAATAATATTTATCCTTATTTTTTAAGCTTTTTGAAGAATTTGAAGCACAATTAACGCTTGAATATTATTAACTTCAATAACCTAAGTATACCTCTTAAAGCCAGCCCTCTAAAAAAAGAATTATTAGATAGTTTTTTAAAATAAAATAATAATGTATGGAAGTATTTTTTAAAAATAAAAATAATTGATAATATTAAAGCCAAAAATATTATTGCTTTAATCATTTTAAGATAACGCTAATTGAACCTAACTGTCCATAGTCAGCTCTGACAGTATCCCCAACTTTTATTGGAATAGGTTTAGCACAGGTTCCAGTAGAAACTATCATGCCTTTATCTAAGGAAATGTTATTTTGTGATAATTCATTGACTAACCAAGTTAACGCAACTCTAGGATCTCCTAGGACATTTGATCCAACTCCCTCATGTTGTATCTCATTTGAATTAGATATTACTACTTTGTGTTTAGATAAATCTATCATTCTCCATTCATTATCGACTGGCTGGGCAATTACAAATTGATGGGCACATGCGTTATCTGCTATCAAGTTAAGTTCCCCTACTAAAGAAAATTCTTCAAAACGAGAGTCTGGTAACTCAATAGACAGATGCAACGTATCAACTGCCTGCATAACTTCTTCAAGACTATAATTAATATTTTTGGATCTTAACGTTTTGCCCATTTTAAAAGCAAACTCTGGCTCAGCTACTGCCATTTTATTTTTTCCAAGATAAATATCATCGTTAGGTTGAAAAACTTTATCCTTTAAAATTCTTCCTGCTAGGGGCCCCGATACACCAATATGTTTTTGACCTTCAAGGCTAGTAGCAGCAATTTTCCATCCAATAACACTTATATTACTATAAAATGCTAAATTTTCTTGAATTTCATAAGCCTCTTTTCGTGACTTTGGTGAGATATTATAAGGAAGTGTTCCTATCTTATGTCCACTTTCCCAAGATTCCCATATTAATTTTGCGGCTTTCATGAAAATATTCTTTCAATTCAAATTGTTTTTAAAGTAAATTTTAAATCATACAGTTAATTAGTTAACTTAGTTTTTTCCCAAACAGTTATATCCTGAGCAATTGGAGGTAAAGAAGTTTGCCCTAACATTTCAGCAATTATACCCCTATGATATCCACCGTGCATTATTAAATGAGTAATAATCATGGACCTACTAATATTAACATTATTTCCACCTATTAATTCACAATTAACTAGCTCGGCTAATTGTGATGAAGATAATTCACTTGTATATTTTTTAATTATTAACTCTTCATTTTTTTTTGCTTGCCAAAGTTCTTCCATATCGTCGAATAATATTGTTTGTAAATTATTAAAAGAGTGTTTCTCTTTTTTTAAGTTAGCTAACCAAACTTTATCAATAACTAATAAATGGTTGAGAGAATTACGAATACTATTCATAAAAGATTTACGCTGTTTTTGAATTTCATCACTCGGTAGTTTTATTATAACTTTAAAAAATTCATCATTAGCCCAACTATTATAATCCAGTAGATAAAGTAAATAAGCTTGATCATGCATAAATATTTTCTCCAAATTAATATTTAATGTTTAACGATAATTTATTTCTTATTATTAAGATTTGTGAAAAGAATTTTGAATAACTTACTTTTAGAATTATTTTGAATATTCCATCTCTTTTTTAAAAGCCTATAGATAACAAAACATCCGAGACCTGCTAAAAGGTATAAATAAGGTGTAAGATTTTCCATCTATCAATCTATTATTTTAATTACTATATTATCAGCTTTGTATTTTATACAAAACAAGTCAAGTGTTCTAACTAAACATTAATAATGGGGTGGAATCTCATTTGAGACATCTGAAGGTGATTGGTTACTATGATGTGAATCCTGGAGCTCAAATTTTAATTTTTTTATTTGCAACTTAAGTTCTAATATTTCTTTTTGTTGGTTATAAATTTCTTCACTCATATTTGACACGTCACTTTGGATGAGTGTGATTTTTTCTTCAATATTCTTTATTTTATGATCCATATTTCAGCCTGTAAATTTACTAAATTTTTTTTTTTTTCTACTATTTAAAAATTTTTATTCAACAATTATTAAATCTAAATATGAATTTATTTTAATTATATGATATTAAACTTATATGAAAGTGATCGTAGGTATATTTTTATTTTTTTGTATATTAAATATTGCTATGTATTCAATATCCTTTTTTGGCTAACTTGAACTTTCCAATCAGGCCCTAACATACATAATCCTAAACCAATACCAGTTATAGTTAAACCGAAAGCTACTCCATAGAAAATAGAATTTATAGGCCAGGAAAAGACTACTGCAAGGTAACAAACAAGTGAAACAGATAATAATCTGATAACACCTACTATTACAGGAAATAAGATTTTACCTAGACCTTGACTTGCAAAATATAAAGTTTGCCCAGCAGCAAAAAAGCAGTAAAACGGTCCTGCTATTCCTAAATAAAGTGTTGCTGATTGCTTAGATAAAAAATTGGTTTGAAAGAAAGTCAACCACACTTCTGGATAAAATGTAACAGTTAAACCAATAATGCCAACAATAAAAAATGAAATTGTTGCACCTACCCAAGCAATTTTTTTTGCTCTCATTATCTGTTTTGCACCAACATTGATCCCAACGGTTACCGTGAGAACTGATCCAATTCCAAATACTAGTGGAGTGATTATTATTTCTAACCTACTACCTAGACTATAACCTGCAAGAGCTTCAACACCGTGATAACTTAGCGAAGCAGTAACAACCGCAACTGTACCTGCGATAGTGACGCTGTTAATTAACCCTCCAGTTCCAACATTCATTATATCAAATATTGACTTTTTATTTAAAGTATGAGGAATCAGTTTTATATTTTTTTGTTTATATTTTATGTAAATAAATAAATAAAGTACCATAAAAAAATGTGAGATTACCATAGCAATAGCAGGACCTAAAAGCCCAAGACTTGAAACTCCAAACCATCCTAATGTCAAAGTTCCAGCTAGCAATATTTGGGAAAAACAACCTATTATTTGTACTCTTGCGGGAACAATTATATCACCAACACCCCTCAAAATTGCAGACAATATGTACAACAACCAAATAAAAAATGAACCACCAAAAGCTATTTGTGAATAAGCAATTGCTCCATTTAAAACAAGGTCTGTACCGCCCATTAATAAATAAACTTGTTTAGGAAAAAAACCAAAAATTACTGTATAAAATAAAGAGAAAATAACAGCTATAACTACTGCATGCCAAGCAGCTGAGTTAGCGCTTTCATCTAAACCTGCCCCAACAAACCTAGATATAGAGGAAGTTGTTGCTCCTCCTATTGCTCCAGCTGACATCATTTGCATTAGAGATATAAAAGGGAATACTAAAGCTAAACTAGCAAGTGATATATTGCCTAATTGTGAAATAAAATATACATCTGCTATTATAACTAATGGCATCGAAGAAACACCAATAAAATTAGGTAAAGAAAGTTTAGTTAGCATCTTAAGCACAGAACCGTTTAATATTATGGCTATATTATTTTTCATAAATTAGACTTTATATGTTTGAAGATATCTTTTTACATTTAAATGGGTATGGCAGGACATTTGCCTTCAGATTTTAGTGTCTCAAAGGCTTTAATAGTGTGTTCAATACCCTTTTGAACCGAGACAGAAGTATAATCACCGATATGTTTTCTTAAAGGAAGGTCATCTAAATCTGGTGGAAACGGCAACGGCTGTCCTTCGCAAGTCACAGATGAGTTGGGCTTTAACTCTCTTATTAATTTCAATCCATTTTCTATTGTTTCACAGCTTCCATTAAGATTAAAAACATGCGATCCAACCATATCCTTGCTTACAGATGTAATAAAAGCTAAGGCAGCTTCACCTGCATATAACCAACTATATTTACCAGTATACGGTATTTTATAACTCTTATCTAAAGCTGCTGCTTGAATTGCTACTGTATTTTTAGAACTCATTCCTTGATCTCTTGCGAGACCATAAACAATATTTGGTCTTAATCCTATTGATGGAGTTTGCCAATCGGCCCAATAAACATAAG
>Ga0257106_1001259_pt1 | contig 12894 bp, 7 predicted proteins | sample LP_taG_3_FD_190177 | JGI IMG/M metagenome (GOLD analysis project Ga0257106, IMG submission 190177) | Marine microbial communities from Northeast Subartic Pacific Ocean, Canada - LP_J_2011_P26_10m | ecosystem: Environmental > Aquatic > Marine > Oceanic | place: Canada: Northeast Subartic Pacific...
CGCGAGGCGCCGGAGCGACGTGCGCTTCGACGCGCTCGCCGTCTGAAGCTCGACGTCGTAGAGGGCCCGCTCGTCGGCGGACATGGTCAGCGTGACCGTCCGCGCCACGGACGCGGGCAGCGCGAGTGCGCAGGAGCCGCCGATGCGCTGCGCCTTCGTGTGGCGGATGAAGATCGGCGCGAGCTTGTCCTTGAAGGCGGCGAAGGACCCGGGGCGCTTGCCATCGAAATTCATGGCCGGGGTCTGGAGGTCCCGGCGTCCGAGAAACAGGGCCTGCGTGCAGATCGACGCCGCGCTCATGCTCATGGGCGTCGCCGTGCAGCACCAGCGGCGGAGCGACGGGACGGCCTGGGCGTAGTTGCGTTTCGCAGACGCCGAGCCGAAGAGGTGCGACTCGTCGACGACGACGCGGTGGAACTCGTAGTCGCCGGTCCAGTCGGGCCAGGAGAACGTCGTCGTCGAGATGATGACGTCGGGCGGGTTCGCCGTGGTCTGGCTCTCGTCGAGGAACTTGGCCGTCTTGCCCTTCGAGGTCGGGTGGAAGCGGCGGACGACGAGGCCGGGCGCGTGCCGCGCGCACTCGTCCTCCCATTGACCCAGCAGGGAGACGGACGTGAAGACGACGGTCGTCTTGAGTTTTGGGCGCTGCGGCGCCTTCGAGTCGCCCGCGGCGTAAAAGTCCGCGCTGCGCCACGGCAGGAGCGCTTTCACTTGGGCGTCGTGTTCTTTGTTCGCCTCGTCGTGTTGCTTCAGGTACTTGTCGGAGCCCATCTTCGAGAAGAGGTCGAAGTCGAACTCGGGCGCCTTGAGCTGCGCGAGCTTCGACCGGTTCGTCCGGATGGTCTGGATCTGGTCCGCGGTCGGCGCCGCGGCGGCGGACGGGTTCGCGGCCACGAGCGCGAGGACGGCGCAGGTCTTGCCTACCAAGCGCGCCGGTAACGATGTTCCACCGTTTTCCCGCCCCAAATCTCTCGAAAATCGCCGCCGGACGCCGGGACTTGCCCATGCCCACCTCCTGCGCGAGGAAGCCGCCGGCGACGCCGTGCTCGCCGCGCGGCGCCGTCGGCGACGTCTCGACCTCGACCATGCGCGCGAGCGCCTGCTTCTGGTAGTGGCGCAGCGGCGTGACGACGGCCGCGGGCTGCGGCGCCTCGACGGGGTGGACGACGGCCAGCGCCGCGAGGAGCGCGTCGAGCGTGTGCGTCGCCGGGTTGGGCACGACGGCGCCCGCCGCCGCGGGCGGCGCGGCGCCCGTCCGCGCGGCCTCGCGCTGCTTCCGCCAGTAGGGGTCGCCGGCCGTCGCCTCGCAGTGGCGGTCCCAGCTCCCGCACTCGGCGGCGGGCGCGTCGCAGACGTAGCAGTAGCAGTTGGCGCAGTGCTTCCGCGGGTCCGCGTGGAACGGGCAGGTCACGCAGTTCTCGCGCGCGTGCGGGAAGTCCGCGAGCGCGTTCGAACCCGTCGTGCCGACGAGCTCGATCTCGCCGTCGCCGCCGCCGCCCGGCTGCTTGTTGGCCGCCGGCCGCATGCGCGGCGGCGGCGGCGGCGCCACGGGCAGCGCGGGCGCCGCGGGCGCCGCGGCGCGGGGCCGCGGCTCGAGCTTGGCCTTCTTCGCCCCCGCCGCATCCGCGGCCGGCGCCGGGGCGCGTTTCGGCGCGGCCGGCGGCTCCTCGTCAGAGTCGCTACACAAGTCGATGGAGGCGCGCACGTTCGAGACGGCCGGCTCCGAGTCCGAGTCGCTGCAGAGGTCAACGATGGTGTCCATGCTCTCGAACCGGCGCCAGACTCCTCGAGAGCGGCAACATCTCGGCAACGACCTCTTCAACGACTGCGGACGTGTCTCTCGAACCTGCTCCGGGCTCAAGACTACGCGAAGGACGGTGCGCACTCTTAGTCACGTCGCGTCCGGCGGCGCGCCGCCCTGCTTGCCGCCGAGCATGCCGCCGGAGAGCGCGATGACCTCGCCGACGTCGGCCTCCGTGAGCTTCTCCTCGCAGTCCTCGACGATGGCGTAGACGACGACGGGCACCGTCGGCGCGAGGTTGACGATCTGCAGGATGTCCCGCGGGTTCAGGCCGAGGTCCCGCGCCCGGCCGTCGCCCGCGCCGCGCATGAACCCCACGCACGACGCGACCTGGTCGACGGTCTGCGACCCGGCGACCGTCTTCTCGAGGTACTCGACGGCGGCCTTCGTGGCGCCGTCGACCTCGCGCGACCGCTTGCCCGACCCGCCGAACTTGGGCTTCTTGCGGTCGCGCTCGCCGTCGCGCCGCGCGGCGCGCTCCCGCAGCATCTCGAGCGCCTCGACGTTCGTCACGTTGCCCCGGTTCGAGTGGATGATCTTCATCGGTTCTTGACGCGGTCTGCGGCGTCTCAGGTCAGCTACTCACGCTGTCTACGGCGGGAGAGGCCGCCCATTTGCGGAGAGCAAGGTCGATCAAAGGGCTGGTTGAAGCGAGGTGCACCGATCAGCGTCGCCGTCGCCGCACGCGACGTTCCTGTCGCCTTGCACCGCACGATGCTCGGGCGGTCCGGCATCCTCTGCGCCCTCGTGGCGTGCGGCCTCCTGGCCCTCGTGGAGGTCGAGGGCAAGGGCAAGAAGGCGTCCCTGAAGCGCAACTCGGCCATGCACAAGAAGCGGAAGCGCTCGAGCGCGAGCAAGCGCCGCCGGCGCCCGCGCTACGACGACGAGGACGACTTCGGCGAGGACGACGACGACGACTTCGACGGCTACGGCCGCGAGAGCCGCCAGGTCGACTACTACCGGCCGCGGCGCAAGCCGCAGGGCCCGACGATGCTGCAGCGCGCGCAGCGCATGGCGGCCGAGGCGTCGAAGAAGGCGCTCGAGACGACGAAGACGGCGGCGTCGCGGGCCAAGGTCCTCGCGGCGGAGGCCGCCGTCAAGGGCCACGAGGCGAGCCGCCTGGCCAAGGCCTACTACAGCAGCGAGTACGAGAAGTTTTTGCTCACGGCGACGTGGCCGAGCGACCAGCGCGTGTCGCCGCAGCTCGCGAAGCGGCTCGTCGAGTCCGTCGCGCGCTTCCCCGCGCGGCCCCACGCGCTGCCCGACGACGACCCCTACCGCGTGACCCTGCGCAAGCTCTGGAAGAAGATGGTCGAGAAGGACTGGCGCACCACGACGAAGGCGCTCTACCTGCTCCACGCGCTGAGCCGGTCGACGCCGACGAAGAACGCGCGCGCGCTGAGCCGCACGCTCAAGTCCATGGTCGGCGACGCCGACCCCAAGAGCGGCAAGAAGTACTTCTCGCGCCGCGAGCTCGTCGCGCTCCGCGAGGCCGACGACGCCGACGGCCGCGCGGCGCTCGTCGACGCGTACGCGGGCTTCGTGCTCCGGCGGGCGCTGCTCTTCGCGGGCAAGTTCGAGGACGTGAGCCCGCCGTCGAAGAAGAAGAAGGCCGCGGCGCCGGAGGCCTGCGACGCCGACGCCGACGCCGCGACGCTCAAGCGCGCGCAGAACGCGCTGCTCGTCGCGGACCACGCGCTCCAGTTCGTCGCCGTCGCGCTCGACGACGGCGACCCGCGCCGCGCCCACCTCGTCGTCGTCTCCTGCCTCGAGCTCGTCGTCGCGGACCTCGTCGAGGCCTGGGGCGCCGCGGGCGCCGCGCTCGGCCCGCTCCTCGCCGCGGCCGCGGGCGACGGCGACGACGCGACGGCCGCCGGCGCGCGCGACGCCGCGGCCAAGTACGCGGCGCTCCGACCCAAGGTCAAGAAGGCCGCCAAGGCCGCGCTGAAGACGCTCCGCTTCTTCGACCTCCGCGTCTCCGCGGACCTCTCCGCGGGCGACGTCGACGACGCGGCCCTCGAGGCGGCCCTCGCCAAGGGCGGCGGCGCCGAGGAGGCCGAGGACGACGACGAGGACGACGAGGCCGACGAGGAGGACGACGAGGACGAGGAGGACGAGGAGGAGGAGGAGGAGGACGACGAGGAGGACGAGGAGGACGAGGAGGACGAGGACGACTTCGAGGAGGACGACGACGAGGACGACGACGAGTAGGCGTCCCCCCACCCCGCGGCCCGCGCGCCAAGAGCGCGGACCGAAAGCGCCCCGCCTAACAAAGATCAACGTCACACTGCACGTTTAGCTCGATAGGATATAAACTGCAGCCGCGTTGTCGGAGGAGCCCAACATGGCGGCGCCCAAGGCGCAGGACATGAGCGTCCGCGACGAGGACACGCTGGCCCAGGACCAGAGCCTGGACCGGCTCCAGGCGTCGATGAAGAAGACGCTGGGCTTCGACGGGGGCCCGACGGGCCTCGTCCACATGGACACGAGCGAGCTCCACCAGTTCATGGGCGAGCTCGGGGAGAAGATGGCGCAGCACGACCGCCTCGTCGTGTCGCCGCCCTGGCTCGAGCACCTCCAGGCGAAGCTCGGCGCCCTCGAGGGCGAGGTCACGTCGCTGCGGGGCACGGTCAAGGCCCAGGAGGCGGAGCTGAAGGACTACGCGAAGCGGGCCGCGGCGACGGCGCGCGCGGGCGCGGTCGCCGCGGCGCCGGCGCCGGCCTTCCCCGGCGACGACTTCGGCGACGACGCGTCGAGCGACGGCGACGACGCGGGGCCGCGCCGCGCGACGACCGCGGATCTGGAAGAATTCGAAAAACGCCTCATGCTCGAGTGCGTCGCGTACCCGGAGATGGAGAAGCGCCTCATGGCGCTCCACGAGTCCGTGACGCGCACGGACGAGGTCGCGAAGTTGGACGTCAAGGCGCAGCTCGTGACCTTCAGCATCGACCTCGAGCGCATGCGGAAGACGGTCGAGATCGCGCCGTCCGTCGGCGAGCTCACGGCGCTCAAGGACATGTACGGCGGCAAATTGAAAGCTCTAAAGACGTTCCTCAACGAGAAGCTCACGTCCATCGAGCGCGATATTCGGTTAGAGAGCTCGAGCGAGAGCATGCGCATCGAGAACACGGTCATCGAGAAGGAGGTGAAGAACACGGAGGAGATGGAGACGATGAAGGAGCAGATCCGCGTGCTCCAGGAGGAGCTCGAGTTCCTGCGCGACGACAACCAGAAGCAGTCCGGCGTGCTCGACGCGCGCATCAGCGACAACCAGACGACCTTCGAGGGCCAGCTCGCGGAGGTCCGCGAGGAGGTCAAGGGCCAGAACGACAAGCTCAAGGAGATCCAGGCGCTCGCGCAGTCGCTGGAGAAGAACCAGGACAGCATGGCGCACCGCGAGGCCGAGCTCATGGGCCTCATCGGCGACAACCGGTCGAAGAACGAGGGCACGGTGTCGCAGATCCAGGGCGACGTCACGTTCCTCAAGTCGCTCATCGACGGCAACACGAACCAGTTCAAGCAGCTCAAGGAGGAGGCCAACGAGCTCGAGAGCCGCGTCGACGGCATCGAGGTCACCCTCGACCAGGCCCAGAAGCGGTCCATGGCCAACAACGCCAAGCTCAAAGAAACCGAGAAGCGCACGAGCCAGCTCGAGGCGGACCTCGAGGCGATCAAGACGTCGGACCTCGCGGACATCACGACGGGCCTCGACGCGTTCAAAGAAGAGGTGAAGATGAAGGACGAGGCCGTGCAGAACGCGCTCACGGAGCACCAGACGCAGATGGACACGACGGCCTCCAAGCTCGCCAAGGCCGAGCAGGAGGTCTACCACGTCATCCCGCCGAAGCTCAACGAGCAGGACATGATCATCGCCGCGCTCAAGAACCAGGTCGAGGAGCACAAGACGTCCCAGGACGAGTGGAACGAGAAGACGACGGACCACATGACGGAGGTCGAAGAAAAGACGACCATCGAGCTCGCGGACCTCTCGGGCAACGGCAAGCAGAACACGCTGGCCATCGGCGGCCTCGAGGCCGACCTCGCCGCGACGAAGCACACGGTGTCGCGCGACCAGGAGCACATGCGCGGCGTCGAGTCCACCGTCGGCCAGAACCACGGCGTCATCTCCAAGGCCGTCGACGTGCTCAAGACGGACGCGGAGCGCCGCTTCCAGCACCAGGAGGCCCAGCTCGGCTCCGAGATCGGCAAGCTCCGGGACCAGATGAAGGACCTCTTCAACTCCATGGAGCACGAGATGTCGTCGAAGATCAAGCACTCCCACAACAGCCCCATCCACCTGTCCGCCGAGGACCAGAAGCAGCACCTCCGGAACCAGGCGTCCGCGCTCGCGAAGATCTCCATCCGCTTCGAGCAGCAGAGCCACGAGAAGGGCAAGCCCGCCAAGGAGCTGCCCCGCGACATGTGCCGCACGATCTCGCTCGTGACCCAGGAGATGGCCGACTACATCGCGCAGAAGGCCGACGTCTGGGCCATCGAGCAGACGATCCACGGCGCGCCCGAGGACCACCCCTACAGCGACTCGACCATCGAGACGCGGCGCCAGCGCATCTTCCAGAACTTCATGGAGCTCGTCAGCGAGGAGATCACGCGCCGCTACCCGGACGCGGGCTCGATCCGCCAGGACGCGCGCGCGATGACCATCCGCAAGATCCAGGTCGCCATCGAGATGGCCCTGTCCAAGTTCGACCAGGTCACGGTCGTCGGCAACTCGCGGCTCCTCGCGCGGCGCCTCGACGTGCCCAAGTGCGTCACGTGCGACCGGCCGCTCTACAACCGGAAGAACCCCTACAAGGACATCGGCAAGCTCCAGGACACGCCCATCATCGAGGGCCTCAGCCGGCCCGAGTCGTCGGCGGCCTACACGAACCCGCCGACGGAGCTCGGCTTCCACGGCACGCGGCCCGCGACGTCCGAGCGGCGGAGCCCGCACTACCAGAAGCAGCTGCGGAACCAGGAGATCAACAAGCAGCGCCTCCAGGAGGCGGGCACGGGCGGGCGGCCCAAGGCCGTCATGCGCGGCGGCTTCCGCATGCCCAAGGGCCAGCTCTCCGAGGAGATCCAGATGCGCATGACGCCCAACGTCATCGAGGCCCAGCGGTCCCTCGACTCGCAGGACGAGCAGGACCCCCTCATGATGCAGACGTCGGCGTCCCTCCCGAACCTGAACCCCTCGCGATAATCTTTTACGGCGCGCAGCAGACGAGGGTCTCGAAGAGCGCCGCGGTGCCACCGGGCTTCCGGCCGTCGACGGGCGACGGCTCCGACGACGGCGGCTCGTCGTGGTCCTCGCACGCCTGGGGCGCGCCGCCGTCGTCGGGCACCTTGGCCTCGCCCCGGCTCGGGATGGGCATGTGGACCGGCGCCGGCGTCGGCGGCGGCGCCTCGGCGTCGCCCGGGATGTCCGCGTCGTCGGAGCAGCACGGCGCGAGGCACGGGCAGCACTTGGCGCAGCAGTCGTGGGCCAGGACGAGCTGGGCGGGCTCGAAGACGCAGAGGCTCAGGATCAGGGCCGAGAGGAAGTTGATGAGGACGAGGCTGCCGTCGATGCCGCCTTTGCCGAGCTCCTCGTCGCAGAGCGACGCCGCGCCGGCGACGACGACCGCGAGCGACAGGCCCGCGGCGGGGCCCAGGGGCCAGGCCTTGGGGTCGTAGTTCGCCGCGCGGCGCACGACGCAGGTCGCGGCGGCGCGGAAGGGCACGAGGAACAAAGCGACGCCGATGTTCTGGAAGATGGGCTCCGCGGGCGTCCGCAGGAACCACGCGACGAGGTAGAGCTGGAAGAGGAGCGTCGCGAGCAGCAGGCCGGCCCGCGGCGCGCGCTTGAAGCCGTCGGCCTCCTTGATGTAGTAGATCGAGAGCACGGAGTGGCCGCGCTTGCAGGCGTTGACCGTCTTCCGCCAGCGCGCGGCCTGCTTCGCTTCCAGATCGCCCGACGCGAACTTGGCGCCCTCCTTGCACGTCCGCACGAGCCACCGCGCGACGGAGGCCAGCACGCAGAAGGCGAGGAAGCAGGCGAAGAAGCCGAAGAGCACGGCGAGCGGCACGAGCACGCCGACGCCCACGTTCTCTACAACCGCGATAAACGGGCCGAGGAAGCCCAGGCCCGCGGCCCGGATCGCCAGCTTCGCGAGGTGCAGGAGCAGCGCCTGGGACCCGCCCAGAATCGCCATGGGCCCCTGCGTGTAGGCCGTCGCCGCGTCGCCGAGGTCCGGCCCGATCGCGTTGACGAGGCCCATGACGGGGTGGACGAACGTCATCGCGGCCTCGAAGATCGTCTCGATGACGGGCACCATGGACGCGACCATCTCGCCGACGGCCAGCAGGCCCGTGCCCGCCACGGCCGCCGGGTGCGCGAGCCACCGCATCGACTTGGACAGGGAGACGTAGTCCGGGGCGACGCAGGCGACGAGCGACATGATGAAGGTCGGCAGAAAGGCGCGCACGCCGCTGTGGCCGGAGACGACGAGCGACAGCGCGTAGTTCGTCAGGAGCTTCACGCCCTTGGTCTCCATGGACTCCACGGCCGAGTCCATGGCTGCCCCGCTCAAGTGGCCCAGCTTTTTTACGAGCGGCACCTTGAGCATCAATTGAGCGGTAATACTCAAGTATAGCGAGCGCCACACGTCGAAGGCTGTTATAGCTGCCCGCGCTGAGAGACGCGCCGCGACCGATTACCATGGTCCAGTACAACGCCAACGTGCACCAGCGGGCGCCCTTCACGGGCGTCCCCGTCGTCGAGGGCGACCACAGCCAGCGCGTCACGGTGAGCATGCCGGCGAACCAGCAGGTGCTCCACGACCTCTGCATCAACAGGCTGCGCATGGCCGACCCCATCACCATGTACATCAATGGCGAGATCGTGTCCGACCCGTCGACCTTCGGGCTCATCGAGGACGAGGACGTCATCGTCGTGACGGACGCGCACGGCACCGCGTGGGACATCGGCCCGCTCATGCAGTCCGTCGCGCGGTCCGACTACGTCGCGCCGCCGCCCGAGTTCCGCAGCCGGCCCCTGGGCAAGATGGTCAGGCACGCGCCGCGGGAGCGCGTGCCCTTCGTCGCGACGACGACGAGCCGCGCGGCCTTCGTCGCGCACCCGGCGGCCGCGCCCGCGCCCCGGGCGCCGCCGCCGCCGCCGGCCGCGAGCCCGCCGTTCACGGCGACGACGACGGCCCGCAGCGCCTTCGTCGCCCACCCCATCGAGCCGCGGTCGCCGCCCAAGCCGCCGCGGCGCGCGGACGCGCCCGAGACGCGCGACTTCGTGTCGACGTCGCGCGGCGCCTTCGCCGCGCCGCCGCCGCCGCCGCGGGGCGGCGACCCGGAGAAGCCCGCGGGCCGGAGCCTCGCGACCTTCCTCGCCGGCCACGGCCCGCCCGCGGGCGGGCCGGGCACGCCCTTCGCGGGCGAGAGCGAGTACGACGAGAAGTACGTCGCGTGGCCCCTCGAAAAGCGGGCGCCGCGCGACGCGCCGCCGCCGCCGCGGACGACGCCCTTCGTGGCGACGACGACCTCGCGGGCCGCCTACGTGGCGCACCCGCCGGCGCCGCTCCTCGCGAAGCCGCCGCAGCCCGCGACGCCGAAGCCGACGCCGTTCGTCGGCACGACGACGTCCCGCGAGGCCTTCGTCGCCCACCCCGTGGAGCAGCGCGCGCTCCGCCGGCCGCCGCAGAAGGCCGCGCCGACGACGCCCTTCACGGCGACGACGACGAGCCGCGCGGCCTTCGTCCCGCCGAAGCCCGCGGCGTTCGAGCGCACCGTGCGCATCCACCTCGAGCCCGCGCTGCCCGAGTACCACACCGACGCGTACATGCACCCGCACGCCGACGGCCGGCCCTGAAACTGAGTCGCGCGCGGGGGCTAGTTACGGGTTCGCGGACGCGTGGTCGAGGAGGCACAGGTTCTCGTGGACGAGCGCGCGGAACCGCGCCGCGGCGGATCGCTGCGCCGCCGCGAGCTTCGCCACCGCGGGCTTGAGCCGGGGCAGGGACAGGGGCGCCGCGTGGTGCTGGAGGAGGCGGTGGACGTAGGCCTGGAGCGCGTCGAAGTTCGCGTGGCCCGCGAGCGCGGCCGCGAGGGCCGCCGCGAACGCGTCGAGCAGCGCGAGCCCCGCTTCGTCGTGGCCGCCGCGGCAGAGCAGGGCGATCTCCGCGTCGACGCCCGACGCGTGGAGGCCGTTGAGGTGCGCGACGACGGCCGCGGCGTCCGCGCCCAGCGCGAGCGCCGCGAGGCGGCACCGGCCCGCCTCGTCGGCCGCCCCCGGCGCCGCGGCCTCCACGTCGTCGTCGTCGTCGTCGTCGTCGAACGCGTCGATCTCCGGCGGCGCCTCGGGCAGCGCCAGCGCCTTCGGGGCCGTCGCGGCGTCGGCCCGGCCCGCGTCCGCGGCCGAGGGCAGGAAGAACGGCGCGCGTTCCGGCTTTTTCGGCGGCGCCGTCGGCCTGTTCCGCGCGGCGACGGCCTCGAGCGCGTGGAGCGTCTCCGCGCGCGCCCGCGGCAGGCCCGAGAGCTCCAGGACCCCGCGCGCCGCGTTGTCGCGGGCCACCGCGGGCGCGAGCGGCGCCGCGGCGCCCGCGCCCGCGTCGGCGGCCGCGCCGAGCGCGATGGACCCCGGCGCCGGCGCCGCGCGCCGCGCCGTGCCCAACAGATCGTCGGGCGCCAGGGCCTCCAGCGGCGGCGCGTCGCCGTCGAGGACGTCGAGCGCGACGGCGTCGACGCGCGCGTAGGCCGCGGCGTCGGTCCAGAGCGCGACGCCCCGGACGCCGACGTGCGTCGTCGCGACGAACTCGCCGGTCGGCGACGCGCTCACGGACGTGGCCTCGGCCTCGGGGAAGGCGAGGCGGTCGACGCAGGCGCCCGACGCGACGTCGTAGCGCAGCAGCGCGCCGCCGCCGCACACGGCGAAGACGGACGACGCGCCGGGCCCCCAGCACAGGTCGCGCGGCGCGCGCGGCGGGCCCGTGGCGAAGCGCCGCAGGACGCGCCCGCCGCCGTCGCCCGGGGGCCGCGCGTCGAGCACGAGGACGTCGCCGCGGTCGTTCGCGACGGCGAGGAGCCGCGCGGACCGCGCCGGCGCGAGCGCGGCGACGGCGCCGCCGAGCTCGAGCTTCCCCAGCGCCTCGTGGGAGGAAAAGTCCCACCACTTGAGCTGGCCGTCGGCGCCGCCGGACACCACGAAGGCGTTGGCCGCGTCGGCGTGGACGCCGGCGACGGCGCCCCGGTGCCGGAGCTTGCGGCCGTCGCCGCGGCCGTGGCGGCGCGCGCCCGCGGAGCCGTCCGTGCGCTTGACCCTGGTCGTCGCACCGTCGCTCCGCTCGCCCTTGCGGTTCGCGCGGTCGATGGCCCGCGCCGCGCGGCCCACGGCGCCGGGCACGGCGACGGACGCCGCGCCCGCGGCCGCCGCGGCCGCCGCGGCGAGCGACGCGGGGAACGTGCCGCGCGCGTCGCCGCTCTGGACGTTGTACTTGCGCACGTAGCCGTCGGCGTGGCCCACGAGCGCGAAGTGGCCGCACTGGCTCAGCTCGCAGGCCGTCGCGGCCTCCTCGCGGCCGCCCGCCGCGCGCGACGGGTCGTCGGTCCCCCGCCCGCCCCACTGGGGCTGCGTGAGGCAGACGTCGGCGAGGCGCCGGTCCGCGAGGTGCCAGAGCCGCGCGACGCGCTCGCCGGCGTGGCAGGTGACGACGTTCGCGTAGGCGCCGTCCTTGGCGCCCGACGCGGCCAGCGCGACGACGGGCGGCAGCTTGAGCGCGCCCGGGTCGTCGAGGCGCATGCGCTTCGCGCGCCCCTCGACGCCCCGGCCCTGGCTCAGCTCGCCGCAGAGCGCGTCGCGCGCCGCGTGGAGGCACCGCAGGGACCGGTCGCCCCGCGACGCCGACAAGAGCTGGAGCGCGCCGTACGCGTCGCCCGCGCCGCCCGCGGCCGCGCCGCCGCACGCGGGCGGGCCGTACCACTTCGCGAGACTCGGCGCCGCGCCGTGGCCCGCGCGGCTCCGCACGAGCCGCGGCCCGCCGCCGGGGCCGTCCAAAGCCCACTGCCGCGCCGCGTTGTCCCCTCCGACCGCCGTGAAGAGCGCCGCGCGCGGCCCGACGGCGCCGCCGCCCTTGACGCCCGCGCCGCCGACGCCGCCGGCGTGGAGCGCGACGATGGCCTTGCCGCCGTGGGGCGCCGCGATGGCCTCGACCAGCGCGCGGGCCTCGAGGTCCCAGACCCGTATGTCGCCGTCGGCGCCGCCCGTCGCGAGCCGCGGCGCGCCCTCGCCGCCCTCGGGCGCCGACCGGCAGAAGCAGAGGCAGGCCAACGGCGCGCCGTGGTCCAGGGAGAACAGCAAAACGTCGCGCTTCGCGTCGACGAGCTCCGCGACGCCCGACGTCCGCGCGACGGCGACGACGTCGAGCGCGCCCGACGCCGCGATCGCCGCGACGCCGCCGCCCGCGCCCGCGTAGGCGTAGCGGTGCACCCGCTTGCCGCTCCGTAAGTTCCACAGCTCCAGCGCGCCGGCGCCGCTCCCGACGACGATCTTGTTGACGTACGTCGGCGGGTGGCACGCCGCCGTCATCTCGAAGCCGGCGCCGAGCTCGAAGCGCGCGGCGTCGACGGGCAGCGCGGACCGCTTCGCGCCGGCGGGCCGCGCCCAGCAGCTCAGCTCCGTCGCGCCGCCGGCGTCCGCGGCGGCGACGACGAGCGGGCCCGCGACGTCGAGGCGCCGGAGCGCGCCCGCGCCCGCGCCCGCGACGCCGCGGAACGCCGCGCGCTCGAAGCACCAGAGCTCGTCGCCGACGCCGCAGTAGGTCCACTCGCCGAGGCTCGCGAGGCACGCGATGGGCCGCCCGAGCCGCGGCGACGTCAACTGCACCGCGAGGCTGTCGAGCTTGAGCACCTGGAAGGCGTCGCCGGCGACGCGCGCGCACACAAAGCCCACGCCGCCGAGGTCGTAGAAGGACACGCAGGTCGGGGCGTCGTCGGCGATGGCGCCCACGACACGGTGCGACCGCAGCGTCCGGCTCTCCATGGCTCAGGCCTTGATCGCCGTCTGCAACTTTATGGCGCCCGTCTTTGTTGAAGTTAAGGTCGCTCCTCGA
>Ga0257106_1001260_pt1 | contig 12886 bp, 10 predicted proteins | sample LP_taG_3_FD_190177 | JGI IMG/M metagenome (GOLD analysis project Ga0257106, IMG submission 190177) | Marine microbial communities from Northeast Subartic Pacific Ocean, Canada - LP_J_2011_P26_10m | ecosystem: Environmental > Aquatic > Marine > Oceanic | place: Canada: Northeast Subartic Pacific...
AATAGAGAGCTTGGAGCTAATCCATCAACTCCTCGCTTGCCAATAGGCGCCTCTAATAAAAATTTACTCATGTATGTTGAAGAAGAAACCTTTCCTGAATATTGCTTTCGATTTCCTGATCGTGTTCTAATATCCATTACAGAGGAATTCCTACCACCATACTTTGCTCCAAACCCTGCAGTGTATACATCTGCACGCTGAAGTATATCTGTGTCAAATACAGAGAAGAATCCAATACTATGAAAGGGGTTATACAGAATCATACCATCTAACTTAACAAGGTTTTGAATTGGTGCCCCACCTCTTATGTAAAGCTGACCACCTTGATCACCGGTCGTTATAACGCCTGGAAGAACTTGAAGCGCACGCATCAGGTCAGGTTCGCCACCAATAGAAAATGTTGTTATGGATTTTGCACTCAATTGAACTACTCCAGTCGCCACTTTTGTTTGCTGTTCTTGTCTTTTCACATCAATTACAACATCATCAAGAGTAACAACAGATTCATCTAACAAAAACCTTTCAAATCCAATGCGAGAAGACTTAATTGACACTTTACGGGACCGAGCTTCGTAACCAGGCATTTTGACCGTGATAATTGCATCTCCAAAAGGTAAGCCTGTCATTTGAAAATATCCATCACTGTTTGCGTTAACACTAATATCTAAATCTTTAACAAGATTCTCAATTTCAGAACCTTCAACCGAAATTTGGGCATATTCCAAAGGGCGCTGACTTTGTCTATCCAAAACATAACCTCTTATACCTCCAACATCCTGAGCAAAAGCGGAAATACAAAGAAAAAATATTGAAAAACTAGTACAGTATTTTAAAAAGTAATTCATTGAGAATAATTTCATCTTTTAAATTAAAGCCACCCATTCCCTTTGCTTGGCGATCGGCGTCGCGAAGATACCCAATGATTCGTATCAACTTGTGACGGGAATAATTTTGATTAATTAAGGCAATATCGCGAAGAGCATACTCTGATATTTTTAGTTTTTCTGATATTCTTTTTGGATTTTTATCTTCTATACTACTACAAACGAGAGATTTAGAGAAAGTAGAAAAGAGAATGGAAATCGTAACAATTATCGGATTACGTTTTGGATTCTCCCCCATGCTTTTTGCTATTCGATATGATTTAGTCAGATTTTTTGAAGCTAGGGCTTTGATTAATTCAAAATTGTTGAATTCCCTACTAAAGCCTGTTACCTTCTCTATAACTTCAGAAGTGACATCATTATTATTACCTAAGTATCCCAAAAGCTTCTCCAATTCGTGCATAATTCTGGATAAATCAGAACCTATACTTTCAGCTAACAGAATAGATGCTTTGTCACTCAGATTTAAACCCAAAGCTTTGGCTTCAGTATTTATCCAACTAGGAATTTGATTTTCATATATTTTTTTGAATTCAATATGAATGGCATTAGAGCTATTCCTTAAAGTCTTGAATAAGGCCTTTCTCCGATCTAACTTTTTTCCCTTTATTCCAACTGCTAAAATTGTACTGGATTGAGGAGCTTCAACATAATTAGAAAGAAGTTCTATATCTTTTAAATCCTGCGCCTCTCTGACAATTACAACATTTCTTTCAGACATCATGGGGTATCGCTTGGCATGACTTATTATAGTAAGAGCATCAGTATCCCTTCCATACAATACATTTAAATTAAAATCTCTTTCATTTTCAAGCAATGATTCATTGATAATCATTTCTAATGCACGATCAATAAAAAAAGGTTCCTCTCCATCAAAAATATATACAGGCATAAATCTGCCTGCTTTTAGTTCTAATGATAGCCCTTGAATTGTCATATAATCGACAAAAGTAATGTATTAATTATTCGTGATGATATGGTTCACCTCTCAAAATAGTCCATGATCTGTATAGCTGCTCAAGAAATATTAATCTTACCATATCATGAGTAAATGTCATTGGACCTAATGATATCATATCATCAGATTTTTCATACGTCAACTTATTAAATCCATATGGTCCTCCAACAGCAAAAATTAATCTTTTCGGACCAGAATTCATCCACTTTTGAAATTGATTAGACAGACCTCTACTAGAAAAAGAGGATCCTCTTTCATCAAGTAATATGAATCGGTCTCCTTTCTTAATGAAATCATATAATTTATCTGAATTTAAAACACTCACTATTTTAAATTTTGAGTATTTCGAAAGACGATTGCTGTAGACCTCTAACCCATCCTTGATGTATTTTTCTTGAGTCGATCCAACGACTAGTAAAATGATTTCCATAGTTCTTACGTTCTTTGCAAAGGTGAAACAGATAATAGAATATTTACAAGGAGAAGAGTGGAATAATCATTTAACTTCTGCAATTCAAGAGGATTTTGGCTCTGGCATTGATTCAGGAGATCATTCTAGCCTAGCTTGTTTTGATAAGGATGAATTTGGGAAAGCCCATCTGAAAGCAAAAGAAAACGGCATAATAGCAGGCTTAAATCTGGTGCCGCATATATTTCAAGCAATTGATCCAGCTATTTCTTGCAAGCACTATGTAGTAGATGGAGATTCAATCTCAAATGGTCAGATTCTCCTGACTGCGACTGGTCCAGTTTCGTCATTATTGGGTGCGGAAAGGATTATGTTAAACTACACTCAAAGATTAAGTGGAATAGCAACACTGACTAAAAAAATAATCAAACAAATTGAAGGCACTCCGTGTAAACTTCTCGATACACGAAAGACCACTCCAGGTTGGAGAATTCTTGAAAAATATGCAGTAAACACGGGTGGCGGATTTAATCATCGAATGGGATTACATGATTACATAATGCTTAAGGACAACCATGTCGACTATTGCGGAGGAATAAAGGAAGCATTGGCTCGAACCTCAAAATATTTAAAAAATAATAATCTATTCAGAGAAATCGAGGTTGAGGTACGCAATATAAATGAAGTTAAGGAAGCTTTAAATGAAAAAAACATTAATCGTATTATGCTCGATAATTTTTCGCCAAAAATGTGTTTTGAGGCTGTAAAAATAATTAATGGAGCTAAGGAGATAGAGGTCAGTGGCGGTATTACTGAAGATAATATTAGAGAATACGCGCTAAGTGGAGTAGATTTCATTTCAGTAGGCGCCCTTACTCATTCTTCTAAAAACCTAGATTTAAATTTTAAAGCCGACTTTTGAGATGATGTTTGAAAAAATAAAAAACTCATTGAAAAGAAATTTAAAAAAAATTAAAGTCCCATACTTTGATGGCTTAAGCATATTTGATGTTGCAGTTTTTTTTGGAAAAGGAATCTGGGAGGGTGCGGTAACAAGCCGTGCAGCCAGCATAAGTTTTTCTTTTTTTCTTGCGCTCTTTCCGGGAATCATTTTCTTATTTACATTGATCCCTTTTATTCCTATTGATGGTTTTCAAGAACAAGTTTTTTTCCTTTTAAAGGAAGTTCTGCCCCCTAATAGTTTTGAAGCTGTTGAAACAACCATTAATGATATTTTAACTATTCGCCGGGGTGATCTTTTGAGCGTAACTATACTGGCAACATTAGTCTTTGCAACAAATGGCACATTATCTTTAATTGGAAATTTTGGCCTTACAATTTACAAACTGAATGTAAGGGGTTTCTGGTCTCAATATTTAGCTGCTTTAGCTTTGACACTAACTTTAGCGGTCCTAATTATAATTGGCATTTCATTAATTACAATTTCTAAGTCATTTCTGGATCAATATATTCAAGATATTTGGATTGGTGTTTCCGTCTCAACATTGCTCATTGGATTAAGAAACGTTATTCTTCTTATTATAATTCTATTAGCGATTTCAATGTTATTTTATTTTGGTCCCATGAGATCGGCACCTTGGAGATTTATTTCGCCAGGAGCCTTACTTGCGACTTTATTAGTTGTCTTATCGTCAACATTATTTGGGACATATGTTACTCATTTCGCTACATATAATCAATTTTATGGATCAATAGGAACATTATTGATAGTTCAATTATGGATTTATGTTAATGCAATTGGCTTAATAATAGGTTTCGAATTAAATGCTAGTTTAGCGGAAGCAAAAAACCGCGTAACTTCATCGAATTCGAATAAAAACAAATAATCAATACAATTAAAATAATGAAAACATTCAAAGCACTTTTACTGGCTGGGGCATTTACATTTTGCATTAGCTCGCAAGCTCAGACCAAAAATATTGAGGGTATAGACTTCCCAGAAACGATATCCATGAATGGCCAAGAAACCGTATTGAACGGCGGAGGTTTGAGAACAAAACTAATTTTCTTGGATCTTTATGTAGGTGCCTTGTATGTGAGATCCAAGACGTCTGAAGCCAAAAAAGTAATTATGGCTGATGAAGAAATGGGTATTCGTATTGAAATAGCTTCAAAATTGGTCACACAAGAACGCTTTATTGAAGCCTTAGAAGAAGGCTTTGCAAATGCATCAGCGGGTAAGTCAAATGCAAATGATATTAAGAAATTTAAGGACTTTTTGAAAGATGAATTCAAAAAAGGGGATGTTATCTCATTGAACTATCATTCCGGAGATGCCGTATATCTATCCAAAAACCAAAAGGAACTTGGCACATTTAAAGGTTTGGCATTTAAACAAGCGTTATTTAGCATATGGTTGGGAGATGTTCCTGCTCAAGAAAGCCTGAAAGATGAAATGCTCGGTAGTTAATTGCCCAAAAACATCTCGTTAAAACTTTAACAATATTTAATCAGATTCCTTTTTAACCGAAGATTTACCATTTTGAGGCGAGCCAAATAAATCATCATAAACTTCTTTTATATGCGCCCCCACTTCAGTCGGGGCGTATTTTTTTGATTCCAATACGTCTTTAGGAACAGCTATTGGATTTTTCCATAAACCTTCCACTCCAGCGGCAATTGCATTTGGATTCAATTTTACTCTAACACCTGTTTTTTCATTTACCCAGGATTTAAAAGCAGGAATATCTGAGGCAATTACGCTAAGACCTGTTTCAATAGCCTCAAGAACAACAATTCCAAAAGTCTCTGATTTTGAAGGTTGAAGAAAAATATCTGCTTTACAATACTCTTCATAAAGTTGATTTGAATTCAATGACCCTAACCAATTGATGTTATCATCTACACCAAGACCCTTGGCATAATCTTGCAGGACTTTCAATCGACTACCAGAACCAACATGGGTGTAATCCCAGATTATATTAGGGTGCTTTCGCTTAAGAATAGAAAGCGCTTCAATTGAAAAATCAACTCTTTTCAAAAGAGCATTTGAAGAAATTAGACTTGCAACTCCTAAAATTTTTATTCTTTTTTTCTCTGGCTCTAGTTTTCTTTTCAGGTACTTAAAAGAATTGATATCTATTGCATTAGGAATTATCCTGAAATTATCTTTTACAATTTTTGGTAACTTGTTCTGTAATTCCTCTGATAAATGTTTAGAAACTGGTAGAATTGCAAAAGCCTCCTCATATGAGGATCTTACCTTTTTTCCGAACAACTTATGACGTGTCCATTTTCCCGCCTTGGACCAATGTTCAGTAATGACATATGGAATATTCCATCTCCTTCCCAAATGCTCAGCAAGAATACCCGCTGGGAAGACTACATTAGCATGAATTGCTGTGGGCTGATCTAATCCTGTTTTATCAGCCCATTTACGAGTAATCAATTTTGCTGCCCAAATAGGTGTATGATATATTGTTTTCCATGCCCGAGATCTAACTTTTAGAATTATTTCACCTTTTGAGCCTCTTATCCAATTGACCTCCATGATTTTTTTTCCCTTGGCTATATCTATAAAAAGTAATTCAACTTCGCAGCCGACAGAACGAGCTGCCTCCCATTGAGCACGAATGAAATTACCACGAACCGGGTTTTCCTTGTCAGGGTACCAGTAAGTTAACCATAAAATCATTTTTTATTCCAGTTTAATATTCTGTTTATCGAAAATTTTAAATCAGGAGATAAATTTAAAAGATACACACCAAAAAGAGTCCAAATTAAAAATACCAATATTTCAATAATGGAATAAAAAGCCCCATCAATAGAATTCGTAAATAGATGATCAATATTTATGAAAAACAATAAATCCCAGAATATGAAATGGAAAAACACTCCTGTAACCAACCATATGAATGATTTAAAAAATTTGATTCCTAACCAGAAATCCCCTGTTAACCTATATAGGGCTATCAACTTAACTAAATTATACAAGACTATGGCAGTGAAAAATATTTGAGCAGCACCCTCTAAACCTTTATTTGGTATATAAAAAGTACCAGCCGTTAAAGCAAATAAAATTAAAACTAGGTTAGCATATAATTCCCATTTAAATTTTTTTGATGCCACTAAAACTAAACCACTTGGGCCTGTTGATACATTAACGAGTTGCGCAGCAGCTACCCAAAACAAAGCAGGTTCACCTCCTTGGTAAACTGCAGGAAGAATATTAAATACCCACGGGCTAACTGATAGAATAATTAAAAACAAAAAAGAAGATACTACCCACTGAGTACTCAGACTTCGCAAACCGATATGACGAAGCTCTACCCAATTTTCTTGAGCAACATATTTTGAAATTATAGGACGCAGTGATGCATTCATCGCTTTCATAGGCATGGCGACCACAATACCAAAACTGAATGCTATACTATATTGAGCAACTTCGGCCAGTCCTAAAAAACTTCCAATCATGAGAATATCGAGTTGTCCAAATGACATTTGAGCACTAACCGTTAATAACATTACTAAGCTATATCCAAACATCTCACTTTTAGGCCATGCCATACTAGCTTCAAGAATAGATATTTTTATCTTTTTAGCATTAACAAAAATAAAAAAAGCATAACAACCATATCCAAGCATCAATAGATATAAAAAAATATCTAAACTTGAAATAACCCCCGAACCAAAAGCCATCAAAAGAATAGTAAGTAATAATTTTCTACCTGTATCTTTTAACCAATAAGGAAGTATAACTTGCTGATCATGAATAAGTTGTGAAGAATATAATTCGAAAACTATATATACAGCAGCAAAAGGAAATACAAGCCAAAAGCTTGGATCAAAATAATCCTTCATGAAAAAGATAATTAACGAATCCCCTAATGAAAGAGCTACTAAAAATAATATTAAAAGACAAATACTTGAAGCAAGTAAGCCCGTATTTATAATTCTAGCATGCAAAGCAGAATTTACTCTTGGAAAATAAGTAACAATAGTCTGAGGCCAACCCAAATGACATACAGCACCTAATAATAAAGATGCTGAAATTACCCATCTCACTAATCCCATTTCTTCAGGATTTTCTGGAAATGCCCATGGAAATAAAATAAGACCATTCATGGCGCCAAAAAAAACACCCAAATATCCAGAAGCAAGATTCCAAATAGATTGACGTTTTACTATTCCCATAAATCTAAATTTAAATCAGGAAATAAAAGTTTAAGTCTATTAATTGATTCTCGGTATTCCGATTTAACTTTTTCAAGAATTTTTTTATCAATTGGATCTTTCTTGGGCATTTTTCCGGAATTGAGAAATAAATAAAATGGCAAAATTTTCTCTTGAATTGAATGTGGAACATAACGCTGGAGTAATAAACCGGTTCGGTGAATAAACTTACTCTTTATCGCAACTGTCTCATTGTGTTGAACAAAAACATAGTCTTTATAAAATGAAGAATCGATGTCAAGGAATTCTGCGATATTAATCATGGTTTCATTCGTCTTTTTTACCAAAGATTCAAAGGTGCAGACATGAATTCTATCTGAACCTAATGCCTTCATCCATTTTTTTAAATAGAATTCATAATCACCATGAGATTTTAGTACCTCATCTTGAGAGTAATCTCTCCAATTCATTTTTATTCTCTTCGTCCGATGACTTTCAAAACGATATTGAGAATATAATCTTGACGAAGGTTCTCTTAAAACAAAAATAACCTTAGGGTTTGAAGCTAATGCCGGTATATGCTTTAAAGCGTTTTTATAATAGATATAAGGTGCTGTTGCCTCAAGTCTAATTTTACTTTCATTTAAGCCATGAGACTTGAAGTAGGTTGTGTATTTATCAATTGAATGATCAATGATATTTGCATTTCTATTGAATCGATTTACTTCATCAGCGAAAAAAAAAGTTTCTTTAACCATTGAGGCTTTAACCTGAGGATGTGCAGACAACCAAAAATAGAGAGAACTAGTACCGCACTTAGGTGCTCCAGCAATAATGGCATTAGGAAGATGATTTAGATTCATACTGAGACCAAAGTAACGATGTTTTGTTCGTAACATTGCCCTTTAGCTTTACATTGTCACCCTCTTAATTGAACCGATGAAAAAAAATTTAACAATTTCTAATTTAGCGCCTCTAATAATTGTTCTTTCTGCTATCATTTATTTTTGGCCAGTAGTATTTGAAAATCAAACCATTGAGCAAGATGACATTCTGATGGGGCTTGCAAAAGGGCGTGAAATCAGAGAATTTAGAAGTGAAAATAGTCAAGAACCTCTTTGGACTAATTCGATGTTTTCAGGAATGCCGACATTTCAAATCGCCACTAATTATCCAAATAATTGGTTATCATATGTCCAAGGTGGGATTAATAAAATCCTTATCGAAAAATCAGGAATCTATATAATCATATCGTTAATGCTAGGCTTTTTTGCTTTGTTAAGAGCGATAAAAGTCCGACCATCTATTTCTCTTATTGGTGCCTTAGCTTTTGGATTTTCAGCATTTTTTATAATTTCTCTTGCCGCAGGCCACAATGCAAAAATAAGAACTGCAGTGTATATAGCACCTCTTTTAATGGGAGTTTTATTTACTCTAAAAGGTCGTATTTGGCTGGGTTTTGCTTTGACCGCATTATTTACTGGCCTGAGTATCCATGCGAATCATTTTCAAATCACCTATTATACCGCACTACCAATATTAACAATGGTAATTTCCTATGGCGTTTATTCTTTTCAAAGAGGTGAAATGAATTCTTGGGCAAAACGATGTTTACTACTTTTATTGGCAGCTATGTTAGGGGTAGGTCCAAATTTTGGAAACCTATGGTCTTCCTATGCCTACACGCAAGAATCCATGAGAGGTGGGCACTCTGCTCTTACTGAAAATTCTCAAGAAGAGAATTCCAAGGGGTTAGATTTCGACTATGCGATGAGCTGGTCATATGGTATTGGTGAAACCGTAAATCTTTTCATACCTAACGCCACAGGAGGTGGGGCCAAGCAAAATTATGAAGGCACTGAAATAGTTGAAGTCCTAACAAATAATTTCTCACAACAAATGCCACTATCCCAAGCAACAAAAGTGGCCAATCAGTATGCGGGAAGCGTCTTATATTTTGGTGATCAATCTTTAGTCAATGGGGCATACTATTTGGGTTCAGTAGTTTTCTTATTCTTTATCATTGGACTTTTCTCCGTACGTGGACCCCTTCTTTGGGGTAGTATTTCCGCATTATTAATTACTTTGATTTTAGCTTGGGGGAAACATGCTGAATTTATAAATAGTTTCATTTTTGAGTATTTACCTCTCTACAATAAGTTTCGAGTTCCGAGCATGGCACTAGTAATCGCTTTTGTTATAATTCCAATTATTGGGTTTAAAGGAGTAGATATTTTATTAGGAGAAACAAAGGAAAAAGCTCTTAAAATACTTATACGCTCCACATTAATTGCTGGAGGGTTTGCATTAATAATATGGCTTTTTGGGCCCGCATTACTTGGCTTGGAAGGGCCAAATGATGCAAACCTATCTGATCAAGGATTCCCAATGGATGTTATATTAAATGATCGCAAATCACTTTTAAAAAGCTCTGCTTTACAAACTTTACTTTTTATTCTTTTATCTGCAGGTTCCATTTGGTTATTCATTGAAAAGAAAATTAAAATTGGAGTCTTAGCGCTTTTTCTATGCTCTTTAACTCTTATTGATTTATGGAAATTCGATAAAGATCAACTTGGTTCTGAAGATCTAATAACTTCTAGAAAATTAAACCAACAGCAAAAACCCAGTGCGACAGACTCATTCATTTTGAAAGATACTGATCCTCATTACAGGGTCTTAAATACGACTGTAAGCTTGACCTCTGATGCATATACATCTGCTCATCACAAATCTATTGGAGGTTACCATGGTGCAAAATTAGCCAGATACCAAGACCTTATTGAAAATCAGATGAGCAAAGGTAATATGTCCATTTTTAGTATGTTAAATGCTAAATGGTTTATAGTATCAAATGGTGAGAAAAGTACTACAGCACAGGCAAATCCTGATGCATGCGGTCATGCTTGGTTCCCTGAAGAAATAAAGCTAGCAACCAGCCCTAATGACGCAATGAATTTTCTGACGGATTTTAATCCAATGAAAACAGCAATTTTTGAACCTGATTTCATTAGAGAAGATGATGCTCAAAGATGGACTAAATTGCTCTCGACTAAAAATGACAGCATAAAAAATGCATCTATTCAATTAAAGAATTACGCACCGAATAAAATGATTTATTCTGTCTCAGATCTTAACCGTGATCAGCTTGCAATATTTTCTGAAATATACTATTCTGCGCCTAATCAAGAATGGACAGCCACGGCTGACGGACAACCGATAGATATCTTGAGAGCTAATTATATTTTGAGATCTGCTGTAATCCCCGCCGATACAAAAGAATTAGTTTTCACGTTTAATCCGAAAACATATCATATTGGAGAGCAAATAAACCTCGGATTTAGCATACTACTTTTTGCAGTAATTGGCTTTGCAGGCTTCTCAGAGTATCGTCTGATCAAATCAAAAAACAAGGAGTAAGAAACTAATGAGATTACTTGTTATTACCTATTATTGGCCTCCATCAGGGGGCCCAGGAGTACAACGCTGGTTAAAAACGAGTATTGAGCTTATTAAAAAAGGAATTGATTTAGAGGTATTAACAGTAGATCAAAAATTCGCAACATACCCACTACTAGATCCCACTTTAGTCACAGAGACTAAGAAGATCAAAGTTTATAAAACTTATTCAGCAAACTGGTTTAATAGTTATCAGAAGATCACCAGAAGAAAAGAAATACCATTTAGTGGATTTGCAAATCAAGCAGGAAAACCTGGTCCTATTCAAAAGCTTTCACGATTTATAAGAGGTAACTTTTTCTTACCGGACCCAAGAAGGGGTTGGAATAAATACGCATTAGAAAAAGCTATCGATCTCCATAGAGAACATTCATATGATGCCATAATCACAAGTGGGCCGCCGCATTCCACTCATTTGATAGGCAAAGCTTTGAAAAAAAAAATAAATTGTCTCTGGTATGCAGATTTTAGAGATCCATGGACAGATATTTATTACTACAAACAATTCTACCCATTATTTTTTGCAAAGCTATATGACAAGAAATTAGAAAAAAGTGTATTAAAAGAATCAGATGGAATCCTTACTGTAAGTAAAGATTTGATTAGAATATTAAAAAATAAAGAACCAGAAATTGAAAAAGATAAATTCTTGGAAATACCAAATGGCTTTGATCCAGAAGATTTTTCCAAAACAAAAACCACGGTAAAAAACAAAATATTCACTTTAGTTTACACAGGAACGCTAACCCTTGATTATCAACTCGACTTACTTTACGATTCCCTAGAGGGGATAATTGAAAAAACAGATGATGATTTTTGCTTGAAAATAGCTGGAAGGCCGGCTAAAGAATGTGTCGAGTATCTTACTGATTTATCAAATAAACATTTGAATTTTCAATTTGAATCTCTTGGATATATTTCACACAAAGAGTCTGTTAAATTAATTGAATCAGCAGACTCGCTTTTACTCTTAATTCCTAAAATTGCTGAGAATAAGGGAATACTCACTGGGAAAATTTTTGAATACATTGGAAGCGGATTACCAGTCTGGGGATTCGGACCTATTGACGGAGACGCCCAAGAAATTTTACATAAATGTGAAGCAGGTAGTCTTTATGAAACATCAGGACCTGCTATTAAAGCGCTGGAAAAACAAATTGAAAAAAGACCAAGAGGAGCACCTAAAAATTTACGAGAAAAATACACTCGAGAAGGATTAGCTCAAAAAATTCTCAATAGAATTTTACTGGATTTAAAAAAAAGGTAAAGCTTCTATTTTGATAGATAATAATTCCTTTCCGAATATAATTTTCTAAATAACGGATCTTTTAGATTTTTAATAAAATAAATCGCCTCACCTGTAGATTTCATCTGGGGACCCAAGGTTTTATTTACTCCAGGAAATTTGTGAAAACTAAAAACCGGCACTTTTATAGCCCATCCCTCGAGCTTAGGATCAAAATTAAAATCCTTTACCTTTTTTTCACCTAACATAACTTTAACAGCAGAGTTCACATAAGCCTCTCCATATGCCTTACAAATAAAAGGAACTGTTCTTGAAGCTCTAGGGTTTGCCTCAATAATGAATACTTTTTCATCCTTTACAGCAAATTGAATGTTAATTAAACCCACTGTACCAAGACCTTTAGCAATGGTCCGAGTATGATCAATAATTTGTTGCATCACTAATTGTCCAAGATTAAAAGGAGGTAAGGTTGCATTGGAATCTCCCGAGTGGACACCACATGGTTCAATATGCTCCATTATTCCAATAATATAAACATCTTCCCCATCGCATATTGCATCCGCTTCTGCTTCAATAGCACCATCTAAGTAATGATCCAAAAGAACCCTATTGCCTGGAAAATTCTTGAACAATTCAATTACGTGTGTTTCTAGGTCATCGTCATTGATGACTATTTTCATTCCTTGACCTCCAAGAACATATGAGGGTCTCACTAAAATTGGATACCCAAGTTTCGAAGCGACTTCACGAGCCTCATCGGCATGAGTGATAACATCAAAATCAGGATAAGGAATATT
>Ga0257106_1001261_pt1 | contig 12870 bp, 11 predicted proteins | sample LP_taG_3_FD_190177 | JGI IMG/M metagenome (GOLD analysis project Ga0257106, IMG submission 190177) | Marine microbial communities from Northeast Subartic Pacific Ocean, Canada - LP_J_2011_P26_10m | ecosystem: Environmental > Aquatic > Marine > Oceanic | place: Canada: Northeast Subartic Pacific...
TATAGAAGATTCAAGATTAAATTCTATATCGTTTGGAGAATCAAAAAAAACATCAAAGGGATTAAAAGATTTATCAAAATCAACAGAGGGGATAGGTGCATTTTTATCTTTATAACTATAGGGCGTGTTTAAATTAACAGAACTTTCAAAATCTATTGTCGGAGATATATTAAACTGACCTAAACTGTGTTTTATTGACGATTTGAGTATTGCATAAATAGACTGATCGTTATCAAATTTTATTTCAGTTTTGTTGGGGTGAATATTGACATCTATTGAGTTATTAGGAACGTTAAAGCATAGAAAGTATGACGTTTGGTGATTTTCAAAAATAAGACCTTCGTAAGCAGTTCTTACAGCATGATGTAAATGTGAGTTTTTTACAAATCTATTATTTACAAAAAAAAACTGTGAAGTTTTTGTTTTCCTTGAATATTCTGGTTTAAAAATAAAGCCTTGAATTTCAGCAAATTCTGTCAATTCATTAATTGGAACTAATTTTTCTAAAGTTGATTTACCAAATATTCTAATAATTCTCTCCTTAAAAATTGATTTTTTTAAATTAAAAATCTCATTATCATTATTAATAAAAATAAAATTAATATTGAAATTTATAAGAGCTACTCTATGAAATTCGTCTATAACATGTCTTAATTCTACATTATCTGATTTTAAAAAATTTCTTCTGGCAGGAATATTAAAAAATAAATTTTTAACAGATATTGAGCTGCCCTTTTTACAAAATGTTTCTTTTTTAGAAATTATTTCACCACCATTAAGTTTAATTTGGTTGCCTAAATCTGTATCTATATTTTTATTTGACTTTATAGTCAATTGAGAGACGGCAGCAATACTAGAAAGAGCTTCCCCTCTAAAACCCATTGTATTTAAATCAAATAAGTCTTTTGAGCTCGTTATTTTTGAAGTTGCATGTCTTACAAAGCACAAATCTAAATCATCTTTATCCATTCCCAGCCCATCATCTATAACTTGAATAAGTGTTTTACCAGCATCTTTAATAATAAGTTTAATGGTTTTTGATTCACTATCAACAGAATTTTCCAGCAGTTCCTTAACTACGGATGAAGGTCTTTGAACTACTTCACCTGCAGCAATTTGATTTGCAACATTATCTGGAAGTAACTTTATCAAACTACTCATTAATAAAATATTGAAAGATCAAAATCAATTATAAATAAAAAAATTAATATTAAAACTAATACAATAATTATTATTGTGGAAGAAAAATTTTTATTAGATCTATTTCTATAAGTTGACCTTGCTTCTTTCCATATAGAAGAAACATTTGAGGAACTTGTAAAGTTTCTATTTTTAGAGTATGCAGAATCAAAAGCATAAATATTCTGAATAGATTTTTCTTTATAATATCTCGGATTATAATTAAAACGCTTATTTTTCTCTAATTTAAATAAATTGACTTTCAAAATACAAAATGTTATACTTCAAATGTACAAAAATGAGCACATAATTTAAGCTAAAACATGTAACAGGAATTATTATATTTACAAACCATGAGAAATAAAAATATTGTCATTTTAAAAGAACTACTTGATGGGGAAAAAAACATAGTTATTATTCCACATACTAGTCCAGATGGCGATGCTTTAGGTAGCTGCTTGGCTCTTCAACACATTTTAAACGAAACGGGGCATAAAACAAATGTTATTAGTCCCAACGAACCACCTTATTTTTTGAAATGGACTCCAGGATTTAATAAAATAATTTATTATGACAAAGACAAAAATCTATGTTTAAACAAGATAAAAAATGCTGATATAATTTTTACTTTAGATTTTAATGATTTAAGTAGAATTGGCGAAATGGATGATCCAGTAAATTCTTCAAAAGCAAGTATAGTAATGATTGATCATCATCAAAATCCTAAAAATTATGCAGATGTAGTTTTTTCAGACCCTAATATTGGATCTACTTGTGAATTATTATATGAGATAATTGTTCAATTAGGCTATGATAAAATCCTCAACACTATAACATCTACCTGTCTGTATCTTGGCATTATGACAGATACTGGGTCTTTTCAGTACTCCAATGTCACTTCAAGAACTCATGAAATTGTTTCAAAATTAGTTGAAAAAAAAATTAATCAATTTGAAATTCATAATAAAGTTTATAATAACTCTTCTGTTAGTAGACTAAAAGTTTTAGGCTCTGCATTAAATAATTTAACACAAATTAAAGAATTAAATACTGCCTATATGTATTTGAAAAGAGGAGATTTAATAAAGTTTGATTTTAAAAAAGGTGATTCTGAAGGCATAGTAAATTATGGCTTATCATTAAAAAATATAATTTTTAGTGTTATTTTTATTGAGGATATAGAGAATGAAAATAAAATAAAAATATCTTTTAGATCGCAAGGAAATTTTTCATGTAACGAATTTGCTAAAAAACATTTTAATGGAGGTGGTCATATAAACGCAGCAGGTGGAATCGATAACAGCTCATTGGAAAAAACTATTAATAAATTTACAAACGAAATAATTCAATATAAAAATAAATTATCTAAAAAATGAAAAAATATATTTACATAATAGCATTATCAATATCTAGTTTTTCTTGTGTAAGTTCACATCCAGACTTAAGCGAAGGTTTGTACGCAGAAATAAATACAAATAAAGGGGATATGATTGTAAATTTAAACTTTAAAGAGACTCCAGTTACTGTAGCAAATTTTGTTTCTCTAAGTGAAGGGGATAATAAAGAAGTAAATGCAGAATATTCCGGAAAAAAATATTATAATGGATTAATATTCCATAGAGTTATTGAAAACTTTATGATTCAAGGTGGTTGTCCCCTTGGAAATGGCACGGGAAATCCTGGATATCAATTCAAAGATGAATTTAATGATAGTCTAAAACACAGAGGAGCTGGGATTTTATCTATGGCAAATTCTGGACCTAACACAAATGGAAGTCAGTTTTTCATAACTCATAAAAACACCCCATGGCTTGATGGAGTCCATACAGTGTTTGGAAAAGTCATAGAAGGTGTAGAAGTTGTGGATTCTATTAAGCAATATGATACAATTAAAAATGTCTCGATAATTAGAATCGGAAAAGAAGCTAAATCATTTAAGTCTTCTAAAATATTTTCGAACCACTTTGTGGAAGAGAGGAAAAATAAAGAGAAAAAAATATTGAAATTAAAGAATTTAAAATCTGAAAAGAAGGTGGAGCATGAAAATAGAAAAAGTTTTTCTAATTTGACAGAATCTGGATTGCGATATACTATAACTCATAAAAGTAACGGTCAAAAAGTTGATCCATCCAAGACTATTATGACAAATTATGCCGTATTTTTTGAAAATGGTTCTCTTTTGGATACAAGTATGTTAAAACTTGCTGAAGAATTCGAAGTAGTCAACGAAAACAGAAAAGTTACTAACAGATACCTCCCTTTAGCCTGTAAAGTAGGACCAAATGATGCTCTTATCCCAGGATTTAAAGAAGGACTGAAATTATTAAATATTGGAGATAAAGCTACATTATTCTTACCATATTATCTTGCTTATGGAGAAGCAGGTAGAGGTAGTCAAGTACCTGCAAAAACAAATTTGATATTTGAAGTTGAGGTATTGGAACAAAAGTAATTTTATATTGAGATGTTAAAAAGATTTTTTTTAAAAAACTTAAGACCTCTTTTATTTTTATTTATTGTAATATTTATAGAACTAATTAAGCTAGACTCTAATTTTGTAGAAAACTTCTACAGTAACCTATTATATAAAAAAAGTTCTGGTTTATTTATTTATATTTTTAGTTCAATTCCTTTTTCCGTAGGCGACATCCTTTATTTATTAGTTCCTTTTATTATTTATTTAATTGTTGATAAAAGCAATACCAGAAGGAAAAACTTAAAAAACCTTCTCTATTTTTTTACAACTGTTTATATATTTTTTCAAGTTCAATGGGGGTTAAACTATCACAGAATTCCTCTAAAAAATAAGTTAGCAATTCAGGTGAATTACTCTACTAATTCCTTAATTAAAACAACTAACTTATTTATAAAAAAAACCAATAAGATTCATCTTAAAATTTCTAAAAACGATACTCTAGCAGTTTTATTTAGTGACGATAATGATGAAATTTATAAAGCATCAATAAAAGCTGCTAAAACAATTGAAAATAATACTGTAATTAAAAACACAATGAAACATGTTAGTGTTAAGACCTCTTTATTTAGTACTCCCCTATCATACATGGGGTTTGGCGGATATATAAATCCTTTTACACTAGAGGCTCAAATTAATAGAAATATTCCGGCTATTCAAATCCCTACGACTATATGTCATGAAATGGCACATCAAATTGGGTATTCAGCTGAAAACGAGGCTAATTTTATTGGAATTTTAGCTAGCGTTAATTCTAGTAACAACTTAGTTAAGTACAGTGGAAATGTTCTTGCTTTAAGATACCTATTAAACGAATTATATAAGGATGACAAAAAAAGTTTTGATCAGCTTTATTTAAAAATCAATAAAGGTGTTTTAAAAAATATAAAACAAGCAGAAAAAGAATTGAAAAAATACAGAAACCCTTTTGAACCTTATTTAAAAAAAATATACGACGGTTTTTTAAAAGCTAACAACCAAACTGCTGGAATAAAAAGCTATAGTTTGGTTGTTAATCTATTAGTTGATTATTATTAATTTATAATAATAGGAGCACCCAGTTGTTCAATAATTTTATTTTTATCAGAAACTGATTTAATAAATTCATTAATTGATTGTTTAACCAATTTCCATTGTTTTTTAGCTATATCAAAACTTTCCATTTGAAGTTTTGTTGGACCATACGAATTTCCAAAAAACCCTCTTTGTGCAACTGATAATCTGTTCGAAACAGACGGATTATCTTTTTCTCCAATTTCTTTTTTTGATTTATTTCCATTAATCTGAACATCAATTTTGTTCATTTTGTTTAAAAGTTGATTTATCTCAATTAAAAGACTGGTATTATCAACATCAACATAGCTTAATGCTTTTTCAAATTTCAAAAGTTTTTCTTGAGATTTTTTAAAGAGGTTCAATGTTAGTTCTAAATCGACTTGAAGACTAACAAGATCAGTCAAAAAGCCGTCAATTTGTGACTCCATTGGATTGGAGAGTATATTATTCCTTATTTTCTTAACATTGAATTTTTTAGTGGAAGATAATTCTTTCTGAACACCATTTTTCAGCTCTAATAACTTAACAGAGTACATTCCAGGTTTTACTGCAACAGAAGGTTCATAATACCTGCTTCTTGAATTTGAATTTAATGTACTTACAATCGGATTACTTAGGTTCCAAGAAACTCTGTTAATTCCTTTTTTTGATGTTCCATTAACTCTTGTAATTAATTTACCATTATTATCTCTGATTTCTAAAATTAATTTTGGAGTATTTTCGTTCTGTTCGTCATCTAGTTTAGTCCATCCAGAAAATGGCACATTCTTTTTTAATTTATTTAATTCTTTTTCTTTCTTTTTTCTTTCTCCTTTAATTGTTTTATAATTCTCTGGGACATAATAAGTAAATATTGCACCGTAAGGAGGATTTTTAGAATTAAAATAAGAAGACCCTTGACTATTAGTTCCAGTCCTAATTTGATTGTATTGAAGAGATTCTTTTACGTCAAACAAAATAAACTCTTTACTATCCTCTTTTTTTAAAGATCTCAATGCGGAGTAGTCATCTAAAACATAAAAACCTCTTCCAAATGTAGCTAATACTAAATCGTTTTCTCTTTTTTGTATCACCAAGTCCCTAATAGATATTGTTGGTAATCCAGAAGAGAATTTAATCCAATTTTCACCTTGATTGTTTGAAAAATAAAGGCCGTATTCAGTAGCTAAAAATAGTAATTTTGGATCAATGTGGTCTTGAACTATTCTCCAAACAAGTGAGTCTTCTGGTAAACCAACAGTAATAGATTTCCATGTTTTTCCTCCATTTTCACTTTTATAAAGGAAAGGTCTGTAGTCCCCAAACTTGTGGTTATCTAGTGCTACATAAACATTATTTTTATTATGAAGATCAGCTTTAATATCATTAACAAAAGAGGACTTTGGAACACCTGGGAGTTTATCCACTGAAATAGAAGACCATTCTTTTCCGTTATTAATAGTAGTATGTATCAAACCATCATCTGTTCCTACAAACAAAATATTTTCATCTAATTTTGATTCACTCAGAGACGTTATTGTATTGTATGTAGACATTGCGTACACATCCCAAGCAGCATCCCAACTTTGTTGCCTACCCATTATTGGAAGAGACATCCTTTCTTGGTTAAGGGTTAAATCAGATGATATCGGATTCCAACTGTCTCCTCTATCATCAGATCTCCAAACTCTTTGGGAACCAAAATACAAACGTTTAGGATCATGTGAACTGACTAAAATTGGAGAATCCCAATTAAATCTTTCATATTCTTCATCCAAACCTGAGTGTGGTTTTATATAAACAGCTTCGCCTGTTGTTCTGTCTATTCTGTGAATATTTCCTTGTTGTGATTGAGCATAAACTATATCTGGATTTCCAGGTTCTGTTGCAGGTTGATGCCCATCTCCGCCCAAAAGAACAAACCAATCACTATTAGTTATTCCATTAGATTTAAAGGTTCTACTTGGGCCACCTTGAGAATTATTATCTTGGGTGCCTCCAAATACATTATAAAAAGGATAAGCATCATCTACAGCCAATTTATAAAATTGAGTTAAGGGTAGATTGTTTATAAACTTCCAACTTCTTGTGTTGTCAAAAGACTCGTAAATTCCTCCGTCAGTACCAACTAATAGGTAGTTTGGATCATTTGCTTTAAAAGTTAATGAATGGTTATCTGAGTGCTTATTGTTTTCATTCATTCTATTAAAATTCTTTCCACCATCATTTGATACTTGAATTCTAACATCGATTAAATAAATCTTATCAAAGACATGTGGAGAAGCAACTAACTCTTGGTAATAATGTGGTCCTGTTCCTCCAGAAACTGTGTTTGACATTTTTTTCCAACTTTCACCTTTATTAGATGATCTGTAAACCGCCCCTTTTCTTCTGTCTAATTCAATAGCAGCATATAATACATCTGAATTAATTTCAGAAATTGCTAATCCTATTTTACCCATGTTCCCAGTTGGTAATCCTACTTTTAACTTAGACCAAGTATCTCCACCATCAATACTTTTATAAATTTTTGTTCCTGGTCCACCACCAATATAAGCCGCAACGTTTCTGTGTCTTTGCCATGTAGCTGCGTACATTATATTATTATCTCTTGGATCAACAACTATATCAGTAACCCCTGTCCATTTGTCAACAGGAAGAGTGTTTTTCCAATTATTTCCACCATCAAAGCTCTTGAAAAGACCTCTTTCTCCACCAGAAGACCATAATGGTCCCTGAGATGCAACATAAATTATATTAGAATTTTTATTGTTTATAATAATTTTAGATATATGTTCAGATTTTTTTAGTCCTTTGTTTTTCCAGGTTTTCCCTGAGTCATGTGAAACATAAACACCTTTACCTATACCAACGTGCCTGCCACCAACATTCTCACCTGTTCCAAGCCAAATTGTATTATTATTATTTGGATCAATAGAAATAGAACCTGTAGAATAAAAAGGTTGGTTATCTGTTAATGGAACCCATGTAGTTCCAGCATTTGATGTTTTCCAGACTCCACCTGAACCAACTGCTACATACCACTCATTTTCGTTGGAGGGATTTATTGCGATATCTGCAATTCTTCCAGACATAAATGCAGGGCCTATACTTCTAAATTTTAGACCTTTATATAGTTCAGACTCATCATATGATGAACTTTGTTTTTTTTGTGAAAAAGAAAAATTAAATGATAAAAGCAAAATAGTTATCAATAAAAGTTTTAAGGAAAATTTCATAATAATTTTTTTAGTATAAACATAAATATAATTAATATTATCAATATTTTCATTTTAACTTAGTAGAATGAGTAGAAAAAGAAAAATATTCAGTTCTGTTGAATTAATTGATATTGGAAGCAAAGGCCAATCTATTGGAAAAAGTGATGAGGGGATAGTATTGATGGTAAAAAATGGAGTTCCAGGTGATATTGTTGATATTGAAACCTTTAGAAAAAAGAAAAACTACTTTTTGGGAAATATAACTAAGTACATTTCATATTCTAAATCTAGAATAGATCCTAAATGTGAACATTTTGGAACATGTGGAGGATGTAAGTGGCAAAACATGTTATATGATTCACAGACTCAATTAAAAGAAAATAAAATAAGATATGCATTTAAAAATATATGTAACACTAAGGTTGAATCAATAATAAAATGTAAAGACAAGTACTTTTACAGAAACAAACTGGAATTTTCTTTCACTGAAAATCGTTGGCTAACAAATCGAGAAATTAGAAGTGAAAATAAAGAAATTGAAAGAAGAGGAGTTGGTTTTCATATCTCAGGCATGTGGGATAAAGTAGTAGATATAAAAAATTGTTATTTACAATCTGACCCATCAAATAAAATTAGATTATCGTTGAAAAAATTTGCAATCAATAATGAAATCTCTTTTTATAACTCAAGATTAAAAAATGGTATTTTAAGGAACTTAATGATTAGAAATACCAGTCTTAATGAATTTATGGTTATAATTCAATTTTTTGAAAATGATATAAAGAAAATTCATTTAATATTGAATCATTTAAAGAATTCATTTAATGAAATTACTTCTCTTCAATATGTCATTAATAATAAAGAAAATGATTCCATTTATGATAGGGAAGTGAATTTATTTTATGGAAATAAATATATAAATGAAGTCATAGATAAATTAAATTTTAAAATTTATCCTAAATCTTTTTTTCAAACGAATATTAATCAAACAATTAAGCTTTATGATTTAGTAAAAGATTTTGCAAACTTAAATGGAACTGAAACGGTATTTGACCTATATTCTGGATTAGGAACTATTTCCCAATTTGTTGCAAAAAAAGCAAAAAAGGTAATTGGTATAGAAAGTATAAAAGAAGCTGTAATTTCTGCAAGAGAAAGTGCCGTTTCAAATAAAATAAATAATGTAGTGTTCGAGGCTGGTGATATAAAAAATATTTTTACTTCAAAATTTATATCTAAACACGATCATCCAGACGTAATTATTACAGATCCACCAAGAAATGGCATGCATAAAGATGTAATAAAGGAAATTCTAAAATTAGAAACCAAATCAATAGTGTACGTAAGCTGCAACCCCTCTACCCAATGTAGAGATTTGGAACTGTTAAAAGAAAAATATGATGTTATAAAAATTCAACCAATTGATATGTTTCCTCATACAGATCATGTTGAAAATGTTGTACTTTTGAAACTCACTAGTTAGATTTCTAAAATGAAAAAAGTAATTATTTTATTTACAATAAGTATCATTCTTAGTTCTTGTGAGCCAGACGATATCTGTTTAACAACTATTCCAGATACTCCTAAACTTATTATTGTATTTTTTGATGCAACTAATGGATTGAAAAAAGAAGTTCAAGATTTAAAAATCAGCGGATCAAACAGTGATGAAGCTTATCTCTTAAAAACAACTGATTCTGTATCATTGCCACTTAAAAACATTGATAAAACAACAAGTTATTATTTTATAAAAGAGGCTAAAGAAAATATAGATGACTCCGGAAATAAAGATCTTGTTTTGATTAATTATCAATATAATCACATTTATATTAATAGAGCATGTGGTTATAAATCAAATTATAATATAGATCAAATTATTATAGAAAACGATAACATTAATTGGATAATTAAATCCGAGATAATCGAATCATCAGTTATAGACGAAAACACAATACATGTTAAAATATTTCATTAGTATATTATTAATTAATAGTTCATTAAACCTTTCTTCGCAAGAAAGTGACCTATTGGACACAATACCAATTAAAACTACATACGGAGTTAAACTAGGAATAGATCTTAGTAAACAAATAAGAATGTTAACAGAATCTAATTATAGAGGTTTAGTTATCACTGGAGATTATAGAATTTTGGATAAACTTTATTTAGCTGCAGAATTTGGAAGTGAAGAAAAAAAAGTAACTAATGAGATTTTTGATTTTAATACAAAAGGTTCTTTTTTAAAGCTTGGTATTAACTACAATGTCTACAAAAACAAAAAAGGTCTAGAAAATGAAATATATGTGGGTTTTAGATATGGCATTGGTAATTTTAGTCACAAGTTAAATTCTTACAAAATACATAACTTAGATCATTACTGGAATCAGAACTTAGTCAATAATGTTACAGATTTTAAAAACCTAAGTGCAAGTTGGATTGAATTTGTTTTAGGTTTTAATGCTCAAGTATTAAAAAACACATATATAGGTATAAGTTTAAGACTAAATAGATTATTGAATCAAGAAAATCCAAAAAATTTTAGTAATCTATATATCCCTGGGTTTAATAAAGTCTTCGAAGAAAATAGTTTGGGAGTTGGAATTTCATATTCTGTTTTTTATCAAATTCCTATTTACAAGAAAACAAAAAACAAGTGAGGAAGAAAATGTTATTTTTTCAATTGTTTATGAGTTTTTTTGGAGCCACTATAAATCTCATACTTAGCTAATCTACTTTCTAATTTTCCATTAAATAATTTTATTTTTCTAGATGGCCTTAAACCTACATATTTAAGAGCTTCTATGCTTGAAGTAATAAACCAAGCATTTGAACTAGAATAATTTGTCTTTAACGTATCACCAATCTGTTTGTAAAATGATTGAATATCTATCTTTAGTCTTTCACCATAAGGGGGATTAAATAATATATGAAGAAAATCATCATTATTTTTTTTGGTATTAAAAAAATCGTTTTGACTGATTTCTATAAACTTTTCAAAATTTGAATTTATTATATTTTGATTACATTTTACAACTGCGGAGGGAGCCTTATCATATCCTGTTATTTTATAATTAAATGGTTTAACTTTATTTAGAACAGATGACTTAATCATTTCAAATAAATCAATATCAAAATTATTCCATTTTTTAAAAGAAAAATTTTCTCTTTTAATGTTAACAGGATAATTAGTAGCGTACATGGCTGCTTCTATTAATATAGTACCACTACCGCACATTGGATCTAAAAAATCTGATTTACAGTCCCAATTACTAAGCATTATTATACCTGCAGCAAGAACTTCATTAATTGGAGCGATATTAGTTTGAGAACGATACCCTCTTTGATTAAGAGGCTTCCCAGAGGAATCTAAAGAAATGGTACATATATCATTGCTTATGTGAATATTAATTTTAATATCAGGGTTTTCTATATCAACATTTGGTCTTTTGTTAAATAACTTTCTAAAACGATCTACAATTCCATCTTTAACTCTTTGAGAAACAAAAAGAGAATGAGAAAAAAAATCAGTATTAAGTACAGATTCAATTATAAATGTATTATTGACTTTAATATAATCCTCCCAACCAAAATTATAAACAGAACTGTAAAGATCTTTTTCATCATTAATACGAAAAGAATTAATGGGCATCAAAATTCTAATAGCAGATCTTAAATAAAGATTAGACTTATACAAGAAACCAAGATCACCATAAAAACTTACATTCCTAACTCCAATTTCAATTTTTTTTGCTCCTAATTTTAAAAGTTCATCAGAAAGTATAGTTTCAAATCCAAAAAAAGTTTTAGCAATCATTTTAAAATCCTTAGCCATAGTGTATAAATTATTTTTAAAAATACTCTAATTTTGAAGCATATGACAACAAATAAGAAATTACATTTAAAGAATGAGTATAATACTTGGTTTAATTCATCTTATTACCATATACTTTATAAAAACAGAGATTATAAAGAAGCTAAAGAATTTGTAAAAACTATTTTAAAACACCTGAAGTTAGAAAAACAATCTTCCATTTTAGACGCTGCTTGCGGAAAAGGAAGACATTCAATAGAAATGGAAAGGTTGGGTTACAAAGTTCTAGGGATTGATCTTTCAAACAATAGTATAAATGAAGCGAAAAAATTCAAAAAAAAGAATCTTGATTTTTTAATTCATGATATTGCTGTTCCACTAAAAAAGGAATTTGATGCAATATTTAATTTATTTACAAGTTTTGGTTATCATAGCAGAAAAAAAGACCTAGAAATCATAAAAACTATAGAAAAAAATCTTGTAAATAACGGAGTTGGAGTCATTGATTTTTTTAATTTAAATAAAATAAAAAAAGAATTGATACAGAATGAGATAATTAAAAGAAAAAATATAAAATTTACAATAAGCAGAAAGGTAAGTAACGATTTTGTAATGAAAAATATAAGTATTTATGATAAATCAAAAAGATATCATTTTTCTGAAAAAGTAAATGCATTAAGTCTTGATGATTTTAAAAATTATTTTAAAAAAACCAATTTACAAATAAAAGAAATATTCGGAAACTATGACCTAGATAAGTTTGACCCAGAATCTTCACCTAGACTTATAATAATATTCCATAAAAAAATCCCAGCCAAATAAATGACTGGGATTCGAAGAAGGCGGTGACATACTCTCCCACCAAATGGCAGTACCATCTGCGCAATTAGGCTTAACTTCTCTGTTCGAAATGGGAAGAGGTGAGCCCTAATGCAATAACCACCCTTAAGGTTCTCATTATAAAAATGAGTTGTTACACTAAAAAGGATAACACAATAAGTTAACATATTAAAATTTAGGATATCAAATAAAAATAATAGTAAAATAAAAAAAACAATAGTAAGAAAAAGTTGCACGATAGGCCTACGGGTAATTAGTATCACTCGGCTATGACATTACTGCCTTTACACCTGTGACCTATCAACGTAGTC
>Ga0257106_1001263_pt1 | contig 12867 bp, 13 predicted proteins | sample LP_taG_3_FD_190177 | JGI IMG/M metagenome (GOLD analysis project Ga0257106, IMG submission 190177) | Marine microbial communities from Northeast Subartic Pacific Ocean, Canada - LP_J_2011_P26_10m | ecosystem: Environmental > Aquatic > Marine > Oceanic | place: Canada: Northeast Subartic Pacific...
TGCGGCTATTCACCAAAAATAGATAAAGAATCACCAGTAATTCAAACTATCAAAAAAGAAGAACCAGCAGTTGAAGAAGTTGCTAAAGAAGAAGTTGTAACTGAAGAACCAGCAGTTGAAGAAGTTGCTAAAGAAGAAGTTGTAACTGAAGAACCAGCAGTTGAAGAGGTTGTTGAAGAGTCAGTAGTCGCAGAAGATTCCAGTAATGAGGAAGAAAAGTAAAAATGGAAATTAAAGCATCTCAAGTAAAAGAGTTAAGAGAAATGTCTGGTGTTGCTATGATGGAATGCAAACGGGCATTGGTTGATTGCGAAGGCGATATAGAAAAGGCTTTAGATCTCTTAAGATCAAATAGTGCGCTAAAGGCAGAAAAAAAAGCAACAAGAGTTGCTGCTGAAGGAATTCTTAAAACATTCTCTGGCAATACTCATGCTAGCTTAATCGAAATTAATTCTGAAACTGATTTTGCAGCTAAAGACGCTAACTTTGTAACTTTTACTGAAGAAGTTGGTAGCTATATTTCAAACAATAAAGTAAATAATATTTCTGAGATTCAAGAATCTGAAATCGAAGAGAAGAGAAAAGCTTTGATTCAAACTATCGGTGAAAATATTCAATTAAGAAGACTGGAGACCCTTGAGTTTAGCTCTGATATGAACTCAGGTGTTTACCTTCATTCCGATTCCAAACTTGCAGCTGTTGTTGTTTTATCCGGTGGTGATGAGTCTTTAGCAAAAGATATAGCTATGCATGTAGCTGCTTTCAATCCATTGTGCTTATCTCAGGCAGATATTGATCCTGAAGTTTTAGAAAGAGAAAAAGCTATATACATGGTTCAAGCTGAAGAGTCTGGTAAGCCAAAAGAAATCATGGAAAAAATGATTGAAGGTAAGCTTAAAAGATTTTTATCTGAAGTGTCATTACTTTCTCAAGCTTTTGTTAAGGATTCTGAAGTATCAATAGAAAAACTTTTAGCAGATAACAATGCAACAATTGAATCATATTCTAGACTTAAAGTCGGCGAAGGAATTGAAGTCGAAACTAAGAATTTTGCTGACGAGGTCGCAGAACAGTTAAAATAAATTATGCCAAACCTTGCTCACAAAAGAATCCTCGTTAAATTTAGTGGAGAATCTGTTGCTGGCGATGATGAACACGGTATCGATCCTAAAATTTTAGATCAAATGGCCTCATCTGTTAGTTCTTGTAAAGAATTAGGAGTTGAAATTGGTATCGTAATAGGTGGCGGTAATCTTTTTAGAGGTGAAAAATTAAATCAAGCAGGAATGGATAGAGTTGCTGGCGATCATATGGGAATGCTCGCAACTGTAATGAATGGGATTGCCCTAAGAGATTCTCTTGAGAGAGCTGGAATTAAAACTAGAGTCATGTCTGCTATTTCAATGTCGGGCATAGTTGAGCATTACGATAGAAGACTAGCTATTCAACTCTTAAATGATGGTTATGTAGTTATTTTTACAGCTGGGACAGGAAATCCTTTCTTTACAACAGATACAGCAGGATGCTTAAGAGCTATTGAGACACAATCTGATCTCATGCTTAAAGCAACAAGAGTGGATGGTGTTTATGATTCAGATCCAGAAACCAATACAGATGCTAAATTCTATCCTGAATTATCATTCGACGAAGCGATATCTAAAAATCTTAAAGTAATGGATGCAACTGCATTAACTTTAGCTAGAGATCATAAACTCCCAATAAAAGTATTCAATGTAAATAAACCTGATGCACTAAAGGATATTATTTGCGGAGAAAAAATAGGTACGTTAATATCTTAATATGAATGAAATAATTAATAATGTTACTGACAGAATGGAGAAATCTATTTCTTCTTTAAACCAAGCATTCAATAAAATAAGAACTGGGAGAGCAAATCCTTCTATTTTGGATGATGTAAAAGTAGATTATTACGGAAATTTAACTGTCTTGAATCAAGCTGCAAGTATAAGCGTAGAGGAGGGGAGATCTTTAGTTATTTCACCATGGGACAAAAGCTTAATACCTGAAATCGAGAAAGCTATCATGAACTCTAATCTAGGTCTAAACCCAAGTACTTCAGGAGATATTATTAGAATAACTATGCCATCACTCACAGAAGAGACTAGACAGGATTATATTAAACAAGCTAGATCTGAAGCAGAAAATTCAAGAGTTTCCATAAGAAGTATAAGAAGAGATGCCAATCAAAGTGCAAAAGAAAGTCAATCAGCTGGAGAAATGTCTGAGGATGAGTTAAAAAGGATGGAAGACTTAATCCAAAAAGAAACTGATAAATTCATTGCTCTTGTAGAAACAGAGTTAAAAAATAAAGAAACTGATCTTTTAGAAATTTAGATAGCCATTATGGCTAAAATATTAAATAAATCCCTCTCAAAAAAAGCTAGAAACATTGCCATTATTATGGATGGAAATGGAAGATGGGCTATTTCTAATTCTTTTAATATAAGTAAGGGACATAGTAAAGGGGTTGAGGTTGTTAGAGAAATTGTTGAAGAATCAGTAAAGCAAAATATTTCGTCCTTAACTCTATATGCATTCAGCTCTGAGAATTGGTCTAGACCAAAAGCAGAAGTGGAAGCAATTAAAAAATTAGTTGTTAAAGCAATTAATGATCAAGTTCCTGATCTTATAGAGCAAAAAGTAAAATTAAAATTTTTTGGACGTATAGATGATTTTGGAAAAAAAATTGTTACCAAAATACAAGAAGCTGAAAAAGCTACATTTTGCAAAGATGTCTCTTTAAATTTAAATGTTGCTCTAGGTTATGGCGGTAGGCAAGATATTGTAGACTTAGCAAAAGAAATTTCATCTAAAGTTTTAGCTAAAGAAATTGAAGTGAAAGATATTGATGAAGAAATGATAAATGATTTCTCATGTGCTCCCGAAGACAATATTGATTTACTTATAAGGTCTGGAGGAGATAAGAGGATTAGTAACTTCCTTTTATACCAAATAGCATATTCAGAGATTGCTTTTATTGACAAATATTGGCCCGACTTTACAAGACAAGATTTTATAGAATGCATACAGAATTTTAATAAAGTGAGTAGAAGGTTTGGAAAAAGAATATAAAATAAATTTGCTAAGAAGACTCAGCACTTCTGTTCTTATTATTATGCCAATTGTCTTAATAATATATCTTCAAAATATTTTAGTTTTTTCATTAATGATCTCTTTAATTTCCTTTCTTGCTATGTATGAGTGGATTAAAAATGATTTCACAAGTCGTTACTTTTCTGGATTTGGCTTAATTTTTTTATTTTGGTTCTGTTCTATTTATTTTGTTATGAATTATTCAACACCATTAATACACCAAACACTTTTCGCATCACTTGGCTCATTATCTATTTATAATATTTTTTTAATAATTATCTTAAATACAGCTATCTTTGATACTTTCGCTTATGTTGTTGGTTCAAATTTTGGAAAAAACTTTATTACACCAAAGATTAGCCCAAACAAAACATTAGAAGGATTGCTTGGTGGGTTAATTGGTAATACATTTTTTAGTCTTATTATTTGCTATTTTTATAGCATAAGTTATTGGTTAATTTTAATTTTTATAATTGGAGGAATTCTTGCCTTTATAGGGGATCTCAAAATAAGTTTCCATAAAAGACAAAGTGGAATTAAAGATACAGGTTCGTTGTTACCAGGTCATGGTGGAATTTTAGACCGATTAGATTCCCATTTAATTGCAACCCCTGTAATACTTATATTAACTATAAAATTACTCCCTTTGCTATGAAAAATATACTCTTATTGGGAGCAACTGGTAGTATTGGTGATAGTGTTTTAAGTGTGATCAATCAAAATTCAGATAAATTAAATCTCTATGGGATTGCTCTAAATTCTAACTCAGCCAAAGCTATTAGAATAGCTAACGAACATAAACCTGATTTTATTTACATTGAAGATGTCGATGCAATATCTGCTATTAAAGATGAGCATATTATAAAATCAAAAATTCTAAATGGAAAAGATGATCTAAAAGAATTACTTAATAATATTAATGTAGACGTGATAATTTCTGCAATTTCAGGCTTTGCTGGCCTTGAGACTACATTAATGGCTGCAAAAACAGGCAAGACAATCTTACTTGGTAATAAAGAAAGCATTGTTGTTGCAGGAGAAATAATATTACCTATAGCTAAAGAGTTTCAAACAACAATCATTCCCATAGATAGTGAACATAATGCTATTTTTCAGTGCTTGCAAGGTAGTAAGAGTGAGGATGATATTTCAAAAATTATTATTACAGCCTCAGGCGGACCATTTCTAGATAAAAGATTAGATCAGCTAACACATGTTTCAAAGGAGCAAGCTCTTATGCATCCAAATTGGGATATGGGAGCAAAAATATCAATAGATTCAGCAACCCTTGTAAATAAGTGTTTAGAGCTTATCGAAGCAAAATATTTATTTAATCTTGATGAAAATTTTTTCCAATTAGTTGTTCACCCTCAAAGCATCGTCCATTCAATTGTTACTTACATAGATGGTTCGAGTATATGTCAGATGAGTAATCCTGACATGAGAGTTCCTATATCTCATGCTTTATCTGATCAAAAAAGATTACCACTTGATTTTTCAATGATTGATTTTTCATCTTTAACTCTTTCATTCCAGGACTTCCCTGAAGATAGGATGAATCTTGTAAAAATAGCGAGAGAGATATGCAATGTAGGAGGCTCCTCTGGAACTGTTTTTAATGCAGCTAATGAAGTAGCTGTAAAAAATTTCCTTTCTGATCAAATTAAATTCGATAAAATTTATGATGTTATTTATAGAACTTTTGATGCAATACCAATGTCTAAAGATTTAGACATAGAATCAATTTATGAAATAGATAATGAATCACGCATGGAGGCAGAGAAGGTGGTAAAATCCATCATTTAAAAATATAAATTATGACTGCAATAATATACATAGCATCCTTTTTGGTACTTCTTGGAGTTCTTGTAACTATTCATGAATATGGTCATTTCATTGTTGCAAGAATGTGTAAAGTACATGTTCAAAGATTCTCTTTAGGTATGGGTCCGGTAGTTTATAAAAGATTGGACAAGCATGGAACGGAAATAGCTTTATCTTTGCTACCATTAGGTGGCTATGTCTCAATGATAACTAACAAGTTAGTTGAGTTGGAGCCTGAAATAAAGAATCAATTAACAGAAGAACAAGCAAAAAATACCTTTGACTCTAAGCCTAAATGGCAAAGAGCATCTATTATGTTTGCAGGCCCTTTAGCAAATTTCTTACTATCGATATTTATTTTTTCTGTGATTTTTTTAAATACTCCTGACCCTCAAACCGTATCAGTAATTAAGAGTGTCGACAGTTCAATTTCTTTACAATCTTCCGAGCAATTTATTCTTCCAGGCGATCAAATATCCTCTATTAATTCTTTAGTTATTCGTGACCCTAAAGATCTTAATTTAGAGCTACTTTCATATGCTGGCTTTACTGGGTTTATTAATTTAACTTTAAAAAGAGTTGATATAGATACCCCACAAGATATAAGCATATACGTTGAGAATTTTTTACCGACATCAGAATCCCAGTCTAATCCATTAAAGTATTTAGGTTTAGAAGTTGAATACAAGATGAGGCCAATTATAGGTCAGATTGAAAATGATGGCCCTGCAGACTTATCTTCCTTAAAACCCGATGATGTTGTATTAAAAATAAATAATTCAAAGATTTACTATGCAAGTGATATTAGATCAGTAATATCAGCGATTCCTAATCAGGATGTCCAAATCGATGTTCTCAGGGGCTCTGACATTATTTCATTTCCCGTTAAGCTTGGAGTATATAAGGATCAAAGTGGTCAAGATATGGGCATGCTAGGCATTTCTTTTGGGACAAACAGAACTCTTATTCAAGCGGTATCAAAAGGAGTTTTTGAAACTTACAATCTAAGTATAAAAACTCTTCAATTCATTGGCAAAATGTTAACTGGAAATATGGGTACTGAAAATTTAAGTGGACCTATAGGAATTGCCCAAATGGCTGGCAATACAGCGCAAGCTGGATTCTTGCCATTTATGTATTTGATGGCTCTTTTAAGTATTAGTTTAGCCGTTCTTAACCTTTTACCTATTCCTGTCTTAGATGGTGGTCAATTGACTCTATTGGGCATAGAAGCGGTTAGAGGCAAACCTTTGCCTGAGAAGGTTGAAAATTTTATTTATACAGGTGGCGGTGTAATGGTTTTAGCTTTGATGATTTTCGCAATATTTAACGATGTTTCAAGGTTTTTTTAGGCTCCCAATTGAAAAATTTTAAAATATACATACTAGGTTTTTTGTTATCGGTACAACTTTTTTCATTTGATGAATTTTTAGTTAGTGACATAAGAATTATTGGCCTGCAAAGAGTCTCTACTGGAAGTATCTTTAATGTGATACCCATAAGCGTTGGGGATAGTATTGATCTGCGTAAATCTACAGATATAACAAGATCGCTTTTCGCAACAGAACAATTCGATGATATTCAAATTGCCAAAGATGGAAATACCTTAATAATTAGTGTTGTTGAGAGGCCATCAATTTCAGCTATTGATATTTCTGGAAACAAAGCACTAAAGACAGAACAATTAGTAGAAAGTTTAGATGGGGTTGGTATCAAAGAAGGTGAGGTTTATAAAAGGTCTACTATTGAAAAAGTTAAATCAGAATTAGTCAGATCATATGCATCTAACGGTAGATATGGAGCCAATGTTGAAATAGAAGAAATTAAAAAACCAAGAAATAGAATTGAAATTAATATTGAGGTTGATGAGGGTAAAAGCGCAAAAATTGAAAAGATAAATATTATTGGTAATGAGATATTTTCTAATGAAGATTTGCTAGATAGTTTCGAATTATCAGAAGGCTCATTCTTTTCATTTTTAAATAATGATGATGCTTATTCTAGAGAAAAGCTAAAAGGGGATATAGAAACTCTTGAATCTTTCTATAAAGATAGAGGGTATTTGAAATTCTCGATAGAGTCCTCTCAAATAAGCCTATCAAGAAATAAAAAAGAAATATTTATAACTTTTAATGTTTTTGAGGGTGATAAATATGATATTTCAGATGTCGAGGTAGTTGGTGAAACTCCTTTTGAAGAGTCTTTATATGTTGATATTACTAATTCCTTAAAAGGATTAACTTATTCACAGGCTCAAATCACTGGTATCGAAGAGTTTTTTAAGAATGCTCTTGGTAATCAGGGATATGCATTTGCAGAAGTGAATGGAAATCCAGAAATAGATGAAGAATCTAAAGAGGTAAAAATAATTTTCTCTTTACAGCCAGGTAATAGAACCTATACAAGAAAAGTTTTATTTTCAGGCAACAATATCACTCAAGATTATGTTTTAAGAAGAGAAATGAGGCAATTCGAAGGTGCTTGGTCATCTGATAATAGTATTGAGGCTGGAAAAATAAGACTTGAAAGACTTGGATACTTTAAGGAAGTAAATGTTGAAACTGTTCCAGTTCCGGGAACGGATGACCAAATTGACATTATGTATAGCGTTGAAGAAGAAACAACTGGATCTATTGGTGGAAATATTGGATATAGTGACTTTGGTATTCAGTTAGGCTTTAACCTTCAAGAACAGAACTTTTTAGGCACAGGAAATACTGTTGGTATTGGAATAAATAAAAATGTTTACAGCGAGCAATATAATCTTTCATATTTAGATCCTTTTGCAACAGTAGATGGAGTAAGTCGTGGATATAACATGTACTTTAGAGAAACGGATTATGGTGAATTTAATATTGCAAACTACATAACTAATTCTAGTGGTATAGGCGTGCAATATGGCTATCCAATTTCTGATATTCAAAGGCTAAATTTTAATCTTACTTATGATAAAACAGATATAGATGTTGGTAGCTCGCCCGCAAGAGAAATATATGATTTCGTTAGTGCAGAGGGTGCTATATTTGATACTCTTACCGCTCAGTTATCATGGCAAAGAATAACCTTAAACAGAGGAACCTTTCCAACTGATGGATCTTCAACAGGATTAAGTTTATCCACTACGTTGCCTGGAAGTGACATTAATTACTATAGATTAAATATTAGACAAAAATACTATCAACCATTAGCAACAAATCTAGTTTTTGGATTTTCTGGAGAAATTGGGTACCTATCTGCTTTTGGTGATACAAATGAAACCCCTTTCTTTCAAAATTTTTATGCTGGTGGCCCAAGATCTTTAAGAGGTTTTGAATCAAATACGCTTGGTCCGAGAAGTACAGAAGCGCCATGTTATGAATTTAATTATGAAGATGGAACATGTCCAAACCTTATAGATACAGATGGAGATGGTATTTTAGATCAACCTTATTACAATCCTTATGCAAACTCTGACTATAACAAGAGAGTTTCAATTGGAGGAAACATAAAAGTTGAGGGAAGTATGCAATTGATAGTTAAACTTCCATTTATAGAAGATCAAAGATCTATGAGATCAGCATTCTTTTTTGACTTTGGAAATGTCTTCTCTGATAACTGTAAAGAATATCAATATAACTGCTCTAAGCCATCTATAGAGGATTTAAGATATTCTTATGGATTTGGAGTAACATGGATTACTGGCTTTGGACCAATGAGTTTTGCAATTGCCAAACCTACTAATGCAGGTCCTTTTGAAGAAACCAAGGAATTCCAATTCACTGTAGGCAATGTATTCTAATTGATATAAAATAACTCTCACCATTAAGGGGTAATTATGAAAAACTTATTTAAATTTAATTTATTAGCAGTATTACTGTTTTCATTTCCAGCTTTAGCTGTTGATGGTATGGCTGTAATCGATATGAGGACTGCAGTTCTTGCAACACAGGCAGCAACAGATGCATTTGAAGCATTGGCAGAAGATGCTGATTATTCAGCAAATATGGAAGAAGCACAAACGCTTCAAGCTGAAAGACAGGCTATTGCAGAAAAATTACAAAAGGATCTTGAGACCCTATCCCAATCCGAAATTGCACAAATGCAAAAAGATATTCAAGATAAAGGAAAAGATCTCGAATTTTTAGCAGGGAAATTGCAACAAGCACAGGAAGACACAGCTCAGCAAATATTTGCTGCTAATGGTCCTACTATGCAAAAAATTATTGGTGAGTTAATTCAAGCTAAGCAAATCAAGATTCTATTGCAAAAGAATGAAGGTATATTGTTTAGTGATCCAGCTCTAGATTTAACTGATGACGTTACTTCTATGTTAGATGTTGCAGCTTCAGAGGCTAATACTCAGTCTGAGTAGTGACTGAAAAAAGAAGTTATACATTAGCTGAGCTAGCAGATCATTTAGATTCTAAAGTTATTGGCAATAGTGATGCTGTTGTCAATAATTTGGCAACTATAGACAATGCTTCTTCTTCTTCGATAACCTTTCTAGCTAACAAAAAATATAAAAAATTTTTAAAAACAACAAAAGCAATTGCAGTAGTTGTTCATGATGATTTTGAGATTGATAATAATCTAAACTATCTTAAGTCTTCAGATCCTTATCTCGCTTATGCAAAACTAAGCAGCCTATTCAAAAAATCTTCTTTTGAAGAGAATACGCATTCAGTACATCCATCAGCCGTAATTTCAAACAACTGCATAATTGGTGAAAATGTATCTATTGGTGCAAATGTTTTTATTGGTCCTGATTGCATTCTTCATGATAATGTAATTATTCAAGCAAATTGCTCTCTTGCACAGGATGTTTCTATTGGTAAAAATTCTATTATCCATCATGGAAGTGTTCTAGGTTCTGATGGATTTGGATATGCTCCATCGAAAGATGGATATATTAAAATAGAACAGATTGGAAAATTATTAATTGAAGAAAATGTCGAAATTGGAGCTAATTGCACTATAGATAGGGGAGCCTTAGGGGATACAGAAATTAAGGAGGGAGTCAAACTAGATAATCAAGTTCATATTGCTCACAATGTTATCCTTGGAAAAAATTCAGCTATTGCTGCATCTTGTGCAATTGCTGGCTCTACCGTAATAGGTAAGAATTTTCAAATGGGTGGTTTATCGGGTGTTTTAGGTCATTTAAGCATTGCTGATAATGTCTCTATTGGAGCACACACATTAATCATGAAAAGTATTAATGAATCTGGAAACTACGTGGGCATAATGCCTGCACAAAAACAACAAGATTGGGCAAAGTCATCAATCTTTATTAAAAAAAGAGTTTAAATAATGTCCAAAAATACTGAAGAAGTAACTAAATACCTGCCTCATAGAAATCCATTTTTATTTATTGATGAAATTGTAAGTGTTGAAGCCGGAAAAAAAATTCACTGTATAAAAAATAACTCTCCAGATGAGGATTACTTTAAGGGGCATTTTCCAAATAATCCTGTTATGCCTGGTGTTATTATTTTAGAAGCTCTTGCGCAAGCGTCAGGTATTCTTGGGTTTAAAACCATGAACAAAACTCCAGAAGAAGGTTCCATATATGTGTTTGCTGGAGTTGATAAAGTTAGATTTAGAAAGAGAGTTGGCCCAGAAGACGTAATTCATCTGTATAGTGAAGTAATCAATGAAAAGAAAGGTATTTGGAAATTTGAAACTCGTGCAGAGGTCGATGGAGATCTTGTTTGTACTGCAACCATTTTATGTGCAGATAGGAAAGCGTAGATGGCTATAGATAAAACATCAGTGATAAGCAACTCAGCAAAGATTGATTCCTCAGTTGAAATCGGACCTTTTTGCATAATAGGCGACGATGTTGAAATACAATCTGGAACATCAATATTAAGTCATGTAGTTTTAAAAGGACCTACTGTTATTGGTAAGAATAATACAATTTATCAATTTTCAACTATAGGAGAGGACACTCCTGATAAAAAATATAATGGAGAAAAGACAAAACTATTAATTGGAGATAATAATATTTTTAGAGAAGGAGTGACTGTTCATAGAGGAACTATTCAAGACAAAAGCTTAACTAAAATTGGAAGTAATAACTTATTTATGGCCTATGCTCACGTTGCTCATGACTGTATTGTTGGTGATGATAATGTATTTGCAAATAATGCAGGTATAGCAGGACATGTTGTTGTCGGAAATTCAGTTATTGTTGGCGCATTAACAACAGTTCATCAATTTTGTAGACTCGGTGACCACTCTTTTGCAGGCATGAATACTTCTATTAATATGGATGTTCCAGCATATGTAAAAGTAGCAGCTGATCCAGCAAGAGTGATTGGTTTAAATTCTGTTGGCATGGCAAGAAACGGAATACCTGATGAGTCGATTAGCCTTCTTAAGAAATCATATAAGGTAGTATATAAAAGAGGATTAAAGTTAGAAGATGCACTCAAAAAGCTAGAAATTATGCATTCAGAAACCAATGATTTGTTTTTAGACACATTCATAGAATCTATCAAAACCTCATCCAGAGGTATCTTGAGATAAGTGCAATCAAAGAAGACTTTTAAGTTAGGGATTGTTGCTGGAGAGCATTCAGGAGATAGGTTAGGTGCAGAAATTATTCAGGCACTAAAATCTACATACAATATAGAACTATTTGGAGTTGGCGGCCCTAGAATATCTCAGGAAGGCCTTAAATCAGAATTTGATTTCAATAAATTACATGTCATGGGTCTGATAGAGCCACTAATTAATATAAGGGAGCTCACTAGGCTTAGAAAAGAACTGATAAACCTTTTTTTAGATAAACAAGTAGATTATTTTGTTGGAGTTGATTCTCCTGACTTTAATATGAGCATTCATAAGGCACTAAAAAAAAGAAGTACCTCAAAAAATATTCAGCTAGTTAGTCCATCTGTCTGGGGTTGGAGAGAGAATAGAATCAAGTCGATCAAAAAGTATATAGATCTTACTGTTTGCTTATTTAACTTTGAGCATAATTACTACAAAAAAAAGGAAATGAATAGTATTCATCTTGGTCATCCCTTTTCAGAAATGTACTCTAGTGATAATGAATTGGTAATTAATAAATATAACTTAGATGGTAGAAAAAAATTCATGGCAGTTCTTCCTGGAAGCAGAAAATCTGAGATAAAAAACATGTTGCCAACTTATATAAGTTTCATGAAGCAACATCATACAAAGTATCCAGAATATACATATCTTATTCCAGTCGCCGACAAGAGCACCATGGAATATATTCAAACTAATTTTTCCTTTAAAGATCTCCCAATCATAATAGATATTAATTGCTCTAAAGATTTTTTATCAATTTCAAAACTTTCAGTAGTTACTTCTGGAACTGCTACCTTAGAAGCTGCGATTCTAGGAGCCGAGCCTATAATTTGCTATAAAACTGCTTCATTAAATTATTTTATTATTTCTAGAATGTTAAAAGTAAATGACGTCGGACTTCCCAATCTTCTTTTGGATTCAAGGCAATTTCCAGAACTCATTCAAAAAGCATGTACAGCTCAATCCATCTTACAAGAAGCTGAGATTATTCAAGCTAGAGATTCTAATGACATGATAGTAAATAAATTAAGAAATTTACTGCGTGGAAAGGGAAGAGAAGAAGTAGTAAAAAGAATTTCATTGCTTTGAAGATTTCAATTGCAGGTGTTGATGAAGTTGGCAGAGGATGTTTGGCTGGTCCTGTTATTGCTTCCGCAGTAATTCTTAAAAAGAATATCTCTGGATTAGATGATTCAAAAAAGTTAAGTTCAAAGAAAAGAGAGGAGCTTTCCAAAATTATTCTTGAAAATTCATATTTTGCATTCGGATCTGCATCAGAAGAAGAAATAGACGATATTAATATTCTCCAAGCCTCTTTATTAGCAATGAAAAGAGCTATACTAAAATTAGAGGTTATACCTGAAAAAGTTCTTGTTGACGGGAATCAAA
>Ga0257106_1001264_pt1 | contig 12856 bp, 6 predicted proteins | sample LP_taG_3_FD_190177 | JGI IMG/M metagenome (GOLD analysis project Ga0257106, IMG submission 190177) | Marine microbial communities from Northeast Subartic Pacific Ocean, Canada - LP_J_2011_P26_10m | ecosystem: Environmental > Aquatic > Marine > Oceanic | place: Canada: Northeast Subartic Pacific...
GGCGGGAGCCGCCCCCCGGGGGCCCGATCGGTTCGTAAGAACCTGATCTAGGGGGTGCAGCCACAGGTAGCGCGAGAAAAAGTAAGAGAAGAGCAGTGCGGCCACCCCCCCTCCCACACACGCTTCTTCGCGGTCTTTCTACTTTTTTCTCTGTACGCAGGCCCTCCGGAGTCCGGACACGAGACGAGCCTCCGGACATGAGCCCGAGCGTCCGGACACGAGCGGAGCGCTCCGGACACCGGGTTCCAAGCGTCATCCCAGCCACGCGCGGGTCTGTCCAGCCGGGCAGGGCCGATGGCTTGGCGCGCTGCGGACGCCGCCCGCGCGTTCGACTCGCTCTCGCATTCGACCTCGTCTCGGGTCCACGGCCTTACGGAGCCTCCGGAGCCTGCCGTGCCGCGCGGCGCCTCCGTGTTGCTGGGGGCGTCCCCCTCGGAGCCTCTGTCCGTCGCGGTGGCGCGGATGGTCTTCCGCCGGATGCTTGCGCCCGGGCTGATCGTCACTTCCGCGCGCTACGTCATGCGTTGTGCCGGCGTCCCCGCCGAGCCTTACCTTGGTTCCTTGGCCTCACGCCACTTGCTTCCTGCCACCGACCATCTCAGCTCGTTGCCGCGCCTGCTGGCGACGGTGGCGGCGCATTATGGCGACCCTGCTTACGGCCCTGCTGGACTAACCGATGACGTCCTGTTTCGGCTGGTGCGGCTCGCCTTCCTGGCGTACAACTACAAGTCCATCGGGTACCGGCAGGGCGTGCATCCGGATGGCCCTGTGCATCATCTCTGGTACGCCGCCGCCAGCGACCCGGCGCCGCGTGTGTGGTTGCAGCAGCACGGCACGAAGTGGCCAATGAAGAACCGTCACGGCGCGCAAGCCCCGGCGTACTACATCGGCTGGGACGAGCGGCTGTGCGCCAACGAGCGGGCGGTGGTCGCGGCGGCGCGGCAGGGGGAGGCGGCCCTGCTGGAGGTGCTCAACCGCTCGCCGGCGCACGGCGGCATCGCCTGCACGGGCGCGACGCTGGTTGGCACCAGGATTCCGGCCATCCTCACCGCCGCGGGCGTGCTGCATTCGCCGCTTGCGGTCGGGGGGGCATCTGGGGCGCCCCTGGGCGGGGCGGGCTCGCAGCGCGCCATGAGGGCGGGACGGCTGGAGGTGGCGCGTTACGTGGAGGCCGCGACGGCCTCGGGGGAATCGGAGGCCGAGCTGCACCAGCTCGCCGGTCACGTGCGGGCGCTGAGTGACCAGGATATGGCCGACGGCCTCGTCCGGCTGCTTCAGGGCGAGCCGCTGTTGGCGCATCGGATGGTGCGGGGTGTGCTGCCCGAGGCACTCGCGCCGTGGTGCCCTGCCGTGATCGCCGTTTTGCCGTGCGCGTTCACGCCTGCCTCGTGCGAGGTACGTGCCTGCCCGTCCCTGCCTGCTCTTCTCACCTTACTTGCCCACCTATATGTCCCCATTACTCTTCTCAGCCTACCCTCGTCCGTGGTGACGCACCGTTCCCTGTGGTGTGTCGCCCGCAGCTGTTGTGGTGCGAGTTCGGGCATCGTTTCGATGGGGCGATGCGGAACGGCCGGACTCACATGCCCAAGTACGACGCCGAGCGGTTGGATGCACTGCTTCCCTGCAGCCCGTTGGTGGCGGTGCCGGATGCACGCGCCGGCGTGCTGGCGATGGCCAGCGTAGACCTGCGGCCCCTGCTTCCGCCGGGGCGCCCGCCCCTCCCCATCGCGCCCCTGGACCCAATGTTCTTCGTGTTCGAGTTGGGCGCATTGCCCGCCGTCGCGCCCATGGGGGAGGCTTTGGCTTTGACGCGGCCGTGTGCCTGCAATGGGCGCGGCGGGCTTCTGGTGGCCGCGTCGCAGGTGGTGGACGGGGCGCCGGCCGCTGCGCTGCACGAGCATGCTCCGGAGAGCACAGGCTCCGCGGTGACTCGGGCGGAGCGTGCGGCCGTACCTCGACCCGCCTGGTCCCAGGAGGGCGGACTTAGCGAGTGCACCGTGAACGCGCTCGCCGAGGTGCAGCTGGCCGAGGGGTGGGCCGCAGCTGGCCCGGCGGTAGAGGCTGGGGAGGCGCCATGCATTCTGGACGCCGGCTGCGCCTCCACGTCGCCGTCGGTCTACGTGACGCACTACCGGCACCGTGGCGACCGGCTGCGCGCCATGTCGTACTGCATGTACCGGCTGTGGGTCGAGGTGGTGGACCTGCATGCTGCCGGCGAGGGCTTCAGCGGGGCCCGCCACCACATTCCGTTCGCCCATGGCCATCCGCACGCAGACGCCTATGTGCAGGTGTTGCGGAAGCGGCAGGCGGATGTTGGGTGCAAGGGATGCTACCTGCCGCCGATGCCCCCCGAGGTGGTGGACGGGCCGCCGCCGGATCCGTGGTGGCGCCAATGGCAGGCGGTGGTGGACTTCGTGGTGATCGCGTTCGTCCCATGGCACGGTTCTAGCACCCCGCCGCGTACGACGCAGACGGTGCGTGCATTCCTGGAGGGTGGCGGCGACGCCGTGAAGGTCATCGAGCCATGCACCGAGGGGCGGCTGGTGCCCGCAGCGCTACGAGCGGCATGTTCCCAGGTAGAGAACGCGATGTGCGCCGTGGCGAGCCGCGTTGGCCTCTGTTCTCAGCCGGCCGCGCCTGCTGGGGCTGGCAACGACGCGGGCGTACGGCAGCTGGCGAGGACGGGCAAGCGCGCGGCACCTGCCGGGCCTGTTAACGGCGATGCGACGCCGCTGGCCGTTGGCACTCGCGTGAGCGTTCGGGCGGGAGCCTACGCGGTGCTCGGCCTGCTTCGCGCAAAGGACGTTGCACGGGATGGGCCCTCGCCCGCCGGGAAGTTCGACGCGGCCCCCCAGATCGAAGCGCGGCCCTGCCTCACCGGCGTCGTCCGTGCCCACTTCGGGACCGTGTCGCCAGCGAGCGAGCCCGGCGTCCCGGGCTTGGCCAGCGAGCTGTACCGCATCGAGTACGACGAGGGATGTGTGGAGGTGACGATCGGGCACTACATATGGCCGCTGCCCGCCGGAGCAGCGGCTCCGGCGCGCCAGCGGGCGGCCCTCGGGCCGGTGCGAGGCCACGGGACGCTCGACGACGAGGAGGGCGGCGAGGACAAAGGAGGCGGGGGCAAGGCGCGCATTTTCGCTGGCCGGAACGCGGCGGCTAGGCATGCGGCGGCCGCGCGCGGCAACAAGAAGGCGAGCGCTCTCATCATGACGGCAACAGAGCTTGCCGAGGAGCGCCCTGCCGAGACGGCTACGGGCTTTCCAGCGTATGCCCCAGGAGACCGTGTGGTTGCCCGCTGGGGTGCCTACAGCTCCTTGCGCGAGTTGCTGGACGCGCATGGGGGTCTCGCGTGTGCGACGCCGGCAGCGGAGTTCGATCGCACCGAGAAGATCCGGCGCTGCCCGTTCTTCCGCGGCACCGTGCTCTCGCGCCTCGGTACTGGCCACCACCCTGATGTTGGCACGGAGTATCGTGTGCAGTATGACGATGGAGAGGTGGAGGTCACGATCGGCCACTATATGTGCTCTGAGGAGCCTGGACCGGTGACCGTGGCGTCTGGCCGCGCGTGCGCCATGTACTGGCACCCACCGCTCCGCCGTTGGACGGCTGCGGCGGTGCCCATGCACGCCACGGCGCTCCAGCATCGCGTGGCCGCCAACGGGTCGGGCCCCCGCACGTCTTTTGCCGAGGAGCTGCACGGTGGCGGTGGAGGCGAGGCGGCGACCATGGCCTCGTATGCCATCGCGGCGCAGCACGGCGCGGCTTCCGGCGGCGACGACTTCCACACCGGGCTCAGCTGGCCTCCCGTGGAGCACCTGCGGACCCACGTCTACCTGTGCCCATTCGAGGTTCATCGCGGTTACGGCGGCGATCTGGGCGTGGTCAAGCCGACGCTTCGGCTTCGCGGGAGCGGGCCGACCGAGGCCGATCGCACGTGGACGATGGTGCATCCGGAGGACGAAAGGGTTACCCGAGCGGCCCGTGAGGAACGTGAGGCGAGCGCCCTCGCGTTTCAGATGTCTTCCCTGTGGGGCCACCAGGATGGGCCGTTTGACAGGCACCTCTGGGCGCTGGTCCAGGCTTCCGACCGCAAGGGCGATGCTGAGGTGTGGGCCGCCATCTTATGCGCCGAGCAGGAGGAGGCCGCTGAGGCAGCGGTCGGCCTACTAGTCGAGGAGCGTCGCGCCATTGATGCCGCGGTTGCCGAGTCGCTCCATTACGCACGCCAGGCTGAGGTGCGGAGGGCCGGCCAGGCGGCGGCGTTGGCGGACACGTCGGACAGTGTGGCTTCGTCAAAGGCTGTGGATTGTGCACAGAACTTGGTCGTGTCCGCTTCGGCCGGCGACCTGGTTCTCACGGACGACGACCTCTACGACCGCGGCGCGCCCGTCCCTGCCGTGTGGCCACGGCGCGTGCCGGACGCGCGACTGCCCGCCGCGGACCCCCACAGGTCTCATCAACCCTCAACGTCATGCTTTAAGGCTCGTCACAGGCGCAACGGATGCCGGACCACGGTCCCCGCTCCTGTGGCTGCGTTCGTGCCTATGCACGCCACCGCCGTGCAGCATGGCGAGGCCGCCAATGGCGCAGGGCCTCGGACGCCCTTTGCGGAGGACCCGCCCGTCGGGCCGGCATTGCCCCTCGGGGTGGGCGCGGCCGACGGCCTTGGTCGGTACGTCATCGTCCTCGACCTCTTCTTAGGCGACGAGCCCATTGGCAAATGGGAAGGGCCTCTGGAGCCGTCGGCTGCCGATGGCCTCAGCATTCATACCGAGTGGTTTCAGTGGCTGGTCAGCGACGCACGCATCGAGCAGCTCCGTGCTGACCTCCAAGCCCGTTTCTACCCCATGCCGAGCCCCCCCAACCTCTTTGATGTCGATGAGACGGAGAACGAGTTCTTTAGGTTGCGGTGCAGCCTGGCCATCAAGCGGCGGGCCGGGCCTGGCGGCCGAATGCTGCGGTCAGCCGCCGCAGGGCACGAGCTCAAGGTGCTGACGAGGACAGACTTGGCGGAGGCTAACGATCTCTACCTGGAGCCGCCCGTGCCCGCCCCGAACGACGGCGACGGGCGCGACGCGGCCGACCGTCCTGCCAGCGGTCCCAGCCGTGCCTGCCTGGGGTTCGACGAGTCGTGGTTGGGAGGCGACCTAGGGCCCGGCCAAGGATATATGTTCGACGTGCGGCTGCTGGTGGACCTCGTCGACCCCCATCGCAGCTTCGTCGAGTTCGAGTTCGCCAAGATGCCCGAGGAGGGCCGGGACGAGGACGGCCACTGGCCGCTCCTTACCACCGCCGAGCTGTCCAGTCGGTTTGAGCTGGAGATGGCGCACTTCGAGGCAGCGCTCGAGGCGGTCTTCCAGATGCAGTACCCCCGCTACGAGCAAGCCGAGGCGATGTCGGTCGCTGCTGACCTTCACAGTGCAGGCGAGTACGGCATGGTCACACACAACCTGTTGAAGGAGCTATTTCGGTCCAGGCACGACATCTGCACCGTGCGGCGCGTGGGGGGTGCGGTGCGCCGCCTCGGTGGCGTCCATGGCATGTGCGGTGCCATCTGCTGCTATTCCAACGTAGTGACCGCTTGCGCCGCAGCGCGGGCCGTGGATCCGAGCAGCGCCGCCTTGTGGCGCGACACCACGTACCGCGTCCTCTGCCGCACGTGGGCCAGCAGCGAGACGGAGCCCGCCTTCCGCCAGTTGCTATGGCGCAACGAGCTCGCCTCTCTGTTCCCAGGACACGCGCCGTATGTGGTGCCCAATGTCCAGGTGGACGCGGCGGCGGCGCACGCCACCTCAACCAACCTGGGGCTCGCCGCTGACTCGGTAGCCCAGCCGGACTACGACATGGCGAGCCCGGCGAGCTTCATGGCGGCCCCCTTTCTGGACCGCACGGTGCAGCAACTCGTAGAGGATGGGCATGACCTCGAGACCGTAGTGCAGGGCGCCGTGCAAGAAGCGGAGGGCACCCACCAGCATGTCGCGGCCGTGGCGGTGGTACGATACATGTTGGGCGCCTGGATCTCGCTCATGGTGCAGCGGCCCGACAACGTGCCGGCGCCGTTGCACTGGCACGATCCGGGCGGCAAGTGCGAGCCGGGAGAGTCGCCCATCCAGGCGGCGCGGCGCGAGCTGCAAGAGGAGGTTGGGCTCCCTGTGGACACCCCCATGCATTTCAGGGCCGCATGGCCGGAGCCGCCGGGCTCGCCGCGCGCCTTGCAGCTCTTCATCGCGCATGCCGACCCCCGATGGGAGCCCGAGATGCGAGAGGGACAGCCGGCGTATGAATGGGTGCCGTTGGACGAGCGGTTCTTCATGAGGCCGCAGCTGCCTAGCGTGGCACGCGTCACGGACCACCTGGTACGGTGGCAACGGTCGCCGGAGGCGGTCGCCGCTCTCATGCCCATGCATGCCGCCGCCGTCCAGCATGGCCCGGTTGCCAACGCCGCAGGGGCAGCGTCCGAGGTTGGCTAGGCGAGATGGTCAATCTATTTTGCCGTGCGTGGGGCAGCATGGAAGGACAGCCGACGGTGCTCGGGGCTAGTCGACGGTGCGACATCGATGCATCCGCGGGCGGTCGAGGACGATGTGTGCAGTGTTAGTGGATGCGGCATGGATGGCGGCCGCGGCCGGGAGCGGGGCACAAAGTGTGAGGAGTGGAGCATGGTGGAAGGCCAGCCGACCGTGCTCGGGGGCTAGTCGGCGGTGCGGCATCGAGTGCATCCGCGGGCGCTCGAGGACGATGAAGTGTGATGTGGATGCGGCATGGATGGCGGCCGCGGCCTGGAGTGGAGCACAAGGTGCGAGAGTGGAGCATGGAGTGTGTGGGGCATAGCAGACTGTAAGACAGAGGCGTATGGGACGACCGTCTGATCCGATCACCTCGCGTTGCGCGCTGAAGCAGCTGGAGTCTGTAAGACAGAGGCATAGGAGTCTGTAAGACAGAGGCACATTGGACGACAGTCACCCGAACACACACGTTGCGCGGCCGTACAATCTAGCTCGGCCGCTACACATGTACAGAGGGGGTACAGGTCGACACACCAGGCATTCGCGCGCTGCACTCGATACAGGACACGCGCTCTCGCACCTTGCTCATATTCGCTCTCTACAGCAGCGCGGATCGGAGCACCAGCTCACCCGAGAAGCTGGGCTCCGTGGGTATGGACCCGGCCCTGTCCGTCTGCAGCAACTTGCAGTCAAACGTCCATGCCCTCATCGCCTTGTCCATGGGCATGTCGCTGGTGGACAGGTCCTCGATCTCGTATTCGTCGCCCTTGTAACAGATCTTTTGGCCCGTCGCCGCCGCCTTGGCCTGCACGAATGTCATGCCGCGCAGTAGCTCCTTGAGCGTTTGCCCAGCCGCCTGCGCCTCTGCTGCTGGCGGTGGCACCGGCGGTGCTGCTGGCAGCGGTGGCAGTGGTGATGGTGGCGGCTCGGCAGCCGCGGCGGCCGGCCTCACGCGCGAGTGCCGCGTCGTGCGCAGCTGCCCGGGCTGCTTGCGCGCAACGCGGGGCTCGGCCCTGGGCGTGCGCGCCGCCTTCGCCATCCTTGCAAAATAATCGGCTGCGCGCTGAGTAGGAAGGGACAGACTTTATTGTGGCTGGCGGTGCGCGGCGCGTATGCCCGCATTGCGGCCGTGCGCGAAACCCCGGCCGTGCGCCAAACCCCGCGCGTGTCGACTGCCACTCGGAGGCTGAGACACTTTATCTCGGCTGCGCTATCCGCTAACTATAAGCTAAGCCGAACTTCCCTTCGGCCGGCCGCCCGCGATCACCCGACACAAGAATGCGTCGCCGCTTGGCCGCGCTGCAGTCAACGGTGTTCCCACGGATCGCACCGCCCGTATCCTCGCGTCGCCGCCGCCATGTTGCTCGCAGATGACTGCTGCTGTGAGGCTGCGGTAAGGCGACGGCCCCAAAGGCACGGCGCGGCAGCGGTTCGGGGGATGGTGGGAGGTGTGGCCTGGCGAAGGTTTGGCGAGTGCGCGGCTGCGCCGAGCGTTTGAGGCCGGTGCGGCAGCAGAGGCCATGGCCACCCTTGGTGGATGCCAAAGCGGCGGCGGCAGCGGTTCGGGTGAAGGTGGGAGACGGGGCCTGGCGAAGGTTCGGCGGGGGCCGCAGCCCACTGCCTGAGCTTGGCCACGTATCGCTTCACCGCAGGGCCGCCCTGCCGCGGCGCAGCGAGCCGCACGGCGTCCACCTCGGCACGTACCCAGTCAGACAGCGTCATCGCGGTTCTTCTCGTAGGCGGCCACGATTATTGGCGAGTGGCAGCGATCTCTCATAGCATCACACGCATACCCTCGCCGCTGCGCAGCAAGTCCGCAGCCCTTAGCCGAGCGAGATTCTCCTCGATGTCCTGACATCAAACCGCAGTATATTCAGCCTTTCTGCTAGAACGAGCAGCTCCGGTACAGCACATGTGTGCGAGGCTCGGGGGCACAGACCACCTTCAGGCAGGAAACGTACAGGTAGTAAGAGAAGCGGCTGGAGGAGCTTCAACCCCATTGAGGTCTTCCTCATCACGAGTAGATGGCTCCGGTTGCATGACAAGCCAGATGCTGCCGGCAGCTGAGCTAGACTGACGACGGCTGTGTCGCCACTTCGCCGCAGCTCGCCGCCATGGTGCCGAGCTCTTGCACACCCTCCGACCAGTACACTTGACGGACACAAAGGCCTTCTTGTTGTTCGCCATCCGGTAAGCGCTGAGTAGTACGGCTCGGGATCGTCCCAAGAGGCGCCATAGATCTTCTCATCGGGCAGGGCATCCTCGATCGCGCAAGCGCCAATGGTGCGAGCGCCAATGGCGACGAGCACATCGACGATGACCGCCCTCAGACGTGCTACCCTCCGCCTCCTCGCCTCGCCTCGCCGCCAAGTGCTGCAACGCCTCCACGATCTCCCGCTTGAACACGTCCCTCTTGTCCATTCGCTGCGCTGTATGCCGTCCACGAACACATGCTGTCGGTGACCAGCAATGCGCGTTGCCTTCCTTCTCCGCCGTCGGACACGAGTACCCGCTGTGCGCGTCGGTGACGCTAGAACGAGCAGCTCCGGTACAGCACATGTGTGCGAGGCTCGGGGGCACAGACCACCTTCAGGCAGGAAACGTACAGGTAGTAAGAGAAGCGGCTGGAGGAGCTTCAACCCCATTGAGGTCGTCCTCATCACGAGTAGATGGCTCCGGTTGCATGACAAGCCAGATGCTGCCGGGAGCTGAGCTAGACTAACGACGGCTGTGTCGCCGCTTCGCCGCAGCTCGCCGCCATGGTGCCGAGCTCTTGCACCCTCCGACCAGTACACTTGACGGACACGAAGGCCTGCTTGTTGTTCGCCATCCGGTAAGCGCTGAGTAGTACGGCTCCGGATCGTCCCAAGAGGCGCCATAGATCTTCTCATCGGGCAGGGCATCCTCGATCGCGCGAGCGCCAATGGTGCTTGCCGCCCTCAGACGTGCTACCCTCCGCTTCCTCGCCTCACCTCGCCGCCAAGTGCTGCAACGCCTCCACAATCTCCCGCCTTGGCCTTGCCTTGCTTTGCCTTGGGCGGCGAGAAGCAAGAGAAGGCCCCCCCCCGCCCCGGCGCCCCGGCGCGCGGCGGCGGCGCGCCCCCTGGTTAGAAGTGGAGGTGTGTGGATTTGCACCATAGGGTGGGGGTAGGGTTTCTGGACGGCCGGAACTTTCACCGTTTTACGCCCTTCCGCCGGGGTGGCAAACTTTTACCGTTTAGCCGGCACATGGGCGCCGGGGGACATTCGCTAGTTCACACACACATCGTATCACGGCTTCCGCCCCTTCGTGGCTCGCGCCCGTGCGGCCCCCCCGCCTCGCGATGCCCCTAACATGTTTACACGCGGTGCCTAGAGGCGAGCCCATCTGGGTACTTGCATGGCGCACCGCTCCCCGCCCCGCCCAAAGAGCATGCTTGGCGCCGGTGTTCGCCCGACCGGTCGCTCTGGCTCCCCCTGCCCGCCCACGCCGGCTTCAGATGCATGGCCGTCTGCACACCCCTCTCCCCCCACCTCCCTCTCATCCGCTCGCCCCCACCGCCTACCTGTACCTGTGCTGCACCCGCGCCGGGCGGCCTTCCTACCACCGTCTTGCCGCGCTCCCGCTCATCGCCGCACGCCCTACTCCCTGCCACACCCGCATCAGGCCCCACCGCGTCCCGCACCCGAAGCTCGCCGCCTCAACCTCGCCTCCTCGCAGGGCCAGGGCGGGCCGTGTCGCGCCGTATAGGCCGCTACGGCGGCTGCAGCACCGGAGGCAGCATCCCGTACGGGTTCGCGTTGGCCTCCTCGGCTGCCTGCGCACCCGCGAGTGCACCGGCTAGCTCCGGCAGGTCCGCAGGCTCTACCCCGCGGGCGTCCACCTCCGTCACCTCCGCCCCATACCCCGTCAAGGTGCTGCGCAAGTGCTCTGCGAGCGTCTCGTGCGTCTGCCCGTAGCCTTCGTACATCGGGACGTGCCAGAAGTCCAGCGGGCCCACGTACTCGCGCTGCAGAACGCCGCTCTCGGCGCCGTAGGCCGGCGTTGCCTGCATGCCCCGCGATATGTACACATTCTTCTTGTACGAGCCGCCGCATGCCCGCACGGTGCCCCGCAGGCCGTTGGCGATCCCCCAAGTGAACTGGGCGCCTTCCGCGTCGGTCACCACCAGGATCCCCTGGTGGATGGGGGTGTAGTCCTGCCCCACTACATGGGTGGCGTCGTTGAACAGCAGCAGCTTGACCGGCACAGTACCAAGGGCTTCCAGCTCGTGCATGGCGGCCGTGAGGCGGCCGTTGGCTTGCAGCTCCGCGTAGGTGTTGGGGCACGCGCGCAGAGCTCGATCGAGAAAGATCTGCCAGGCGCAGGCGGGAAGGCAAGCACGAGACGGGCCACGCGTCAGTCGGGCCGCTGCAAGCGGAGGGGTGGGTGCTGTGCTCTCGGCATCAGGGGCGCCTAGCGGGCGTCGGGTGTCGGGAGGGAAGTACCTGGGCCGACCGGTGTGAGAACGTGGTGCCTGCGTCCGCTAGGACTGGGATGCCCGTTTCGGCGGCCCACGCGCCGCAGACCAGGCCGCGAACGATGGAATCGGCTACGCCCCCTCGCAGACGTCCGTTCTCACCCTGAGCGGGCTGGATATTGAAGCCGTGCAGTCGGGGGCGGTGCCCGAGCACTTGCCTCAGCAGGACGGCCAGGCTCGCCTGCTGGCGGCCGCCGCCCCTGCCCCGCCCGGTTCCCGCACCGCCGAGGCCGCCGCGTCCGCCGCCTCCTCGGCCGCCCTTGCCACCGCCGCCTTCAGCGAAGCCCGGCCCCGGTGCATGGTAGATGCTGTCCGGCGGAGGAGCAGGGCGGGCGTGCGACGGCGGCGGGGGGATAACAGCGCCGGATGGCCCGGAGGCGGAACGCGACGATGGGGCAGCACCAGCCGGCAGCCCGTGCTGCGTGAGCACGTCGTCCCAGAGGGACCGGCTCGGGCGGGAAACCGCCGTCTCGGCCACCGACTCCGCCATCGCCCGGTCCTGCTCGGGCTGCACGATCTGCCTCATGACCCCGCCCTCGCCGTTGGCGACACGGTGCAGCATCGCGTCGTGCCGCCCGTCGGCGGCGTCCTCTGCCCGCCGTTGCGAGCCCGAGGGCTGCGAGGTCCCGGCCTGCGCACCCACGCTGGACGCGGTGTGCACCGCCGTCAGCACGGCCTGTGCAGCGACCTGACGGGCGGCGGCGCCTCGGCTTGCCCGGCCCTTCGCGGCGCCACTCGAGCCGGCAGCGGCGCCGCTGCCCGCGCTGGTCGGCGTCGGATCTGTCTCCTCATCGCTGTCAGGAGGCACACGCCGTGGCTGGCGTGGCCTGGGGGCGTCGTCCGAAGCGTCGTCCATCTCCACGTCGTCCATCTCGATGCCCTCGCCCTCGTCGTTCAGGGTGCGCCACGCCAGGCCCGCGCGAGCGCCGCGCTTGGCGCGGGGCTGGTGGCGCGCCGGCCCTGGCGGGGTGGAAGCGGCCGGTGCCTTGCCGCCTCGCCCTGCGCGCGGCCTCGGCGTGCTCGCCGCGGCCTCCTCGCTGCCTTCCTCTTGCGCATGGGCCGGCTCGGCGCTGGCGCCGTCGTCGAAGCTCACCTTCCGCTTGCGACTTGCTCGTGGTGCAGGCGCGGTCGCAGGTGTGGACGGTGCTCTGGGCGATGACGCCGAGCTGCCCTGCTTGCCTGGCGGACGTGCGCTGGGTTGGCCTGCTGGCACGAATCGCGGGCGGGGCAGCCGCACGCGGGTACCGATTGGCGATCGGCGTCAGAGTCAGGCAGAGCGGCGCGCAGGGCTGCCAGGGTTCATGGAGCGCGCGCTGCGCCGTGGCCAAGGCGCGTGGTCCAGGCGCGGACCGCGGTTCGCGCGCAGTGCTTACCGCCGTGGCCACTCATCTATCGGCTACCCGCGCTGGCCCGCTGGCGGCCCACCTTCCGCCGGCGGCTGGCGCCGAGTGCGTCGCGAGATGGGCCGGGTTTAGATGACGGACTGGGAAGCGCTCGTGTCCGGAGGGTCGCCTCTGTCCGGACGCTTTTTGCGCCGTACAGCAGCAAAAGTAGGACCCTCCGGACACGAGCTCGACCGTCCGGACACGCAACAAAGCGTCCGGACACGCGGCGATCATCTTGACGGGTGGCCTGAGCGCGCGGAATGCTGGCGGTCCTTGGCCACCGCAGTGCCGGCGGGAATCGGCTCAAGAAGCCCGGCGACACGTCGATGCGGTGGGAGGAGGCGACGGCCGAAGGCGCGATGCTGACCAACCTGTTTGTCCATGCCCTGGAGACAACATATATGCTTGCGCGCATCGCCTCCGACGATCAGGTGCGTCAATGCCTGTTCACCCTGCTCCACGG
>Ga0257106_1001266_pt1 | contig 12837 bp, 11 predicted proteins | sample LP_taG_3_FD_190177 | JGI IMG/M metagenome (GOLD analysis project Ga0257106, IMG submission 190177) | Marine microbial communities from Northeast Subartic Pacific Ocean, Canada - LP_J_2011_P26_10m | ecosystem: Environmental > Aquatic > Marine > Oceanic | place: Canada: Northeast Subartic Pacific...
TTGGGCTGCATCTTCCAAGCCTTGGCGACCCAAGAAGGTCCGATCGCCAACTGGACTGCGCACACCGCGGACCCGGTTCACGCGAACGTCTTGACCAACGCGGCCAAGGGCTTCGGCTTCTACTAAACGGTTCTCTTGCCTCGTTTTAGAGAAAAGAAAAGCTGCTTAGAAGAAATCAAAGAAAAATGTGGTTGGTTGATGTAAACATCATATGTAGATATGAACAAACCCCCTGATGACGGTTGGCTCGTGAAGGGAGGAAGCGTTAACGCGTTTCCTCCCCGAGGCTTTCCCGAAGGTTTTTTTTTTTTAAAACAATTTAAAAAAAGACTTTTTGTAATCCGAAAACGTATTCGTTTTTGTGTCGCGAATAAGAATAATACATTGTCTACGCGCCCTCCCTCTTCTTCGTTGTTGTTGTTGTTCGTTGCGCCTCGAATTTCGAATTTTTTTGCCTCCCAAGTGTCTGTCGTATTTTTTTCTCAATCCTCTTCCGATCTCTTTCTCGAGTGACAGAAAACCACTCGTCGACACGTCAAAAAAAAACATTCATCACAAGAGAGTTTCGATTGAAAGACCATCATCATCATCATCATCATCATCATGTCCTCTACGATCTCCTCCTCGAAAGCGTGCTGCGCTTCGTCGTCGTCGAGGAAGATGAGCCGCACCACGACTCATCATCGTTCTCCTCGTGCGGGGAAGATTGCGAGCGTTTCCTCAGCCTCTCCTCAAAATCATCATCGAATGAACAGGAGGAAAAAGAGATCCGGAAGCGTCATCGCGGAAGCATCGTCGGCTTCTGTGGCGACGCAAAAAGTGCCGTCCCAACCGATCGTTCCTGGGAAAACAACCTCGGTCTCGCTCGAGGACGCGAGAGAGTTAGCCGCGTGGTTGAGACACGAGAGAAACGCAAAAATGGTTGGCGAGTTTATTACTATCCAACCGGCGTCGGGGAACCCGTACGGCGATCGAGGGGATAAAACGAGCACGGCGACGACGACGGAGATGGCAGAATTCACGCTCTCTAAGAACGTGGAAGGTGGGGACGTTATCTTGTCCATTCCTCAGGACAACTGCGTGACGGCGGTGGACGCGAAGGAACATCCCATCGTCGCGCCGTTGATCGAAGAGAAGCCGGAGTTGGTGCAGTTAGCGTTGTGGTTGTGCTGCGAGAAAGCGAAAGCGAAAGGGAGCGAGTGGTGGCCGTATTTGAAGACTTTGAACGGGAATCCAAACAGCGTTTTGCGGTTTACTGAGGAGGAGTTCAAAGAATTGTTGAAAGGGACGTCGATTGATAAAGAGGCGAGGCAAAGAAGAGATTCGGCGAAGGAGGAGTACGAGGCTTTGAGAGCGGCGATTGCGGAAGATCCGGGTAAATATCCGTTGGATGTGTACGCGTTTTTGACGGAAAGTGCTTTTATCGATGCGTTAGATATTGTATGCGCGCGAGCGCAGTGGTTAAATAGCGCGAACTGTTACGCGATGGTACCGTTGATGGATGCGATTCCAATTTGCGGGGCGCCGCCGCCGGTCTCGCCCGAAGACCCATCGTTTGTCCGGTTTTACGAGATTAGAGATATTAAAACTGGATTGACTGCCGTGAGGTGTGGATACGCGGATTACGACGTCGATTCAGCCTCGGTGGTTTTATGTGCGAACACGAGGGCGAGCGCGGGGAGTAAAATTCTGCAAATCGATCACAGCGTGAGAAATAACTCGGAGTTGTATTTATCCTTTGGAGACGTGGATGATCAGCACCCGGGCGATTACGAGTATTGGCCGACAGAGTTATCGGAGAACGATCCTTTATACGCGGCTAAAAAGTCCGTTTTAGAGGCGCAAGGGTTCGCGGATAAAGGCCAAACCTTCCCCGTGTACAAAGATCGCATGCCGAGGGAGTTTTTGTCCTATTTGCGGTTCGCTCGCGTGACGAACAGCGAAGAGTTATTCGCGGTGTCCTTCACTGAGGATAAAGTTGTAAGCCCTATGAACGAATACGAAACTTTGCAACTGTTAATGGCTGATTGTCGCGATCGTATGAGCGCGTACGATACGAACGAAGAGGATGAACTTTTGTTACAAAAACGTGACGACGTTTCGTTGAAAATCCGAAACGCGTCCAGACTTCGCCGGTGCGAGAAAGAGTTGGTTGGTGAGATGATGAACGCGGTGAGGCGACGTTTAGCGCCTATTCGCGGGATTCCCACGAAACAAGGCATGGAAGACCCGAACTCGGACTTGCTGGAGATTTTTGATGCGATTGAATCCATTCCAAACGCACCGAAGAAAGCGTTTGAGAATTTCCAGAAATGGGCGAGAGGAGATTATGAAGACGAGAATCGCCGACCGAAGGGCGGTGGAGGCGGGTGCGGATAAGGTACAATCTCTAAATCGTTCTCAAAATTATAGCACACTATCATATTATTGCTTTTCTTTAAAAGCTGGGCATATCTACGCTTCTACTATTCACGTTCGTGTTGTGCGTGACTTTATTTCTTAATCCTCTTCGTCTTCGTCGTCGTAATCGAGCACTTCGGGTTCAATAGCGAGCGCTTTTTCCAAAGAAGCAATGTTCATCTGTTTCGTATCCAGAAGATAAAAGTTATCGTCCAGTAGTCTTTGTAACTGTGACAACGCCTCCTCCTCGTCGTCTGTACCTCGTCCCATTTTTTCAACTTCGATCGTTTCAATCTCTTCGCTTTTGATTTGCAACTCGTCGACGACATTTTCGTAGCTTTCTTTTTCCTCCTCGGAAACGATAGACGTGACGACGCCTGGATCGACGGCACCGACCCGGCCGCATCTCCCCGCGCGATGAACATACTCTTTTACGTTTGGTACGTCCAGCGAATACACGTGTGCGACATTTCTGAGATCTAAACCGCGACTGACCTGCGCCGTGCACACCATAATCGACGCTTTACCTTTATCGAAATCTTCCACAACTCTGAGCGCTTCTCGACCTTCTGGGAGGAGCGTGACGAGCGTGTGTGCACCCCATAACGCTTTACGCAGAGGACCGGCGACAATTTCCGCCGCTGGAGTATCTTTTACGAATACGAGCGTCCGCGGTGGCGGTTTGTCCTCCCCGGCTGCAATCGCATCGGCGCGAATTTGCCGGCACAAAGTGACCAATTTTCTCCCGGGTTCCGAGTACAACACGCGGTGGCGAATGTTTGGAGGAAGTCGTTTATTCCCACCCACGCTATTATTTTTGCTACCAACATTATCATTACTACTCCTGCTCGCGGCTTCTCCCAGTGAGGTCGATCCTCCTTCTTCTTCTCCTCTTCCTCCCAACTTTGCGAGTCCTTCCAACACCTCCTCCACGTCCTTCTCGATGTCTTTTTTCCTCTCCTCCAACCCTTGTCCTTCGTAATCAATCGCTTGCGTTTGAATAATCGTCGGTTCGTAAAACGGCACCACTTCTTGCACGTCCTTCAAAAACGAATCGTTCGCAATGCTCACCCCAACTAAGCAAATCTGTCTCGTTTCCATCACCGGCACGAACGGACTCGGCTTCAACAACTCTCTCATCGCTTCTTTATGGTTCTCGAACAACGCATCCGCTTCGTCGCAAATAATATGCGACGCCAAATCCACCTCGACAACACCTTGCCTCTTCAACTCCGCCAACTCCTCGGGCGTCCCAATCACAATCTCGGCCGTCGATAACTCCGGATCGGGATCTAACACGTGCCTTTGCTCGAACACGCCTTTCACGATCAACCCTTGCGGCCCGGAATAGTTGAACATGTTCCCTCGATCTCCAGGCACGCCTCTCGAAATCGATCCCCCGGTTAATTTATACGCCAGCATCGTCGTCTGCACCACTAACTCTCTCGTCGGCACCACCACTAAAATCTGCAACATCTTCCTCCCGACAAAATCCATCTGATCCACGGTCGGAACCAAATACGCCAACGTCTTCCCGGTCCCGGTTTGCGCGCTCATAACAATCAATCGATCGCCATCTAAAAACGCCGACGTCGCTTTCCTCTGAATCCCAGTTGGAAACCGAAACCCTAGCGCCTCTGCTCTCGCCGCCATCCACTCCGCGACTCCTAACATCCTCCAGTCTAACAAAATCTCCCTCGCGTCCCGTCCTCCGTTCAAGTTTTGCACCACTTGTAACCGCTTGGAGAGTTTCGAGGCTAACTCGTAATCCTCGTCCGTAATCGCTCGGTTTAAGCTCGTGGTGAGTAAATTCTCGTCCGAGATCTCCAGGATGAAATCGTACTTTCTGTCTTCCTCGTCTTCTCTTCCCGCGGACGATTCAGACGACGACGATATCGCCGAGGACACTAAAGCTCTTCTTTTGTTGTTCGGGGAAAAACGAAGCGAAAGGCATCCGTTTCCGTTTTTGGTCGTTCTCAAACAAAGAGAACGGGGCAAAGACGACGACGGAAACGACGACAACAATCGCCGCGGTTTTAACACTAAGGAGGTCGCTCTCGTCGTCTGAATCGTTTGAATCATCATCACCGAAAAGAGGAGGAGCGTTGTTGTTTTAAATAAACGCGCAAAGTGTTCTTTCTTTACGTGAAAAGTCTGACGTTTTCTCTGCGAAATTTGCACACAAAAAGGCATCACAGAAAGAATGATGATAAAGATGATGACATCGACGACTTTGACGACGAGAGGAAGGGCTTCGTTTTTACCGTCGTCGTGTACTCTTAGTCGTCGTCGTTTACGTCGTCGAGTGAGCAGCAGCGTGAGCAGTTCTTCTCCTCCTCCTCCTAAATGTCCTTTTGGTAAGAAGCAAAAGTTTCCAATTTCCAATCGCTCACGGACGAGCAAAACGAGCTCGACGACGACGAAGAGGAGGACCACGAGCGCGACCTCGGCTTTAATGTCCTCCTCATCCGTGACTTTATTGTTGGACGCGATATTTCATTCGCAATCTCCCGGTATCGAGGTGGCATCGCTCGTGAATTCCACGGTGTTTTTGTTTGGCTTGCCGGTTTTGTTGAAAGGCTTGACCGGTCTCGCGACGGCGAACGCGTGGTTTCTCGGAACGGTACGTTTACATGATTTGTTTGTATATACATATATATACACGTATGAAATGATGATGAAAGAGAAAGTGATGACTGATAAGCACAGATACTTCTGACGCGTTGTTACGACGCGTAACGAAGCAACCGCGAGAATATTCAACGACTGACTTTTCTCGCGAGACGGCCGCGCGTGAGAGAAGGACGTTTCGTTCGAGACGCGACGATCCCTCGGGATCGCCCAGTCTCTTTCGAAACCATTTGTTTTCAATCTGATTCTCTCGAGTTACTTTTTTCCACCGTTGTTTTTGCGTTTACTTTTTCTTCGCGCGGATGTCTGACTGACGTTCTTCTCCCCTCGCAGGCTGTCTTTGCGGCGTTTGGCTTTCGAGGCTACCTCCTCGTCTGTCTCTACTTCATTCTCGGCTCCGCCGTGACAAAGATTAAACTCGAACAAAAAGAAGGAGAGGGCACGGCAGAAGCAAACAGTGGTCGAAGAAACGTAGGTTCCGTGTGGGGTTCTGGGAGTGCCGGGGTACTGTGTGCCGCGCTCGCGTTGGCGTATCCGCAATACGATTCCATCTTGCGTCTCGGCTTTGTCGCTTCGTTCTGTAGTAAGCTGAGCGATACGACGGCATCGGAGGTTGGCAAAGCGTACGGTAAGACGACGTACAATTCGCTGCCACCGTTCAATTCCGTGCCGAGAGGGACAGAAGGTGCGGTAAGTTTAGAAGGGACGTTGGCGGGTGTAGCGGCTAGTTTTGTGTTTGCCGGCGTGGCGGCGCTTCTGGGCGAGTTGAACACGGCGACGTCGTCATCGTCGCCTTTACTCGCGGCTGCGGTGTGTGCGTTCGCGGCGTTTGTGGCGACAACGTTCGAGTCTGCGCTCGGTTCATTGATGCAAGGCAGAAAAGGGTGGGAGTGGTTGACGAACGATGTCGTCAATGCGATTCAAATAGCGATAGCGGCGATAGTAGCGATTGTTTTGGGCGCGGCTTTATAGAAGAAGTGTATGCGTGCGTGTGTGCGTGTGTTTTCAGGTGTAATTGTATTAATTTTATATGAACAACGTTTTCTTTCTTTAGTATTTGTTATGCATCGAATTATCTTAAAGCCTTGCGCGGTTTGGTCCTTCTGCGATGGTTTTCCCTTGGTGCGCGCAATTCGTTAAGTACGCGCACGGCTCGTATAACCCGCCGTACTTCTTGCCGAATTCAGTCAATCTGGCGTAAATTTTCTTCGCGCCTATTTGATCCGCCCAGTGTAAAATCCCACCACGAAACGGAGGAAATCCCATACCAAGAACCGACGCGACGTCAACATCCGCCGCTTTCACCGCGACGCCTTCGTCTAACACTCTGCACGCCTCGTTAACGACTGGAAAAAAAATCATTTCTACGATATCTTGCGCGGAAAAGCCGAGTTGTTCCGGGTGGCCCGGTAACGGTACTTTGCGATTTTTTCGAGCGTTTTCGATAAAAGGCGCGATCGCGTCCATATCTGGCGAAGCTTTGCGTCGGTCGTCGTAGGAATAAAATCCACTCTTCGTTTTCTCGCCTAAGCGCTTCGCATCGAGAAGCGAAGGAATCAACGGCGATTCATACACTCGTTCGGGGAAGTCTTCGATGAAATTCTTGCCGACGTGGACGCCAACTTCCATTCCGACTAAATCTGCCAATCGAAACGGACCCATGGGCATACCAAACATAGAAATCACTCTGTCGATGGCATACGGGTCACACCCAAGGTCCACCAAAACCGTAGCGGACATTGTGTACGGAAAAAATACTCTGTTGACGCAAAATCCCGTGCAGTTCCCAACCACCACGGGCGTCTTTTTTATCTTCTTGGAAAACGCCAAAGTATCGACCAAAATCTGCGGCGGTGTTTGGTCCACGCGAATGATTTCAAATAATTGCATGACGTGCGCCGGAGAGAAGAAGTGTGCGCCAATCAACCGTTCCGGATTACGCATTTCGGACGCGCACTTTGCGATGGAAATCGTCGACGTGTTCGTGCTCAATATGCACGACGGTTTCACGATTGATTCCAACGTCGAGAAAATCTTCCTCTTCAAGTCCAAGTTTTCGATCACAGCTTCGATGACCATATCGGCGTTCGCAAAGTCTCTGTCGTCCAGGGTACCTCGTACGCGTCCAACAATCGCTTTCGCCTTTTCCGGTTTCATCTTACCTTTTTTCACCATCGATCCGATGTTCGCTTCGATGCGTTGGATACCGGCTTGAAGAAATTCCGGTTTGATCTCTTTCAACACCACCTCCATGCCGCTCAGAAGACACGCGGTGGCGATGCCACTCCCCATCAAACCACCGCCAACCACGCCGACGCTTTTCACTTCACTCGGCCGTAACTTTTGATCCGTAATCCCCGGCACAGACGCCGTCGCTCTGCTGGCAAAGAAAAAGTGCACCAATCCTTTCGCAGCGGGCGATTTTACCGCCTTTTGAAACATCTCCGATTCTTTCCTCAACCCTTCCGCGCTCCCTCTCTCCAATCCTACTTTTACTGCCTCCACGCAATACGACGCGTGCGGTAAAACCGCTTTGATCTTCTTCGCCTTCCCTTCCGCCACCGCCATGATCCCCATCGTCTGCTTCGCGTCTCTCGGCAACTTATCCGTCCTAGTCAACGAAAATTGCCTCTGCTTTTCTCCGTTTGCAATTCTTTTCGCCACGCGCACCGCGGCTTCGACCACTGCTCGATCGTTCCCGCTCTTCCCGTCGTCTTCGACGACTTCGTCCACCAATCCCAACCGCGCGCCCTCCTCGCTCGTAATCTCTTTCGATTGCAACATCATCTCCAACGACTTTTCCAGACCAACTAACCTCGGTAGCCTTTGCGTCCCACCGAACCCAGGGATGACCCCTAATTTCAGCTCCGGCAATCCTAACTTTGCGCCTCTCGTCGCCACGCGCGCCGCGCACGCCATCGAAACTTCCAGACCACCCCCTAAGGCCAAATTCGATATCGCCGCCACGCACGGTTTCTTGCCGTTTTCCACCAAGCGAGTTAAAATCTCGTTGAAATCGCTCACGTTTTCCGTCTTCTCACCTCTGGTTGTTTTCCCCAGGTGTGTGATATCGAACCCGCCGCTGAATATGCTTTTCTCTCCTCGTAAAACGATCGCGTCGATCGTGTCGTCGTCTTGCGCCGATTGTAAATTCTCTCGAAAAGAGCGGAGGAGGGACAAGGCGAGCGCGTTCACCGGTGGGTTTTTCAGGGTGAGTATCGCCACGTTTTGGTTATCGGTGCCTCGAAGCACGTCTAAAGTGGTCGTCATTGTGCTTTTTAGATGGTGGTGGCACGCTCGGAGTCTTCTGTGTTTTGTGAAAAGCGCGTAACTGTTTTCCAATTTCTACTCGTAATGGGGGAAAAGAACGCGCGCTAAACGAGAACAAAAGAAAAGCGTTCTAGGACGAATACTAAGCGCGTGTGCTACCGGGCGAATGGTATGAGTAGTACTAGTCCTATAAATCGTGTTTTCCCCTTGCCGCAAACAACGCGCGAGTACTAATGTGAAGCGTTTTTCGGTTCTCTAATTCAGTCAGAAATTGACCCACAAAGAGCAGACATATGAGAGAGGTTTGCTTGCGGGAGGAAAATGTCCATCGTCGATCGATGTTTACCGACACATTGACCACACGCGCTCTCTTTTCTTCCACTCTTTCCGTGATCAGTCGCTTCCATTGACGACGACGACGACTTCTTCCATTGGCGCCGCTGTGTTGTCGTCCGTTGGGCGGGCGGCGGCGGCGTTGCGGTTACGGAAAAAGCCACCTCTTCCTCCCGCTCGGCTGCTTTTCTCGTCGCCGTTCATCTTCGTCTTGAAACTTTTCTTGCCGCCGAGAATAAACGAGGCGTCGTGGAAGCTCCCGATTGCTTTGGACGCGCTCGACGTCGCTCTTTTTTTGTAATCGTTTTCGCTCAAGGTGGGCGTTCGGGCGAGTTGGTGACGAACGTACAAAGTCAACGCCGCGTAGGCGATGAAGCAGACCGATATGGCGGGCATGACGTATAAATAGACGACGGTCATCATGGTGATGTGGTTGATGGTGTCCGCGATTTTGTTGAAGAATGATTCGGGTATGGCGTACGAGAGCTGGAGGTGGCAGATTGGGAGGTGGAGGCCAGCGGTGGACTCGATGGAAGACGCCGGCGGTTGCCAGACGGACTGGTAGAAAGTATCCGTGGGTTCGATTTTGAAGTTTTGTTGCAACGGCACTTTCATGCCGACCGTGTTGCCAGTTCTCGCGTAGATTTCAAACTCCGGCGAGTGGTTCGTCGCGTTTGGAGAGAAGGACGTGTACGGATACGAGTCTTTCGAACCACCAAACGCGCGGAAATCCGTTTGGTACCCGTGCGCTAAAGAGTAGAAACCGGAGGCGCCTTGGAGGAAACCGGAAAAGTTGAACGCGCCGTAGAAGTTTTGGTTCCAGTCGCACGTTATATCGCCGGTAATTGGGCAGTTCAAGTACGTCTTCGAGGCGAACGAGTATACTTCAGTGCTCACTTTCTTGTTTTTCTTTCTCGTCTCACCTTCGCGGTGTTGCAAGGTGACTTTACGACGTAAATCCAAGCCTTGACCGAAATCCGCCCACGCCTGGACGGCGGGCGCGAACATGGATTCTTCGCCTTTTTTCGCGTTTTTAAAGTGTTCTTTGATTTCTTCGTATTGGCCGCCGGTGATTTGTTTCCCAGACACAATTTCAATGGAATTGGTGGTCGGATAGACGATTCGGTCGCTCCAATCGCCATCAGTTCGACGAAGAAAGGTCGTGGCGTTGCCTTTGGAGACGCCCAGACAAGTTTTGAGACGGTACGGCGTCGCGCCGGCGCGAAGCATAGTTTGCGCGTCCGTACCCCAGGGAACGTGGTCAACGTCGAGCGTGTCGATGTCGCGAATGTTGTGTACGGCGCGGACTTTGTTATCTTGTCCGTTGCTACCACTGCTCACGGCATTCAAAAGCGGATCGTCGAATCCAAAAATCCACTCTTTCGCCGAGCGTTTTACGAGTAAACCGGAAGCCGTGGAGTTTAGAAAATCACCAATAGTAAACTTCAACAACGCGGGGAGACCGAAAGTCTGAGCGATGTATCCGAGATAACCTTTCATAATTTGTGATTGTGCATCGTCGGGGAACCCAAGCTCGGTAGTCAGCGCGCTATCTGGCGTTTGGAGGTACCGTAAAGCCGTGTATCCCGTGACGTCTTCGGTGATGTTCTGGAAGAAGTATTTCAAAGCCTGTGCCGAGGAGACATTCGCAACGTATGGAGCGTACGGTGGAGGAATACCCTGCGCAATTTGCATGCCGGTTACATACCCATGCACTTCAAAAACTTCATTTGGACCGCTCGACGCATCTATACCAAACGCTTCGTACATGGGCGCAAAAACAGCCGGCGGTAACGGCAAAGTAGTAATCGGTACGCCGTCACCGAAAGAGACGCTGAAAGAAAAGAGTTGTCCCAACGCGAGATCTTCCGCGGTTACTACTCCTGATGTCACCGCCGCCGATAAATCCGCAAATGATGAAGATAAGACTGGATCGTACGCACACGCGTTGATAAAACCAACCATCGCCTCGTGTAAGCCTTTTAACGTTTGCGGCAACGCCGAGAGCGCCAAATTGAACTCGCTTCCGGCAGATTTGATGATTTCCACGTACGCCGGGTTGATTGAGATGATCTGTTTTCACGGAAAGGAGCACAATACACACGTCAGTTCAGAATAATAGATGCGACGACGGAAGAACGAAGCAAAACATATAATCATTAAAAAAAAAGAGAAACGTCCGTACCTCGCTCTCCTCCCACGCTCTTTCCGTCCCCCAATCGACTTTCCCGTATAAAGTCTCCACGAACCCAACCTCGCTCCCATCTTCGCTAAACGTCACGTTCTGTTTCTTCGACACTCCGTCTTTAATTACGAACGGCCCAACCTCCTCCAACTTCGGCGCTTCCAACCCGCTCACAAACTCGGACGGATTCGTCAGGTTCCAAAAATACACCTCCGCTCTCAAATAGTTCTCGCACGTCGAATTCGTTCTGGAAAAACACTCGTCCTCTCTTTTCAACGCGTACGATTCCATCGGATTCATCGCTGGTATGTACACCAACCCCAAGCACAAAAACACCCCCAACACGAGCACGGACGCGGACAACGCCACGTGGAAAAAATGGTTCTTCACGCCCGTCCCGGCGCCGCCGTACGTGGAGAGCACTTTCGTCGTGTTTGACTTTTTCGTGTGGTTTTCGTTCAGATCAGTCAAAAATTGCGCTTCTTCGCTGTTCCCTTCATCGTCGTCCTCATCACCGTCATCGTCACCACCTCCTCCAGTCAAAGAGGATCTTCTGGGAGGAAACGGAGAACCTTCGTCTTTCTCTTCTTCTTCTTCCTCGTTTCGATCAAAGGAGGACATCTATCTCTCTGTTTTTAGATATACCTTTTTTTGCTATTTTTAGCGTTTTTTAATGACGATTTTCGTGTCTCTCTTTCGTGTATTTTTTACACAAACTGCCCAATATGACAAAAGGCAAACGATATATGTGATACACTCTTTCTCTCTCTCTTTAAACGACCACCACTGAACGACGCACCTCTTTTTTATACTATTCGTTCCTCCTCCCGTGCGTCGTCTGTGTTTGCGGAATTTCCAGCAGTACTAGGCACCCGAGTCTTCTTACGCGTCGACGAGAAGACTATTAAGAAGAAAAGAGAGAGAAATGCACCCGAAAAGGTAAAAAGCAGACAATTGAAAGCACACAAAAAATTGGAAATTATATCATACATATGCGTTATCAAAACGAAGCAGACGACAGAGAGCGGATGCGCGCTTTGCGAGAACGGCTGGGGACGTTTCGTAATACTAATACTAATACTACAAATACACAGCAGCAACATTTACGACGGAGAGGAGGCGAGGAACAGCTTTTCCATGATGATGGATTTAAGGGAAGAGAAATGAATGTGAGTCCGGTGAGGAGGATAAAAACGACTCTGACGACGAGGAGAGGAGGAGAAGACAAGCACGAAAAAGGAAATATTAACAACAACGGTGAATGCGATGACGAGTTCAGGTTTTCGGCGCGATCGCCGCCGCATTCGCATTCGCCGAGGATATCTGCGAATTTAAATTTGGGGAAGCCGAGGCGGATTCCGATTGGTGTCGTTGAAACCGACGAAAGAGGCGCGAAGAAGAAAGATCCGAGACGACGACCTCCTGAGCAGAATACGAATCATAATCGCGGCGATGATAGAAACACTAGCAGTAGCAAAGATAATTTAGACAATTTTCTTCGTTACGTAAAAGAAACGAGACAAAGAAAAGATGCGGAGTTTGCCGTCGCTTCGGCGGTGGAATCCGCTCGATCGAAGATATTTATGGAAGTGACGAACTTTTTGAACGAGGAGATGTTACCCGAAGACGCGGACGTGGTTTCGGTGGCTATATGTCAGAAATTTGCGGAACTCGCCGTGCGCAATCAAAGGTTAGTGAGGTCGGCGAGCGAGGCGAGAGAGATTATCGACCGGTTGTCCGCCGAGTTAAATTCTTTCCGCGATTCGTGCGAGCAATGATGTAGTTTTTAGAGCGTCGCGTTGTAAAATATACGAGGAGTACGCATACATTTTTGCGCGTCTTTTTGTTCGTGCGTATGTGTGTGTATGTGTACAATGTACAATTTCAAAATAGAGTTCAGCTCACTCACTCGTCGCTCTTTTCGTAGATTTTCGGCGTGTCCAAGTTTGACATCATCCCCATGCCGTACGTAAACGTGCCGGCGAAAATCCAAAAAATAATCAAGCCGCTCACGATGC
>Ga0257106_1001269_pt1 | contig 12811 bp, 15 predicted proteins | sample LP_taG_3_FD_190177 | JGI IMG/M metagenome (GOLD analysis project Ga0257106, IMG submission 190177) | Marine microbial communities from Northeast Subartic Pacific Ocean, Canada - LP_J_2011_P26_10m | ecosystem: Environmental > Aquatic > Marine > Oceanic | place: Canada: Northeast Subartic Pacific...
TGATGCTTTGCGTGTTGATGCTTTGCGTGTTGAGGAGGTTTTGAGGTGCTTTGTCGAGGGGCAGAATTTTTCGCGGGCGTCTTTCAGTTTGTAGATGTGTTTGGTGATGATTTTACCGGCGCTTATTCCACGAACGCTGTTGCCGTTTTTGTCGAGTGGTGGAGAGACGATGGCTAATCCGCCTATGCCTTTTAACATAATGATGATGCCGCCTGCTACGCCGCTCTTCGCGGAGACGCAGCCGACTTCGGCGGCCCATGTGCCCGAATATTCGTATAGGCCCGAACGATGCATCGCTCTCATTACGTAATTGGCGGTGTCGTTGGAGATTACTTTTTTGCCGTTAAAGGGGTGAATGCCGCCTTTGGCAAATACGCACGCCATCGTGGCGAGGTCTTTGGCCGAAACGTTTTTGGAACATTGCTGGGTGTATACGTCTACGCTGTCTTGGACATCGCCATAAAAACGGTCGTGCGAATGTAACAAGTAGGCCAATGCCATATTTTTCGAGTTTGATTTCATTTCCGATTTGTAAACGGCGTTGTTGAAGGCAAGCTTTTTCCCAGCAAATTCATCTAAATTACCCAATACCTGCTGTTTGAACTTGGCTTTGTCCTTGGAATACAATAGACTTGTGGTCGCAATTGCGCCCTGGTTAACAAATGGGTTGATTGTGTGGGTGGGTGACAAATCGGCGGCCAGAACACTGTTAAAGGGTAGCCAACTACCGCTATGGCCTATTTTTTTGCTCACCTCTTTGCCGCCTAATTTATCTACCGCACGTGCTAATGTAAATAATTTACTGATGGATTCGATGGGAACGCTTTTATTTGCATTGCCGGCTTCGTATACTTCGCCGTCGCACGATACGAACGCAATCCCGAATAGCTTGGGATCGGCCTTGGCTAACTCCGGAATGTACGAGGCTACGTTACCTCCATTGTTATTTTTTACCTTATCAAATGTTTTATTTATTATTTTTTGTAGCTTAACATCTTTCATATTAATAAATAGAGAGAAATTAATTACATAATTGGCTGTTATCATTATTTTTTGCTCATTATTTTTTGCTTATTGTTATTTTTAAGCCATTCTAAATAACCAATGCTCTTTTCTATATCAAATGACGATTCCAGATGCTCAATTGCGATTTTTAACACGATTTGTTCCTGTTCGCTAAGAGAATCCTTGTACATAGTAATTAGTTCATGCGTTTTTGTATCTGTGTTCATATTGATTTATATAAGCAAATAACTTTAATAAATATTCAATTTATATTTTTATTTGTTATGTATTTGTTATGTATTTGTTATGAAGAACATTATTTGTTTTTCGCTCGATTGTTTGATGGGATTCTCTAACATTAGTTGTGTGAGTGAGGTGTTAATCGTAAAATTATTTGCAGACAAATAGGTGATTAGTAAGGCCTGGTCTTCTAATCTCAGTAGTTCCGATGGATTGTGTGGATTATAGAGGGCATATATACATTTGTCTATTGGACAGCATGCAGTTGATTGTTTGAATTCGGATAGTTTTGACATACTTAGACGTTTGACAATTTGATTTAATGTCGTGGAACTTGGTTTACGGTCTAATGTTAATATACGTTTATAGCACGTATTATAAGTATCGTAATATATTTGGGATGAAATAGTATATGTTTCGGTCATTTATATATAAAATTGATTTAATTTAATATATAATTACTACGACAATTACTTATTTGATGAGTGCTGAACTACCAATGTCTAATATATACAGGTTTAATTTTGATAATGGTATTGTTAGTATTTTAAAAAACTTTTCAAAAATTCACCAATATGACGATATTGAAACTTACAAAGAGTCGTGGAAACTATGGGTTGATGAAAATAAAGAGACTATTAACAGAGAGACAGACCGGCTCGTCAATTCGGGTTATGAGGGAGATGTTCTAGATAAATTGTATAAATCGGGTAGATATTATTTTAGAAATAAAAAAACTACCGCTGAAAAACCCAAAAAAAGACGACCCTACATATCTATTGACTATAATATTATTGCTTTGATGGACGAACACATTAATAAACACATTAAAGATGAAGGGTTTACACCTGCCAATGGTTACGATTCATTTTGTAATAATTATAAAGAAGACCTGACTACAGAAATTATTAGATTGAACGCTAATACAGATAAATTAGATAAGGACGATTTGATTAATAAGATTAAAAAAACGTATAAAAATAGGTATTTTATTATCACTCGTAAATAATGTTAGTTTGAGTCTATAAAATAATATACAGATAAGTTATATGAGCAGTTTATTAAGTCAGGGTGGTTTTGGATGTGTATATTACCCGGGATTAAAATGCGATAATGAAAATGATAGTAAAAAAGATGCAAATAAAAAATTTGTTACAAAATTACAGAAGAATAATTTTACATCTAATAATGAATTAAATATTGGACTAACTATTAAAAAAAATAAATATTATGAATTCTTTTTTTTACCGGTTATTTCACAATGTCCAGTTAATATAAGGGCTTATAAGAAAAAACACGAAGATGAATTGAAAGAGTGTGAAGTAATAAAAGACGAAGATGCGAAATATATGTTGATGAAAATACCTTATGTTAAAAGTAAACCGGTGGTTGAATCCATTTTTAATGAAACAAAAAATAAGAAACATATTATGATTTCTCTCATCGAACTGTATGGGGCTTCATTAAAAGGCATTAAGATTCTTATAGAAAACAATATTGTCCATTTTGATTTGAAAAGTGATAATATTTTATATGATACGAAAAATAATCACACAAAAATAATTGATTTTGGTCTTTCTATTCCCATTAAAAAACTTAACAATGATAATTTGAAAGAATATTTCTATATTTATGCTCCTGAATATTTTGTTTGGCCACTAGAAGTGCATGTTATAAACTTTCTATTATACGAATATAATGGTGATAATGTGGATAAAAAGTATATTGACGATATTTCTAAGAAAATTTCGACGGAATATGTTAAATCTAATAAAGCACTGAATTTATTTACAAAAGAGTTTCAAACTAAATATACAAATTTGTGTGATATTCAAGTTAAAAAGTATCTTAAAATGGTGGCTAAAAAGGGTAGCGATCTTACTCAGAAAGAATTTATTATTTATGAATTGATTAAATTTAATGATACATGGGATAATTATTCGATTAGTATTATGATATTGCGTATAATCGATATGCTTTTTCCTAACGATTTTGTAGAAAACAATTTCTTTGAAACATTTTCACAGTTGTTACTATACAATATTCATCCGAATCCACTAAAAAGATTTAATGTAAATGATTCGTTAGATAAATTTTACGGGTTATTCTATTTAAATGAAACAATAGAAACATATATTGAAACATATAAATCTATAGATATTGATTATAAAGATAGTGTTGAGATTTTGAATAATGAAAACGATTTACTTAACAAATCAATAAACCCGGACTTAAAATCACTCTCGAAACAAGTTACAGAAGCAACAAAATAAGTTATATTTTGAATAAGTTATTTACTTCTTTTTTACAGTTACGACATAAATCGCATTTTTGAAAAATAACCTTTGCTGTTACTGTATCATTGTCATCGTCTTCGTCCTTTTGATTTTTGCTGGTTTTACTGTTTTTGCTGGTTTTACTGTTTTTGCTGGTTTTACTGTTTTTGCTGGTTTTGTTCTTGCTTTTGCTCTTTTTTCCTTTTTTTCGTGAAATTTTCGGCTTGCCTTTTATATATGTATCGTGTTTGCCCGATTTAATTATAACCCATTCCTTTTTGGCGTCACCCATTACGTCTCTTACACCGGCCGGTTTTCCCTCTTTCTTACGTTCCGCAATCATTACATTGATTAATTCAATCCACGAAATCTCTTTCTTGCTCATATATGATACAATTAGATTATTATTTATTGTGTATAAAATTGATTGTGAATATTAATACGTAGAGTTTTAAATACATAATCTTTTGAAATATATGCAGAAGATACAGAGCGACGAATACACATTGTCTAGATACTTGTACGCAAAGGATGAATGTGAAATTATGTTGGTCTCTTCTATATTAACGAATAAATTAGACGAGGCGTATTATTGGACATCTGAAATTTATTATTCGGGTTATAATATTCGTGACTTATTTTGGAAAATTTATTATGACTTTTATTTTGATTTTAATCCTAAATTTGAAATTTTCATAAGAAAGAAATTTAAGAAAGGAATTTCAATTGAAACATATTTTCATATTTTACAAAATATGGTGATGCGTAATCACAGTTCGCGTGTTTTTATTATGCGACAATCTATTGAAAATTTTATTCGAATTAAATACCACACAAATAAGTATAATGTTAGAGGAAGAAAACCAAAATATTGTAATAATATTGATAAAATATATCAAAATCTGATTATTTATATTTATAAAAAGGATTATGAAGGGATTGTATACTGGCTTTATAAATTATTGCTAATAGATAAATGTGATGAGCATGATCTATTTATTAATCTCATTCGATTATTAATACACAATGTTATACAAGTATGTGATGTAGAGACCGATGATGTTAATTTGGAAGATTGTATGGTTGTGTATAATAAGTTTTTAAATGTAAACAAAGATAAAAAGGTGCCTAATTATTTACTATTTATTTCTATAATTAGTAATATTATTAATAGTGACTCTAACAGAGAATCACCGATTAAATTGTTCGATAAATCACATTGTAAATCTATATGTGAAAACGAAAATCGATGTGTTGGTAGAATTAATAATACATTGAAGATAAAAAGGTTGTATTCGGTTGATCAATACATTGGTTCCTTTCATATTTTACGAAATAATATCGATAATTTCCAAGATAATATTTTGACAAATTGGGAATATTACACACGGTATACTCCTTGTTGGATTGAAAGATTTAGTTTGTTTAAAGCATCATTTTCGGAAAATGGCAAAATTGTCTTTGAAAACGATGATTTATTAGAAGATTTCTATGAATCATATGGTTATGAGCTGGATGAACAGTCTAAAACAATTCAAAATCAAAGCATTGAAACCATATGCAAGAGATCGTGGAAAATATGGTATGATTTACATTTTAAAGAAGGGACTTGTATTGGTTTTGACTGCGAATTTGCGTTTATGTATTAGTAGTAGTATCTATTTCTTTAAAATTATTAACTGTTATTTTTTATTTTTTATTTTTTATTTTTTGTTGTCGATATTATTATTATTATTAGAAAAATTGATTAAGAAATAGACCTTACATATAATATAACTAATCATGGTTAGAAATAACACAGGTGGAAATAAATCTAAAAAATCGGCTCGTAAACATATTCAAACAAGCGATAGTAGTTACAATAGGAAACTTCGTTTGATTGAAGAAGAAGGAGAGAACTATGCAGTTGTTATTAAGTTGTTGGGTGGTCCTAATTGCGAAGTTGTATGTAATGATGGTATTAGCAGACAATGTATTATTAGAAATAAATTTAGAGGACGCGACAAACGTGATAATAATATTGCTCCGGGTGTTTGGGTTTTGGTTGGTGTTCGCGATTGGGAAGCTAGAACTAATAAAGCCGCGAAATGTGATTTGTTGGAAGTATATTCATCAAATGAAAAAGATAAACTAAAGGCCATTAGTTCGATTAATTTTACTGCTCTTACTAATGCTCTTGATGATGGTAATACAACCTTTAATGATAATATTATTTTTGAAGATGATACTATTACTAGTCATAAAAATAATATTTTGAATGAGATTCAACACGGAGAGGATGAAAATGAAGAAGGAGAAGTTCGCGAAGAAGAGACACATAGTGACGATGACATTATTGACGTTGACGAAATTTAATTCACAAGACTCAAACGTATCGCTTCTTGGAGTTCATCCTCTTCATTCGTTGAAATATAATAATTACGATTGTTCAAATTTGATGTTCTATGTAATGAATTTATTAAATTAAATACTGGAAAATTATAATCTAGGTTAATTGATGTAATATCTGTATTTATATCATTGTATACAGTGTCTTCATATGTAGTGTCTTCATATGTAGTGTCTTCATCTGTTGTCTCTTCATCTGTTGTCTCTTCATCTGTATTATATTCTTCGTCTATGTTAATTTTTTTTTCCACATGTTCTAATTTATGTCTGCATACTGGACATTCCGACTTTTCTTCTTTTAACCATCTTTCTATTGCTACTGTATTAAAACAGTGTTTGCATGGAAGTTGTGTTATTTCTTCCTCTGGTTCAAAATCAGTCTGTAATATTGGACATTTGTCATATTCTACTTTGGTTTTGTCATATTTTATTTTCTTTAAACTTTTCTCTCCTTCTGATGACAACACCTTCTTATATAGAGAGATATCATTATTTAAAGTATTTATTACGTGACTCGGTGTTCCGGTCATATTTGACATTATTTCGTATTCAAATTCAGAACCAAAGAAAATATCATAGGGGGTGTTGGGTGTGGTGTGATTAACACTATTAAATGGTGTCGTTAACGTCGGTATTCTCATTAATTCATTTATGAGTGTGTGCAAACGATTCCCATTATTATTGTCTCTATTAATAAGCTCATTTGCTGCATTATGAAAAAAATCATAATCCTGTTGTTCTATACTATTATCAGTCATACTATTATATAAGAATTTTTTCTTTATATAATCTTTATACTATGGTTAGGTTAATCCTTTATACAATCGTTTACCCAGACGTATCTTTCATTTTGTAATTGATTCAATAAACAATTCCAAGGTGTGTGATTTTGTAATCCCTCGATACCATCCTTGCAAAATGTATTCAATAGCTGTGGGCTAAATCCCGATAACATGCTGATGTTTTCTTGTGTAGTTAAACATGGAAAGCCAGAAGTAGCTCGTAAATTCCAATATAATATGTGACAAGGTTCATATGGTATTTGATGCGACGTATATTTTCCGGCGTCGGCAAACATTTTTTTAATTAGGTCGTTCATTGATCTTGCCCTACTGTCAGCATTGTCTATTTGCATATCCGAAAATACGACCAATACCATATTTTTTACTTCGTCTGGGTGAAGATTGTTTGAAATATATGATTGTAACATTAATCCAATCGCCGCCTCGAAATTGGTATTCGTCTGCCAACTACTGTCGGTGGCTACTTTATGTGCCATTTTTACGAAACTGGTTTCGTTTGCTAAATCTATCCATTTTGGTTGTGCACTAAACGTCATTATGCGGTTGCCTAATTTAGATTTTTCTGCGATTCTTAAACCTAGACCTATTGCTGCATGCAGAGGGTTTCCATTATCTTCTGTCATAGAACCCGACGTGTCTACCATAGCTACGAAATTATCTAGTGGTGCTATTGACTTTCCACTTTCTTCCCACTGCATATTAATAGAAGAAACAATATTTTCATCGGGATTTGGGTTATATGCTGTTATTCGCAACGCTTCGCGAACCATATCAATTATTTCAACACGTGCTGATTTTATTGTAGTTGATTTGGTTTGACAACGCTTGATATATTCTAAGTAGTTATTACGACACTCTGTACGATCCAGAGTTAATGAACGTAACTGATTGTCCGATTTGATATTTTGGAATGCGTATTTTTGTTTCTGCATTGTTATACTGGTAACGTTTTTGTCAAAATTAATACTACCCCACGTTTTATTACATTGGTTTATTTGAGGGGTTTTTAACTTTTCATTTAGATTAGCTAGTAATTTACGATAGTGTGTCAAACATTTACGCGTCGATGATAAATACACGACTTCATCCTCTGTTTTTGAATTAAATTCACTAAACAAATCATTCGCTATATGTCTTGCTTGCCAGCCAAATTTTTTACTCTTCTCTCTCGGTAGCCATTTTGCGATTAATGATATATTAACGGTCTTTTTATCGGCCTTTTTATCGGACTTTTTATCGGACTTTTTATCGGCTTTTAGTTGTTTGCAAATCAATGTCATTATATAATCAAATATTGGATGGTTTATGATTTTATCTTCGGTGCCATATTCTTCTTTTAAATAATTTAGTAAATATTTAACATCCTTCCAACTCCCATATTGGTGTATATTATTTTCAGATACTAATGTTTTCTTAATCATCAACTTTACAACTTTGGTTAGGTTATCACAAATAACTGGGTGTGTAGACATATACTGGTCGATAGTTTTACATAATACGCCTATTAATACATAAAATAGATGGTATTCGCCCTTTCCCGATATTATGTCGCGCGTATGAAGTGGAATAGTCAATACAACATATTTGTTCGTTGTCATGTCTTGTGTCATGTCTTGTGTCATGTCTTGTGTCATGTCTTGTGTCATGTCTGTGAAAAAACATTCGATTATTAACTCTCTGTAAATGTACTTTATTTTATTAATTGCGTCTGTGTTTGATGTTCTCACTAATTGGAAAAAAAGTTGTGTTAATTTTTCCCTTGTATTATTTGACCAATTATATTCGCTGTGATTATTTTCTCCTAATTTAATTGCTTCGCATTCCATATGAATAATATAAATTATTTTTTAATCTTTAAACTCTTTTGCGACGTGTGTTGTCAATATTATTCGTTTTGATTGGTTTTCTTATTCGTATTTTTCGTGTATTTGTTATTGATTTTTGTTTATTGATTTCATTAAATATTATGTAGAGAGAATTTAAATCTTGTAATATACAGACTGTATCTGAAAAATGTATATCATTGTTATAACTTTCGTTCGATATAAAATTGTCGCCTTCTTTATTGTCAACATTTAACATATGAATTATTTCCTCTGGTTCTAATGTAATATTATATTTCACAATATATTGCACCTTGTATTTCTTGTTATTTTTGAATTGATTTTCTTTAATTACTTTGATTATGTTGTCTTTTGTAATTTTGGATTTATTGTCTAATATATAGTTTATTTTGTTTATTGACTCTAATTCATTCTCTCTATTTACATAAAAAAAATACATTTCTATATTCTCAGTATTCTTTTTATAAAAATCATTATATTCATTTTCTAACATTTTATATGAGTTTAACCATTCGTCGTCTATTTCCTCGTCAGACATTATATAATCATTATATTAACTATTGTTAATGTTAACTTAAATATCATCGTATACTTCGTCGTATTCATCGTCCATTGCTTCAATAGAACTTTCCTCACTTACTTCTGTATCAGAATAACAGTCGTCGCTTAGGGGATCTAGTAGGCTTTTTTCGTGCCAGAATAATGAACTTTCACCATACATTTCGTTTTCATTGTTTCGAAACGTTTCCCATCTTAATACCATATTTTCTAGTTTACAATGTTGTCCATCGTCTAGACCATTACTCGGTTTTACTTCGTCGTCTGTGTTTTTATTTTCATTATTTCTCGTATAATTAATCTTGTTGTCTACAAAATTAATATTTACCCACCCCGATTTGACCTGATTTTTTTTTTTCGACACAGATACAATTGGTTTTGCTACATTTGCGTATGAATTATCCAAATCGCTCGTCGTTGTATTTGGATTATTCTTCTTATTATCTCTTCCAGATAAAGTTGGAAATGCTTGCAAATTATTTCTAAATGGAAGAACAACATTAGTTTTCGTGGTTTTTGTGTTTTTATTTTGAAAGTTATTTCTATTTTTAGATTTTGAATTTGATTTTGAATTATTAGAATTGTGTCTCTCATTGTTTCTCTGTGAGTTTGATGGCTCATTCAAAACCTCAAAACGGTTGTTCTTCGTTAGATTGGTGGGTGCGTTTGTATCCTTTCTCATATTTAATTTAATTATTTTATTTAATACTTTTTAAGTTGTATATTTTAGTAGTTGGTAGAATGTCTCCAAGTATAACGGACAACGATATTTCAATTTTTTTTTCAAATCAATTAAAAATGCGTCGATAATACATTGCGTTGATTACTTTATGCGAATAATAATTAAAAATTGATATTAAAATATAGTAAGTAATTACATTATATGGTCAATGATGACATAACATCTAGAAAAGCAAAACCTAGTATTTGTATACCTCATAGCATTAAAAATACAAACTGGTTATTTGTAAAAAATACATTTGAAAAGGTATTTGATAGCAACTGTATTAAGAAAGTAGATATCATTAATAAAAAAAATAAAAATAATATTGACTACAGCTGTATTTTTATACATTTTATTGAGTGGCCATCAAGCGATTATGCTCAAAATATACGAGAAAAACTATTAAACGGTGACGAAATCAAAGTTGTATATAACTTTCCGCTCTATTGGAAGTGTTATGCCAGTAAGTATTAGATTTGTTTGGAATATTTTATTTGTTTTTCTATTGGTTTTATTTTATTTGTTTTATTTAATGAGCACTTACAAGATGAAAAATATTTTTTTGAAAGATAATGAAATTAATAAAGCATTGATTAATAGTATTATTAAAAATGGATGGGATGGTTCGTGGTACACGGATAATGATTACATCGTTATTGAAACCAATAATAATCATAAAATAAATAAAAAACTGGAATATTTTGAGGGTCAAAGATTGTGTATTTGTTTAGGTATTCAACTTGAAGTATTAGCAAAATTTAATAAGAGCTTTTTATTTTTTGACCTAGATGATATAAGTGTTATTAATGATCAATGGTATATCATTAATAGCTATGATGAAACAAATAATAAGGTCGTTACAATTGACAGTGCTCGTGCTGGGGCTCGTGCTGGGGCTCGTGCTGGTGGTGATAATTATATTACTATTACTAATCCTGTGAGTTTTAAAAGCGACTTTATGGCTCCCGAATTGATTAATTTTTACAAGGATAAAAATAAGAACTTGCCATTTGTTACGAATATTTCGTGTATTTATTACAGTATTGCCTTATTAATATTACATTACCTCGAGCTTAATTTAGAGGATTTGCTTGATAGTCCGATTTATTATTTCTTAAAAAGGTGTATGGAGAAAGATGAAAATAACAGGTTTTTTATATTTGTTTAATTTATATGTCTATTGTTGCAATGAAACGTAAATCTAGAGGAATGAATCAACCAGTTTCAGGTTATGGAAAGGGGTTTTCATTAAATGGTGGACACCGCAGTCAAGGGTGGGTTGGACAATCCTCATTGGGACGCAGTAATAGTTATTGTAGTGCAAATAATCCTAATATTATTAAAAGGTCAAATATGAATAACAATGGATATATTACTACTAGTATTCGAAACCCTACATCAGTGTTTCATAATGGATGCACTGCCGAGAATACGAAGTATTGGGTTCAGGTATTTAATGAATACGACCATTCGCAGAGTGGACATATTGATAAGGTTCGTACAGAGACCACTACCACTTGCGGAGTGGACAGCGAAGATGCTGGGGTTTGTAATAACAAATGTAAAACTACCGGTGTATTAGCAGTGGGGGAATCGGCTACGGGGGCTATCTCATCGAGTGATTATATGAAGGCGGGATTACTCACCAAAAATTGTCTGCCTACGCCGAAATGTAAGGCACATTGGCCGCAATGGATCAATCATAATTCGGAATGCAATGTTAATTACACAACGCCGGGTGGGGGGTTTCCTGCTGATTGGAATTGGGGCGACTGTCAAGCACCATATTATTAATTTATTCCATATTTTAAGGTGTGCCGTCGTGCTATTTATATAAATTTTATATAAAATTGATATAAATAAATAAGACATATACATATTATATGTCTCAGCAAGTATCTAGTAAGAATAATAACATTGGTTCTATTGCGGTGGGACTGCGTCCTAATACTAGTGTAGAAAAACGAGCTCTACAACCTTACTTTATTTTGAAACTATTTATTTCTGATGATGTTGGTGATGATGTTCGCAACTTGTATGTTGGTGCGGTTGATAAACATAACACAGTTATGAATAAATGTATTTACGACGATATTTATGCTGAATTTGATGCTGGATTTGATTTATTTGTGCCTGTTGAAGAAGTTATTCAGAGTAATACATTGGGTTATAAAATGAACCATTTGATTAAGTGCAGTATGAATAGGACTTTTTATTCATTTGCTGGTCGTGATGCAGCTGGCGAGAAGCCTGTTGGGTATTATTTGTATCCACGGTCAAGCACCGGCACCAAAACTCCTTTGCGTCTTTCGAATTCTGTGGGTATTATTGATTCCGGATATCGTGGTAATATTATTGCGGCGTTTGACAATAGAAACGCGTATAACGACGGAGATTTCAATGTGGAAAAGGGTTCGCGTGTTGTTCAAATTTGTCCACCCGAACTCAGTTACCCTGTTTTGGTTGAAATTGTTGACAATGAATCTGATTTGGGAACAACTAATCGTGGAGAGAGTGGTTTTGGTTCTACGGGTAAATAATTATCTAAATACATAATACATTAAAATGAATACAGATTTATCTTACAATATTAAATTAAGTATTGATAATTTAAAAACTAATAATCATGTTAGTGGACATAATAATGATAGTGCTACTAGTGATAAATTTAATTTGATTAATCTTGATAATAATATTATTAATAAATTATCAACGTCTAACGATTCTGAATCCAACAATGAAATAAAATCTACTTCACCGCGTATTTTACTAACTAGCAATGGGATTGGAAGCGAACCTAGTGATACCGATACCGATACAGATACAGATAGTTGTAACATACATTCTTCACCTGCATTTCACGAAATGAAACATAATATTGATAAAAAATATGATAAAAAATATGATAAAAAATATGATAAAAATTATGATAAAAAATATGATAAAAATTATGATAAAAATTATGATAAAAAA
>Ga0257106_1001272_pt1 | contig 12795 bp, 14 predicted proteins | sample LP_taG_3_FD_190177 | JGI IMG/M metagenome (GOLD analysis project Ga0257106, IMG submission 190177) | Marine microbial communities from Northeast Subartic Pacific Ocean, Canada - LP_J_2011_P26_10m | ecosystem: Environmental > Aquatic > Marine > Oceanic | place: Canada: Northeast Subartic Pacific...
AGGAGCGAGTATCGACTGAGCTGCAATAATAAATAACAGCTCATTCTCTCTCTCTCCTTTGGGCGCTACTTTCCTGGCTAATCGAAGATTACCTGTACAAATTAGACTAGGCTAGGTTCTACATGTAATAGCAGACTCCGCCAGGCGCACCCGACTAGCCCCATAGTCGAGTGCCAGCTTCCTGGCTACATATTAGCCTCCTCGACTACAGCCTCTACCTAGAAGCCACCCTGCTCTTGCTGCCAAAGCCCATAGTTGGCTCTACACAGCCCAATATGCCAGGCGTACGATTCGCGTGCCCACGTTCCAGACGCAACGCGGCCCATCATTTCGAACGGCCACCGTGGCGCGTCCGATTCGCGGACGGCAGTGGTAGACGCATCGGCGGACGGGCCTCCGAAACTATCAGCGAGGCTCTATTCCGCCGATTCCGGTTGCTTTTGGGAATCGGGGTGGTCGATGGCGGGGGCAAAAAAATGTCTGGGACCTCTGCGTCTGTTGCTGTTCGATTCAAATACTCGCCGACGTGCCCATGCCACGAGTGCCCGCTAGCAGAATTTAAGCAAATTTTAGCTCCTACTTGAGAAAATGAATTTGAACAGTCGTTTATTTTCTTTGTCGCCTCAATGACATCTGACTCATCCGATGCGAGGTCATCTACATCAGAAAGTTCATCAGCGGGTACTTGTACAACTTCACTTCCAGATGTCATGGGTATGGGGGATGCGGCACTCACGTAGGCACCAGTGTCACCGTACACACCGCCGCCTTGGACTTGGGGACTGGAGACTGAGATCACCGGACTGAGTTCACCCCCTATGCCAAATGAGTCATCGTGAGAAATGTTTGATTTGGTCCTAAAAAAGGACTCTCGTTGTGTCGAGTTTGGCAGACAGTAGTCCAACAGGGTCTCGCATAGCGATCTGCCCGCCTCTTGAAAGTGATCTATGTTAAAATGATAATTTTGCAGAACACCAAAATCAGAGCCACAAAAGGATGCTTCCAAAGTGAAACTATTTGTTATACTTAATTCGCGGGCAACAACAACGCGCCCTACAACAAATCCGACATAGTCTAAAATTTACAATCGTAGTCAACGAGACTAGCCTGTGCCCTCTCTTGACTTGCGAACGTGAAAGCTGCAATCCGCGAAGCTCACATACTTTTGCCCGAGATGATTCCAGCTCAGCAACTTAGGGAAAACTCGAACTGTGGGCTTGGGTTTACGGCGATCATCACAGCCGTACATGAATATATTCTGTTTACGCGAGTGCCCATGAAGATCACAGAAGAGAGCAATCTCGCGTTGCGTGCGTTCAACACGAATCAGAGACTTAAGATGATAAATCGTCGGATGGAGTGCTTTAGTCGGCTTCTTCCATTGCCTATGTTTTTTGTGCTGTTATGAGAACCGTGCGTGATTAGGCTACCGATTAAGATCCACACCGGCGAGGGAACAACGGTTGTTCCCATAGAGTACTCCATCAGGATTTAGCATGGGGACAATTTTGAAAACAAATAAAGCTCGGAGGATCCTTGCTTCATGACTATCCCCAACAAGAAAATCGAGAATTCCACGCATCATCCAGCTTGCAGGTGTTTCCCCAGGATGAACACGCGCGCTTAAGATAACAGTTTTTTTACGCCGCAAAAAAGAGGGGGCGCTTGAAGATAACTCCACGACCCCTGGAAGCTCATCAGCATCACCAGTTATTGTTATGAGATCGCAGTCCTGGCCGTCTAGTGTTGTACAGAGAAGCGCATGTTGAACAATGCGACGCTTTCGTAACGAACGGAGCATCGAAGCAAGGTGGGCTTTGTGATCCGAATATGTGTATGGGTATGAGTGAGCGATGAGATATACATCGTCAGATCTATCAAATGCCAGGGTGAAAGACAGGGTGTAGTATGTCGCACCATCCGCTGTGCTACTATTGAGACCATTTCGAACATATTGGTTGGACCGATACTCGACATGGGATCCCGATCGTATCCATCCAATCCCGTGCTCGGCGGCATCGGCGCAGGAGTATATGACAGGTTGCATGCCAGTGTTGAACAGCGACTCCGGTTTAGTAAGATTCACTATGTTGAATGTGATACACGGTGGAACAAATAGATTGCAGATATCAACACCAATCGACTCAACACTATGACGTGAATCTAGATGATCTCGGGGGCATGTGTTCGTGATTCCGAAATAGAACCATTGCATGAAGCCATCGGTATGCAAGTCGGCGCGCAAAAAAAGGTCATACTCTGCGGGCCCTCGTTGGACAGCACTCAATAAGTTGGCTGATTCAAATGATGCGTCAAAAAGGAGAGAATGCTTGAATGGCATGCCTATACCACCCTCGGGGACTGTATATGGGACCGGAGTTGCAAGACGTGATTGCATCCCTCGCCCAGCCGCTGACTTCCCAACATAAATGGTGTGCATATTAGCATATTGTGTGTCACCAGCCGTCGGAACGTTTGAAGGCTCGTGCGAGCAAGGGCAATGGAAACTTTCATTTCTTCGTTTTCCTGATGAGCATCGCCTAGCTACCGCTCGGATGGGAGATTGTGCCTGGGCCTGATTTGGTGGACCAACTTCGTTCGACCCAGGATCTCCCCCGATGACTATTCGCTCCAAATAGGGGGGCACAGCAAAACACAGGCGCTCAGTCTTGGGTGCATGTGCAAGTGGATGGAGGGGTCTTTTCCTGTTCCGCCTGATTGAGTGCGACGTCCCACATCTACACAATTTTGCCATCTCTGAGGTCACGATGCTTGCATCATTTACTTGGAGCATTGCAGTGACGCAATCATTTGAGTCGGTTCCCGTAGGATTTGCCACCGTTGGTTGTTGTTCATCTGGAGCCAGACATATGGGACCAATGTCAAGATTAGCATCGTCGTTGTGGATTACGCTTTCAGTCATTTTTAAGGGCGGCGATGCACAATCTATAACGCCCCGATGGTTGGCTGAAATAATGTCAAGTAGTGCGTGGACGGCTACTTTTGCTTCATCCATACTTGAAGTTGACATTTTCGCAGTATCTACCTGTTTATGTGCATTGTACAAGGACGCTTGAGATTCAGAGGAGGGGGGCTGTTTGGGCGAAATGTAATTTGGTGGCAACAGAAGACGTTTCTCCAACGAAAGTATTGTTTGTGGTGTCTCTAGAACAACTAAGGCACCGGCACAAGCGCTCCCATACGATGCAAAGCCTTTCAGAAAGCGACACATGGACGCAAGTGCCAACCACGCTGGCTTGAATGCATGCCCACTACAACCAATTGAAGTTATGAAACAATCCTGCCCGCTTGCAGACAAGGGGGGGTGTTTGGGAGCCTGGAGCTGCATTTTAGCCCAGGTGAGACACACCTTGACGCCCTCACGTTCCCACTGTGCCAAAAAAAAGTCATTTCGAATATGGAATTCTGAGGTACCTCAGGATATCGGCCACCAACCGAGTCAGTATCTTGTGATAATTCGCCATCCATTTGAATATCTGAATCTTTTCCAGCACTTTGCGTGGTTTGTTTCTTATTCACTCTAAGATTCATGATGCTAGTACTAGTAAATTCTTCGATGTTACTCTGCGACTCTTTGTGGAGCTCAACGCACTCTTTGTGGTTTGGACGACGGCCGACGAGCGCTGCAAGTGTTTGAAAAACAACAGAGGCAAGTTCAAAGTCTAGTGGTCGCGCCTTCAAGCAAAGAAGAAGCCCGGGGATGCCAGCAACAGTAACGTGCAGCGGTAAGCAGTCCCCTGGGATGCCAAGATACCCACATTGAGACGCCAGGCCCTTGATCATCTTGATCGCAGATTCGGTGATATCCCGTGCATGTGGATGCAGAACAACAGCCGCTAGGAGGGGATCTGCGATCCCAAGTGTGTTCAGCACCTTGAGGAAGGAAGTGTAACGACCAAGGTTGGTGATCGAACGCACACAAGCACGCGTCACATCGCGGCGCCTTGCATGCCATTGAAGGACCAAGACTAGAGCGCCTGCGGTGATTTGAGTTGGACTCGATGTGCCGGTCGTTTGCATGATCGAAGATCCATCTCCGCTATTTGGAGAAGCTTGCTCAGCCTTTGCTTGGGATAGCTGATTTTCCACATCCACAGCCGGGGGTCCCTTGATTGCATCATCGTGTGTTATAGAGTAGAGAATATGGCAAGCTGCGGCGACGGTTTCAACCTCTTCAATCTGCGAACGAAGCACTAAAAGCATCAGAGGTATGCCACCCCCGCGAGCCTAGAATTATGAACCTCTGGCAGCCGGGCAATTTCTGCGCGCGTTATGACACAGCTTCACGCAATGTCATAAGCAACGGGAGCTTCTTGTAACATGCGCAACAGCACGACTGCACCAACACGATGCAAATCGACATGTCTTGGGTGATGCTGAAGCACAGGTAGAAGGACACGAACTCCACCTCCAGCGGCAATCTTAGAACCCTCGCCACGATTGTCGGAAAGGATGGCTAGTGTATGACAGCCGGACTTTGCTAGCTCTTCGTGTGCAGAATGTTCTTCAAGCATTGACAATACCTACAGGTTTGAAAATATGTATACAACTCTGACACGTGTACACAGCCCCGCAAACACAGTCACGGTTGCGCCGAGTTCTGAAAGCTGCCTAGCATTCTCTGCATTACCCACAATGAGTGAAGCCAATGCGTCAAATACGAACGGGACCAACACTACATTTGTTCGATGGTTGTGAAGTACCTGCAACAAGCATGGGACCCCCCCATGGGCGGCAATGACTGTCTGATTTTGTGCATTCTGGCACATATTTGACAGCGCTCCACATGCAGACTTAAGAAAATCAGCGCTTGTTGGGTGAATACGCATACCTTTCACAATTGCTGGAATTCCACCCTGGCGACCGATGACTTCTTTCAGCAGCGGGTTGTTGAAAGCCAGGGACCACAGCAAGTCGCAGGCGGCTTCGAGTAGATCAGCGCGAGCAAGATGCTGCTCCATGATACTGCACAGAAGGCGCATACCATCCCTTGCGATGAGAAGCTTATTAGCTTCCTCTCTGGAAAGTATTGCCAGCACACCACAACACATCTTCAATGATTCAACGTGGTGAACATGATCTTGCATTCTTTTTAAAATTTCGTGAACACGGTTCAGGGGGGATGTAACGCCAACAATCATCTCACTGCAGATCTTGATCACAGGATGGCGTTCATGCTTGGGTAGAAGATTTGGGCTGCAGCAGATTCTTATGTGCAGGTGATATAGCCGCCAGGATATATCAGCCAGAATATTCGGAAACTAAGTTATTTACTTGTCTTAAGCTACTTTCTAATGGGAACGCACGAGGGACGCACAGCCCGAAAAAAACGAGATCATTACATATGCCTGGTGGGCGAAGGAGCTTCTCGTGCCGTGTTACGCCGCTGCAATATCCATAAGGAGCGAAGGGTGTGGCGACTGCGCAAAGATTTGACGCGGGGCAGCCTCCGTTCGAGGAAGCCACAGTTATGTAAGACCTTGGAGTCTGAGGTGATGTTCGAGCAATGGATTGGGAGTGCAATATAGAAGCAGCGTTATTTTCAAGGGTGCACAAAGATTCACTGTCTCTTTGCACAGGAATGGCTAGGGATCAAGTTCGCGCCACGTGCAATTGTAAGCGTGGTGCCTAGGAGCGTTGCACAAGGCTTTGAAGAGACCTACCAAGTTTTTGGTTCTGTACCCCTGTACTTTGCCCCCAGGATCGGAGTTGTTGCTCCGGATGCAACCCAGGCGTGGCTCCCTCTTGGTCCAGGGGAACCCGTGGTAGGTCCCTGTTTTGCTGTGGAAGTGAAGCCCAAGCAGGCGGAAAAGGTGCGATCTTGGCTCGTTGAGCCAAGTTGGGCTGCATTCAAGTCCAGATTCTCTCGTATTCACATCGCCCGGGCAGCGCGTGGTGTGGTGAGACCCCAATCAGACGACCACTATCGCGCACTCTTTTCAGGAGACCAACTGTGCATGCAGCATGCCATAAATGCAAGCTTGGATCATCAGACTGGGCCTGTGATATCTTGCTTCGTGGGAGGCGCGCGAATCATGGCCCCTACAAATGCTTCAAATATATCCACTGTTGTTGCTGCTATTCTTGCAAGGGAACCACTCTTGCACCGCCTAAAAGCCGCACAACAAACCCTAGACTTCCTTGATATTGATGGCGTAGCTATTGTACTCGCTGCACCTGCACTACATGATTTGGATGTCGAAGACATTATTCTCGGTCGCCGATCCATTCCGGGGAGGCTCTCACAAAGAGCGGAGTTCGTTGCGTCAATCTGTAGGTGCACCCCTGGGTTTCTAGCAGCAACTGGGCCTGGTGCTAGGGAGATACGCCGCAACATAGCAATTGCCGCCATCCAGGCACTCCATGCACCAGACCTCTTGGATCTTCTTCACCACTGGCTGGTTGCGCTTTCTCTTGATGACGTGTCAATAGTAGTTTCTGCTTCAAGGCTCACCTCCGCTAAACTCCAGGCCGAGCCAAGACTCCAAGCAAGCAGCCATAGTGGTATTATTCAGCTTAGCGAGGATGAGGCCTACGCATATGCGATTGCTGTCGTCGACGCTGGTCTAAAGCCTGCCTCAAAACTTCGGGAAAAATGTAGGAACGAACGGATCGTCGTCGAGACCGCAGGATCTGTCCTCGACAACCCGCCGTCAACAGCGAGCTTAAGCGGAAACGAGGATGGGGACTCAGCACCCGGGTTGTAATCACTAGCTGGTGCAGGATCCCAGGGCAATCTACCAAGACAACACCCGGCACCAAGTGTGCCTGGCAGACCGCAAGGTAAAATGTTGGCTGCTGGCCCGCTGGCCGCTGGCAGCCACCCACCTCTTCACTATGCACTGCCCTCTAGAGTTAAGTCTCTTCGCAGCTTATGGAATGCCGCGGTATCACCTAACCTCGCAGCTGCAAGAGTTACGTGGACTGACCTACTGGCGGTGACGCCAGGGAGGGAGGACCTCAGTATACGGGGCTTGGAGATATATATCGCACTCGATGGGGATGCGCTCCAGGCGCACAATAGCATGACCGAGATAAGAGGAGCATGGTACGATGGTAACTTCAAAATTGCACCAGGGGGAGTCTCATATCCAAGCAGACCAAGAGACACAAGCAGGCTGAGTCAATTCCAAGCTCTTGGTGGGGCTGATTTCAGCATAAGAGTAGCATTTCCAGGATGGTACATGATTGTGCAGGCAAACATGAAGGCGCAAAATTTATCGCAATTATTTACGCACTATGAGTATGATGACACATAGCATGGGGACAATTTCAATCCATTTTTTATGTCCACATATCATACCACGTTAGTCGCCGTTTATCAGCCTGAAGACCAGGAGGCCGCCGGGCCGGCAGTGAACCACCCCACGACACCAAGCACCACTACCTCACCCACCCTGAGTCGCGACTTGCTCAGAATGAGTGGTCAAAACAGCTGCAACATGGGGTCAACGAAGCCTGTGAACCACCCGTTCTGGCCGATCGGCAGCTGGAGGGCTGCTCGGCCAAGAACTTCACACGGTCGAAATTTATGATCGAGCGTCAAAACCACCAGTTTGCTCAAGCTCGAGATCAAAACTGGTCGATAGAGCCAAACAAGCATATTTCCGGTGGATTCGAGTGGTCTCCAGCGGCCCCAGGGATACCACCCCCACCACCACCACCACTACCTCACCCCACTCTCAGAGCACTCATCTCAGATCAGCATGACAGTGGTTAAGGTCTGTTGTGCATACCTCTTGTTGTAGACCTCAAGTTAGACCTCGACGACATCGCCATGGTAACGAGCACCCGGTGATATATATCCACCACCCGTCCACTCGGCCTTTCGCAGCTCGCAGACAAGGTAAACTCCCCCTACAAAGGGGGGGGCTGAGCTCAGTTGAATGCAGGAGTGCCAGGAATGAAGGCCAACGGACCGCGTTTGGATGGCGCAGCCACCTCAGCGGGGATAGAGGAGGGTAGGGTCGGGTGGGCTTGCTTTTCTTGTGCCGAAGGAGGGTGTTGGGTGTCACCGTTGGTGGGCTTGAAAAATAATCCACGCCGCCCTGGACTCCGGGGAAGCAGCGAGCTGGGGGAGGACCACCACAACCCACGGTGTCCGTTTAACGTGTTAATGCGAGGTTCTCATCCTAGTGTCGCGGCAGTATCAACATGAGCGTGATATGTTTAAGGTTGCGGCTTAGTTTGCGACTCCGCCTGAGTTTTCTTACAGAGCTGCCGAGCTCCCATGTACTAGGCGCTTTTATTGCGTGATGAAAGCTCAAGGACAAAAGGACTGCCGTCAATGGGCATCCAGCTTGGGTATAAGTAGTAAGAAGCAATGGGCTGGTGTGACACCTCCCGACTTGACCATGCCAGGGCTATGGCAGCCGTCCCGATTGATTCGTGATATTCGACTGTGATTGCGTGTAGAGCCCCCCTGAGAAGATAAACCTGACCACTTCCGACGAGAGTGCCACCTATGGCCTCGGCGACAAGAACCCCTTCGACATAGACGCGTGCTGCGTCATTCGAGTCTGAGATTCTCAAATCAAGTGTAAACAGTGCAGTTCGCGGGGACGCGAGCAAGCCTATGAAACGTCAATAGTTCAAACCCAAAGAAAGCGAGGGGCGCTAAATGCTGTTTAGCTTTCTGTATACCGGTCCAGCGGATGGAAACATAATCAACAGCGCCAGCGACAAGCTCTCCATCGCCCCAATCGTGCCTACGGTGTCAACATAGTTCAAAACTCCGTAAAACGGAAACTTCAGCACATGATTGGTCCTTCGTCTTGATAAACAGCGAAGGGCTCTCCAAAGAGACCTCCATTTGCGAAATATGCGGCGGTCAACCCGCCCCCCCCCGCCACGACTCGTCTTGTGCCGAAGATGCGCGTGGCAAGATCAACGTGCACGTCGTATATGCCCGGCTCAAGATGTGCAGTGCTGTAGCGTATGGCATACGTGCCATCTCCTCTATCGTCCGCAATCCCTCTAGCCTACACGACTTTGACGTAAGATGATACATGTGTGCATTGGCCCTGGTGTTCCAGGGCGAACACTCGTGCTACCGATCTCGCTCCACGCAGCTGAACTCGAAACGCCTCGCCGCCGGTCGCAATTGCATTTCCAAAGCTGTCACGAGCTCGAACGATGAAGTGGTGATCTGGGGTCGACTGCTCTGCAGCTACGGTGGTTCGCGGCAGATTACCAGAGACTCCGCTCCGTGATGGGCTCACTCGACCTGGACGACAGGTTATTTCCTGTGGCATTCTTGAGATCAACATTCCATCCAGCGATACCCACAACCGATGAGTTCCGGCTGCGCTGAGAATAAAGTTGACTGCGTACTGGCCTTCTGTTGCTGTCCTACCGTCCAGCGGGATGATGTTGGCCTTGACCTTTTCTTCTTGCGCCGCATTTTTTTGCAATGTGAGCGTAGCAGAAAACCTAGCTGCCTCTGCGCTGGACAAGTTTGCTAGGGAGTTATAGGCCGCATCGCGAGTATTCAGTGTCAGAAGAACAGGATTGCCTGCTGCGACGCCTGCTGCAAGCTCCTCACCGCTTACCGAGGTGGTATGTCTTGATATGACACCTGGAAGGATTTTGACCTTCCAAGGTGATCCAACCACGTGTGCTTCACGAAATGTGGACTCGATCTCTGTTTGCGAGTTGGAGGTGAGAGTAAAATGAGCCCCGGCACGGGGCAATCCAACAACTGCACTGATCGTGTAAGTTCCAGATACCATGGCGAATATCAGCGGCTCGTAGGTTCCATTGCCATGGTCAGTCAGAGGCGCGTCTATTCGTACATCATCGGGGCCCTCGGCAAATACAGCCAGCGCATCACCCCCTTGATGGCGCAAGTTTGCACAGGAATCACGGATCTCCACGATGCCTATACTGTCCCAAGCTGCAGCCGTGTGCGTTCGAGGTGCGCTCGCGAGCGTTGACGTCTCGCCCGAGGCTGATCCGGGTGAAATATCCACCTCAATCCTGGCGCTCCCGAGTGCGGACGCCCTGAAAAATGCCCGCGCTGGGATCATTGTGGGTTGTGATTCTGATGTTCGTGCCCAACTCAACCGGAGGAAGGCATCAGCTCCGCGTTTGTGAAAGTAAGTTAACTCATACACGTGGAGGAGATCAGGGGCGTTTGGGGAGAATGCACCTTCCTATAAATGCACGGGGCGTAGGTCGATAGCGCGACACCCCACCTCAACCCAGCCCAGGCTCGCTCGACAGTCAAGTTTCGGACGCGGTATGGCGTGTGCTTCAAAAACAATATGCCCAAAATGAGTAGAATTGCCATTTGAGAAATAAGATTGGGCTTGTACATACTGGCTGCCACACACAACTACCCCGTCGATCTTTAGGACGACTGAGGCGCCGGGGTCGGCATCGACATGCAGAATGAAGTCTTCTGTGCTTGGAAACTGCATCTGTCCGCTGATATGGGCGAAGAAATATTCCGTGGGGACAATCCCAAATAAATGTGAAGAATTTCCCAGTGGTTGAGGCATATTGTTGCTCAACTGAATTTCCCGAAGAACTCCAGGCATGCCCCAATCCAATTCGATTGTGGTGGTTCGGGCCGTTAAGAATGGTTGGACAAGATCAAATTTGCCATACAGTTTGATATCGATTCCGAACCCGAGGGAGAAAACGTGCAATTTGTGCGGTCCGGCCAGGCTAGGGAAATAAGACACATCGTGAGAATTGCCTCCGATGTATCTCCCGACCACCTACAAAAAGCAGCCGCAATGCACCAACGCTAATCTTGGTATCAGTGGGATTGGGGACGAGCATACCTCGATTGTTTCGTAGCGGACCCCAGTCGAGCCGTTGGGGGCGCCACCGCCCACAATGACTGCATAAAATTGTTCTTCCGATTGATTAGTGTGTGGGTTGCCCCACCTGTCCCGCGGGTGGACAACGACAGGGGCACGGGCACATGCAACTACATACATTTCCACACCTTTGCCCACCGGCGATGATTGTGATGCATCGATGGCCCCTGGCAAGACACGCCTAACGAGACCACGCTTAAGCACTGCTTGGAAGATAGTCACGCTGCAGTAATTGAAGGGAGGCACAAGGAAAAAGGGCTTTGCGCGACGTTTTCTTGCGACACCTGATAGGAATGTAGGTTGTTTGGGCTCATGAAGACTGAGACGCAAGTTCCCCTGGTATGGGAGATATCTGTCTTGAAAGCCTCGTCAAATACCACCAGATCATACTCGCCAGCAAGAGTGGCATTATATGCGAACGAGTAGATTCCATTTCCCATGGCGTGTACAAGGGCAGTCACTGTTTCAGAAGTCTGCACCCTGTGTGTTAAGACTGCGCTGAAGTTGGAGACCCGGGAAAGGCCAACATCGTCGATTCTGTTGTTCCCTGTATCACTTGCGGCTACGGAAAAATTAGTAAGCTGGCCTGCGATTGCAAACGAGAGCCCGGGACCAAATGCCCGTGTGGTGTTACCAGCAACGGCACCATCGCTTATGTGCACTCTGAATGGGGAACCCATGACATGAGCACCCCTGTACCTTACCTCGAGTTCAGCTTGACCGCTCTTAAGTGGAGTGTACGTACAAACTGTAGAGCCGTTTCCAAACGAGTTGCTGCACGAGCCATTTGTATCAGAGATTATCCCACAAGAAATGTATTCGTCTTCCCCCAAAACGGAATTCCCGTACGCATCACGGGCAGTCGCAGTGAAGTTCGTGGCTACATTTACTGTCGCCGTTTCAAGTCCTGGGCCCCAATCTGCACTGCTAGCATACGCCACCGCGGCGTTTGATTCTACCACGTGCAGGAAAGGCGACCCTTTGATATGAAGGTCATGTATGGTCACAGCAAGTTCATGAACCCCAGAAATTTTTGGCCGCACAAATGCAAAATAAGTCCCATTCCCTGCATCCACAATGCTTCCGATTGTAGTAGCGCTGTGAGGTGATCCACGATGACTAGCCTCCCAGTCTTCGAGTTTGCTTGGTTCGCTCAGGACGTACTTGGCCATTATGTCGAACACATCGCCACCAACATGTCGTCTATTGCCTAAGGCATCAACCGATACAATAGTGAACTTTGAGGTTATCCCTGCAATGCCATTGTAAAGTCCAGTCCCAATGGCGAAGCAGCTTGCAGCGAATGCGCGTGTCGGAGATACTTTTACCTGCAGGATTATTGGATCATGGGCAGACCAAGGAATTCAGGGTAGATCGAACCTCGAAGGGGCTGCGAAAGATGCGCTTGTCGCTTAGTGGCCCCGTCGCCAAATCATCATGAGAGTGGTTAGCTCTGTAAGACACATCCAAGTCGTACGAGCCAGATCCTGTCGAGTATCCGTGAGCGCGAACAATACTACCAACCAAATCCAGCGAAAGAGAAAATTGAACCACGATGGGAGATTCCTGTGCTGGGTTCCTCAGGGTCGCATTTGCTTTCATGTTCAAGCTGTCACGACTTTTAAGCGAGCTGGGACTGAACGCCATCGTGCGGATTTTAGCGACTGGAAGTGCATACAAAAATGGCTTCAGATCGTCGCAACGGTTGCCGAACACATCAGCAAGCACCACTTGAAATACAAGCGGGTGACCAGCCTCGCCGGCAGTCAACCCGCCCCCGACACCAAAAGAGCGTTCAGCAGACACCGCGGCAGAGGCAACCTCAACGACAGTTGGGGAAGTATGGAGTTCGTTTACGTAATACCTATTTCATTACCACGTTCGCAAGAATTTGACAAGATGCGCCGGATGCCCGTCGATGAAGGCTCTACTCAAAAACAAATAA
>Ga0257106_1001274_pt1 | contig 12784 bp, 13 predicted proteins | sample LP_taG_3_FD_190177 | JGI IMG/M metagenome (GOLD analysis project Ga0257106, IMG submission 190177) | Marine microbial communities from Northeast Subartic Pacific Ocean, Canada - LP_J_2011_P26_10m | ecosystem: Environmental > Aquatic > Marine > Oceanic | place: Canada: Northeast Subartic Pacific...
AGGCCATTTTTGATTAGATTCTGCCGAAGATTGTAAGCAAGTTGTTTTGGTTGTCGAATATATTTCTTTTAATTCTGATATTGAATCATACAAATTATTATATAAGTTTAGGTCTAACAATACTTCTCTCGGTATTTGTTTTCCAGATAATTCTTCTAATGTTTTACATTTTAATCCACATTTATTAAAAAAATCTATCAAAACTATATTTTTTTCGTTCATTTTATATAATATTTTAATTTTATTTAGCTATTTAATTTTATTAATTTATACTCTAAATCATCTTTTGTCCATTTACCTATTATTTCTGGTTTTTTACTATCGCTCAATATGTCGGCCGGGTTATAAACATTGTTAAATTTATCAATATAATAAAGGATCCCCTTAATATCCTCTGTCCATATTTCTAAATCAGTAAACTCGTCTTGCTGATTTATTTCGTCTTTAATACCGTGTGGAACCCCCTTGATATGTGTTCCACAAAAAGTATGTTTGTCTTTTCTCCTACGAGTGCATTGCTCGCCATTGGCACGCTTGGCATTACATCTATCACACGTAGGAACTACGTTTTTTACACGCTTTCGTTTTTTAAAATCGTCTGTATTTAAATCTATATTTTCATGCTCATATAGGAAGGTTAAAAACTCATTTGTTTTATTTTCACTTGTCTCTGAATTTATTATACTACATTTATTTAAATCAAACCACTCTTTTACAGTATCTTTAAAGTCAACCGTATGTTTATCAATCTTTTTTTTTATACGAGTTTCCATTATTTATAATATTTATTGTAATAATAACTTAAGTTCAATTTTAATAGTAATTAAATAATCTAATTAAAGAAACAATAATATAACATATGTTATTATGATTTTTTTATAAACTCTGAATATTTATTAACCTCTTGCTCATTTACTACGGGTTCTTCTTCATCATTTACTACGGGTTCTTCTTCATCATTTACTACGGGTTCTTCTTCATCATTTACTGCGGGTTCTTCTTCATCATTTACTGCGGGTTCTTCTTCATCATTTACTGCGGGTTCTTCTTCATCATTTACTGCGGGTTCTTCTTCATCATTTACTACGGGTTCTTCTTCATCATTTACTACGGGTTCTTCTTCATCATTTACTACGGGTTCTTCTTCATCATTTATTTCATTTACGGTTAAAATTCCATTATTTGTAGTATTATCATTGTCAATAATAGTTACTTTGCGCGGGACAACTAAAATGCCCCTATTTTCGACAGATTTAAAATATTCGTGTCCGTATATAGTTCCATTATGCTTTCCCACCGGTTCATCAAACTCAACACCGCAACGCATACTATCTTTAAGTACATGAGGTCCATAGAAAAGTAGTGTTCCTATACTTTCATAACCTTCTACTGCAACACGCTTTCCTATGTCTGCTTGTGTTATTTCATTATACATAGTTACTTCGCTCATAATAGAGTCTATGTCGGTGTTATCTGTCATAACACGATTGCCTCCAACGATGGTATCATTATTTACATTAATATTATTTTCCCCATTATATGACAATACTTCGTTCAACTGCTCGGTTTTAGTAAAATCATCTCGAGAAGTAGTATTATTTAATACGACATTTTCCGGTATGGCATTATGTGTGTTTCTATTTGTATTTTCTGATTTTTTAAAATTACTACTTACATTATCTTTGCTTCTATTATCAAATTGATTAAACTGTTTTATTCTTATATCATCACTTATATTTTTTAATATTAATTTCAATTGAACTGATAATCTGTAAAGATATTTAGTGTGGTGTTCATGGAATGTTTCTAAATAACCCGAAAACATACGAATTTTCTCTTTCAACATGGCATTTGAATAGCGATATGAATTTACAAGATTACCAATATTTAATCCCAATACAGATTGACTATTGTCATTTTCCAACTCATTGTCTTTTGCCAAATTATAGGATTCTAATTCAATAATAGTATTAATAGTAAGCTCCTGCAACTCTTTAACTAAATTAAATCCGTATACTTTTAGCGGTTCTAAATTTTTATAAGGTGGATATTTTTTTCTAATAGTAATTTTGTTAGACAATATCTCGTCATCAACCTCTTTATTTATAAATTCTTGTATAATAACGTGTAATTTATAGTATTCGCAATACATACGATTATCAATCGCATTAAATATTTTTTTCATATTTTCGAACTGAATCTCTATTAATTTATTTTGAAAATAGAACGAGTCAATACCAAACATATGCTCTTTCTTTTGTTTATGTGTTATTATCATCTGTTTGTACAATGTTTTTAAGGTTTGCATCTTTGATTTCAAAGTTTGAAAAATATTAAGTATATCATCTCTGGAATTTTTTACAATATTAAAATCCCTTTTTATCTGCAATAGTTCGGTCATTAATATATCGTTATATTTTTAGTATTATTGATAAAAATTTTATTTATTAATAATATATAATGAGCGAAGAAAACAATACAACAGAAGTAGAACTAAAAAATCTAACTAACGAATTATCGTCTACCGAAATGATACACGTTGACTGGACGCCAGAGCACGAAAATATTTTAATAGAGTGGGCCGATAAAGCAACTTGTTATAGATGGCTACATTCAAAATCACATTTAGCATATAATAAAGCAAATACGTGGTTTACCATACCGGTTATTATTATGAGCACGCTTACCGGAACCGCGAATTTTGCTCAAGAAAAATTTCCCCCAAGCATTAAACCATATGCCTCTATGGGAATAGGTGCCGTAAATATTGTTGCTGGCATTTTAACAACAATTCAACAGTTCCTAAAAATAGGCGAGTTAAACGAAGCGCATCGAGTTGCAAGTATATCTTGGGGAAAATTTTACAGAAATATTAAGGTTGAATTAGCTAAAAAACCGGGAGAACGCATCCCCGTTTTACAAATATTAAAAACGGCAAAGGAGGAATTTGATAGACTAATGGAGACGAGTCCGGCTATTTCAGACAAAACTATTAAATTATTCAACAAAACATTTTCGGGCGGTGAAATAAAGGTTGGAATTGAAATGACAGAAAAACAAAAGGCATTTAAAACGCTTAAAAAACCAGAGGTATGTGGAACATTAGAATCAACAAGTGAAAGCGTTTATAGACCACGCAACGAAAAAATAACATCAAACGCAGCAGCAATATTGACTGGAATATCATCACAGCTTACAACAAGAAAACGAAACATTATTATAGGTGAAATAATAACCAAATTTCAATCTGAAAAGGATAGATTACCTAATGCAGACGAAGTAGTGAGCGAAATGGATAATAAAGTAAGTGTGGAAACAATACAAAAAATATTAGATACATATGCGAATGATCCAAATAATGTAGAATCGCCATTAAACCAAGTTTTATAATTTAGCGATTATTTTATTAATATTATTATTAATAATATTATTAATAAAATTAACTAAATATATCCCCTGTGTTTACAGGCAATACAATATAAAATAATAACAATGCTATTAACCATAAAATATAAATTATGTATATCTCAACTTCTAATCCAATAAAATTAAAAATTGTCGTTAAAGCAGTTATAAAAAGTATTACACAAATTGTGTTCATTATTATATTTTTCAATCCTTTCATTATATAATATCTTATATAAATAATTATATAATGTTTGACAAAAATAAAAATATGAATGGTATAAGGGGAAATAGAAACGAAATTATTACACTTATTAATAATATAAAAAATGAGAATGTAAATTTAAAAAATGAGAATGTAAATTTAAAAAATGAGAATGTAAGTTTAAAAAATGAGAATGCAAGTTTAAAAAATGAGAATACAAGTTTAAAAAATGAGAATGTAAATTTAAAAAATAATACTGATCTAATAAATAAAAACACATTGCTATTAAGAGAGAGCAATAAATTATTAATAAAAAATATTAACAATAGTGAAATAATAACTCAATATAAAAATGTTATTGAAAAACTAAAATACGAAAATATAACTTTAAAAAATGCATATAATTCATATAATTCATATAATGTTGCCGACACAATTTCTTGTGTAGATTCGGATGATGAATAATATTATTTAATCTCATTTAAGATCTAAATATGATACCGGATAAAAATCTTTCTGATTGCTTAATAATATTTTAGATGTTAATTTATCGGAATATTTTGTATTTATTCTTAAACTATCAAACCCGGAATTTATTCTATCATTATTAACATCCCGTATTATATGATGGTTTCCTAAAAATAATGCATATTTTATAATACCTTTATTCTCATCATTTTTATAGACAACGTCATTGTTTAAATTTTCGATACATGATAGATAGTCTAAAAAAATATAGTATTTGTCATCTTTGTAAGTAAAATTTTTTCTATATCCTAAATTAATATATAATAAATTTTTGCTATATGTGTCCCCAAAATAAGCAACAGCAGGAACTTCATATAACCTATCTTGATTATCATATAAAAAACAAAATTTTGGATTGTTTAATAAAAAATCTGACACACTATTGTTAATTTTTAAATTAAATGAATTACCGTGATTAATTACTTCAGAAACCATAACAAAATTTATTTTACCATCGGTCTGCATTAATTTATTTCTATAATCTTCGTTTAAATCGCATTTAAACATTAACATTTTTTTATTTTTATAATTTGAATATCCGTCGTATGTAAACTTTGATTTATTCCATTCAGAAAAAATATTTTTTAAGTTAAATATTATTTCATTGCTTGCTACACCACCCACATAACGAAATTTATAAAAATCTATCATCTCGTCCTCCTCATTCTCTAAGAGCGAATATAATAAAATAGGGTTTCTTTTATTAATAATATGATAAATACAAACATAAACATTTTCATTTATATCCAGTTTCGGTTCATCTATATTTAATAATTCTTTTCCACCAAATATTATGTCTTGTTGATAATTTATAATATTTTCTCGATTTATTAGCGGATTTCTTTTTATTTTTGCAACTTTTTTTGAATTAGTAAAATCAATTTCATTTAATTTAGTTGGATTATTCATCTTTAAATTAAATTTATTTTGTATAATAGTTCTTTTGTTTTCATTTAACATATATATAATGATATTACATAAATTTAATATTTATTAATCTTTATTTTTTTTATGTCTAATATCTTCTTTAATTTTAACTTCTCTCTTATCTAAAATATAATTTACGACATCATCCGAATCTATTTGTGGTATTTCTTCGAAGTAACTCGACATAGTTTCCAGTAAATACTTCTTACTAATTGATTGTTTTACTTTACTTTTAGTATAAATAATATTACCGTCTGACGTATCAAAACTATCTATCTCGTTTGTCCTCATTACTTTTACTAAAATATCAGTTAACTCTTTTCTTCGTGTTTTTCTTCTTTTTATTTCATTATTTAATACGTCGATTTCACTATTTATTTTTTTTAATTCTTGGATTGAATCAACTAATTCCTGTTTTGTAAAATTTGCCATTAATATAAAAAATAATAATATTTTTAAATTACTTATCTATAATTACTTCCTTCACTATTGTTTTTATTATTTTATTTTCATTATCACTATCTGTATATTGTGTTAAACTTTTAATCATATCAATATAATTAGCAGTCCCCTGTTCGGTCTGATCCCAGTTTGGATAATTTTTCTCCCATTCTTTTATTTTATTTATTTGTCTTTTCGATACCACGGCCAACGCTTTTTTTAGCTTAGATTTTTCGTTACTATCTTTTTCCCAAATATTATTATCTTTAACATATAAAACTTCGCGTTTTAAATCGCTGCAGTGTATGGGTCTTTTATTAAAATCAAGTTGTCTCAGTCCTCTTACAAAAATATTGGTTATGCCCGTAATATAACCTTTCTCTCTGGTATTATCTAAATCTTCAAATTCTAATTTTAATGTTTCAACAAAATCGGTTAAATTAATAGCGTCCTTACATTCTTCATTTAAAAATAGATTTAAATTAAACTTATTAATAGTTGTATTATTGTTATTATTGCCTATCTTCGGAATCATATCCTTGACCATTTCCCTCATTTCCTTATTTTCTAATAGAATATTTTGGTTTTGATTCACCAATGTTGATATTAAATTCTTTAAATCTTTATTATCATCGGTATTTTGAATTATAACGTTTTCATGAACACAATTTTTTTTATGACGATTAAAGCTTTGAATATGCGTATATTCGCGTCCACAATTACAAATATATGGTCTCGCATATTTTTTGAGCATTTTTGAGCATTCTGTTTTTTGGTGTTTTTTGGTCTTACAGTGTTGATTGAATAAAAATTTTGTCTTACCTTCATAATTACATTTTTCACAGTAGAAAATCAGTTTTTTCTTGTCAGTCTCAAAATCGCATATTTTTTTGAGCATTATATGTAAATAATGCTCATAAAAATATGCTTAAATTCTTTCAATTTTATCTATTTTTACGACATTTTAGAGCACTGCATAAGAATCCCTACATAATATTCTATACCCTTTTATATTTTTCCTACATTACAGTCTAAATCACGAATTCACGTTTTTTTTACAGATTCTAAAATGAGAAATCCCAAATTGGACAAAAATAAATGTCCAAAAACGATAAATGAAAATTTAGAATTGAAAAAAATGTGAAAAAACGTGAAAATAAAATAAAAATAAAATAAAGAAACTATTTATTAATATACAACCTATTAACCAGTTCTTTTTTACTTCCGGCAATACTTAGCCCTTTTTCTTTTAATAAAACATGTAATGACTTTACCGTATTTGCTTTATATGATTTTTCCAATTCATCGGTCCAAATAATACTATTTAATAATTCCTTCTTTTTTGATGTTTTTAATTTATTTTTCCAATGAGTTTCACACAATAAACCAAATTCGCTATGAAAAGCATTTTTATTACAAGGTTTATCTTTTTGTTTTCCAGACTTAAAAATCCATTCACAATCATTGCATTTCATACAATATTCTTTCGGATTATTAACACCATTTATTTTTTCAACGCCTTTATATTTGGGTATATATGGTATTAATTTATTAATTGTTTTGCGACAGTAAGGACATTCTAACTGGTATGGTTTTAACCTTTTAAAGTTATTTGGATTATATGATAATTTTTTTTCTTTAATTTCATTATATAAAGGCACATAATTAAACTTATGTGAACATTCTAATGTTATATGATTCTCGTCTAATACAGAACCTGATATTAAACATACATCATTTTCATCATCGTGTGTATTTTTTTTTAATAAATCAAAAAAATTTATATCATCTTCTATTACGTAGTTCATTATATAAAATAAATAATAATCTTTATATTATATTAGTATGGTAAAAAAAGAAATTTGGGGAACTGCTACATGGTATTTATTTCATACATTATCATATAAATTAAAACATGATAATGAACAACAAGTAAAAATACTGTATAACCATTTTAAAAATTTTTGCAATCATTTACCGTGTCCGATATGTAAAGAACATGCAATGCGTTTTTTAGCAAAAGTAAATGATAATAATATTAAAACAAAAGATAATTTGATTATAATAATGTTCACATTCCATAATGAAGTTAACAGAATGACCAATTCTAATATATTCACTATGGAAGAGCATAATAAATTATACGATAAAGCCAATACGGATAACATGGTTAAATATTTTATTAATGTGTGGAGTTATAAAAATGGAACCGGATATCAGGGAATGAAACAAAATAGTTTTTCAAAGCAACAATGTATAAATAAATTTAAAAGTTATATTTCAAAAAATAGAAATTTATTTAACTAACTGGATGTTGCTGTTTTTTGTTTTTTTTTGCATACAAATTTAGTTTTTGATTTTACACATTTAACATTATTACTTGATAATTCGTCATAGTATAATACCTCTTTAATTCCTGCCGCCCACCATAATGTAAACCAAATAGCACCATATGCTGTGCCAATAAAAGCACCTAAAAATATTCCAAGTCCTGTCGTACAATTTTTGGTACTAAATGGATTAAATCGAGATACTATATCAATAACAAATATAATAGATAAAAATATTATTAATGATGGATTAAACTTACCACTATTGTTCATCATACTTATCAAATATGATAGTGTAAATGTATGAAATATTGTATTCGTGCACGGAACACTTGTTTGTGGAACAACCAACGGAAAATCAAGTAATCCACAAGACATTGGTTTAGATTTTTCTGCTTGTATAAGGTCATCGTTAGTAAAGTATTGTAGCAAGAAAACATTTGAAAATGATGCCAATATCACACCAATCAAATATACGAATCCTTTTAAGTTCTGATCTAATATTGATGATATTAAAAAGAAAAATGATATTAGAAATGGAGATAAAGTGGAAATAATCTTGGGTATATTATATAAACTAAATTTAATAGCCATTTATATAATATATAAATATTATTTTAAAAATAGCATAGTAAAACATTATATAACAAAAAATTGTATAAAATATTTAAATAAACAATCTAAAAATTTTATATTATTATTATTATTATGGGCATACCAAGTTATTTTTCATATATTGTTAAAAATCATAGAAATATAATAAAAGTTTTTAATAAAAAAACTTTTCAAATAAATAATTTATATTTAGATTGTAATTCGATAGTCTATGATTCTATTAGAGAAATAGATAATTTTACAGATAATGATAATTTTGAAAACATTTTAATTAATTTAATTTGCAATAAGATTTCTTTTTATATTAAATTAATATCGCCGGATACAAATGTATTTATTGCATTTGATGGTGTAGCACCTGTTGCAAAATTAGAGCAACAGAGAAATCGGCGATACAAATCGGTTTTTGAAACGGATATTTTAAATAAATTAACAAAGGAAGAAATCATTAAAAACAATTGGAACACAAGTGCTATTACACCTGGAACTAAATTTATGTCTAAACTAAGTGATAAGATAAATAAGTTTTTTAAAAATAGTAAGAAATTCAACGTTAAAAAAATTATTATTTCCACATCAAATGAAATAGGTGAGGGAGAACATAAAATATATGAGTTTATAAGAAATAATCAAGAGTATCATGGGACAAGCACAACAGTTATATATGGGCTGGATGCCGATTTAATTATGTTGACATTAAATCACTTACACATAGCACCATCAATGTTTTTATTTAGAGAGACACCACATTTCATTAAAACAATAGATAAAACACTTGAACCAAACAAAAATTATATAATAGACATTCCATTATTTGGCAAAGTATTATCGCTTGAATTAAATAATAATAAAGAACCGGATACAAAACAAAAGAAAAATAGAATATTTGATTACATATTCCTTTGTTTTTTATTGGGAAATGATTTTCTTCCACACTTTCCGGCGTTAAATATTAGAACTACTGGTATAGATACCATATTATGTGTGTATAAAAAGGTAATTGGTAATAGCAATGATAATATAGTAAATGGTTCTAAAATTATATGGAAAAATTTTAGAAAAATTATGATAGAAATAGCAAATACCGAAGAGGTATTGATGCATAATGAATATAAAATACGCACAAAACAGAGTAAAAATATTATGAATAGAAAAATGGAAGAGAGCGATAGATTTGTTTCGGTACCTATGCTGGATCGTAGTATAGAACAATATATTAATCCGTATGAAAAACACTGGCAAGATAGATATTATAACAAATTATTTAAAATAGATATCGACGATGATAGACGAAAACAGATATCGATAAATTATTTGGAAGGATTGGAGTGGACGCTTAAATATTACACTACCGGATGCGTTGATTGGCGATGGAAATATAACTATAATTATCCGCCTTTGCTACAGGATTTATCAAAATATATACCATACTTTGATACCACTTTTATAAAAGAAAATAATAACACATCTGTCTCTCCGTTAGTTCAATTAAGTTATGTATTGCCAAAGAAAAATTTATATTTATTACCAAATAAAATAGAAGAGGTATTGTTAGAAAAATTTGAAGAAATATATACAGATACACACAACATTAACTGGGCATTTTGTAAATATTTTTGGGAATCGCATATAGAATTTCCTCATTTATCATTAGATGAATTAGAAAATACAATCATGCCGTTGTGTGTTTAATATTAGATATTGTGTGCCAGTTTAAATGCTTCACACGAACCCTTTTTAATGCTGTGCAAAGTGAGTATATATTGAAAGGCTATTTCTTCAAATAAATTAAAATTTGAATTCATGATGAAGGTTTCATTGTAAATATGAGTTCCATGAGAAACGAATTATGGAGATTAACCATATCTACTCTGGCGTGCCAATTTAGATGGTTTCCGATAAGCACTCGTAACTGTATGCTTGCTATCCCACATGTAAACATTCCAATTGGTAAGGTAAATATTTTTTGTATTATATATAATGTTTCATATTAATATTTAGAATTAGCACGACTCTTGCTTACCTTGCTATTGGTCTTGCTTACCTTTACCTTTCCGCGAGTCTTCCTTACCTTTCGTTTTTTGCTACGTGTCTTGCTTACATTGCCACGTGTCTTGCTTACATTGCCACGTGTCTTGCTTACATTGCCACGTGTCTTGCTTACATTGCCACGTGTCTTGCTTACCTTGCCACGTGTCTTGCTTACCTTGCCACGTGTTTTGTTTCCTTTTCCACGTCTCTTGATTGCTTTGCCACCACGTCTGCCTTCGTACTTCGTGAGATGTAACGGTCCATGGTAGGTAGTGATCATAGACTGAGCACCATAGGGTTGAAATGCTGATGATGGGCTATATTGGGGTTGAGATAGTCGTCCCAAGCCCATCTCATCCCTACTTATGCTGTTATTGGCCTCTCTGCTTATCACTTCTACCCCCTGGACGATCGTGGCCTCGATCATTCTTTCTATGGATTCTATTGCAGCAGGATTATCATTAGCTCTAAGTTGTTCCATATGTAAGACCCTTTGTGTTATACCATCTTTACTGGTATTTGGATCGTCACCGGATGATCCTATTGTTTGTAAAAGTCTCTTATTTAAATCCTTAAACATTTTTTCGATGTATTCAGCCTGCTCTGGGCGTATAGTTTGGTTGTGCTGTCTTAATTCATTTTGCAAATTAATATAAATAATTTCTTTTTTTCTATTCAGTTCCATTATACCTTTACTTTTAATCTCTAAAACTATTCGGTTATAATTGTTACTTGAGTTAGCAATTAGTAACTCAGTACCTATTTTTGTATTTAAAGGAGTAATAAACTTGGCCACGGCAAGGTCAAGCGTGCCACTTGCTAACCCTGACAGCGAATTAGCCGCGGGCTTGACAGAAGTTAGGAATCTTAACATAGCGGGCCCAAATACCCAGATCACTGCAAATAAACCGAACAGCTTTCCGCCCCTTGTCAATATAGTTTCATATAGCATTTCAAAGAAACCGCCTGTCACACCAACATTGCGGGTGGCGGCGCATGTCATTTGTGTTAAATATCCAATAATCGTGCCATCGTCTGCGACGCGTGAATCTTCACACCTTTCTTGAAAATTATGATATTTTTGTTGCGAGGCCGCTTCTCTTTGTTCCGAGAGGTTAGCATTGTGAAAATCGTATTTCTGTTGCAGTTCAGCTTCTCCACGTTTCAAATTTAAAGCGGTTACTTCATCCATCTCAGCGAGTGAAGGTATGGCCAATACATATGTTATAATAGAAAATTTGATAAAGGTACGCAAATTGAAAATACCACCACCGGCTTGTTCAGAAATATCATAAGTCGCGCCAAGTTTGGGTTGTGATTTTATAATATTTATAAAAGCTTCAATATCTTTTACGGTAATTGTTTTAAAAAAATCTACAAATTCTTCTAAATATGGGACATCCGTATCTTTGATAGTTGCTCCCGATTTCGAGAATTCTTCAATTAACGTTAATGCCAATGTTTCGGGTAATACTCTTACTCTAATAGAGCCTCCATTATTCACTATTGTTTTTTGTAAATTAATTGCTGCTTCTAAAATATCCGGTGGACTTTCCTTACTCGGTTCGTAGGTATTAACAATGCTACTCATATTTATAATATAATACTATAAAAAAAAAATATATGAGTAATGTTTTAACGAGAATAACGATTAACTGTCTCTACTATAGATAACTATGATTATGCGTCAGTTAAAGTGGATCACAACCATCGAGGATACAGCATGCTAAATAATGTGTATGTGACGGGTTCATCCAAGAGTATGTGGGACATTGCTTACATTTATCATGGACTTTGTGTCGTCTGATATGTGCTTACATTTATCATGGACTTTGTGTCGTCTGATATGATGTATATAACTGTTATTAATAAATAAAATAACAGAGTGATACAAGAGACGGGTTTGTATCCGTTTGGGTTCAGCATACAATCATGCCATTATGTGTTTAATAATTATTATATAAATTAAGTATCTAAATATTTATTTTATACTGGCAACATATTTTCGCGAGAGTATGTTGGTAGTAGAAAACTTCTTGGTCTTGGGCCACCGGAACCATCGCCACGACATATATTACATGGTTTATATCCAGTGTTTTCACAATCAATACATAGATAATTTTTACATTTCATGCAAGGAACATAACCACGTCCATTACAAAAATAACATTTATAATAACCGGCGTTATTATACTCATTAAATATCATTTGCATAACTCTTTTTCTCTTATGTAAATTAATCGCTATTACGTAATTAGTATTATTAATTTTGTTTGGAGAATAAATTGTGTTCAAATTTATT
>Ga0257106_1001275_pt1 | contig 12781 bp, 13 predicted proteins | sample LP_taG_3_FD_190177 | JGI IMG/M metagenome (GOLD analysis project Ga0257106, IMG submission 190177) | Marine microbial communities from Northeast Subartic Pacific Ocean, Canada - LP_J_2011_P26_10m | ecosystem: Environmental > Aquatic > Marine > Oceanic | place: Canada: Northeast Subartic Pacific...
AAGTGAAAAAAAAGGCTACATAGCTCGAGAGGTCAAAATAAACCCCGTGTTGCTTTATGTTATTGCTTCAAGGTTTGGGGCCCTAAAGCGCGCGAGACTTCAAACCCTGTGCATCTGAAGAACGTTTGCGGACCAGCTGGCCGTGCGTGCGAGCCGAGGAGCAGCCCACAGCACGCATCGCGCAGGGCATGGCCGCTCCAGGCGCCGCGATGAAGGCGGAGACGATATAGATCTACCTCTTGTAGCGCCGGCAGGAACGTTTGCGCTCCGGAACCCCTCATAATTTACATTATCCCCCCCCTACTATCGCGACGTCACACTATGGAGATAACACTGCACACCCCCTTAACATTTACCTCAACGTGCCTTATATTACCCTAGTTTCGGGTATTTCTCTATACAAGCGCGACGATTTGGCGCTTGACAACAGGGTCTGTCAAGCTGTATTATCCGACCCCCCCATACGGGATTGGATCGCGGCGTTTTTCGCGTACGATAAAATGCGGCGTTCGATAAAATGCGGCCTCCTGGCTCACATGGCATATGCAATTTTTGTTATTAGGAATAGGCCTATGACATGGCATGATGCTGCGCATGTGGGCATCGGCCATCGACCGAAAGCCAGCAAGACGAGCCTTGTTGGGCACAAGGCAGGCGCCCCTGTGGTCCCAGCGAATTTTTATCAGTGCCAAAAACAAACCCTTGAAACCCTTGAAACGAAAGGCCTGGGGGTTTGCCTCTGGAACTTGGCAACATCGCGTGCATGGCATCGGTATGCCCATTGCGGGTGAGGCTGGCCTCCGCGGCCGCTGGGGATCGTCGAAATCACAGGCATCGTGGTGACCTAACACGTAAGCACGACCCAAACAAGACAGGCAGTGTAAACCTCGCACATGACAACGGCCAGTGCATCAGTTTAGACTAAGGTTTCCTACTACAAACAAAAGACAGAGCACATTGTTTGTCTGATTAGCCATCATCATCATCTTCCTGGTCGGTTTCTACATCCTCGAGGTCGTAAAGGGTGAGGAAACTAGGCTCTGCAAGGACGCACGCCATACCTCGACAGCCAGAGACAGAAAACCGTTTTGAACGCGCCCTGGTGAGGGGAATGACCTTGACGTTGCATGATCGCAGATGAAGAGATTGGGAATTATCATAAATGTTGTTGGACCAATCTGCTCTTCCTTCACAGAAGAATGCAGAATGAATTCCGGGCTCGACTACCTCGAAACGTTGTTCTTTCAGAAAACTTGCATCACCTAGTAGCCAAATTTCGTCAGTGCCACCTCTTTGAAGAAGAGCGGCAATGCGGTTGACCCTGTTTTGGTAGGAGCCTTGCTGAGAGGCGTAGAATTTTGCCTGGACAATGCGAGTCTCCTCTGGCGCCTGGAAGCCCAAGCAAGTACGCATGCTGTCGTGATTATGGGACTTTATCAACCAAAGCTTTGACTCTGTTGCTTTGATAAGAATAGAAACATCTTGGAGGCACTCGTAGGACCCAGGGGCAGGACATGTTCTCGTGGCCAAATCAGCCTGCGGCTCAGGGAAATGCGCAGTGAAACAGCACCTCTCCCTAAGACTCAAATCTTCCAGCGTCTCCCCCGGGAATTGGATTGAGGACTTGTGCGCAATGTCCTTGGCGAGCATTTCACGTGTCCTGGAAAATATTGTACGCATAGCGGCACCGACCTGTCATTGGCATAAGAGACCCGAGCAATATTTCGATCACGAGTTTCGCAACACACGGGCTAATGCAGCTTTCAGCCTGATGGCGAGAAAAATAGAGTTGTCGTCACACCAGCCGTCTTCACAATCAGAGTATTCAGAATCATCGTCCATCAAGTCCATTGTAGACACTTGTTTCGGTTTGTCTTTGGAAAATTCGTTTTCGATCAGCGTTCGCACACGAGCTGCAATATCTTCGGCCGATGGGCTCTCTGGAAGAGGAATCTTTCTCAAGTCCCCCTGCATATATGCAGCTTCCACCTTTCGATCTGGGTCTAGCAGTGCAGCAATATTGAAGTCAAGGAGGAATTCGGTCTTGGAGTGTGGTATGAGAGAACTGGCAGACGACTTAACTTTGAGGAGTGATGCCATCTCTCGTTGGTTTGTAGCGCTCAGCTTGCACTTGAGCGCGTCTTCGACGACGTTTGAGGTACTAATCTTATCAGCGTGCGCTTCGTGAAGCGCTTTGAACCACTTGAGCGCCCTAGATAGAGAAGCGCGTGCCAGCCTGACGTCTGAGACTAGCACCTCAGCAGATACTGCCAAGCTTTCAGCCTCACGCAGAAGAATACGCGAGAGGCCTAGATTCAATCCAACAGCGTCCGGGCGAAAGCCGGCACCATCCAACCGGCTGTAGGCGACAAGCTCCCCTGCATAGTAACATAGAAGTCGAGCAGCACGAAGCAGCTCGTCGTTCAAACCATGCTCAGTGTGAATTGCCGATGCGTGCACGAGCTTGTGAGTTCGGCTCAAGCTTGGTTCTGCCATATTGTCATCGAGAAACTGTGCTGTTGCTGAATTCATTACACCATGCATTACCTGGGATATAGAACCTTTGAAATTGTCGGATCAAGTGTCGCTGAATTTCACAAGTGCAAGGAGTTCTGCTCGCAGTTCAGGTGACGATCCTTCATGGGTGTGCCAGTCCTGCAAGATGCTATCATAAAGCGCCAACTTCCTGTCCAATGGTCCAATCGCTTCGCCCCACGCCTTGTGGGCTGCATTTTGAATCTCAGTCGCCTTCTCGATCAGCAAAGCCATGCTCAAAAATACTCGCATTGTTGCGGCGACCTAAGCTTATTACAGCATAGAGGGGAAACACTTCAGAATTTAGACTCAAACCTCACCTCATCCTGGTTCACTGAAAGGAACTTCACATCAAAAACTTCCAGCTTTGGTCCATTGGCCGTTTGGGCCCAGACGAATAAGGTTTGAAGATCTCCGGAGGCACAACAAGCGACGGCGGAGGGTGCTGGGCCGTCAAGTAGTAGACGAGCAACCGGGAAGAGTCCATTCAGCGACAAAATGAGCGCGCCATCTTCATCCCCTGTAACGAGGACAGAGAGAATTTTTGAAGCTTTAAGCGCAGCACTATCAGAGAGTTCAGAATTGTAATCACCCGGAGCCGCTGACGCCGCATGCATTGGCAGGAAACGATTCCCCTGGAAGTAGCCAGCCTGTATTCATTGAATGTATTTCTTGGAGGCGGTTCACTCGACGCTGATATCGGCAGATATCTCTGCACCGTCGGAGTCTGTAATGTCGCGATTCGAGGACCGTGACCCTGTACAGATTTGTTGTGCCCACCACACGAGAGTAATTTTATGGCAGTGCATGATTTCCTCGCACCAACATGCGCCGCCGTGTTGTAACAACCCCTCCGCCTCGACGTCGAACATAGACAAATCCCCCTGACAATGACCCACTGCCAGCAGGCGTCCGTCTGGCGACCAGCATAGCGCGCTAATCGCCCCCGCTTTGAGGATCTCCGCAGGAGTCGTCAGCCGTTGAAAAGAAGTTGTCCGGTTTACCAGGAGGGCCCCATCCCTGGTAACCAACGCTACGATATCCATCTGTGGACACAAACACACCATCTCCACGTTCATAATTCGGTCGATGACTGATGCCATATTATCTTGAATGGTTGAGGGACATTTAAAATTTTAATTATCTTGAATCGAGAACCAAGCCCACGTTTACCAGTGTGCAAAACAACCACAGTGCCAGCAGTGTGGCAGACAACGTACGCCTGGGCCGGCCCACTCGAGATAAGTAAGTAAGTATTCATTAGGGCGGGACGTGTACTGCACAATACAATCATTATGATACTTATGGCCACGCCGAAGATAACGCCAAGGTAGCGCTAGTCCTATTAATTGAGGCAACTTGAGAGTTAGAGAGCGTGGGGTCGCTGGTTCGGGCCGGCAAGGCGTACCCCCTCGCAGAGGCAGCTGTGGGTGTTACGTGGATTGACCTACTGGCGTAAACTACCGAAGATTCGCCGTGAGGAAGCTGCAGTGCGCAAAACAAATATTGTAAACGAATTGTCCCACGTCCGTTGGTCGTCCGTTGGATGTCCGTTGGACATCCGTTGTGACCCCCGCGCGCGCGGTGGACGGAGGACCTCTATGAGAACCTCCCGCCGGGCGACCGCAAAACAATATTAATATTTCTATGGCCGCGGCTAGCCCTATGGTTGTTTTGCACACTGGGAAGCTGTGGGAGTTACGTGGATTGACCTACCGGCGTGAACTACAGAAGTTTTATATATCTAAGTTTTATATATCTAAGAAAGAAACTGTGCAACGCCATGCAAATTAGCCGTCCTATGGCTCGAGCTGCTTTGCAAGGCCATGAGCTCATGCCTAGGACCAGAGGCGGTGGCGTAGCCGGTATTGATTATGAAGATGAGCACGAGGCGTTTGCAGCCAGCCGCAGCTCAGATTACATTTATGAATCTGGTAACGAAGCTGCCTTTGATGCGCTTGATAGCCACGCTGAAACCATCGAAGGCGATGCCAAGTTGCCGCTCGTAATCACTGGATCGACTGGATGTGGAAAGAGTGCTCTCCTCGCAAACTGGGTCAATCGCCGCAGAAAAATGAAGCATCGTGATGAATTTCTTTTCCAACATTTTGTGGGTTGCTCGCCGCGCTCCAAGCAGCTGGCACACTTGCTCTATCGTCTTGAGTCGGCCCTCAAAGAGCATTTCCAGCTGAGAGAAATGGAAGTACCTACTTCTGAAGAACGCCTTAGATGGTCGTTGAACAGATTCCTAGCAGCGGCTGCAAAGAAGCAATTCCCTGCTCGTATTGTCATTGTCATGGACGCTGTAAATCGGCTTCGAGGCGAGTCGAGTGCCGCTGACACTCTCCATTGGCTCCCAACCGAATTACCACAAGGGGTTAGAATTATCGTGTCTACTGTTGAGCTCGAACAAAACGGATCATTACCAGATGATTTTTATGATGAAGGATCCCGTGTTCACCGAACATACACTGAATTGCGTCGGCGAAAGTGCCCTACTATCCGCTTACAGCCGTTGTCAGTAGAGGTTCGTCACCTCATCATTGGGAGCTTCCTCAAGGTGAACCAACAAGCACTACAATCACTAGAACAAGCTCAACAATTTCGGCTTGTGACTGCCAAAGCATCATCACAACCTTTGTTTTTACGCACGATACTCTACGCTCTTCGACTAGGCTTCGAAATGTCCGAGGTGCCTGTAGACCAGCAGATTGACGTTTGTCTCGCCGCTGAGACTTCTTCACAGCTGATTGCTCGCGTCCTTGAACTCTGCAGTGATTATGTGGATTTGACTCTGGTGTCGACAGAAACAGAGCCCCCCTCACCAGCTCTACAGAGGGTCGCCGGGACAACTAATCAGCCTACTAGGGATGAGAGCGATGCCGCTAACATATTCGCTCGCGTTTTGACAGCCTTGTTTGCTTCACGACATGGGCTAAGTGATGCAGAAATGTGGGGGATTGTTGAGCTTGCCACCAGCGATCCTTTGCCCCTTGAACAACGTGAATGTATTCGCCGAGTTCTCAGAGACTACACATTCTCCGTTAATGGATTACGGAATTTCTCTCACGAGGATTACGCAGTCGTAGTCTACAATGAGTACATCCGCTCTCCGGAAGTCCACGTTCGCGCTCATCAACTAATGGCGAGATATTTTGGTAAGCTGCCCCCGTGCGATCGGAAGCTCGATGCGCTCCCATACCACCTTGAGGTGAGCGGAAGCTGGTCAAGGCTCCGAGCTGCCCTCGTTGACGTACAAATGTTCCGTTTGTGGTGGACAGCGGCACACAAGACGGAGTTTTTGAACTTATGGGCAAGCTTGACCGCATGTTCAAATACAGGAGCTCCAATCCGCAAATTGGTGACCGGGGAGTTTGATGACACTATGCGATGCGCCCAGCCACCTCGCCCGTGCTTGGATGTCGTGGACGAGTACGTACGGTCAGTGGATGACTACAAGTTTGTTCATTCTCCTTCGGACGATGAACTGGCTAGTGTTATCCTTCACATAGCTGACTTCATGCTCGAGTTCGCAACCCTGTCGTTGGAAGAGGCGGCAGATGTACCTCAGTTTGTCCATCCAACAATCCCCAATGAAGATCTCGCGAGTCTTGGCGTTCCTTTTCTCTCCCGAGATAAAGACGGGAATTCGGTTCTGAACACCCCGCATGTAGAAGCCTCCACTGACAAAGGTTCACTGGGTGCCAAGCCCACTGCAATGGACACCCCGATGAAAGTAAATGAAGAAATCCCATTATGTTCCACATATTTCTATCACAGATGGATGTGGATCCAGTTTCCATGGGTATCACTGGCTAACTGTGGTGAAAGGTTTCTCCAGGGAGTTGCTCACCAAACCCGCCAAGAGCAGAATGGAGCTGCGCCTGGGAAGAGTATTGAGGGTCGGCTATCTGTTGTTGATAGCAAGGTGAAACCCGCCGAAAGTCAGCTGATGGCGTCATGTAGTCGGAATCTCTCTTCTGCTCAGATGGCGGCGGCGGCTGCCGCCGCGATTGTCGGCGCCAGGCTCCCTGAAATTCGTACTTTTTCGCCTGGAAAGGAGCCAGGAAATCTACACATCGTTCCTGGACCGATTGCGGCCGCGGCTATCAATAGATCAGCACAAAAGTGCAAGCTGTCGTCCAAGCAATCAACGAATCAAGACAGATTGTCTGGGAAAGAGTCTTTGGAATCTAAGACAGGCTATATTGACCACTTTGCTGTCAGGGTCGAGCAACTCAGAACAAATATTGGGTCGTATCGCTCTGAGTTGGACCAGCTAAGGCAAGAAAGAGTTAATCTTGGCCGCGTGTTTAACCGCACACACGACGAGATGCTCGAGCTGAGCAAGATGCACCTGTCCACCAGTGATCTTGAGGCTAAGCTGAATAGGCTGGTTAGGCGACTGGAACAGACTATTCGCGGGCACAAAATGGCCAAGCTACTATATAAGAATTATGAATGCGTAAAGCTCATGTGCGAGCGTCATCCGGCACATAGCCAGGCACTCATCGGCGAACTTGAGGCTAAGCTTACCCAAGACACCCTGTTCATACGAGAGGTGCGGCAGCGGCTTCGAGAAACAACATTCGAATCCCACGACTTTGCCGCTAATAACAAAGTCCTCCAGCACGCGGCACAAGAGATGACAGTGCTGCAGAACGACATGCTCGTGCAACGCATTCGTCAACGTGAACATTTGCAGTCAATGTCAGTCAAAGAGGCGGAACTGAACCAACAGCGAGAGAAGGAAATCTCACCCAAGCTTACAGATAGTCTGGTCAACGATGGTAGTACTAAAAGGGATGTGAGAATAAGTGGCTCTGAAAACGGCATCCAGGGGCGCCCGCCCAAGCGGATTGTCGGACGAAATCAAAATGCATACCTGCGACGTGAAGTTCTAGATCAAGGGTCTTGCCTCTCTGCCACTGAAGATGCTTCGGACGGTATCCTATTGGACCTCGCAAGTTGCTGGGAAGAGTACGCTGATCTCATTCGCAAGCGTACGTTTATCACGGATATCAAGGAATTTTTTGGTAAATTCTATAACGCGCAGACCTTACAGACACAAATGCGATCCCTACACAATGCCGCAGAACTGCGCCAGCGAGAACTCAAAAGGACACTGAACATTGTCGAAGCTGAGCTGGAACAAGTGCGATATGACTCACAGTCAATTGTGGGTTCGAATTCACGCGAGGCAAGAGAGCTTCAACTTCGGCTCTCTGTGCAATTAGGTCACCACAAGCACGCCCGTGAAACTGCGCTCGCCGCCGAGCGTCTACGCCAAGCTGCCTTCGGCGGCATTAAACATGTTTGCACTACTCTTGGTATTCCACCACCGGACCAGGACACTCCCGTCAATGAGATAATTCATCAGGTTGAAAGTGTCTTGGAGGCGCTCATGGAGGAGAAGGATAAGACTGCTCAGAAAATCGGTGACCCGCACCAGTCCAACTTTCGGGAGACATCGTCTGGATACGAAAAATTGATGCGCGCTCCTGAACTGGATGCAGCCCTGGAACAGTTTGAAACTCCCAAGGCACTCATCGCACATCGGCTTCCGGCCAAGGCTCCCGATGAGACACGAATGCTGCACGAAGACCCAGATTCTAACCCAGTCGTTGATGATGGTGAGTTTTCCAAAGACTATGTCCAGGCTGTGAGAATTTGTGACCTCACAGGTGACATCGCAACACGAAGTGACGTGAAACGCGAAGCTCACAAAAATGTGCGTGCGGTCCAACGGAGGCTTGCTCGTTTAAGTCCCCAGTAGTCGCACCACGCCGCATTATTACCATCGTGCTAGTGAGGCAAACCTACCACATTTTGGTCCCAAGGCGTTTCCACAAAAGTCAGGTAAAGTACGAGCTGTAGCAGGCTAGAATGTCTGGCTAGCGGGGCGTGTTTGAAAGCAGCAGGACGGGCCTGCGTTGTAGATGGTCCTTGGCTAGCATCGAACTGGCATCGTGGAGTTGGCTTTTACTGCAGCTGTCTTGTGTTCCGGCTGTCTGTGTTCCGGAACAGCACCACCCTACCAAGGGCGCTTGCGACCAACAATGCCGAGAACAATCATGGGGCAAGAGCATGCAATGGGTATGTCCAAGACGATCCTGTGTCTCGTTCTTCGTCCCCGATGCCGCTGACGCCGGGGAGCTTCCCATCGGCTCCTGGCCGGCTCCGGTGGCGCTGCCTGCCTTCCACACTAGACAAGGCAGCCCATCTTACCACAAGCCTAGAACCCGCCAGCCTCGTACGGGAGCACAGGCGCGCCCCGACCTAGGCTGCGGCCTTCTGCTGCCGAAGGTGGTACGTCTGCGTCGGATTCCGGCCACAGCGCCCCGTTCGTTGATTGGTAAGTGCCCCGCTACCATAGTGGCTATCTGCGGGCATCACTATTCACCGCAGTTCTCCATTGATCACAGGCCCCGAAACTTCGGCCCACTGGTGATTTAGGCTATGTGAATTGGGTAATGCATTGGTTGTCAGGCTCTAGTTGAGTATGGTGATGCCGGAGGCTTTGCAACTGCGGGTTGCGCCGGACGGTATGAATCAAGTTTGGTTGTGGCGGGGTTTCCGCCTTAAATATCAACCTTTAGCTTAGCTTGAAGCTGAAATTGCAGTGCACATATCCGCCCTGTTTATCTCACTATATCTTTGGTTGGTAGATACGCGTCGCCGTATCTTCCGTTTTTTCTTATCTCACATCATGATCTAGCGAAGGCTGCCCTGGTGTTAACCAGGCTGAGTGCCCGCGCTAGTGACCCTAGGCTACTAGGCGGGAGCGGACTGTAACATCTACCTAGTATTTAGTAGGTGAAGGGCCTTACAGTCCTTTGTTGGCAATGTATAGCGCCCTGGCCAGTGTGAAAAACAAATATTCTAAACGAATTTTCCCACGTCCGTCGGACGTCCGTTGGACGTCCGTTGTGACCCCCGCGCGCGGTGGACGGAGGACCTCTATGAGGACCTGCCGCCGGGCGACCGCAGATTAATATTTAATAATTCGTATGGCGCGCGCCAGCCCTATGGTCGTTTTTCACACTGGTCCTGTCTAATATAATCCGAGTCTAGGTCTCTCGAAGTCTACACAGCGGGCGTTAAAATTCTCATGCGACAGTCTATTGAGGAGCGCCAGCTCTCTATCCAGGTGATTCTCGAGGTAGAGGCTGATATTTCGCAACGCCTCAATGATAATCGTGCATTCAAAGACCAGTTGGCGAAATTGATCAGAGGACTTGCACGGTGCCAACCGCCCTTGACCACTGACATGCTATTGCGCTATGTCCCCTCGATTCCTCAACAACCCAGCTCATCGTCACGCAACGAAGCAGGGTTGCGAGCAGGAGGATTTGAGGTACTTCATCATAGCTTGTCAACTCAGCACCTGAGCATTATTTGGTGTAGTTGTATGTAATACTGGAGGTGCGCGATCACCTGGGAAGTGTGTGTGCGTCATCTCACCGAGTTTTGCTGCACTCACGGCTCGTGTCACGAAAGATGCCAAATCAAAAACGCGTTGCGAAACGTCTGCGGGTGGCCCTAGGCTCCGTGCAAGATGATCCAAACATTTCACCGAAAGCTCCCCTTACCTGGAGGCAGTGCATACGCTGCGGGTGGCCAATATCTTCACCTTCAGCTTGTTCAGGTCGCCCTGGCCAACGCCACTACCTGGCGCTAGGTCACAACCTTGTCCTGGGCATGACTGGAAATAATGTACAGGCAGTTCTGACAGCTTCGGAGGCAGATGGACAGCCAGTTGACATCAAGCCCCTCGCAGACAATTGCAAACAGTGTTGGGTAAACCATGGTGTAAGTTACACGCTTGAGGCTAAGCGAACGACGGGGGAAACCTTATCGAAAATGAGATTCGTGCCACAGTATGGTGGGCCACTTTTTATTTCTGTTGACTGTCATACCGGCCGTGACGCCGCATACCGCTTGGAACCCTCTTTTGGCATGGTGAAATATGGGGGTATCGCTGAAATTATTGAGCAGCATGTATCTCGTGTGCAACTCACTGGCTGTCGGATTCTCGACGAAAAACTCGTACCGGGAGGAACGAGACATGACGTCCTTGACCACCTCCAGAGAACCGCGACCCACCGCGCCATGGATCGTCTGCATCCGGCGCAAATTACGCACCCATCATGAAGAGCAGTGTGAGGCGAGCTTATGCGTGCACGTAGGGCTTGATCCACAACCACGGCCCTGTGTCATCTCGAAGACCTCAGATCATGTCCTCCAAAATACCCTAGGAGGCATCTCAAAGCCACGGAGCAAGTACGATATTACAAACCGCGTCCAACTCTGGATCCAGATTCAGATTCAAAAGTTTGGCACGCAGGTGGTCGGGGCAGGATGATATTATTCAGTTGAATTGTGCTTTGTCTGAACGCCTGGCGAATCAAGCACACGTGACTACTCTTCCAGATCTCGGCCTTGCTTCCGCGGTGTGTTCTGTGCCCGAATCCCTTCTGAAGCCGACAGTGGGCGGTATTTCGTTCCCACCAAGACCCAAGTCGGCCACAAACCGTCCCGCATCTGCCTTCAGATCGTGCTACTGGGCAAAAAACTATCGGCTGGGCGACTTGAACTCTGAGCCAGCGGCGCGCTTATTCCCGGCGTGGTCCTAGGTCAATCCAAGAACTCATTGCGTAGGTGATCTGCCTTGGCTCTACTTTCGGCGAGGCTGATACTGATCCGCATCCCGCTTTTTGTGTCCGATAGCTACAAGATGTTTGCTGAACTTCAATAAACCCACGACTCCCACAAACCCGCCCCATTCGACTTTGGCATTGTCAATACATCAAAAGCACCAGAAACTTTGCTGGTACTGCAAGCATATATTGCCTAAGGGCACCGGAGATAAGGGCTGTTGTGGCTGAGTGGATACAAAATGGCACCTTGGCAGTCGAGAGCAAAATTGAGCTTGCAAATGGACGCCATTTGAAGTTTTGCCCATGCTAGCAGTCATTACCGACCCCCCCCCCGGCGCCCCCTGGTCATCCTGGACACGTGCGGGTCGGGGACGGTGCGCGGGCGCCCTGGGCGTCCTTTCGCGCGTCGCGCGGCGAAGCAGTGGTGCCGGGGACGACCAGTTTCAGGGGCGGGCCCAGCACGGTCGCTCGCAGGGTCCGTTCACGACCGACCCCCCTGAGTCCCCGAGATTAATTCCCAGATGGCCATGGTGGGGGTGTATATATGTGCGTTCGGTTCCGCTAGGGGGGGTCACTGAGCCCGGGCGCTCTCCGGGCTCCGCTCCGCCCCCGCTGGCGCCTGGTTTTTGGAGGCGTCCCCGGAGCGACTTCCGGGATTTCGGGGGACGCGAAAATTTGGGGAACTGCGTGGTGCGGCGCACCATGGCGAATGCGCCGATTTGTGGCTCCCCGGGGCCCCGAAGCGGCGAGCTGGGAGAGGACCACCACAACCAGCAGTTTTATTTAGCTGGATGATGATAGGTGGTCTAAATTCACTAACTCGTACTTCAGCAGCCCCAAGGAGCTCCCGATGGGCCTATCCACCTTAGAGGGCCCCGCGCTCCTCGAATATGCAGCGACGTGCAACGACCCCAGTGGCTTTGAGGTCCGCAAGCATGTGGGTGAGGCACATGAAAGGACGTGACATCCGGACGATTGCGAGGCGACGCAAACGGGCAGCCCCAGGGGGTGGAATGAGGCGACCTCGGCATTAGACTTCATCCTCACAAACTTAGCGGCTAGTGTTGGCTCGATAACATTTGACCATAAATCTGTCAGGGGTAGGACCAATGTTGGCACCATGAGAGCTGTAGATATGCTGAAAGAATGCAAGAAGACTCTGCATTGATCCAACAGCTGTTAGAACCGAGACAGTGCCCTCGGGAACATCATTCCAGGGGCCCCGGGTCTCTTCGAAGTCTAACAGCCCAAACGCCCCCTGGAACTAAGTTGGGCCCCTCGTCGGTCGCCCCCCACCGTTAATGGCCGTTCTCGTCATCCACGGGCTGCCCCGACGCGAACTAAGCTGCTCGCCTTCGACCGATGGTCTTTAGCCGACAGTGTGTGCCCCTAGTGAGGGTCGAATCTTTTGTCCGTGGCGCGTCCGCTATCGCGGCTTCTAACTCGAGTTCTATGGCTTTCAACCAGTCGGTCGGGCCGCTGGTCTGCTGTGCGGTGAGCGCGGAGGTTGACCGTATCTGCCGGAAAAACGGAGGCCTGGGCTTTTGCGAGCTGCTGTCCGAGTTCGCATCCCTCTCGTCAGGAGG
>Ga0257106_1001278_pt1 | contig 12774 bp, 10 predicted proteins | sample LP_taG_3_FD_190177 | JGI IMG/M metagenome (GOLD analysis project Ga0257106, IMG submission 190177) | Marine microbial communities from Northeast Subartic Pacific Ocean, Canada - LP_J_2011_P26_10m | ecosystem: Environmental > Aquatic > Marine > Oceanic | place: Canada: Northeast Subartic Pacific...
CCTTGCCGCACATCGCTGTCGTGATTGAACGTGTGATGGGTGTGGGATACGCGTCAGATGGGGTGCTGAGGGGTGGGTCGGGTGCTGGGACGGGCGTCGGTCCGTGGGGCAACCCTAAAACAAACATCTCCCGCGCCCAAGAGGCGCGGAGAGATCCGTTGTCAGATCTCGGGGCGGTCCGTGGTACGACGTCGCGGGACGTGCGCGTCGCGAGGGCGGTCGGGGTCACGCACCGATGATGGCGGCACCGTTGTAAGACATGATGCTCATTTTGAAACCCTCTCTAACTCTAGCGCGGCGCCACCTGCGCGCGCTGCCTCGACTGCCCACGGTGCACCGCGAGACACGGCCTTTGTTCAAAGCGAATCGATCGAGCTCGTCTCAAGCAGTTCAGGCTTGCCCGAAGGCTCGGCGGTTAGTCATTGCGACCGCGCGCTTCCGGCAACGCGCACGAGCAGGAGAGTCGAGCGCGGCACTCGCGCGCGCGTCCTCCGCTTCACACCCCAGTCCCGTCATCGACACGATCGACCATGGTCCTCTACGACCTCATGGTCATCGTCAAGTCGGCGACGCCGAGGGCGCAGCTCGCCGACATCCTGCGGCGGGCGGGCACCCGCGTGCTCGACGCGGGCGGCGTCATCACCGACGTAACCTCCTTCGGCACGCGGCCGCTCGCCTACGAGTTCAAGTCCCCGGGAGAGAAACACTTCGACGTGCGTGTCCCGCATCGATCCACCACCCGCGGCCGGCCCTCACGGCGCTCGCCGCGGCGTCGCGCGCGCGTTTCCGGCGGCAACCATCCGCAGGCCGCCATTTTCCTCGTCCGCTAAACCTAACAAACTAACCCGTGTACTGACCCCGTGCCCCGTTCGTCCCGTGTTCACAGGCCCACTTCGTGCAGATGTCATTCAACACCACGCCCACGCTGATCGACGACGTGAAGCACGACATGCGCACCGACGAGCGCATCCTACGATGGATCGCCGTCAAGCAGAAGGCGCTCAGGCCACTCAAGGAGTACAAGGCTAAGGATCCACGGAACCTGAATCTGCCCACGGCGCCAGAGCCCGTCCCGGTCGTTCCCACGCGGCCGCCGGCCAAGTACCCGCTGTTCTCCGAGGAGAGGAAGGCGAGGAGAAACGCGAGGCGCAAAGCGGCGGCGGCGAGCGATTAGGCACCCGTCCGATTGAGCACCCACGACGACGCAGGTGACAGGTGAGCGCCCTGGGCCCTTTTCGATTGCGTTTTGTCATCATCTTTCGCTCCGCCGCCCGCCGCCGCCGCCCGCGCCCGAGGAAGCCTTCGTTCGATGCGGAGGACGATTCTACTCTTAGTTATCCCTGGCAGAACTCGCCAAGGCCGGCGATCGTCGTGTTGATAACCTTTTCTTACGCATCACCGACGAACGGGGCTTCCCCGAACTCGAGCGCCACACGGGCGGTTTTGGTTTTGGTTTTTTCGGGCGCTCCACACTCCCGGGCCACCGCGGAGGACGATCAAACCTTTAGTTATCCCTGGCATAATCCACCAGCCTTGGTCGGCCTCGGTGGGGTTCGTGTTGACCTATTAGCTCTAACTGACGCGTGATCGGGAGGAGGTCGACCCGGGGTTTTGTTTACCGTTCTCACTCGACGCTTATGAGGAGCCTCATTAGCGGATTTCTCCAAGGGAGTCATCCCGGTGACGATACACCTTCCTTTGTTACACACATTCTGAGGCGTCGTCTGACACACGAGCCCGACTCGGACGCCTCGACTTTACAAACTCAGCTCAGTCGCTGACGTGTCAAACCCACGATCCATTCGCCACAGGCGCATCCAGGGTATCGGACGATCCAATCGAAGGAGTGAGGACGAGGGGGCGGCAAACTTAACGGTGCGCAAACTAAACTTTCCCCGTTTCCCCTCTCTCCTTTTACCCGGCCGAGACCTCGGCCCTGCTCGTGGAAGACGATATACACAATTCGGATTCCCTCAGATTCTCCGTGATTGATAAAATTGTGATCTCACCGACACGACACACGGGCGTGAGGGTCGAGGCCCGCGCTTTTTTCCGGTTTTTTCAACTCGGGAGTCTCGGCGTCGCGGCGTCGTCACCAGTGATGAAGACTATAAGGGCGTTTCTCAGAAAACACCATTCGCAGTGCCCGAACTTTAGATCACCCTGCCAGATTCGTCTGGACGCAACAGGCTCATGCTGCAGGCTTTGCTTCCTTGGATGTCTGAGGTGACGACGAGACGCGCGACTGAGAGACTCCACCCGACTTTTGGCAATCGCGCCCGGCTGGCTTTTTCCACTTGGCGAAACCCTGTCCTCACCTCTCTCCTTTCCCATACGCAGACCCTTCGAGCCTCCGCAGTAGGTTCCATAGCACGTAGACGCGGCCTAGCCACGCCGCATTAGAGCTCATAGTTAGATTTCGCATTGTTGTATTGCATTGTACGCGCGTTAATGCCAACCGCAGAGTACTCGTAGACCCGCTCTCGCCAAAAAGCGCAGAGGCTCATCATCTGCGTTTTGCCACGTCGATGGCAATCTGAAGAAAAAGTGGTCGCGTCGCTGCGCGGCTCGGCACTCTCACAAGCGGCGAAGGCCAACGGCACACGTCCGCGTCGCTCACACATCACTCACCATTACCCGTCGCGGCGCCATGCTCGCGCTCCTCTCCCGCGCCGCCACCTCCCACCCGAGCGGCCGGGCAACATCGCGAAAGGTCTCAACGGAGGTGGCCCATCTTACCCGTCGGCACGCATCCACCGGGATGACCGCCGAGTGGCGCCGGTCGCTCGTGGGTCATACCGGGCGGCGGAACGCGGCGCTCACGCGATCGTTCGCGACCGCCGCGTCCGTTCGCACGGACGACCCAACATCCCCGCACGTCTCCCTCGTGCAAGGCGCCAGCCGAGGCATCGGACTCGAGATGGTACGACAGCTCCTGCAGAACGAGGACGCGTCGATGGCCGGCCGACCCGCCGCCGCCGGCGGGCACGTCGTCGCCACATGCAGGGACCCAGACAACGCCACCGCGCTCCACACGCTCAAGGCGGCATATCCCACACGGCTGACCGTGGTGAGACTGGACGTGGAGGACTCGACGTCAATCACCGAAGCGGCGGAGACGGTCAAATCGAAGCACGGCCGCGTAGACGTGGTGGTGCAAACCGCGGCGGTGTTGCACGTCAAGGGTGAGATGGCGCCGGAGACCAGCATCGCGCGCATCGACGAAGCGGCGATGATGCGATCGTTCAGGGTGAACGCGATGGGACCGACGCTCGTCGCCAAGGCGCTATCGCCGTTGCTGATGGAGGCGAGCGCCAGATCCGCGGCGGATTCCGGGGGCCCGCCCGCGATCGTGGCTAACCTGTCCGCCAGGGTGAGCTCCATAGGCGATAACGCGCTCGGTGGCTGGTACTCGTACAGGGCGTCCAAGACGGCGCTGAACCAGCTGACGAAGAACTGCGCGATCGAGTTTGCGCGGAAGAAGCACCAGGTGAGCTTCATCTTACTCCACCCCGGGACGGTGGACACAGACTTGTCTCAACCGTTTAAGAAGAACGTGCCGCCGGAGAAGCTGTTCACGCCGGAGTTCAGCGCGTCCGCGCTGCTCAAGATCGTCGGGGAGAAGGACCAGTCGGACACCGGTAGGTTCTTCGCGTGGGACGGCGCAGAGGTTCAGTGGTAGCGTCGGTAAGTTCGATTCGGCGCTTACGTGCGTAGACTATAAATTCATTTCACTAATAAACCGCTCAAGCCGTCACCTCGTCCGCGGTTACACTCACCCCGCGCAACGCGTTCCTCGCCTCCTCCGCGCGCGCGTTCCTCTCCACGATCGCCTCGTTCAGCCCCTTCACGTACTGCGCGACGTACTCGTCGAGCCTCGGGTGTTCGTCGGTTCGAGTCAGCCCGTCGTACGAAACGTAAACGGCGCCGTCGTAGTACCAGCCGTCGGGTAACTCCGCCTCCTCTTTACACCGCGTCGCGATCGCCCCTCGATCCTCCTCACTCAACGACGACATCGTCATGAGCGATTCGGGCTGAGGACCGCGGTGCGCGCAGGATCGCACGCGACCCGCGAGGTCCAGCCCGTCGCCGCCGACGCCGCGACCCGAGACGATTATTTGAACCTCGGTTGCCACATCGCCGGTGAATTCGTGATTATTGGAGAATTTGTCGGAGAATGGCGCGGCTGCTGTGGAGTTGTACACGCACCTGACCGTGCGCGCGTCGCCGTCTGCCAGCGTGGCGACGATCGTGGCGTGCATGACCGTCGGTGCGTTGGGGTCCAGCTCGAGAAACCGGGTGAGGTCGTACGCGAGCCTGTAAAACACAAAGTTATAGTATGGGCAAACAGTTAGAGAAAAAAAAACGCTCACCGTTCGTTTGGCGTCATCCGTTGAAGCTCATCCGCCGTCTTGGGCGGCGCCCTTCTGCCGGACGCGAAGAGCCCGCGGACGGTTGCGACGACGCGATCGAGGTCCACGTCACCAACTGCGGCGACGCGGCGCCACGCGACGTCGTTGGAAGTAACGTCGCGGGCGCACCGAAGCAGCCTCGCGTGACACGGAGCGATTTCCATCGTCTTCTCTCCGTCCCTTCGCCGTCCCGTCGTGGTCGCCGCCGCGAGCGGGCTGCTGAGCAGCCGCCTGGTACCGACGGTGACGTTCACGTCGCCGCCGTGTGACCGAACCGCCGCGCGGATCCACGCGCTGGCGTCCGCGAGAAGCTCCTGCGAAGTGGGAGCCGGGACGGTTGACGAATTCGAAGCGACGTTGACCCCGTTCCCACTCGACGCGGCGCCCGAGGGAAGCACGATGACGTTATCCACCGCCGGCGGGGTCACCTGCGTTAGCGCCCCGAACGCGGGTGATCGCTCCGCGTCGGCGAAGAACCCATCCGCCGCGACGCACGCGGTCACCGCGCCCAGCCTCAACCTCATCTCAGAAGTAGAAGCCGAACGGAGCGCCTCGCGAACGGCGCCCGCGATCGAACCCGGCGGCGCGTACGTCCTCGCGATGAGGCACACCCTGCTCTTCTTCAGCCTAGTACCCGCCCCATCCCTCGCCGCGTGTACACGAGCGGCGACGCGTGAGGTGAGCGTCGCGGCGAGTGCGTGGATTGAAGTCGGCCCGAACCCGGGCGCGGGAACCTCGCACTCGATCCAAGCCGCCGAGCCAGACGCGTACTCCCGCAGCGACTCGAACACGTCATCCTGGCACCCGTCCGGCGCACCGGTCAGTAAGGTGACATCGACGACGTCGGCGTCGGATGTAAAGTCATCGGATGTTAACTCATCTCCTCCTGTGAGATCCATCGGATCCGATGACGCTTCCGCGATTGATTTTCCGACCAGCGCGCCCGCCGCGGCGAGGACGGCGGAGTCCGGCTCCCTGGTCTGGAACCGCTTGTGCGCCGCCGATGCCGCCGCGTTGGCCGCGGCGGACGCGATCGCGATCCCACCCGCGCGTTCGCGCGTGGACCTCGCGCGGCCACACGCCCACGCCTGCGACGGCGTGGCGCCCGCGTAGGCGCCGAGACCGGTCCTCACCTCGCAGCCGTCCAGGGTCTCCGCCGCCGCCGCGACGCGCCTCCACCTCGGAACCACCACTCGGTTAAAGTGACGTTTCGACTTCTCCCCGAGCGTCGCGAGCGAGAACGCGATCGAGGAAGTCGAAGCGGCGTCTTTGTCGTACAATTTCGATCGGAACAGGTGCGAGGGCGCGAGCGCGCCGCCGTCGTCGGTGAGCCTGAACACGCATATCGGCCCCGCGGCGTAATCCGCCGCGCCGTCGACGTCCACCAACGCGTCGTGGATATCAATCGTCCCCACGTTGGCGCCGATGGCGAGGTGAACCGGCACGCCGTGGTCCGGGACGAACGCGACGCCGTTGTCGAACACGTGCCACTCCCCGCGCCTCGCGCCGTCGTCCCCCGACACGACGTCGAAAACGCGCGGATCCAAACAAAAGTTTCCCGGCTCGACGAAGGCCAGCACTGGCTCGGGTTTCGGGACCAGCAGCGAGGGTCCGAGCGCGAGGGATTCGTCGACGACGTACCGAGAGGTGAGCGGCGCGAACGCCTGACCGGTATCGGCGTCGTCTTCATCCTCGGACAACGCGAAGAAGTCTTCGTCGTCCGCCGGTTCGATTGTTAGTTTTGTCGGTTCGTCGCCGGGCGCCGCGTTCTCGTCACCCTCGCTCTCAAAGTCGAGCTCGTCGTCCAGAAACACCTCATCGTCCGCGATGGATGTCTTCACCTCGTGTTCGACCTCGACCTCGTCCTTGTGTTCGCTTTTGCGCGCCGCGCGCCTCTTCTCGGCGGCGCGTAACCTTCGTTTACGAAAGTTGAGCCGAGCGTCCTTGACGATTTTCTTCGTCGCGTCCCTCGCGCCCTCGCACGCCTCCGTCTCGGCGCCGTCCGCGGGCCACGCGCGGACGAGCGGTACGCTCGACGTGAGCACCAGCGGTGTAACCCGACCGTCCCGCGATCGAACCCCGCCCGGGACGAACGAATCGCCGTACACGACGGCGCCGAGCGGTTCGCCCGAGTCGACCCCACAAACGCCGCGGAGAGCGACTCGAACCGACGCGATACATCGCGAGACACCGCCGCCCCGCGTTGGATCCTCCCCGTTCACGTTGGCGCCAGCTGGCCCTCGGTCTCCAGCGCCGACGGGGTGGGCGTTGGATGGGTCCCGCGCGTCGATTCGTATCTCGAGCTCCGACGCGCGATCCGAACCGACATGGCGCGGAACGCCGAGCGCGTTCGCCGCGGCTTTAAACGCGTCGCGACCGGCGGCGGCGAACGACGACTTGAATTTGTCACCCCCGTCCGCGCCGCTCCACGTCTCCGGGCCGCACCCGTTGGTCCACGCGTCGCACGCGGCGGCCATGACGTCGCGCCCCGCGGCGACAGCCGCGGCGTACAGACCCATGAGCGCGGCGATGTCCGCCTCGTTCGATTCGCGCGGCGCCTCTTTCGGTTTGTTTCCCTCGGCGGCTTCGCACTTCGTGAAGCCGTTGATCTCCGCGGCGGTGACGCACCCCTGCGCGAACACGTACGTCCTGGAACACGTGACGCCCGGGCTCTTCGGGTGCCTCGCCTCCACGACGCAGTGCAGCGCGGCGCCGCGTGCGTGCCCCGCGGAGGACGCTCTCGTGTTTTCGAAATCCAAATCGTCACCGGCGCCGACGTCTCCCTCGGTGCCGAGCCCGAACCGAACCCTCGGCGCGTCCGCGTCGTCATCGAACCCTTTGAACCCCACCGCGGTTCGCAGCGTGCCGTACGTGAAGAACTCGCACAGCGGGTCGAATGCGACGGCGGGTGTGAGGGTCATGCGTCCCGGCGCGCGCCTGGCGTCCATCGCCGACAACGACGCCTCCCAGTGTTGACGAAAAGGCGGGATAGATCCCGTCAGTTCGCGCCGGAGCTGCGCGCCGTCGAGCTGCGCGAAGCAGTGCGCGTGGACGACGGGCCACGTGTTCACGACCTGCGTGCTCATGGTGAAGAAACCGGAGCGGCCGACGCCCTCGATGCCGTAGGCCTGGAGCAGCGGCCACTTTTCCGTCTCCATGGCGCCCGGTCCGTTTGGCGTGCACGCCACGCCGACGGTCGATACGCCCGTCAGCATGGACACGAGCGCGGTGAGCTTGAAGTCCTGCAGCACGTCCTCCTCCTCCTCCTCTTCATCGGAGTCGTCGCTGCCGTCCATGCGTAGGGATTCATCCGACGATGCTTCATCGTCGTCGTCTTCCCGATCAGGCCTTTTCGGTGCTTCGTCGTCCTCGTTCGGGATGTGCCGGGGCGGGAGCGTGTGCACGTCCACGGCACCCCAGGCGGCGATGTACGGCCTGAGCGCCTCGTAGTGCGCGTGTCCCACGTGTATCTCGCACCGATCCGGCCGCACGAGTAAGACCACATCCTCACCCCACCGGCCGACGCACTGCTCGCGCTCCAGGAGCTCGTGCCCGCCCACACCGCCGAGGAGAAAGTTCAGGCATCGGACGCTCCCGAGGTTGTCCCGCCCGTCGATGCCGCCTATGAACAGCAGCGCGTCGACACCCTGGGACTCACGAAGACTGCCGCACGTCGCCTGGAGGCGCTGCAGGCGGCATAGCGAGTCCGCCGGCGCGAACGCGTCCTCCCCGCGCGCCATTGAAGTGTTCGTTGACTTTCGTGCTTTTGCCATGTGGGCACCTTCCGCTCTCTTCAACGAAAACTCTTGGCAGGTCACAGAGAAGATTCGAACCCAACCACCGCGCCCCGCCACTTCCCCGCGCCTCCGACGGCCGTCCGACGCGCTCGCACGCTCGGTCGGCCGATATCCCCGCCGCCCGCACCGATCGCGCGGGGCTCCGGCGGAAGTTCCCGTCGCGTTCCGTCGGAAGCGCCGCGACCTCGGGGCGGGCACCTCCCCATGCGAATGAAATTGAAAGCCGCGTTTCTTCTGCTGAGCGCGTTAGCGACCGCGGCGCTCGCTGCTCCGTTTCCCGCCAATAAAGATGCGTCGGGCGGCCTGAAAGCCGCGATAAACGCGCTGAACGCGGCGGGTCTGCTGAACAACGCCGCCGCGTGCTCGAGCGACCCAAACTGCGCCAACGACCCCTTTGACGCATCGAGGCCGAGGTGCGGGTACGCGGGGTGCACCAACCCTCCGTACTGGGACGTCTCCCAGGTGACGAACATGTACGAGCTCTTCGAGGACATGACGGGCAACCGAATGGACGTCAGCGGGTGGGATACGTCCAGCGTCACCAACATGGGCAGGATGTTCCACAGGAACTTTGCGTTCAACGGAGACATCAGCGCATGGGATGTCTCCAAGGTGACAAACATGAAATCCATGTTCGGGGGCGCGCGCGCGTTCAACAGGCCCATCGGCAAGTGGGACGTGTCCAGCGTCCAGGACTGTAGGGAGATGTTCGTCAACGCGTGGGAATTTAACCAGCCGATCGGCAACTGGGACACCTCGAGTGCCACCAGAATGTCAAACATGTTCCAAAGTGCGTCTGACCCTTCCCGTTTGAATCAGTTTTCGACCCTTCGCTCAAGCGGCGCGCGTCTCCTCCGTCGACTGACCGCCGAACCCTCAGCTGACCCGCCGAACCCTCCTCACGCTTCTGCTCCTCCTCGTGCACAGAGGCCTACAAGTTCAAGCAGGACGTTCGCACGTGGGACGTGTCCAAGGTGACGACGTTCGCGGCCATGTTCAGCGAAGCCAACGCGTGGAAAGCCAGATACGTCAACTGCGGCTTCGACTCGTCGCCATCCGCGTGTTCCCAGGTGTCCACCGGCGCATTCGTCGCCTCCGCCGCGGCGCTCGACGGACCGCCGCGGGCGTGGATCCGCGCGGACGGCAAATGCGACGCCGCTTTCATCGTCGGCGGGAGCAAGGGGACGTGCACCGACTCGCTGGCGCCGGGATCGACTTGCTTCCCCGCGTGCGACGGGGACGGGTTCAGTTTGGTCGGAGAGCACCATTGCGTGGGTTGGGACAACCTGTCTCGCGCGGAGTGCGTGCCCAGCTCGTGCGACGCGTCCGCCGCTCCCACCAACGGCGGCGTCGGCGACTGCACGAGCTCACTCGCGAGCGGGTCGACGTGTCAGCCGACGTGTGATATCGGGTACACGGTATCTGGGACATCGTCGTGCAGCTTTGGGACATTGACGGCGGCGAGGTGCTCTATTCCGAGTCGCAGAGTCGAGTTTTCGGGGCTCGGCGCGCCTTCGAACCGTCTCGTGCGCCCGCCCCGAATCACCCGGCTCGAGCCGCCGAAGGGGCACGTCTCCGGCGGAACGACGGTGACGATCCGAGGCCGCGGCTTCGTCAGGTCCACGAACCTGCGCGTGCGATTCGCGGACGAGAACGCCGTCGACGAGGTCCGCGGGACGTGGGTGTCGTCCGGCGAGGTCACATGCGTCACGCCCGCGCGGTCCAAGGCTGCCACCGCGCAGGTGACCGTCAGCAACGGCGACGGGTCGTGGAGCGCGCCGCCGCTGGTGTACGTCGCAGGGTCGGGGACCGCGCTGACGTTCATATACGACGACTCGCCGCCGGGGTGCCAAGGGTGTACCGCGCCCGGGGGGTTTCAGGCGGCGCTGTCGCCGTGGGAACGCGCGAGGGAACGATGGGAGTCGGACGTAGACGCGGGGCCAGACGTGGGGGGCACGACGGTGCACATATCCTCCGCGAACGGGCGGCTGCGCGTCAACGCCGGCGTCCGGGGTACGGCCGTACCGTCGCCGCCGTCGCCTCCGTTGACTCCCCCGGTCTCTGTGCCGACGCCCGACCTTCACCTCGTCGCCGACGACGTCGCCGACGTCGACTCGAGTAACTTGATACAATCGTGGTCGGATCACAACGGCAACGGGCTGAGCCTGAACGCGTTCGCGGGCAAGCCGACGCTCGTGGACGGCGGCGACATAGACACCGGGGCTTTGTTCAACGGGCACAAGGCTGTGCGGTTCGGGAAATCCGGCGTCACCGGTCTGAGCCTCGGCAAGTCGGCGCTGCGGCTCTCGACTTCGCTCGAGGGGATCACGATCATCATGGCGTTGAGCGTGGATACCAGGGCCCCGGTTGACACCCGGCACGCCTTCTTGCTCAACCGCGGTCACCACGGGGATAAAACGTACGGGATGGTTGTCGCGCAGGGATCGACGTACCTCATGGGCCCGTGCGGGGGGGCTAGCTGTCCCGGGTGGTCGTCCAATCAATCGGCTCCGATTGAAAACGGGGAGATGTACGTCGTCACCGCCCGGATCAAGTTCAAGAAGGGCGGCGTCGACGGTGAACAATTCATGCATTCTCAGCACGGCGATATGTCGAACCCGGACCTGATCGCGTCGGCCACGACTCCCTGGACCGGCTCCGGCGTCGACTACAACTACCCCTACGTGATCGGCGCGCAGTCCAAGAGTCCTTACAGATCATCCGGACGATGGTTCCAGGGTTACCTCGCCGAGTTTCGATACTACCACCGAGTGCTGGATCAGGACGAGATGACCGCGATACAGGACGAGCTACTCGACAAGTACCAGGAATGGTGCGACGCGTCCGTGCCTCCGGCGAACGGCGGAGCGGGTAACTGCACGGACAAGCTGATGAGAGGCGCCGAGTGTCAACCGACGTGCGACGAAGACTACTTCGCGTCCGGCGCCAGCACCTGCGACCAAACCGGCTTCACCGCGGCGACGTGTGAGCCCGTCCACCCCATAGGCGTCGGGACTGGAACTACCATGGGGCACAGGTACTGGATCCCGAACGGCGGCCCCGGGCTCGGGGGTAAAGTCTTCGACGTCGACCCCGCCAGGTACGTTTCTTTTTATTTCTGTATGGGCAATTAGATTGACGGGTAAGTGTTTTGTGTACAGCCCCGGAAACGGCCCGCCGGTCACCGGCACGTTCTACCCGTCCCAGCAGCTCACGTGCATGTTCACGTGCCCGCTCGTGGTGGTCACCACCAACGCGTCGAATTCGTCGAATGTAACGGCAAACTCGACGAGCGGGTCGTACGCGGATCAGTCTGCATATCACGCGGCTTTGCGCCGCGCCGAAGACGGCTCGCCCGCCGCCGCCTCTTCGTTCACGGGCGACGGTAACGGTTCCTTCGCGGTGACCAGCGCGAGCGCGTCGGACGGCACGGTGGTGAGCGCGAGGGTCAAGGCGCGGTGGCTCGATTACACCCGCGTATCGTGCGTATCCCCGCCGAGGCCAGCGCCGAGCGACGGGTTCCGGTGCGTATATTTTTATTCCCATACGGGCAATTGGACTGACGTCGTGTTTTGTTTACAAAATCTTACAGCGCGAGAACGTTAAGCGACGGCTCACTCGTTCACGTCGACGCGTCGCGCCGGTGCGTCGTCACCGTCAGCAACGACGGCGTCACCTTCGACGACTACTACGCACACGGCGGGTCGATCGGGGGCACGCACGATGCGGACGAGATTCCGATGCCGAACGCGGCGGCAGTCACGTTTACGTACGCGACGGAGAAACCGACCGTCTCGTCGATATCTTCGTCTCACCGGGTCCGTCCCGAAGCGTTGGAGGCGCTGGGTCTACCCCCCGCGCGAGGGCCGTTCGCGGGGGGTACCACGATCACGGTCCGCGGGTCTGGGTTCCTACGAAGTGGGCACCTGCGGTGTAGGTTCGAGGACGACGTCACCGGCTTCCCGCCGTTTGTGGTGAGTTTCTTTCAATGCTCGTGTGGGCAATTAGTGTGATGACGTCGTGTTTTTCTTCAACAGACTCCCGCGACGTACGTGAGCGAAGGCGAATTGACGTGCGAGACGCCGCGGCGGACGCCGCGGAAAGTCACGCGCGGGCCCAAGGATGGAACCGATCCGTACCCCGGCGGCGACGACGACGTACGTACCGCCGAGGTGGTTTACGACGAGACTCGAATCGGCACCATCAGCCCTTGCTTCGTCTCCGCCGTATCAGTCGCCAACGACGGGATGAAGTTCAGCGACGCGTCACCGGTGCGTTCATCTTCTCTTATTTCCATACTTGTGTGGGCTATTTGAATGACGGCGTGTTTTGTTTGAACTCTCACAGGGGTCAAAGTTTTTGTACTGCGACTTGTACGCGAGCGCGACTGCGGACACGCGGTGGTCGGATTCGTCCACTCGCGCGGGTACACCGAACGATCCGTTTCACGATTTGCAGTCCGCGCTGCACGCGGCGTTGAGGGGCGCGAGGGTGGATGCGGAGGATAGAAGGGGTCCAAACGAGGGTTCAGCCCCCGGGGATAAAATCGGTTCGCAGAAAAAGTC
>Ga0257106_1001280_pt1 | contig 12766 bp, 11 predicted proteins | sample LP_taG_3_FD_190177 | JGI IMG/M metagenome (GOLD analysis project Ga0257106, IMG submission 190177) | Marine microbial communities from Northeast Subartic Pacific Ocean, Canada - LP_J_2011_P26_10m | ecosystem: Environmental > Aquatic > Marine > Oceanic | place: Canada: Northeast Subartic Pacific...
GGGGGGGGGTTAGTTTTGATCACCAATTGGCAGGTATCGAGGCACCATTGAAACGATCAAATAAGGTTCTATGTTTCTATGCATACTTCATGGAAGCGGTGCATGACTCTTACCTCGAAAATTTTCGTGTCCGTCGATGCGAGATCTACTACTACCTTGAAGACGACTCCATGCAAATTGTTGAGCCCAAGCAGGAAAACTCTGGTGTACCACAGGGTAACTTCATGAAGCGCCATCGCGTGCCCAAGTCTGAAGATGATTATTTCACAATTATTGACATCGATGTTGGCTGTTCCATCGAACTGTAAGAAAGCTCGCACACACAATATTGTCCCTAGCATGTTAGCTTCCTTCCTAGGTACGGGCGAATTTTTCATGTCAACGGCTGTAACAATTCAACCCGAACGTTCTTGCGTGAATTCAAAGGAAATGAACCACTCGCAAACGGACTGCCCCCGGTCGACCGCTATGAGACAGAGAGGTTTGAAGTACATTACAAAATGAGACGCTCTAGATATCTCGTTTAGGCGAGATCTCATGTCGCGCGAGACCGGTAAAGATCCGACAGTCTCGCATAATATCCAAAAAAATCCAATGAAAGTATGATAGCCATACACCATTTCCCCTATACCACATCCCTCACGTATTCGTAGGTGTTCGCCGAGGCAGCACTCGGCAATACTGTCGACAACTCTGGCCGTTATGGGTTCCTCAAATATGGAACTTCGGTGCTCCGTTTTTACTGTTTCTGGGATGACTCGACATCTCTTTATGGCGACGTGCAGATGTTTAAGGTTCACTACTTCCTATACGACAATACGATAGAAATTTTAACTGTAGCACACCGTCGTCGATGGATTTACTATGGAGCCGACTCACCTGTCCTAATTAGGTCCACTCTCCCAATTCCGGGCGTGACAGCTATCCTCTACTACTGAAACGAGCTAAACTACCCAAAGCATCAGGTGGTTTCTACCACTGGACGGACTTGAATATTGGCTGTACAATAAATGCGTATTCTAGGATGATTAAACTTATTGATGCAGATAGAGCAACCAGAGATTTCTACTACATGGAGGGCATCGAACTCGGGCCGCGTCTAGACCCGCCTGTTGAGGATCATCCAATGGCTCTGGAACGCATGCCTCCACCGTACTCTGGTTTTGGGAGCGAGGAAGACTCTCTTACATCATGCGCGGGTTCATTGGTTCAGAAGGCTCCTGCAAAGCAACGCGGTGAAGAGGGTGTTCTTCGATACCAAGTAAGTGGATCATTTTTTCTTCTTGCCGGTCATAATTACTGATGTTCCCAACTCAGGCCGCATTTGCCAATCCAAAACCCGAGGATAGAGGACGTTTGTTTGTGCTCGTTTATTACTCCAATGAATTTGCTCTCATGATTCGTGAACCGCCTCGACGTAACTCGGGCGTCGTTGGAGGAAATTTCCTTGCCAAAATGAAACTCAAACACCCGGACGGCAGATTGGTGACCGCTGCTGACCTTGTAATCGGAGCAACCCTCACATTAGCATCGCATACTTTTGTCATTCTTGATGCAGATGAGGCTACTCTCAAGTACATGGAAAATCGCCCCGGCCAATTCCCTTACTCAGATCGCGATGCCGTTGTGAAGCTCTTCAAGGGCTTTGTCAATCGTGTTTGGCTTACGGATCGCGATCGTCGTGCTGCATTTGACGCGATTTCGACACACAAAACCATCAGTTTTGAGGAATTACAATTGGTGCTAGAGACAGTTGTGCCCTTCGATGCAAAAACATCACCTCCTAAACAGGCCGTAATTACCCTTTGGCGAAACTATGCCAAGACTGGTAAACTACACGTCCAGGATCTTCCCTTCTGAGCTTTTGGCCAAATATGCTGACGTTGTCAGACACCAAGGTGCCTCCAATTGTGACATCATCGTTCAAGCAAAAGCCCGGGCAACTACAATAATTTACACGGCAACGACAATGCGCAATAATGGCCAAATGCGGGGATTCAACGCGCCTCAGGACAAAACCAACCACGGGGTCGGGGAAACCCACACGGGCCGTACTTAAGTTCATAGGCAACACCAATTGTCGCCACTCTTTATTATCCCAACTTGGCAAGCTAACTGGGGCCCTCCCCCCCCTGGCATTGTCGGCGCCAGTAGGCCAGCCCACGTAACCGCCGCGAGTTGAGAATAACCGGCGCCGCCCCGGGCCACAGGGAAGCGGCGAGCTGGGAGAGGATAACCCCAGCAATTTTGTTAGGGCTGGATGATGGTGGGTGGTCTATACTCACTGATTACCGGAAGCATGTCTGGCTCGTGGGGATAGAAGCTCAGGAATTGGGATCAGACAAGGCATATGTCGGAATACTTATCCTTTTTCCTGAACAACCTCCAGGAGGTTCCGGTGGTGAACGGACGGTTAGTGCGGGGAGCTGTCGAGGATGGCGACGTTTTGCGGTACCCTCCCCGTCCCTGCTGAGGTGGCTGCGCCATCATGATCCAAGCGCGGTCCGTGACCGTCCGTCGGCCTTCATTCTGGCACCTTTAATTGAATTGAGCTCAGCCGCCCTTCGAGGGAGGAGCTTACCTTGCTCCCTTTAGCTTCAGGCTAGTGGGAGATACGAAAGGCCAAGTGGACGGAAATGTAATTATTAATCCATGACATCCCAGGCGCAGTGCGCGGAACAAAAATTGAAACGAATCGCCCCACGTCCGTTGGGCGTCCGTTGGACGTCCGTTGGACGTCCGTTGGACGTCCGTTGGACGTCCGTTGTGAACCCCCCCGCGCGCGGTGGAGGAGGACCTCTATGAGGACCTCCCGCCGGGCGACCGCAGATCAATAATTAACAATTTCTATGGCCGCGGCTAGCCCTATGGTTGTTCCGCGCACTGCTCAGACATCATGTCAGTAGAGTACGACTCGACTTTTTAGAATGTCTCCCTGGTTTCCTGAGAGTGTAGGCTGGTTCGTGGCCTGTGCTTGGTTTTGCAGCGTCGCTTCGGGCGCACCAATAGTATTGAGCCATACATTTGCTGCTATCGGCTTCATCCTAATCGCTTCAGATGAGCGCAGAGCCAGTAGCAAATCATTCGAGCAGTTTGGCAAGGAACAATGCGATAGATTGAATAGAAGTGACTTGAGTAGCAAATCATTCGAGCAGTTTGGCAAGGAGCAATGCGATAGATTGAATAGAAGTGCCATGAGGAGTCAGACGCATCCGAAAATGATAGCCGGGGATTTTGTTACGCGGGCAACCTCTGGCGAGGATGCGGTAAAGGAGATGCTCCCTGAGTGTGAAACCCTGCTTGCACAAGACCTCGGGCAATTGCTTGACAATATCATGGAGATGTATGTGCTGCCATGGTATGGTAAGATTAGCGAAGATGCAAACTTTCCGAATGAGCTCCGCGCTGTACTCGCTCGAGCGCTGGGAGATGTATGTTCGCGCATGCTGGACCAAGTGAATCTTGTGTCTCTCATTTTGGATGGCTGTCTGGACGCACTGACCCGTCAAATCAAAGCGCATGGTGTGATGCGGGCCAGCTGCGAGTATGCCGGGATAGATCCTAAGACAGACATAGTGGCTTCGCGGTTGCGGCATCTAGAAGCTATCAAACGGCGAAACGACGCCACAATCCGAAAACTCAGGAAGATAGGAAAACTCCACCCAGCTGTTGGTTGCGGAGACGAAAAAACCTCTGCTGGAAACAATGTGGCCTCCTGTGAGTTGCGATATCTCACCCAGCTCTCTGGGCGCCTGACCCAGCTCCTGCTGACGCAAGAGGACAAGAAATGTCGAGCGGTTAAGTATCTCGTTGGCCACCGTGTCGAATCTCTATCTTCAGATTTTACAAAATCATACCACACGCGCTGACGCACTGATGGCAATACATCGGAGGGTATTTTAACTTGAAACCATCACAGGTCCGAGAGCTTTTGGTACATGTTGTGCTCGGGCGGTGTCCTCTAGGCGATTTCATTAGCAGCGAAAATTGTGAGCTGTCGTAGGTGTTTGTTCCAATATTGAACGCGATCTCCCCCGAAACCATTGCTCTGTGGCTCACCAACGCACTTGCTGGACGTCGCAAGTCTCTAGCCGATGACGGCAAATCAAGCGTGCGAATCGAAGCTTCTATACAGAACAAAAAGCTTCCACAGGATGGGCATAGGATGGGCAGTGTATGTGCCGGCAAATGTCTCGCTGGTTTCCAGTCAGACGATGCCTGGATTCATTTTGGTGGTGAATTAGATGCTGCTGCTGCACTTTCACATCTCGAGAAAGAGGGTCAGTATCTGTGGCGCGTGGAGCCGGGAGCATTCACATCGCGTGCCCTCGACGAACCTGTCGAATTCATTCTATCGTATGCCGCTTCCGACGGCAGTAATGTCTGTCACGTGATATTTTTTGGAGTGCCATTGGGCTCTGATGGAGATGCAGGGTTCGAATACTTGAGATTCGGGGGTGGGAGCCGAGATCCACGTCTCGTGGACCGAAAGCGCGAACTTACAATTTGTGGCCTTGTCCCGTCTCTCCGAGAAGTTGTCAGCTTACATTTTGCTGATGTTGCGTTTTCAGGCGTCTGCTTCACAGACGTTGGTAAGACTCCGCCACTGGTCCCGCCTACTGCCGCGGCTCTTAGCAAGGATCCGAAAGCAGCGCTACGGCAGAGGACACCCATGCCACACCTTGGCACTAACGTGCGATCTGGCGTGTGAACACCGTGTTTTAGTGTGAGTTTTCAACAACTCGAGAACACCTAGGTTGAATCGCTTTTCCGAGAGCAGCTCAGACACGTGTTGCTCATTGAGCTTCAGGCAGCGGTGGAGATGGCAGAAGACGTCTCATCCACACTTCCAGTTCGTACGGGCCCTTACCATAAGTTCCCCCGTGTGGGGCGCGTTATGGGTTTAATGATGCAGCAAGGTACAATAGCCAAGTCAAAGAGACCAGTTACCCAGAGCGACTGGTGTCATGGGCGAGGTCCACATGCTGCCTTGCGCCTCCTCAAGGCCATCGATGCTACTCTTGCCCACGGCGGCGTTTGTATTGCCACAGATGGCGACTCTACTAGGACAGCACGTGCTTTTTATTGGGACTATTTCTCCCATGCAGCGCGCGGCGACTCGAAATCAGTCTTTCTCCGCAGCACCGCAGCCGCAATGTGCCCCGAAGCTCTGGCCGTCTGTGATGAGTTGGTTGGAATAACTGCGGCCAATTGTGCGCTTCAGACGAGGCGCGGAGCTGCAGAAATGGCCTGGCTCGTTGCTGCACTGCGCATGCGTACACTCCATGGCTGTCTTTATGAAGCAGCTGCAGACACAGCTGTAGATGGAATGGCCTACTACACGGCGGACTCAATTTTTCTCGAGCCCAACGACCATGGTCGTCTTCTCTGGTTTGCCAAACGGATTGATGCGCTCGACATGGAGCCGCCAATTGATGCCCTCCGACGGGATTACCCCGAGCTTTTCGCTTACTGCTCTTCTCATAGAAACAAACATGTTGTCGAACCTCGAACGCCATTCTCGCCGCCACCAAGAGACGCCCATCCCTCACGCCACCCCCAAGTCAATGTTCAATGCAAATCTGGTGATAACGACTCAAGCAACGCGATTGACAAAAGCGTGGACGTGGTGCTTGCATGTCAACGACGAATTGCGATTGCAGCTACGCTTGAGACACGGTCAATGACAGTGCCCTCAAGAGTAATAGGATGCTCACAAGGCCACAGCCCTGCAGCAATCAAAGTCAATTATCTGCTTCGACATCGTCCAAAAAGTGAGTCTCTTATCGCGAGGGGCATAATCCGAAGCGGAGCCTGGCCTAACATTGAACTAGCCCGCCGCTGTGAACTTCTGACAGAGCCTCAATTGCAAATCGAGCAGGGCTGCGAGCAGCTTGAGAAGAGACCAATGACCGCACCGTGTAACGCTGGGCACCTTGACTCATTTCGAGATGAGGCCCAGGCAGCAACATATTATCGAATTTGGTTGTTGCAAGCGACGACGGCGGGTGGCGAGAAGCGAGTCGTCCCCATCTCTCGCGACAGTATAGCTCCGCCCTATGCACGGAAGCGATTTCGTGACTTTTGGTCTCTGCGTGAAGCACTTGAAGCTAGCACTGGTTCGTCAGTGCGAGTACCCGGACTCCCGCCTCGGGGATTTTCACGTACTAAAGTGACCATGGAAAAGCGCCGTGCGGGTCTGGAAGAGTTCCTCACAGCCCTCTTGGCCGACCCTTGCTGGCGCCATTCTCATGAACTTGGCAAATTCTTGACCTGCAACATCTCTGAGCCCCGTGATAGTGACTTGAATATCGAAACTGAAGATGAGGGCAATTCTAGTTCCAGCGATCACGAGCCAAACACGAGGAATTTTTTGGGTCACGATGCCATCAATGGCATAACACCGAGTCGAGCACCACCGTGGAGCCCAAGTGCAAGAGATGAAAATGGAGTAAAACCGCAACTCCCGTCACCCATTCGCACCATGGGTCTTGTATCCGCGCCTTTCATCGCAGCCGCTGGTCTGGTCGCGCCCAATTTGGGAAAGGACGACGCCACTTTGAAAATCCCCCACCTGCGCCAGCCAACTTCAGCAGACTGGCGTAAGCTTCGGCGCGTCGAGCATCACTGTTATGTCCTGCTGCGAGTGCTCTTTGAAATCGAGCGCCTCGGTTTGCTGCGCCGTAACTTTGTCGCTCTCATTCGCCGTGTGACAACCACGCTCTGGTCCCCCTCGCTTGCTGCTTGGCTTGGAGATCAGGCCAAACGTAAACATAAAGTTCGATCGTTGTCCGGACTTATAAGCAAACTAAATGGGTTCTTGTGGCAGAATAGCTGCGAGAATGACACCCGTCTCGACCCTCGGGGTCTGGCTGATGCTGTTGCCGTCGTGCGCAGAGACCTTGTTGCGGCGGTGCCCTCGTCGCTTGTGTCGCTCCTGGGTCAGAAGGCCACCGAAGATGCTGCAGATAAGCTCCTTGAGCTCGTGCTTTGCCCAATTCAGCTCCGCAGCATCACACTCACGCTCCTTGACCTCGTCATTGTCGAGATATTTCCTGAGCTTGAACTCGAAGTTGCCGGCTTGGAGCACCTCGCCTAGATGCGGGGGCGAAGGCTACGGGGAGAATCCGACCCCCCTGGTTTTGTAAAACACGTGATGGAGAAATGCCAAAGATCTCGCCTGGAACCCGGCGACAATGGCAGCTCAGGAACAGCACGTGGACACTAGCTGTCCATCCGAAGACTCCAAACTGGCGTTGGTAGCTTTACAAAGTGACCAGCCTCATGACCTGAGCGATAGAGAGATTTCTATTCACCTGGCGGCTCGCTGGTACAGAGTCGCCCTGGGACTTCCTTCCCCCCTCAATACGGCCTAACCCTGCTATAGTTGCGTGTCGCACTCAGGCTGTTCAGCCCGAGTCTCAACAATCGTATGCTGGACGAGCTCCTTCAAGGACTCTTTCTGTTCATCAAGGAATTCTGGGGAGGAATAGAAGGTCTTCTGATCCTGAAGCTTCTTGTCCAGTTTGATTCTTAGAGAGATAGAGAGATTTCTACCCTTAGAGAGATAGGGGGTTTTGTATCTCCCCGGGCCTAGTGGCTCGCTGGTACAGAGCCACCCAACATCCTTTCCCTTCCTTAATACTTTCTAACCCTGCTATAGTCGCGTCCCGCACTGTAATAGACGGAAAGTCTTCCTGGACCTAGTGAGGCAGATCCTCTGCCCGTTCGTCCAGTAGCCCCAAGTCGCTCCAGCAGCGCCTCCCAAAACCAGGCGCCAGCGGAGGCGGGGCGGAGTCCGGAGAGCGCCCGGGTTCAATGGCGCCTCCCTGCCTCTTACTTTCCTTGCGGTGCGCGATCCAGCCATATGGTGAATGCAAAGCGACTGCGCGTGTTGGTCGGTCGGACTTCATGCCATATGGTGCGGCTAAAAAACACAACTGCACGACCGGCAAGAGGACCAATGACTTCAATCGCGCCATCTGCACCGTGAATGATCAGCTCACCACCATCTTCCTCGGTCCAGCCTATGTTTGGGTATAAAACGATGGTGAGATCGCGGTGATTCGAAGTTTCATACGGGTACCAGTCTTTGTGCTTGTAGTAACAGGCGCCCGTGAAAGCAGGATAGCAAGCACACATAACAGTCGGAGGTACATTGACGGAGACTAATGCTCTGCCACCCTTGCAATTGAGCCTGTCCATCAGCTCTGCAGGCAGGCCTACGAGCGCGCGTAGAGCACTTCGCAGCGCAAACGCCTTCGCGAATGCCTCCTTCTTCACGGGATGCCGCCCAATCTCTCGCTTAATGACGTTGCTATCCGGTTCTGGTCCAGCACCAGCCATGGTTGGGATTGAAAGAGAGAACGACCCGTTATTGCAGGCGTCACTGCTTACGGGACCAAAAAGTTCACCGCGTTGAAGCGCACTGTTAAAGTGATTGTAGAGGACTCGACAGTCCGATGTCGAAAGAACATCTTCTAGGATGCAGAAGCCTTTCTCTGCAAGTCCGAGGGCGGCATCGGAGTGCCCCTGGACAATCCGGGCTGCGGTCATCGTACGAAGCGATTTGGCTGGTGTCATCTGGCGCTGCCTACTCAGCTCGAGGCGGATGGCTTCCTTCGCGACGCGCCCGGCAAGGATCGATTCACTCTTAGCGAGCTGCGCCTCCATTGTCCCTGGCTCCCACAGGTAGGGGAAAACACCCGTCGCAGAGAGCACCTCACGACCACCCGGTCTAGCTGCTAAGCGACGTGCTGCTGCACAGCTTGCAGAGACAAGTCTGACCGCTTTGCGGTGCAGTACCTCTCTCGAAGCTTCATGCCCAAGCCCGGAAGTGAGCGAACAACGATATGCTTGGCGAGCAGAGGTGAGGTGCGCGGTTTCTATTCCCTCCCCAAGCAGCGGCAGCACCGTCGCACAAGCCGCCCAGCCGTGGCAAAGTAGTGCACGCCGCAAGCTCTCACATGTTTGATACTTTGAGAGTCCTAGCATGGCAGCTGTTGCTGACACACTGGTTTCATGCACGGCGGCCATACTTTCAACTATTGCTTGGACATGTGTTGTCTCGCCTCGATGAAGCATTTCTCGGCGAGCTGACATTGGTGACGGTCGTCGTCGCACATGTACGTTCGAGATCCCGCATAGTGCTTCCTCAACAGATCTTTTGAGTGAAACAGATTCACCCGCTATGAACACCTCCAAGTCAGAAGCCGATAGGTCAGCGCCTCGTTTATCCTTGAGACGAGATACAAAGGCCATGACAAGCACAAAGATTTGTTTTGCATACCACTTTCTTGGCACCGTCAAACGCACAGAAAATAACGTCGGCGAAATCTCCAAGCGATCATCAAGCGTGAGTTGCACCACACGACTGTTGGAATTGCTCACCATCTTCACCCCATGTACACGTATCTCCTGAGAATAGATCCAAACCTTTGCGCTGTATCTAATTGGGAGATGGTTAAGATGGAGGATACGCGGCAAAAGGACTTGAAAAAGGAAGCCTCCGGAAACTACCATTGATTATAAGGCTATTGGCTCCAACACAGCAACTTCCTTTATCTAGCTGTGTGTGTGTATTTCCGTCCAGTTGGCTTTCTTATCCCCCACTAGCTAAACGAAGCAAGAGATAGCAAGGTAAATTCCCCCGCAAGGGGGGGGCGGCCTCAGTTGAAGTAAGGAATGCCAGATATGAAGGCCGATGGGCCGCGCTTGGATGGCGCAGCCACCTCAGCAGGGACGGAGGAGGTAGGGCGGAGGGACTCGGCGGATGGGTACAAGCCCGCGCCGCGGACGCCGGGGAGGGCCTTGCCTGGGCGAAGATAGTACACGCCAGTATCCAAGCCTCTGCAAACTTGTGGATCCAGCCGACCTTATCTTCCGGATTCCGGGGCGGTAGCCCTTTGCCGCCTTGATCACCGGTCATCTAGGAAACACGGAGGTGTTCCTCGTTAGTCATCGTTCCCCCCAGGGCGAGCTCAACTTTTTCGGCCCTCATTGCCTTAAAACCTCGGCAGCTGTGCACTGATATCGCCGGCAATCGCCGATGGTGCAAGGCCAGCTGATGATTGTACAAGAGAGAAGATGCAAGATTTGTTCTCAAATGCCGACCTAGAATTCCAGGGAAGCTCTTCCTGAAACCAGATAGCGTTGCAGAGCGGCTCTGTTGTGGAGGGGGTGTGGAGTTCCCAAAAGATGTCTCGCTTGTCGAGTGCAAGTCGGTAGAGCGTGTACTCGCTCCACCACATCCTGAAACCCCACGACCTAATTAAAGGATCTCATTCATGCAGTTGAGGTCGAGTAGTTCCGTGAATGTTCACGATTACAAAAGTGATTTCAACGCGAAATTTTTGAACTCGATCCACACCTGCCCCCAATTTGAGTTTTTGAATCTCTCTCTGATCAGTGCTGTCGTGACAAGAGCGCCCATCGTCGAAATGATTGCGGGAGTTACACCGAACATTGCGTCAGGAGAAGCGTCTTCGTTGAGCCCAAGGACCTGGGAAGAACCATCCCACCAGTGTGGGTGAATGCTCCTCGGCTCTGCCGCAAACCTAGCGGCATCTGTTGTGTCAAAAAATATAGTACACATGAGCGCGGGCACCGCACACGCCCTTACCGCCGGGAAAGAGCTCTGTCAAATCAAGAGGGCCAACAACAATGTTATCTGCGTCAAGAGTGATATAGTATTTGGTCGTAACACGTTGTGCCACAACAAGCTTCAATGCCATTTGGAGAGCATACTTCGGCCAAGTAGACTGAATCATTCCATCAAACAGTGAGGATTCCTCGACGATTGAAATCGCGAGACAATGATTTACCTGCTTGAGGATATCTAAGGCAAAAACATGCGCATCGGGCACAACAACGAGGAGCTGAGTAGGGCACCATAAAAATGTACACGTGCACAATTGGAATTGGGACTTACCTCGTGAATGCGCTTTCTCTCGCACAGCTCGTGTGCTCTTATTGATGCAATTAGCATTAGTGCACGATGTGCATCATCTATGGTAAGCCTAGTCAGCCGCTAGTGAAGCACAGTAGATCTATTGTTAGATACACGGTAATTGCGTTAAGACGAGAGTTACCCTAGGCCTGCTTCCGACCTGCGAGCAAAAATGCATAAGCGGTCTACGGGCCGAATCACAGGCGGCGATCATGCACTCACGGAATGGAGTCCTGAGACTGATTCTTGTGATGACATTTTATCTTTAATTTTCACCAAGATTGGTGCGCTGGTTACTTCGGTGGCGCCACCACACCTGTTCGGATATAAGAGGCTGGGAGCAATATTATTAGAACAGACCCTGGCCGCATGATCGGCGTCAGGTCACAGCTCAATATACAACCATGCTCGTCCAGCCTGCCAGGTTGTCGAGCGCATGACCAAACCATGGGCAGACCCGACAGCGACGCAGTCAAGAGCACCAGCAAAGGCGCTGCCGTTTACATGCAGACAAACTGATAGACCAAATGCATCGTGCATGTAGTCTTTTCGCGTCCCCGCCAACACGGACACGTCCACATCGATGCCGCCATTAATGCGTATCGCAGTCTTATCGAATTCAGCGCCGTGCTTTGGCGATGATATTTCCAGCTCCACAGTGCCTTCTATGCGAAACAAGAGAACGCACTGAAGTAAATGTGTCAATCTCGCTGAGGTCAACATAAGAATTATCGATAGAATTATAGCTTCTACTTGTACGAAGTGTGCCTATTTCATTTCCGTCCACTTGGCCTTTTTATCTAGGCGTTTATCTCCCACTAGCCTGAGAAGCTAAAGGTAGCAAGGTAAACTCCTCCCTGGGAGGGAGGCTGAGCTCAATTAAATTGAGAATGCCCGAATGAAGGCCGACGGACCCAGAGAAGCCCCCCTCGGGCTTCCCAACGGGCCACCGGCCCGGTTATCCGTGTGGCGGGATAGTGGACTAAGGTAACTTGGTTGGCTTAGCTTGAAGTTGGCAGTGCAGCTGGCTTGTATCTCTAGTATGATCTTATTCTATCTACAGCGAGTGACGAAGGATATATATCTAGGTTTCCGTGACGTTGCCAGTGCTCCCACCTGGGGGGCCGACCGCGAACGGAGCCGTGCCATAGTTGAGTTAGGAGCAACTCGGGATCTAATTCCAAGAGCAGCGGATTCGAGCGGGCTCTGACTTCAAGTCGCGGTAAAAGCAATTATCGTGCTAGTTAGCGGCCTACTCTCTGGTTCCCCACCATCTTGGCCCTTGGCCCACCGGCGCACTTGTCTTGACTATCATCAGCAGGGGCCCGGCATTCCTTTTTTGCTTCTTCGACTGGGAACTTGGGATTTGCTTGCTCCTCGCCGGCCTTTGACCTGCCTCCCGCTTACACCGCGCTTAATCCACCGGTCCGCCACCTTAAACGCGCGATACACACCTCTTCAGAGACTCCACACCTTCCAGCGCACTACATTTCGCATTCCTGGAGATGAGAGTCGGAACAAATAGCCCGGGGTTGTTTCTTTTGTAGTTTCTTTTGATCAAATTTACTCAAGTTTAAATGGTTGATGGGTATTATGATCAAAGCGCCTCCAGTGCAGCAGCGATAGATGCAGCAGCCCTTGTGGTGGGCTCATCGGGGGTTCTGTGTGGCACGTCCCCTTGCGACGCACAATCAGCTCCGAGTATTGCAGCAAGTCGCCTTGCAGATGGAGCCACAGCTGTCTTGCCCGCGCCTAGCATACATATCGCAGGACCGCCGTCGTTGATCACCTGGAAAGACACGGGAAAGTGAGTGCTAC
>Ga0257106_1001281_pt1 | contig 12757 bp, 6 predicted proteins | sample LP_taG_3_FD_190177 | JGI IMG/M metagenome (GOLD analysis project Ga0257106, IMG submission 190177) | Marine microbial communities from Northeast Subartic Pacific Ocean, Canada - LP_J_2011_P26_10m | ecosystem: Environmental > Aquatic > Marine > Oceanic | place: Canada: Northeast Subartic Pacific...
CTAATACGAAAAGAAAACCGTGAGTAGTCAGTGTGGTTGAAGCGCTTAACAACCGTGTTTATTACAAGGTATAATGTCACCGTACGCAATTGATCGGTTCCATCTGAATTAGACAATTAAAACACACCTTGAATACTCGTAGGTAAAGCGTGGCTGTTTTGTGTTAATATTCTTGGATTCAGTGACGTGTGTCGAGAGGTAAACCAAGATTTACGAGTTAAACGAGTTAAAAAAAACCTTGGATTGGGTGTAAAAATGTCCACAATGTACGAGCGAATAGACCGTGGTGTTTGATTAACGATACCAGGTGACTGCACATTTTTCCATATGTTGATGACATCGAGTCCTGTAATCAACGGCTATGCCGAATAGGTAAACCATGGTAAACCTTTCGTTTTAATAATAAGTTCTGTTAATCGTCATCGAAAAAAAATTGTCATCATCACACCCTTATTAACTCTTATGAAATTCAGAATAATATACACCTTGGTATTCTGATTTAAGGGTGGGACACTTTTCCATGCAATATATATATTACCTTCGTACAAGGCAGTGGCGTGAGCTCTGTGGTTTACGTCGTAGGAAGCCCGAAAGCAGGTGCCGAGTCTTTCAGAGAGGTAGCCAGCGGCGCGTAGAACGTGTTTCGGACTGTACGCGTGCACTCGGCGAAATGCACAATGACGCGAGCGCCTGTTGAGACCTTCCTTTCGAACGTTCGCAGCGAACAAGAACACGATGTTTCGAGGCACTTTGCGCATACCACGGCCATATTTCATCGCTTCGGCACTGTGCACACTATTGCTAACTAGTCTACTTTGCGACGCATGTGAAATATTGCGCAGAAATCAGGAGTATGCCGCTTGTGACGTAGATTATCAAGGCACCGTCAAGGGTGAGTATTTCGGTCGTATTTGTTGGGCCTAACGTTTGAAGCAGCGCACCGACTTCAAGGTGTTCACATACCCACCCGTGGCAACACTTCATCCACCCTAACCAAAGGTTCCATATCCCATCTGCAGTTTTGCCCTCTATGCATTCACTGTCTCCAAATTACGGACCAGTTGAAGGGGGAATTTCGCTGACAGTCACCGGAAGTGATTTCCTTTCCTTTCCTCAGCTTCACGTGCGTCAAAACACACTTGTACATACTTCTAATCCTGATATTCACGCTGGCAATCCATGCATGCCTTAGCGTACTGGTTTGCATCACCTGAACTGAATACCATCTGAATCAAGCAGGTGACCTTTGTATCAATGGCTTCTGATGAGACCAAAATCACCTCGACGCTGGCAACATTTATAGACTTGTCCACCATAGGTAACCTGAATGCTCCTGCAAGTTGCCGAGTCAAAAGTTACTAATCTTGGTCGAACATATGTGAACTTCTCGCAGTTGTACTGTCGCCACCTCGGGACGCTGCACACGTCGCAAGAGTATATGTTTCAGCTGATGGCCTGAAATGCTTGTAAGTCGTCTTTTCATCTCCGTAAAACTATTTTTGTTCCGTCGGTATATGTCCCCATGCTCACCAACTGCGCCATTCGCACTCGCAGGGAGTCCTCTGATCTTGGTGAAGTGCCTGCTTATCTGGAGTTCACTTACGTTCATCTCGCTCCATCGGTGCGCAAAGTTTGATTTTGTTGACACATATATACCAGAAAATAAAATATTTTTTTAAGGGAGTTTGGCAGCTTTTGAATCCTTCGTTGGCTTCCCAAGGTGGAGAGGTGAGTAATGCTGGAGGTAGATTTTGAGTGATAACTTAACTCGTGGCAGCGTCCTTCAGGTGGGCTTTCTACAAAGGGCTATGATGGAGAATGGAAACAACCAAGGAGTTATGTATCACGGAAGGAAGGAACTCCACTTCGCGTCGGGGCTTTCCATGCGAAGAAGTTTCAGTCATTTCACAGAAACTGTTTTCTACCCTGCAAGAGGACGGACAACTTCGCCTGCAGACCGAACATTGCAGGTCACCCTTTACGAGCCAAGCAACTATGAGTCCGCCGTACAATCTGACTTTACGTACGAGATCACCGCAAAAAATACTTCTGGCCAAGGAGTACAGTGGACGTGGAGGAAATGGCCTTCTGGAACTCAGTCTTTCGGGACATACTCTGAGCTGCATTCGTTTTCAACCGGTCCCGTTCAAATCGAACACGGAATCGCGATATCATTCACAACGTTGAGCGGCAAAAACGATGGTGACATGTGGAAATTTGATGCCATTACCCGTAACCCTTTTCGTGTTCGCAGTGAAGCATCTTTTGATGAATCCATGATATGTCACCTTCCCCCTCCTGATGTGATTCACCCAGATGCTGATCGAAACCACGGAGGGGTACAACACGAAATCAAAGTTAGCGCAAATGGAGGCGGCTGCTTCACGAAGCCAAGATACAGACCTAGACTTGCATCCAACAATCCAGTTTTGATTATTGACTCAAACGCAAATCAGCCTGCGATGATTGATGTAGATGGATACTTTTCCGCTCCTGAGGACTACACCTTTGATTTTATTATTTCTTCGCCAACTTCGTTGAGATGGCGCAGATATCGGCCAGGCATGTCCTCGTGCAACTTGTGTCTTGATGGTCCATGGTGTCGATATGCGATGATTTCAAATGCAGATTTTGAGCGAGGTGTTTACCTTGAGCATGGCATCCATGTCAAAATTGCCACGAGAGCTACCAAACGGTCTGGTGATCGATGGGAGTTTACAGCATTCGCATGTTGGTCGACATCATTCAGTCCAGTGAAATTCAGAGGTAAACAGCTTACATCCAATGATGATGCGTTGCTTTATGTTGAAGGAAACTTTAAAGGAATGGAGGATATGACCTTTGAAGTAGAAGTGCTGGCAGATCATGGCATGTTTCGCTGGAGAAGTTATGTTCAAGCTTCAAACTCCAGCTTGGTTCCATGGACTGACCGTGCCCATATGATCAGCACGTCCCCTATATACCTTGAGAGCGGAATATCAATACACTGGCTGACAGCAGACGGTAAGCACTGTGGAGATCGATGGAACTGGACAGCATTTCCAGGTCTTCTTGTCACAACATTAGCAAAACCGCATGTGAGCAGGATCATGCCTTCAAACATAAATGTACACGGCGACCCCGGCATGCCCTATGTATTTGGCACGTATCTTGGTCACGAACATGTCAGAATTGTAATTGAGATTGGTGGTAATTGTTCTACAGCTTGCTCCCAATTCCGTTGGAAGAAGGAGTACACGTCACAATATATTTCACACCATGTAATTGATACGCAAGAGGCTGAGTTCTCCCAACTATATGAAATGAACGATCTTTTACTATTGACGGACGGTGTTTACATCTCATGGACAGTGGCGATCGGGTACGTGCACGGAAACGCTTACACTGTCACGCTGAGTCAAGTTCCAACGAGCTTCCTTCCTATACAGCCGACACCGTCTTCGCCATTTTCGGTGTTTGTAAATGATGAGATAGGAATGATGCCAGCACAACATAGCGTCTTCACAATTGAGTTCTGGAATTCGTCTGCCTTCAAGTGGCGAAAGGACACTGGGCAGTATAGCAAGCTAATGTCTCCTATAATTAATAGGGCCGTGCATCTCACTGGCGGCATTGGCATCTCACTGTCGTCAAAGAATGGATACACACCGGGTGTGCATCATCGTATTCCCTTGCGGACACACTATCCGTATGTTTTTAACGTGACTACTGAACATCAAGGAGTGCGCATGAGAGGGAGTGTTTCCAGGCCAAAAGCGTCACTTTTGAATCAGCTAAACGGGCCAAATTATGGCAGCATAATAGGGGATGTAATACCCCAGACTGCTCATACCGGACCACTTCATACCGATGGACACCCAGCTGGTAAATTCCTTTCCGAGCAAAACAATGTTGTCACTAAAAGTAATTGTTATTCTGGCAAGCCTCTCGTGACTGAAATCACTGCCAGTGCAACCAAGGGTTATGTTGTTGACAGGTATCCAGTCGTGTACTTGAAAATACTTGGATTCCCGTCATTGTCTGATGTGCTCGGCGAACACAAAGACGAAATTGAGATCCTCGGCAAATACTCAGGCATCTCATCATATGTCTATGAAATTGAGTCCTACGGAGCTGGTGATCATTTCATATGGCGCAAGTACCCTCGACAGTCAAATAACGCGGATGGCGTACCATGGTCGCCAGCAGATGTCATCCGAGTTTCAAGCAGCTCCCGATTAGACCAGAATCTGTCAGTATCTTTCAAGTCTGCTTCTTTTCCCGCTTCATCAAGGGTGCGCTGGACTTTCACCGCTCACCAGGGGCATACGTTTGTTTTCCGTATCTCTGGCAGGGCCACATGGAGTGAAGAAAAGATCATTACTGGTAAGCCACAAGAGCTTGCGTCAGGAATCAGTGTGCAGTTCTCAAAACTATCAGGATACTCTTCAGGTACATATATACCCCGTGTTCCTCAAAAACAATCTGTAGCTTCCTCCAAGCACAATTCACCAACTCTGTGCAAACGAACTGAACTCCCCCTTTTACCAATGTTCTCATCCAGGTGACCAGTTCATGATATTTAACCGAACAGTCGATTGCTTCGGAGCTTATGTTGGTGAAGAGGATGCCGAGTTCACTGTGCAGGTTGCGGGTGATACAGAATACGATCCACCGGTATTTCATCCATCTTCCCTCGGAAACACATCTGGGCTGCCTGCAAAGATGATAATTACTGGCGTGTATACTGGGCCCTCGACATATGTGTATGAGATACTGATAGTTGAAGGCATTCATGTTGGCGTGCCTTTATTTACTTGGCGGAAATATGCCTTGGGGCATAGAGACGGCGGTGGTCCGTACGACCATTGTAGAAAAGTGCTTTCACTTTCACCTGTTAAACTTGACGCAGGCATTTTTATTTCTTGGGCTACAATATCTGGGCAGAGCAAAGGGGACATATGGCGATTTACTGCGCATGCTGGAGATACCTTCCATTGGCGGCGTCAAGGTAGCGAATGGAGCCCTCTTTACCGGATTTCTAATGTTGGAATTGTGGTGCCCGATCAGAACAACACAAACTCACACAACCATGAGCATAGCATACGTGTTGTCGGCGAATATGAAGGTTCAACTGAAGCAACATTTGTTGTTGAAATCCTTCTCAATGGTGATGCATTCCGATGGAAGAAGCATACGGATCCACCTGATTATGACAGTATTGCTACGAAGCTGTCAAGTTCAATAGATCTTAAGAATGCCATGCTTGATTCTGATCCCGTCGTTGAGAAACAAACGGAATATGCGGATTCGTATGGCAAATGGAGTCCTGCCATGTCAATAGCTCTCATGAGTCCAATTCATCTGATGGACGGGGTCCATATCATTTTTACGGGAATAATAAATGGTAATGCCCACGGTGATTTGTTTTACATACCCGTAAAAACATCCCGTCATCATCGACTAGAAATGGGGATTTATATTGCGTTTGGCTCGGGTTCAGGGTATTCTCCTGGTGACCAGTGGCACTTCAAAGCAAGAGCACCTATTGCAGCGCGCGGCCCTTTGAAAGGTAATACTGAGATGGTGATTCGAGGATCTGGCTTTCTCAGCTCACCGGCACTACGCTGCAAACTCTCCGATCCTCGGACAATGCACACTATGATAATCCCTGCTCACCACATATCACATACAGAGTTGCGCTGCATTACCAAGTTGCACCCAGCAGACATAATCACCGACCCGAAGCCCAATGGCTTTGGTAACCGTGTCCTGTACGCTCATGGAACTTATCGAAGTTTGCGTAGTGCCATCATTGACTTACGATTGAACTCATCCACGGATTTTCAGTGGCGAGTCCGTGATATTGACTCAACACATGTACTCGAGCACTGGTCGAAACCGAAATATATTTCTCCTGGATCCATTTTGCCAATTTACTCAGGGATCGCCATACGATTCTCGAGATCACAAGAATACTTAATGGGCGATTCATGGACTCTATCAGCTTACGGAACGGAGAGGTCATCTTTGGCAAAATATTATCGAGGTGTTCCAGATGACAGTAGTGTTCGACCTGGAATTATGAAGTATGTTTCTATCAGTCTTGATGGAGGTTCGACGTGGTCGGCAGATCAGCACGGTCTCACCCGATTTCTTTTTTCAGACATCCACATATCTGAATTCGGAGACGATAATGGGGATGGTACCTATTCAACGCCATATAAATCACTGCAGCATGGCATCTCGGCTGCTCTATCACCTCTCGAGTACGTTTCCGTTTCAAGGCCAAGTTTCACAAATGATCTGCTTCCCTTTGTCATACCCAAAATCGGTTTGTTGTACTTGACTATTTTTCCTCCTCGTAGATCCTCAGCGAGAACATATTTGAGAAGAGACCATATAAACCTGGACACGATCATTGTCCATCCTGGACGATACATGGGCATGGGCAATTCTGCTATTTTCGTGGTGAGGGATGTTTTCTCCTATTCAACTCTAGGTTTGATTCGGCCATCGCCATTACATAGTCCCATATTTCCGACCTTTCTGAGTGGCTGGTAAGGCGATCACCATATCTAGCGCGCAAAAGAGTCAGATGCCAATCATCGAGTGTTACTCAAGCTCTTCATGCGATCAACGTCCTGGCAGCATTCTAAGTGACTCCGAAATCCACCTTGATGGCGTGGAAACGTTAAACTGCGAGCTATGAGTTTGCTTATTCTTGTACTAATAATAATCTAATATGTGGATCATAATTTAAACCTCCGATTTGACTAAACTTTCTTGGGATTGACTTGCTTGGTTTGTCGTAATACATAAAAATTGTACCTTCGTACTGATGAAGTGCAAACATAAAATACATCATAATTTGCTTCCATACTTCGTATATAGTTATTATGATCTGCATGCATAACCTGCGCTGGTTTTGGCAACCTAATATTTTCTGACAAAGAGAACACAAAGCAGTTGTTTTAGTAGTGAACAATCTGATTGTACGCCCGATTGTCCATAGTGTCAGGCTCCAAAAGTATTTTTCCCATCGCAGGCTACAATTTTCACACTTTTCACTAGTATGGATTCCTTCTGACCCCCGAGTCCTACGGCGTCAAATGTGGCGTCGTTGAGAACAAACGTCCAGACATTATCACAAAATCTGTAGGAATGAAGATCCCCCTGCGCTACAAAATGGTCACTTCCGGAGCGGCACGGTTTGAACTATGAGGGCAGGAGACAGACCTTGAAGGTTGTCTTGGTTTTGACATTTTTTAAAGCTTCGTTCATGCACTAATAAGGGCAAATCGATACTTTCATTGAACTTCGAGGAGTTCATAGAAAGTTGAGGACCGCACCTTATCGAACTGTGCGAGAACTTTCATCGCAACGGTAGGCGTAAGTTTACCGTTCGTAACCATTTCGTCTAGGGAATCAGTCAAGGTCATGCCTAGCGTCGATCTTCGATAAAGTTCGTAATACTGAGAAGTTTTGAAGGGTTTGAGTGAAAAGATTTAACAGATCGAATTTGCACTGGGCCATACCGCCATTTCGCGTGGGCTTTCCTCGGTCTCTCTGCGAATGTGACAATATTGCTTACCCCGCCCGCTTCACGCCGACGACGATGCTTCAAGGAGATTCAACACGATTTGGGAAAGACACAGGAAGGTGATCGGTTCGCCTTTATTGATACAGTGTGGTGAAGAAGGTACGAACGAACGAACGAAGGAAGGAAGCAGCTAATGTCTCGTCTCGTTAAAAGTTACGAAGGTATTCTGAATTTCATCAGCAGGGTGTGACATTTTTTTATGCATAACGATTTTATATAATACCTTCGGTATATAATAACGTAAAGACTTTATCATTACGATCCACACAATCACTCCAGCCAGTGGGCAAACAGCAGTAGTATAAAGATTCCGCTTATATATGTTCACGTAAGCGACTTATTATCCTTAACTATAATCAAGTTAAGTTACCTTCGTATTAGTTAAAAGTGTCACACGCACCCTGATCTACCTGATGAAATTCAGAATACCTTCGAAAGTAACTTTCGAATTCGTACGTTTCGAAGAATATGGTTTTTAATATTCTTTTTTTTCCCTTCCATTCGTTCGTTCAATAATCGTTTTGACAAAATAAAACAATATATCTATCTTCGTTCGTGTCATTTTCGCCATATTAATATACGAATACGACAAAGGTATTTAATATATATATTTAATACCTTATTATTATTATTACTTCGCATTTTTACTATATACCTTCATATATATATATATTCAGGAGACCGTAAACGGCGGGTCAGCCTAAACAATGTTATAAGTAAGGGTAAATAATATATCATCGATCAACCTTATTCCTTCTAATAAGCCGCGTTTTTCAAAAGGATCGGTTGAAAGCAAAACTTTCTGAAATTCTTTTTTTTTTCCAAGTTGTTTTTCAAGCATGATATTTTGGATACGAAGGTAGTAGCTTGCTAAGTGTAGTGCCTATCACTACTGACGGACATCCGTCCGGACGGATGTTTCAAACGGATCGTGCGCGCGCGCCCCGTGCGTCGCGCGGACAGCGTTTCAACGCGTAAAACTCGGCGCGCTGATCTGATGGCTCCACGTACGAGGTCTGGAGCTTGTCGTCTCGTGGAATGATGCCGCGCGCGTTCACCTCGAACCGCGGTCCGGCGACCAAGTTGTAATCCAAGTTGCAAGCTCGACTGATCCTGCGCTGACCCTCGGGGCGCGGTATGAAGTAGGGTCTAAGATGCTCCGATTTATGTAAAACAAGTTGTCGTGTTCTTTTTTTTACGTCACGAGTAGCCTCTTTTGTTTTCAATGCAAACGCAAATGCTTTGGCTGCCGGGATGGTCCTCTTGGGTTGCTGCCATGGCTAAAAAAAAGTTGAGGTCGAATAGAGTGGTTGGCCAAGGCTAAGTGGGCTAGGTATGAGTGCCGCAGCTCGCGGACGCGGGCTGAGTGCCTGAAGAAGAGTGTATTGAAGTGTATTGCACCATTAAATGTAAGTTATCGCTCCCGCACTCGCCTCTGCGCACGCGCCTCGCGTGAACGGATCCGCCTTGACTCGAGATCCGTCCAAGTAATGAAAATCTTACATATTTTGAATATTCATATTCATATTTTGATGACTGATAATCATATAAATATCCGTCCGAAACATCCGTCCGGACGGATATCCGTCAGTGTACACGAAACGATCAGACTGTCTGCTATTTGCGAAATATAATTTAGAAATGAACGAGTCAAACTTCCCATAGAGATTATCCTTCGGAGTACGTACCTTCAAGGTAGCTATCTTTTCGCTAGGTTTCTAGAAGCAGGGCGCATACCATGCCCTATGCAGAACACAAATATTTGGGCTCCGACGGCTGGTTAGATATGCATGATTTGCTAGAGAATCCGCTTCATTACCCGACAAGCTTATGCCCCGCGTCACAAGAACGCCTAGGCTGCAGGCGTATGAAGGCTGTGACCTAGTTGCCAAGAAAGTACAGACGGTGTTTTTGTTCTCGACAAATTGCCATGCAGGTTCATCGTCATCAAGACAACGGACAGGCTTGCCCGATCTGTAAAGAGTGTTACGTTGACGCATTTTCCACACTTTGCGGGCACACGTTTTGTTTCAAATGCATTAAGCTACATCTCGAGCATTCTGTGGCGTGTCCATGTTGTAGCCAGCCGATTTCTTCAGAGTCGCTGTTCCCTAACCTAGCGTTGGATAAACTTTTGCACGGTTTGCCGTTGAACTATCAGCTTGCAACTGCTGCAGAGCCTGGTGATATTGTCGTTCATCATTTGCATCCAAGTTATAAAGGCACAACCCGTGAGCTTGCCGAAGTTGCGATAGCCTTGCCTTTGGAACACCTGACACCCTTGCTCTGCAAGATCACAGATCAGCGCGACAGATTCGTGAAGGTCGATAGACTGATGAGCACGGGCGTATTGCGCGACTTCCTGTCATATTCTGGTGAGCGAAAGACGGCATCAATCGATAAGTTGGAAAAGGAAATTAACAGCATTACTACTGATGTAAAATGGGTAGAAAACCAGTTCACACGGCTGGAAGAGGGCTCTGCTCCTTCTGTGCGAGGTTGTAGTGCTACACCAGCTTTTTCTTTTCCGGCACCTACTGCCAACACTGGTGCCCATAAAGCAGTCGTAACAAGCAACTACGAGGAATACGGCAATACCACGATGCCGGGGCGAGATGCTGCTTCTAAAAAGGCGGGCATGGTATCAAATACTTCTGCGAGCACGGTCGCAGAAATGCTGAGCACTTGGGGAATAGATCAAACTGTGCCCATGGCAAGCAGTGAGCCAGCGAAGAAAGGTCGTCTCGCTGGCAGTCCTTATCATTTTTTAGGATCCTACAATCTGTTCCAGGAGAATAGGGATGCCGCCTGTGACCGAAACCAGGTTGAACAGAAAGGTATTTCCCATGCTCTTCATGAGAATGGAAGTTCACAGTTGGATAGTCTGAGGGGTTTGGATTCTGGCAGAACTTCTATTGACATGTCAGAAGCTAACGACCATTCCTTCATCGCAGCTTCAGGTGGACGACCGGATAATCTGATGCAGCCGTCGATCATGGAAAGAAACCGCACGACGAAGCTAAAAGACCGCAGAAGGGGCACGCATGATAGATTCATCCTTCCCTTCGGTGCACCAGATTGTGAAGCTGCGCAGCCATCACTTTCAATAAATAGTCATGCTCTCAGGAGGACACGCAAAATCCTCACACAATTTAGTGGCTTACAACGAATGTATACGCAGATCCGCTGCGGCAATCTCGATGACTATCTAGTACGTACAAGAAGGCACCCATCCGCAATTTCACGAGGAACAAGAGGCCCAGTTCTTGAACAATTTTCTCGCACCCTTTCCAATTTCACAGAATTTGATCGGATGTGCGTAGCCGGGCAATTGAGGCACAACAGCTCGCGAACAACTGCGCCGTCTACTGCGATAATCAGCTCAATAGAATTTGATATGGACGGCGCTTGTTTTGCGACGGCAGGCGTTTCAAAACTCATACAAATATTTGATTTTCGGGATGTCTGCGGGGGTGTGGAGTACACAGGCGGCCCTGTTCATAGCATGTCATCTCCCTCGAAAATATCTTGTTTGAGTTATAGTAAACACGCAAGAAATCTCATCGCAAGTAGTGATTATGGTGGTCTCATCGCTGTTTGGGACATTGAGCACAACTCAGTTGTTGCTGAGTATGAAGAGCATGGAAAGCGTGCATGGACAGTTGACTATTGTCGTACTAACTCAAAATTGCTCGCAAGTGGATCAGATGACGGAAGAGTGAAGATCTGGAGTGTGGAACAAGATGCATCGGTATTGGACATTGACGTGCGTGCAAATGTATGCTGCGCTCAGTATGGACCAAACAGTGCACATCAGCTTGCAGTCGGGTGTGCAGACCATAAAGTTCACATTTTTGACCTCCGCAAGCCATCTGAAGCCCTCACCGCACTTTCTGGACACCGGAAGGCAGTTTCATACGTCAGATTTCTTGGATCAGGGGACGAAATCGTCAGTGCATCAACAGATAGTACTCTTTGCATTTGGAATACCAGTGAGTTAAATGGAGGTTCACAACGAGTTGATAAGAGTTACCACCAAGATGAAATTAACCCACGTCCAAGCAGGATTCTTGTTGGTCATTCAAACGACAAAAACTTTGTTGGGCTGAGCGTTGGTGCCGGTGATCTCATTGCGTGTGGAAGCGAGACCAACGAAGTATTTTTGTACCACAAGTCGCTCTCTCAACCACTGCTGAGTCATAACTTTTCAGGTGAGCAGCAGTTCCTGATGCGTGGACACGGTGCCTTCACAGATGGTTCCGGTGCACCGGCTTGTAACAACAGTTGTCCTTCCTCCCAGTCGGGATCTAGAGATCAGATGGGCTCAAACAATGTGGCTCAAAACAGCAGTGGCGGAAGTGCAGTACATGAAAGCAGTTTTCAGGAACACACACAGTCTAAATTCATCAGTGCTACTTGTTGGAGGGGAGATGAGCATGTGCTCCTGGCAGCTAACAGTGACGGGGTAATCCGAGTGCTGCAGTTGATGGAATAACCCCAAAAGAAATGCCGACACATAGCGCAGCACGTCACGAATGCATGTACCTGGTAGAGTCAGACAGGTTTCAGCCTCTTCTGCGGTTTCCCACGTTTACACGTAATTTCAGCGGTTTGACATCGACACGATAGATTCAGGTCTATCCATAAGCACTGAATTCTCCCTAAAAGTCACCATATCTTTTCTGCTTGCGGCATCTCCAATCCGCCTCCCTTGCATGACTCGGGAGTTTCAAGTTGTCGCGGTCAGCTGGTTTGGGACGAGTTCGAGTTGAAAGGCTGTAGTTTAAATTCGAAGCTGAATTTTCATCGATGCATCGGTCAACTTCAACGTCTACCATCACCTCCTCAGAAGACGCGTTAGCGTCGTTTCTTCGTTCAGATATGGCGTGCGTGTGAGGACGACGTCTACGTACACGTCAAGCGCAAAGATAAGGACGTCCCGCTGAACAGTTTTCGTCCAAAGAACGGGAAGGCGTCGCAATCCGTTGTTGGTCATAAATAAACGTGATTTGTCCATAACCTGCAAATGACGAGCTCTATCTCGACCATTCAGAACACGAATTAATAAACTATCACTGATCAAATGTATACGATACGAGTACTATAACCAAAATGCCGTAAACTGCCGTAAACTGGTGGTGAACTATAGGCAATGACCCTAAAGGGTCTCCCTAT
>Ga0257106_1001283_pt1 | contig 12744 bp, 5 predicted proteins | sample LP_taG_3_FD_190177 | JGI IMG/M metagenome (GOLD analysis project Ga0257106, IMG submission 190177) | Marine microbial communities from Northeast Subartic Pacific Ocean, Canada - LP_J_2011_P26_10m | ecosystem: Environmental > Aquatic > Marine > Oceanic | place: Canada: Northeast Subartic Pacific...
CTCAAGCAGAACAACAACGCGCACTACCACATAGGGTTAAAGATCTTCAACCAGCTCGTGACGGAGATGAACCAGCAGTCGCCCGGGACTTCGCTCATCGCGCAGCGTAAGATCGCGGTGTCGTTCAGGCACAACGCGCTGCTGAACATCTTCCAGGTGTCACTGCAGGCGCTCCAGGAGCTGCAGGCGTCGCAGCAGAGCGAGGCGAGGCTGAAGGAACAGGCGGCTTCGCTGGTGCTAGCCTGCCTGTCGTACGACTTCGTGGGCACCTCACTGGACGAGTCCACGGAGGATATCGGGACGATCCAGGTGCCCTCCAGCTGGCGCTCACTCATCGAGGAACCCGCGACGATGCAGCTGATGTTCGACGTGTACAGGGACACGGCGCCGCCGGTGAGTAACGTCGCGCTCGAGTGTCTGGTGAGAATGGCGTCGGTGCGTAGATCGCTCTTCGCGTCCGAGACTGAAAGAAACGCGTACCTCCAGCGCCTCATCGCGGGCACCGCGGATATCCTGGCGCGGAACCAAGGCCTCGGTGAGCACGCCAACTACCACGAGTTCTGCCGGCTCCTCTCGAGGCTCAAGACCAATTACCAGCTGTCCGAGTTGGTCGCGGTGCCCGGGTATCAGCAGTGGATCAACGCGGTGGCCGAGTTCACGCTGACCTCGCTGCAGTCGTGGCAGTGGGCGTCCGCGAGTGTGTATTACCTCCTCGCGCTGTGGTCCAGGCTGATCAGCAGCGTGCCGTATCTCAAAGGTGAGACGCCGAGCATGCTGGACGCGTACGTGCCGCGCATCACGGAGACGTTTATAACCTCCCGGCTGGACAGCGTCACCGCGGTTGCTCGGGGCGAGGCGGAGGAGGACCCGTTGGACGACGAGGAACGTCTGCAGGACCAGCTCGAGTCGCTCCCGCACCTGTGTAGGTTCAAGTACGACACCACCGTCGCGTTCTTGGTGCGCATGCTGGACCCGGCGATCGCCGAGTTTAACCAGTGCACCAACCTGCCCATTGGGAGCCACCCGGGGAATTTGGAGGTTTGCGAGGGGCGGCTCACGTGGCTCGTGTACATCGTCGGAGCGGTGATCCGCGGCCGGCTCTCGTGCTCCAGCGCGGAGCCGCAGGAGACTTTGGACGGCGACCTCGCGTTCCGGGTGTTCCAACTGATTCAGGTCATGGACATGGGCTTCCACGGGACCAGGTACGGCGCGGAGTCGAGGCAGCGGCTGGACCTCGCGGTGCTCAATTTCTTTGGAAACTTCCGGAAGGTGTACGTCGGGGAACAGGCGATGCACAGCAGCAAGGTGTACGTGCAGCTCAGCGAGCGAATGGGGCTTCACGACCACCTCATGGTCATGAACCTGACGGTGACCAAGATCACGATGAACCTCAAGTCCTTCGCGCAGTGCAGCAAAGTCGTGGAGGCTTCGCTGAATCTGCTGCAGGATCTCGCGGTGGGGTTCATGTCCGGAAAGCTTCTGTTGCGTCTGGACGCCATCAAAGGGACCTTATTGGCGCACACGCCCGATCACTTCCCGTTCCTGGCGCAGTACGTCAACACGCGGAACCGGACCATCTTCTACGCCACCCTCGGGCGGCTGCTCTTCATGGACGACTCGGCTGAAAAGTTTCACGCGTTTATGGCGCCGTTTGGGGATTTGTGCGACAGGCTGGCGGCGACTGACGCGCACACCTTCCGCACCCACGAGGTCAAGCACACGCTCATCGGGCTGTTCCGGGACTTGCGCGGCATCGCGTCCTCGGCCAACTCGCGCAGGACGTACGGACTGCTGTTCGACTGGATGTACCCGAGGCACACCGGTTTATTGCTGCGGGCGATGGAAAACTTCGCCGACGATCCGCAGGTGTCCACGCCGTTGCTCAAATTCGTCGCGGAGTTTGTGCTGAACAAGACGCAGCGTCTGACGTTCGAGCCGTCCAGCGTCAACGGCATCTTACTGTTTCGCGAGGTTTCCAAGCTGATCGTGGCGTACGGGCAGAGGGTCATCTCGCTGCCGCCGCCCAAGCCGGGTAGCGCCGAGTCGTATCCGACCCGGTTCAAAGGTATCTGGATCGCCCTCACGGTGCTCATGAGGGCATTGAGCGGAAACTACGTCAACTTTGGGGTGTTCGAGCTGTACGGGGACAACGCGCTGAAAGACTCGCTCGCCGTGTCCATACAGCTGTCGCTATCGATGCCACTCGAGGAGGTGCTCACGTACCGAAAAGTCGCCAAGAGTTACTTTGCGCTTGTCGAAGTCCTTTGTCACTCGCACGTCTCCGTCGTCGCCGCGTGCGACGCGCCCACGTTTGGACACATCGCGCGAACCCTGGAAGCCGGACTGCGGAGCCTGGACGTGAGCATATCGAGCCAGTGCGCCAGCGCCATCGATAACCTCGCGGGGTTTTACTTCAAGGCTATGAACCGGGTGCCGGGGGAGAACCCGGCGCGGGGCGCGGATGAACTCGCGAGGCACGTGCAGGCGCAGCCCTCGATCTTTCCGGATATGCTCCGGACGCTGTTCGACATCGTGCTGTTCGAGGACTGCGCCAACCAGTGGTCGCTGTCCAGGCCGATGCTCAGCCTGATTTTGGTGTGCGAGCATCAGTACGCGGAGTTGAAGGCGCAGATCGCGGCGACGATGCCGCCGGCGAAGCGGGGGAAGATGGAAGGGTGTTTTGACAAGCTGATGATTGAGGTGACAAGGAGCCTGGAGAGCAGGAACCGGGACAGGTTCACGCAGAACCTGACGGTGTTCAGGCACGACGCGAAGGCGTGATTGTTTAGTGAGGGGTTTGTGATTCATGATGAGAGCCCTCGTGACGCTTCTGAGTAGTACCATCGCCGCCGTCCTCAGGGCTGTGGCGCACCTGCTCTCTACGCCTTCTTTTTCGCGCTAGTGCGAATCCCTACTCGAGCACAGATCCATCGAGCGTCGAAGGGATGACGGGCGGCATGGACGCTGACGCGCTGCTCTCGCGCAACGCGAAGATCCTGCAGCTGCTCGACGCCGCGACGCGCGCCCGCGGCGACGGCGCGCCCACCGAGCGGGAGCGCGTCCTCGCCGCGGAGGCTGAGGCGAACATCGCGGCACTCGCGTCCGCCGCTCCCCCGGGCGCCCTCATGCCGGGCTGCTCCACCTCCGCCCCGTCCGGTGACTCGTCCAGCGGCGCGGTGCCGTTCAAGACGTTCGTGGACGTCGCGCGCGCCGAGGGTTTGCTCCGTCTGCCGTGCGACGTGCCACCGCGCGCGCACGCCGCGCCCATCACGAACGGCCGCGCCGGCCTCCCGGGGGTTCCACCCCTGTCGATGGTCTCCGGCGTGGACGACGTCGACGACGACGTGCCGGGATACGTCCCTCGCGCCGCGGACGGCACGGCGTTCCGCAAGGACGAAGCCACGGGGCGGCTCTACTACGACGGACCCAACGGCGAGATCCCGCGCGGCGACGCGAGGGTCACTTACTTCGCGTTGGCATCCGGCCCACCCGCGGGGTTCCAGTGGCACCTGGTGCCCGGAATCAACACCCGGCTGCGAGCGCGGGAGGAGGTCAAGTTCTACACGCGCGCGGACGTGGTGAGCCAGGACCCACTGGACGGCGGCGCGGTGTTCCGGTTCGACGTGCGCAGGCCCAAGCTTGGACACGGCGTATCGTTCAACATCGGAGCCGGGCCTGACGGATCCCCGCTGCTCTCCTACAGTTCCTTACGAGCGCTGTACGAGCTACCGGACGGGAGTAAGTGGTGCGAGCACGTGGACTACTACGACCTGGACGACGTGCGGCAGACGGCGAGGGCGGTGGGGCACAAGGTGTGGCGACGGACGGTGCTGCTGCCGGATCACGACGAGGAACGCGAGCTGGTGCGGGTGCGGGGCCGGCGGCACACGCGGATGAGTAAGTGCGAGTACGAGAGCTGGATATACACCGGCGAGGAGTACAACAGGGAGGCGCAGAGCGGCGGGCTGGTGGACAAGGAGGCGTTCTACTGGCGCGTGGGGTTCGACCCGGAGACGATCAGGCAGGTAGAGGTTAGCGATTGACGACGGGACGCGACTGTGAAATACCATCCTACGTTTTAGATTTGCAAGTCGCGATTTCGGCTGTGACTACTTATATATCCCCGTGGACTGACTACCATCGGCTAGCTATCTCCTACCTCCCCCGTCCCGCGGCGAGGGTCTCCCCCGCCCACGGCAGCGCACCCACCACGCCATCCACCGTCGCGCCGGCCCCCAGCGCGAGTGACGCGAACCCCGGCAAGTCACCGCTTCGCACCGCGTACTCAGTCCCGTCGAAAAGCAGACGGTACTCCAACGAGTGCAAGTCGATCCGCGTTCCCGCAGTCGGATACGAACCGTCACCCCCGTCACCACACGCGTCCCCATGTCTCGTCCTCATATTCCTGGCCCACGCGAATGCCTCCTCGCGCGTCCGACCGCACCATTCCGTCGCGCACCCGACTCTGGTCTCGTTATTGAACGCCGCGCCGTCGCCCGCGGCGGCGGCGGCGGCCCACCCGCACTCCAGGCAGCTCGCCCGGAACGTCCCGGGATCCGTCACCGCGGTGAGCAGCGTCGCGTCGTCGTCGTCGGCGTACACGCGTGTCCCACCGACCGACGAGTGGGTCTCGTTGGCGAGTGAGTCTCCCGCGTAGGCTTCGTCGTTGGCGATGGGATGCCCGACGCTGGCGAGGTGGCACCTGATCTGGTGGAACCGCCCCGCGCGCTCCAGCCTGCACGCCACCAGCGTCGTCGTGCCATTGTCATCGTTGGTGCACGGCGCGATCGGGTGGACGAGCGTGACGGCTGGTTTGGCGTCTGATGAAGTGAAGTTGACTCGGGCTCGTCCGTCTGCGCCGACGGAGAGCGGCGCGTCGACTCGGATCGATCGCGTCACGTCTCCCCGGACCCGCGCGAGGTATGTCTTGGTTTCGTGCCCGGGCTTGGCGAGCGCCGCGCGGACCCTGGCGCTGAGCCTGGACCCCTTGGCGAGGATCCACACGCCGGAGACCGGCTTGTCGATGCGGTTCACCGCGAACAGCTCATCGTGATGACGATCGTCGCCATCCGCCGTCGTCTCTGCTCGGGTCCTGTTGAGGAGTGCGGTGGCGTTGTTCTCCCCTTGAAGCCCTGGTCCGCACCCCGCGAGCGTGGGTACCCCCGCGGGCTTGTCCACGAACACCAGCTTGTCGTCCTCGTGGAGCACGCGCGGCACGCCGGCGCCCACGCACGGCTCGTGCACGTGCCGGACGACGCGGAAGAATGAGTCCGGCGGGACCGGGTCGTCCAGGGACTCGGGCGATTTGAACCACTCGTTCGGGATGTCGCCGCCCGTGGGCAGCCTGCGTCGCACGTCGGACGCGAGCAGCACGCGACCGGCGGCGAGCTCCCGCGCCCAGTGCTCCCGACCGTCCCCGACTCTCCCCTGAAATCGCACCTGCTCGTCCAGCGCGGTGAGCACCGAGGCGCCGACGCGCTTGTCGCTGACGCGGATGTCGAAGGTGTGGAAGTACGGCTGGACGTATCGCAGCCCGTTGACCACGACGTAGTCGCGCGGCGCCGGCATGCCCCACACCCGCCGCAGGCACCCGCGCGCGTCGCGGTGGACGTCAGCATCGGAGATGGTGGGCGTTTTGTTACTTTTGCTGAGCTGATTCTCGTACAAGCGTCGGCGACGACTCGGCCGTCGGACGCGCGGGGACGAATCGATTTGATCTAAGTGTAAATCACAATTGTAAGGTTTACTAAGGTGGCCACCCGCCGGACGACCTCACTCACAAACCAGCCTCTCTCTACTAAAAAAGAACCTTCGATCCGGGCCGAACATCCCACAACCGCTCGCGACTCACCGGTTCCCACTCTAAAGCCCGCCGCTTAAGAGTAGTAAGGGAGAACCTGGGTGAGGAAGTAGGACCAGGCCACGCCGGAGAGGCCGCCGACGAGCCAGCCGGAGGTGAACTTCGCCCAGCCCTCTTCGGACTGCACCGGGTCGCGGGCGATGTCGCGGCCGGACAGCGTCTTGACGCCGACGACGTCGGGAGTCTGAAACGCGGTGGCGCCGTAGATGGACAGGCACGCGGTGAGGATGATCACGAGGCCGGCGCCGGAGAGGCAACCGGCGATCTCGGCGGAATCCGTCGCGCGGAGGGGCCCGAGCTTGATGAAGGGGCCGGTGAGGAAGAAGCCGTGCGCGAGGCCAACCTCGACGCCGCGGGTGAGCGGGGAGACGCCGGTGCGGTACGCGGGGAGGTTGGAGAGGAAGTTGGCGACGATGGGCGCGGAGGTCACGGGGGTCTCGAGCATACCGATGAAGGGGTCGCCGTTGAGGGGCTTGATGACCTGGGCCTGGTGAATTGAGGTGGGTACGTGTGGGGGGGGTTCGGTCAGCGGTCGTCTCTACATGGACGGCGGATTTCTTAGCCTCGGCTATTTCTAAGATCATCACGTCATGGCGGGGGGCGATGGATGGGTCTGGGTCGGGGGCGTTTCTCACCTTCTCGCCGGACGCCTTCACGACGACGGACCTGACGGCGGGGCTGTGAATGGGAGGGAGGACGGGGGATCGAAGGTGAGCCGACGGATACACGCGCGCTTCGATGAACCGCGGTCGCGTGATGGGGGTCACGGATAGGAGATCGCAACCCTATGGAAGTGCTCGCACGGTCCCCCTAACAACCCGCGTGCGTGGGGCGCGATACGGCACGATCGGACGGGCTAGCACTCACCGCACGGGCGCGAGCCCGGAGACATCCTTGCCGAGGAAGGAACGGCGGGCGGTGACCTGGTTCAGAAGCGGCGGAGCGGGGGATATCGTCAGTTTCCGAGCGAGGGGTCGCGCGCGGGATTTCACAAGCGGGGGACGCTTTAGCCGGAGGCTCATCGCGGAAATATTGCCGCGGAGCGCGGTCGGAAAACGCGCGGGTCGCGAGGCGCGAGGACAGTCGACGCACCTTGGGGGCGGCGACGCGCGCGACGGCGTTGATGGAAGCGATAGCAGCCATTGTTATCGTTCTGTGTGTGCAGTTATGGCGCGGAACGGGCGCGTAGCCTCGCGGTGGGCGTCGTAAATCGGGCTCTGTTTTTTGGTTTTGTTTTTTGGTGCGAAAAGCAATCTGATTGGTCCGGCTCGGATTCTGCAGTGCATTGGCTAAGATCAAACTGTTTGCCTGTACGAGAACGTTTAGGTTACAGATGGCCCAAAAGTCAAAAAAAGTCAAGAAATCGATTCGTTGGTCGTCGACCGGTCCAACAGAACAAGAATCGAAGTGCTCACTCAGCTTCGGTGTGAGCGTCACAAAGCCATGAGTGAGGAGGAAGCGGCTGCCGAAGGCGGCGAGGGCGAGGCCCCCGAGGATGCGGGCCCTCCCCCGTTCACCATAAACGTCGCCATCAAGGTGAGTTTCGCACCGCTGTCCCGCCGCGCCCGCGAAACCCCGCGACCCTTCGTCGAGCCTTTTTTGGGTCTCCGTTTTGCAATCTCTGACCCCGCCCCGCGCCACCTCTCCGTACCCCTTCACCCAGGCCGTCTCGCCTTTGGTCGCCCCGTGGGTCAAGCCCGAGGGCGAGGAGGAGGCCGAACCGCCGCCCCCCGAGCCCGTCAAGGTATCGTTCACCTTTCCCGGCGAGGAGGAACCCGTCGAGACCGAGCCCGTGGAGCCCGGCGAAGATGGCGCGGTGGTGTTCGATTACGTCAAGGCGCTCGAGGGGCGCGTCGCCGGACCCGCGCTCGTGTCCGCGCTCATCGGCACGCCCCTCGTCGTCACCGTGCACAGGGGCGAGGCCGCGATCGCCACCGCGAGCGTCGACATGTTCGCGTTCACCACCGGAGTCGAATCCATCGGAGGAACGTACGCGCTGGCCAAGATTCCGTTCGAGGGAGACCTCCCCAAACCCGAGCCCGAGGCGCCGCCCGAGGGCGAGGAACCACCCGCGGAGGCAGACGCCGGCGGCGAGGGCGAGGACGCCGCCGGGGAAGAAGAGGAGGACACGCGACCGAAGAACCCCATGCTCGACGGCGCCACGATCGAGCTGTCCGTCACCCCCACGTTTCCGCCCGAGGAAGGACCGACCCTCGTCGCCCCTCACGACGCGGAGCACGGAGGCATCCTGACGTTGACCGCGAAACAAATCGCGCCCCTGCCGCAGACACTGATCGACACGCAAGGGGCCAACGACAACCACTGGGAGTTCGTCGTCGCCGTGCCTTTGGAGGGACTGGAACCAGCCACGATCCGAGGCGGCGAGACGGTTGTGGAGAAGGACGAGGAAGGTAACGTGACCGCGTCGCGGGTGGAGTTCGCGGCTGAGACGTCCACCGCCAAGGTGTGGATGCCCGCGGCCACGTTCGCGTCCTTCCGCGACGCCATCCGCGGCAAAGGACCCGCGCAGAAGGCCCAGATGGAGGTGTGCAGGGTGTCAAAATCCGGCGCCTACGACGCCATCGCCGAATCTTACAGAGCAATCGCCGATGCCACCTTTGACGGGCTCCTCAACCCGGGCGCCACGGAGAGCGCGGAGACCGCGCCGCTGCGCGCGCCGCCTTTTGGACAGTACGCGGTGTCGTGCGTCGCGAAGCTCTGCCCGAAGGAGAACCCCGGCGGCGGCGAGGGACCGAGCGAGGAGCCCGCGCCCGAGGGGCAGACGCACTGGATCGCCACGCCGACGGAGTGCGGCGTCACCTTCGAAGTGACCGTCTCAGCGCCCGTGCTGCCCCCGTGGCGCGCGCCTTTACCGCCCAAGATGGCGGTCAGGGACCTCCTGCCGGGCCGCGACCCGCTCGACGCGCACGAGGCTGACGTCCGCGCCACGGAACACTTCCGCGCCGAGGTTACCAAATCCGCCGCGGTTTTATCCAAAGAGTACGCGGCTATGTTCACGGGTGAGCCCAAGGATGCGGACGGCAAAGCCACGCGACGCAAGTCACTGGTGTTCGAGCTGAACCGCAGCGGGAAGTACCACGCGATGAAGGAGCGTTTAAAGTCGGCGGCGAGTGCCATCATCGCCGAGCGGTTTCACAAAGGGGGCGAGGGCGTGCAGGGAAAATACAACGAGCTCTACGTTCACCTCGTGCAGGAGATGCACGCCGCGCTGAAGAAGCTCGGACAGACCGAGGAGGAACCGGAGGACCCGAAGGACGGCGTGGACCACGCCAAGCTGGCGCGGTTCAAGGCTCTGGCGGACGAGTACGAGATCGCCGGGGACCAATCGTGCGCCGACAAGTGGCACCGAGAGCGCCTGGTTCTCACGCGCAGGCTTCCCGAGATTTGGGCCGACTACGGCGCCTTTCTCGCGCGGTCCGAGCGGTACGGCAAGTCCGAGGAGGCGTACAAGGAGGCTCTCATGCTGGACGAGGGCCACGTCCCATCGCTCACCGCGCTGTGCGCGCTGATGCTTCACGACGAGGAGTACGAGCGAGCCGAGGTTTACGGCCAGGCGGTGACTTTGAAGGAGGGCGGCGACCCGGTGGCTTGGTCGCTGCTCGCCGCCACTTACAACGCCATGGAACGCGATGAGGACGCCACCAACTGCAACTACGAAGCCCGACGGCTCGCCGCCGAGGTCATGTCGCACGTCACGAGCGGGTCGCCGGCGTCGCAACCCGAGAAGCCCCCCGAGGCTTTCGTGTCCACGTCGCTGCTGCTGCTGGACATGCACATGCCCGCGGAGGCTTGCGCCATCCTGGAGCAATCGAGGACGCACGCCGCGTTCATCCGTTCGCTGTGCCTGGCGCGCGCGGCGATGCTGGAGGGCATGCCGCAGAACGCTCACGCCTTTCTCATGGATGCGTTGTCGGTGGACGCCACCGACCCGAGGCCCTTTGAGTTGCTCGGTGATTTACACTCGAAGGAGGGTAACTTCGCCGAGGCTGAGGAGGCGTACACGCACGCGATGGCGTGCACCGGCGCTGCCAACGGCCGCCCTCCCGCCTCCCTCAAGCTCATCCTCGGTCTCGGCAACGCGCTCACGGAGACTGGTAAGCTGGCGGACGCGAGGGCGACGTTTGAAGCCGGGTGCGAGATGTGCCCGTGCGCGTCTACGTGGCTGGGCGGCGGGATCGCCATGCTGCGTCAGGGTGACCTGGACGCCGCCGAGGCTGCACTCGCGGAGGCTAACATCCAGGACCACACCAACGCCAGGGTGTGGGGGTACCTCTGCCTGGTGGCGCTGCTGTCCGACAGGGCTCCCGAGGCGGAGCAAGCCATCGGGAGCGCGTTTCGGTGCGGGCTCGCCGACGACGAGTGGCCTTTGCTGGGCGAGATTGGCAAGCTGTTCCTGGAGCACGGACGGTGGAAACACGCGGAGGGTGCGCTGCGGCGGAGCGTCAAGCACGGCGGCGGCGCGGACGTGCGTTACGCGCTCGGCCGCGCGCTGCACGAGCAAGGGGACGCGGCGGCGGCGAGGGACCAGATGCTCGCGGCGGTGGACCAGGCGGCTGAAGCGGGCGACGCCGAGACGCAGAGGTTGACGCTGGAGTCTTTACGGGCGGTGCACTCGGAGCTCGGGGAGAACGAGGCGGCGGAGGCTGCGAAGGGACGGCTCAAGATCATGGGCGTGCGCACCTCGCCGCCGCCCAAGAACTTCCGAGACCGTTAGTCATGTGAGCGTTTTAATGAAAAGATTCTCAGTCGTCTCGCGCTCCAAGTTGTCTCAACATCTTCGCGATCTTCTCGTGTTTGTGCTCGATGGCGAGTATAATCGGCGTGTTTCCCATATCGGTACGTCGGTGAATGTCTGCACCGGCGTGGATCAGCACAGCCGCGCAACCTTCGTGTCCATTTTGAACTGCCATGTGAAGGGGAGTGGTGCCGTCGTGCCTCGCGAGGTTCACATCCGCGCCCGCCTTTATGAGCTCCATGACAATCATCGGGTTGCCTTCTTGGGCGGCAAAGGACAACGGCGTGCTGCCCATATTACTACTTTGTACGTTCACATCAGCGCCTGCTTCGATGAGTGCCTTCAATGTTACCGGTTTGTCATGGTAAGCTGCACAGTGCAAGGCAGTCTGCCCAAGCTTGGGGTCTTTTTTATTGACGTCCTCCCCAGCCTCCAAGAGGGCCCTGACCGCGGGCAAGTTGCCGTATATTGCCGCTAAGTGTATCGATGGTAGAAATACCTTTCCACACCTCTCCGCGTACGCCTTGAGCTTCGCATCCATACAACGAACACCCTCAACGCTCCACACCGCGTCGTTGTACGACTTGCTCACCTGCGCCAAGTTGAGGGTATCAAACCAGTCGAGCTTGGGGAGTATCTCGGCGGCGAACACGTCAGGCAGCTTCGTGGCGACAGCCGCGAGTATAGACGTCTCGCCGCGTCGCAACAGCTCCGCGATATCAGACTCGTATTCCTCCCTCTTTCTCTTCTGCGCGACCATGGCGCCGTCGAAAGTGAAGAGGGGTGCCTTCGGGTCGTGGCTTTCTTCGAACCTTCCGAGGAAAAATGTCCAAAGCATTCGGCGGTGACTGCTACACATACAAATTTATTTCATCGCTCACGTATGGGTATTATTGCAGGATCTAACCTAAAACTGTGCACGATTCAATCGAAAGGATATGATGAAACGCGCCAGTCTATTGAGATATGTTGGCGCTCGGCGCGTCAGCAAAAAAAAATGACTGCGACAAATTAGACCTCCGATTGACCAATCACGGCCCAAACCGCTTTTCCGCCTCAGAAATTGCGTTATCGCTTTTTGCCGGCCGCTCTGTGCTGCGAGGATTGGTCAGCCGTCGCTTCTGCGCGCATTCTGCCCCGCGCTCGCGACGGCGTATCAAGTATCGACCTCTAAAATGGCGATGCCGCAGCAGTTGGTCCAGGCGTGGACCGCCTGGGACCAGAAAGTGTCCGGCACCACCTTCGCGGTGCTCAAGGTGCGCGCGCCGATTCTCCCACCGCCGTTAGCCTTGGACCTGATTGGACCTGATCATGGAAGAGATTTCCATCCCATCACGCGACCACCGCTGACGTCCGCGCCCCTCTCTATCAATCCACAGGCGATCAACTGGGACGTCTTCCCGCTCAGCCCCGTGACTAAGGACTGGGTCGCGGTCGCGTCTCCCACCATCCTGCTCACGTCCCTCGCGGCCTACCTCCTCATCGTGGGCACCGGCGTGAGGGTCCTGAGGAACAAACCGAAGGATCCCACGAAGAAGGACCCCGCCTGGGTTCGGTACCTGGTGATCTTCCACAACGTCTTCCTCGTCGCGCTTTCACTGTACATGTGCGTCGGCTGCATCTTCGAGGCGTACAAGAACGGATACACGGTCTGGGGTAACAAGTACAACCCCAAGGAGACCGCCATGGCGCACTACATCTGGGTCTTCTACCTGAGCAAAATGTATGAATTCCTGGACACGTTCATCATGCTCATCAAGAACAACCTGAAACAGGTCAGCTTCCTTCACGTCTACCACCACGGCACCATCTCCTTCGTGTGGTGGATGATCGCCCACCGCGCGCCGGGCGGCGACGCGTATTTCTCCGCCGCGCTGAACTCGTGGGTGCACGTGTGCATGTACTCGTACTACCTGCTCGCCGTGCTGGTGGGCAAGGACGAGAAACGGCGGAAAAAGTACCTGTGGTGGGGCCGGTACCTGACGCAGATGCAGATGCTCCAGTTCTTCCTGAACCTGTGCCAGAGCGTGTACCTCCTCGCGTACCCGTCCTACCCCAAGTTCATCTCCCAGATTCTCTTCTACTACATGATCTCGCTCCTCGGACTCTTCGGACACTTCTACTACTC
>Ga0257106_1001284_pt1 | contig 12738 bp, 8 predicted proteins | sample LP_taG_3_FD_190177 | JGI IMG/M metagenome (GOLD analysis project Ga0257106, IMG submission 190177) | Marine microbial communities from Northeast Subartic Pacific Ocean, Canada - LP_J_2011_P26_10m | ecosystem: Environmental > Aquatic > Marine > Oceanic | place: Canada: Northeast Subartic Pacific...
GACGACGTCGAGCATCGTCGTCGACAAAAATGCCACAAAAATCGACGATGCTGTCCCCCGGGACCGCCCTTGATGAATGCGATCGATGTAAAAAGTTTCAGCTCGTTTCCCCTACTATCCGGATACTGTAGATCTAGTAATTATCTGACTTATTATCTGGGACCGGACCCGGGGACCGCTATGTAATTATCATTATCTACTTAAGGTGGAGGGGGCCGCAAAATGTAATACTTCGCTGCATCCTCGTCGCCTCCATCGAGTCCAACACCGGTCGCCGAGTCGCTACTTGAGTAGCTGGATCCGTCGTTTTCGCGCTCGCGTTCGCCGTCGCAACGCGCCGCCTCCCTCGGGCGTCCTACATCGCGCTGTCATCGCGTTATACCGAGCGCGCGCCGTATCGCCCGGCTCACGTTGATGGCGAGGTTCGCGGAGCCGGCGTCCGTGAAGTGGATATCGCCCTTCGCGAGCGTCGGCACCGCGGCGCAGCCGTTCGACGGGAACGGGTCGCCGCAGTAGCCGACGGCGGCGGCGTAGATGTCGTCGACGAGGACGCCCGCCGGCAGCGCGGCGAGCGCGGCGGCGTTGTATTGGAGCGTCTTCTCGTTGGACCGCTTGCGCTTGTTCGTGCAGTCGGGGACGCAGCGCGGGACCGGCGTCGTCGTCGCGAACATGATCCTGCGGGCGCTCGCGTTCAGGATGTCGACGTACGTTTTGATGTTCCGCTGGTACTCGCCGAGGGGCACGGCCATCTGCTCGCGCCACGTCTTCTTCTTCACAGCGGGGAACGCGCGCCACCACCGCGTGTGCTCGCGGTCCACCATGTCCCAGAGGCCGTGGTTGAAGTGGACGAGATCCCAGGTCCCGGCGCCCAGCCAGGCGTCGAGGCAGCGCAGCCCCTTCCGCGTGTTCCCGCCGTTCACGTCCGCGAGCGAGTCGACGCCGCCGCAGTGCTGCAGCGCGACCTCGCCGTCGAGCAGCTCCAGGAGCCGCGGGCCGTAGCCGTTGGCGATGGAGTCGCCGATGAACAGCGCGTTCGGCAGCGTCTCGGAGAACGGCCCGGGCGCGTCGCCGCAGTCCAAGTCCATGCCCACGTGCGCCCGCTTGCTGATCAACGGCGTGCCGGTGGCGTACATCGCGAGGAGGACGGCGAAAAGGAGCGACGGCAGGAGCAGCGTCGCGGCGGCGCAGCGCGGCGCGGCCTTTTTCCTGCCCGCCGCCGCTGTGTCGCTTACTTTCATGCTGCTGCCCCCATCGCGCCCTTTTTCCTGCCCGCCGCCGCTGTGTCGCTAACTTTCATGCTGCTGCCCCCATCGCACCCTTCACCCCCCGATGGCGAATGAGCATCATGATACTATTCAATTTTAACCCTACAAGTATATGGAATGCACCTCACTGAGGTCCTCAGTTCCGAAGGCTTTCCGACCCCCATTGATGTCAAGGCGCCGAGCCCGCGATGTGGGAAATTAGGCGGGGCGCGCAGTCGTCGGGGTCGGGGTTGGGGCCGCGGGTGGGGGGGGGGGGCTCGCGGCCGCGGCGGCTGCGCGCGCCGGGCGTCGTCGGGACCCGCCGCGCCTACGCGGCCTTGGCGGGGAGCATCTCCGTGCCCTCGTCGTCGTTGGACCGCGCGCCCGACTTCTGGGGCGGCGCGGTCTTCGGGCTGTCGAGGACGAGGACGAGGTTGATGAGGAACTGGAGCGGGAGCGCGCCGACGGCGATGGCCGCGCAGAGCCCCCACTGGTGCGCCGTGAGGGGCCGGACCTTGAAGAAGAGGCCCGTGAACTGGACGAGGATGTACTGGAGCACGAACGTGATCGCCATGACGCCGACGAAGAGCGGGTTCTTGGTCACGCCGCGCATGACGTTCCACTCGGCCCACGACTCGCGGAGCGCCTCCACCGTCTGGAGCTGGCGGCTGTTGAACTCGTTGAAGAGCTGCATGAGCACGAACGTGTTGAAGACGACGGTGAAGTGGCGCGTGCCCTCCTCCACGGCCTCGTTCTGGTGCTTGAGCTGGTCCTTGGACAGCCCGAAGACGTTCTTCACGAACATGGTGTCGCGGCCGTCGCCGTTGTGGTGGTTCGGGTGCGACGCGTTCTTGCCGACGCCGAACCAGCCGACCATGATGGGCTCGCTGAAGAGGAGGAAGCAGACGACGACGAGCTGGTAGGCCGCCTGGCCGAGCATGTTGTGCCACATGACGCGCGTGATCATCGCCCGCTTCTTGCCGTAGGGCGCGCGCTCGAGGAGCGCCTCCGTCGGCGGCTCGGACGCGAGCGCGACGGACGCGAGCGAGTCCATGATCACGTTGACCCAGAGCATCTGCACGGCGCCGAGCGGCGACATGCCGTAGACGAGCGCGCCGATGCACGCGACGAAGATCGCGGCGATGTTCACGGTCAGCTGGAACTGGCAGAACTTGGAGATGGAGTCGAAGACGTTGCGGCCCCACTTGACGGCCGCGACCGTCGACGCGAAGTTGTCGTCGAGGAGGATGATGTCGCAGGCCTGCTTCGCGATGTCGGTGCCGACGATGCCCATGGCGAAGCCCACGTTCGCCGCGGAGAGCGCGGGCGCGTCGTTCGTGCCGTCGCCCGTGACCGCGACGACCTGCTGGTCCGGGAAGACCGTGATGTCGAAGTCGCGCTCCAGCGCGGCGACGTAGGCGGCCTGCTCGAAGACGCGCGACCGCCGCATGCCCGTCACGAGCGTGAGCTTGTCCTCGGGCTGGCACCGCGCGAGCACGCGCAGCTTGGGCCAGATCGCGTCGAAGGCGGCCATGTCGATGATCTTGTCGCCCTTGGCGTCCTTCTTGAAGGGGTGCGTGAGCCGCTCGCCGACGGCGCCGCTGTCGACGTCGAACGCGCGGCGCATGACCTTGGGCGCGGCCGTGTCGAGCACGTGGACGCGCTCGTCGAACTCCGCGCCCGTCATGGCGAAGTTCTTCTTCGGCCCGGAGCCGCCGCCGGGCAGGGGCTCGAGGTCCTGGGGCCGGAGGATGCCGCACTGCGCGGAGATGGCGACGGCCGTCGCGAGCGCGTCGCCCGTGCACATGCGGACGTCGACGCCCGCGGTGTTGCACTGGCGGATCGCGCGCGTCACCGTCGGGCGCAGCGGGTCCTCGATGCCGACGATGGCGACGAGCGTGACGTCGCACTCCGCGGCGTAGATCTTCATGTCGCTCGCGTCGTCCTGGCCGGGCGCGAGCGCGTCCCAGCCGCCCTCGGGCACGTCGTCGAAGTCGCGGTACGCGAGCGCGAGCGTGCGCATGGCCGCCTTCTGGAAGGACTCGACGGTCGCGTTGCAGCCCGCGGCGTCGAGCGCGAGTTTGCTCGCGCCGTCCTTGGAGAGCGCGTCCGCGGCGTAGTCGAAGACGTAGGTCGGCGCGCCCTTGGTGAAGAGGCGGAAGCCGCCGCCGGGCTTCGGCACGACCCAGGACATCTTCTTCCGCTGGGAGCTGAAGGGGAACTGCTTGACGCCCCAGTCGAGCTTGCACGCGCCCGTCGGGTCCTTGAACCGCGGGTCCGCGCGCATCGCGTCCGCGTCGACGCCCATCTGCGCGCAGAGCTTGAGGAGCGCGCACTCCGTCGCGTTGCCCTGGTACTTCCACTGCTTCGTCGCCGCGTCGAGCGACGCCTTGGACGTCGCGCCGGAGTTGAGCACGGCGCACTGGTGCACGAGCTCGAGGAAGGGCGCGCCGAAGCCGGCGGCGGCGCCGAGCTGCGCCGACACCTCCGCGCCGGACGCGTCGTCGTGGGCGACGAGCGCGTCGGCGACGTACATGCGCATGACCGTCATCTTGTTCTGCGTGAGCGTGCCCGTCTTGTCGGAGCAGATCGTCGTCGCGGAGCCCATGGTCTCGCACGCGTTCATGTGCTTGACGCGGTTGTTGTCCTCCATCATCTTGCCGATGGTGATGGCCTTGCAGAGCGCGACGGCGAGGGGCAGGCCCTCGGGCACGGCGACGACGAGGATCGTCACGGCGACGAGGAAGAAGCGCATGATCGAGCCGAAGATCTTCACGCCCGACTTGCCGTCGAGGTTCTTCGCGGGCATGGACACGTAGACGACGGTCATGATGACGAAGGCCACCGTCGACACGTAGAGGCCCGCCTTGCCGATGTCCATGGCCAGGCCGTCCATCTTCTCCTCGAGGTTGCCGCCGTCTTCGTCGCCCTCCGTCGTCGCCTCGACGTCCTCGGGCTTGACGGCGCTCTCCTCGTCGGCCTTGGCCGCCGGCTTCGCGTCGCCGCCGTCGTCGGCCTTGCCCTGGACGGCGGCGAAGATGCGGCCCTGGACGCTGTTGATGCCCACGGCGACGGCGAGCAGCTTGCCGCTGCCCGTCATCACCGACGTGCCCGAGAGGACAAAGGGGTCGCGCGCCGCGTCCGCCTCCTTGGCCACGAGCACGGGCTCGCCCGTGAGGGCGGACTCGTCCATCTTCACGTCCGTGCCCTCGAGGAGGATGCCGTCGGCCGCGATGACGTCGCCGACGGCGACGCGGACGACGTCGCCGACGACGATATCGCGCGGCGCGATCTCCGCGGGCTTGCCCCCGCGGACGACGGAGACGAGCGCGTCGGACTCGAGCTCCTCCTGCTGGCGCCGGAACTCGCGCGCCTTCGTCCACTCGATGGACGCCTGGAGGTTCAGCACGACCGCGACCGTGAGGAAGATGGCGACGCCCTCGATGGACGCGACGAAGCGGTGGCTCGGCTTCTCGGCGACGATCATGATCAGGGACACCGTCGCGCAGATGATGAGCGCCTGCACCGTGTTGTCCTCGCAGCCCTCGAGGATGAGCTCCCAGTACGTCTTCATCGCCGGCGGCTCGATGTAGTTCGCGCCGTACGTCTCGCGGCGCGACGCGAGGTCGCCCGCGTCGCCGCCGAGGCCCGCCGCCGAGTCGCTGCCCAGGGCCTTGCAGAGGCCCTCGCAGCCGTCGTAGGCCTGGAGGAACCCGCGCTGCTGGTCCTTGAGCATGTCGCTAAGGCCCTCCTTGGACAGGGCGTACCCCTCCTTCGACGCCATGGCGACCGGGGGACGGGAACCGGAGCAGGGCGCCGGGCGACGGCGCGCCGACGACCGTCGCGGGCACCTCCACCGACGCTTCGAGACCGAGGCTCTCGTTCGCCGCGCCCGTCGACGATCGGCGGCGCCGCGCACCACTGCTTTTGCCTCTGAAGTTTTCATGCCTCAGAGCAACATCGGCTGCTTGCACAAGGTAGGATTCCGCCGCCGAATCTGGGGACACGTAGCCGACGCGCCGGCGACCGACTCCGACCCGGCGACGCGCGCGGCACGGCTTCGGCGACTGGTCTAAGCGCCCCGCTCCCCCGCCCCCAGCCGGCACGCGGGCATGAAGGGCAAAAAATTAAGGCGGCACGTATCGCGTAACAGCTGTCATGTTGAATACACGTTGCGTCGAAGCTGCCCGCCGCGAGGTGTTTGGCCTCTTCCATGGAGGAGGTCCGCGCGCCGCTGGCGCCGGACGCCGAACGGAGCGTGCGCACGGCGGTGATCGGCAACTTCGTCGACATCTTCGGCCTCTGCACGATCCTGCCCTTGATCCCCTTCTTCGTCAAGGACGTGGGCGCGCCGAAGATCTGGGTCGGCCTCATCAGCGGCGCCCAGTTCCTGGGCTGCTGCCTCGGCAACTTCACCTGGGGCCAGGTCGGCGACCGGCGCGACCCGAACGCCGTCGCGCTGGGGCTCATGGTCGGCGACGCCGTCTTCTTCGCCCTGACGGCCGCGTGCACGGACGCGCCGTCGCTCTGCGCGGTCCGCGTGCTCACGGGCTTCTGCGCCTTCTGGGTCCTGGGCGAGACGCTCATCTCCAAGGTCGTGCCCGGGCCGCGCGTCGCCGAGTACAAGGCCAAGTACCTCGGCGGCGCGCTGCTGGGGCAGATCTTCGGGCCCGTCAACGGCGGCCTCCTCGGCACGCTGGGCTGGGCCTACCCCTGCTACGTCGCCGCGGCGGCCGCGGCGGCGGCGGCGGCGCGCCTCGCCTACGTGCGGCGCGGCCCGGCGGCGCCCGCGGCCGAGGCCAAGGTGCCCGCGGACGACGACGCCGGCGACCGCCCGCGCCGGACACCGCCCGCGGCGCGGCGCCGCCCGGCGGAACTTTTCGTCGCGTCCGCTTTCGGCTCGCGTTCGGACGAGCCGCGTCGTCTCGTCGCGCGCGCGACGCGACGGCGGCGCGCGGCCGTCGACGGAGGTCTCGCGCGCGCGCGCCGACGTCGCGCGGCGTCGATCCCCCCGCGCAGGCGACCGCGCCGCGAAGCTCGCGACGGTCTTCGGCCACGCGCACTACCGCGCGGCCGTCTTCGTCTACTGCGCCGTCGGCCTCACGTTCAACGGCGTCAACACGGTGCTCTACGTGACGCTCGCGTACCGCTACGGCCTCCGGGAGTGGCAGGTCGGCCTCTTCGGCCTCGGCCTCTGCTTCGCGCTCATGCTGTCGCTGTCCTTCTACGAGACGTGGGAGCGGACGTTCGGCGTCTACGGCATGCTCGCCGTCTTCGGGCCCGCCGGCGTCGCGCTCTACGGCCTGCTCGCGGCGTTCGGGAAGGCGTCGCTCGGCGCCTTCTCGTGCCTCTTCTTCGCGTCCGTCGTCGTCTTCGGGCCCCTGTTCAACACGGCGACGATGGTCATCACGAACGTCGCGCGGACCTGGGCGCCGGGGGCCGAGGGCACGGCCCTGTCCTACGCGAGCCTCCTCCACAACGCCGCGCAGGCCGCGGGCTGCGTGGAAATCAACCGGTGGAGCGCCCCGTCCAGCAAAAACGTCAAACCTCTCGAGCTCGGTCGAATCGAAGTCTTTTCGGCTGATTTTTGGACGGATCGATGGCTCGCGTCGAGTGCTCGAAGCACGGACGAAGAGCGCGTGTCAAAACGTTCGACTACGCGCACGTTGAAGTCGGGTGGAAGATGTGTGTCCGCGCAGGCCGCGGGTCCCGTGCTCTTCGTCTGGTGCCAGACGGCGCTCGGCTGGCGCGCGCCGTGGCTCGCTGTGTGCAAATCAAATCTTCAACCCTACTTCAATGTGCGCGTATTTGAATGTTTTGACACAAGCTCTTCGGCTGTGCTTCGATAGCTCGATGAGAGCGATCGATTCGTCCAAAAATCAGCCGAATCGACTTCGACTTGGCCGAGATAGAGAATTTCAAAGTTTGGTCGGGACGTCCCAGCTCACTGGTTGATTTGCACACAGGTGGCTCGCGGCGGCCGCCGCGACGCTGGCCTTCGTCGCCGCGCCCCTGGCCGTGCGCGTCGCCGTGCCGCTCCCGCCGGACACGTTCATGCCCGCGCGCGCCTTCGAGGTCCGGCTCTTCGGCGCCGCGCCGCCGCTCGGCGGCGACCCCGGCGCGGAGAAGGCCCTCGTCGACGGCGCGGGCGACGCGGGCGACGCGGCGCCCCTCGCCGTCGCCGCGCCGGGCGACGCGGCGCCCCTCGCCGTCGCCGCGCCCGCGGACAACGCGACGACGGTGTAACACTTCAGCGAGTCGTCACCATCGACCCAACGGCTCGAGAAACGCGCCAGCGCAGGCCTTCCTGCTCCGAAGACCTCGAAGCCTCGACCGATGTGGTGGCGCCGCCTCGCCGCGCCGACGGCCCGCACCTGGCGCGCGCCGGTGCGCGTGAGCAGCAGCGCCGCGCGCCTGCGCGACGACGTCTTCTTCGCGCCGGCGTCGGCCGTCCTCGCGCCGTTTCCGCGCCCGGCCCCGCTCCCGCCGCGGCGGCCGGAGCGCGACCTCCGGCGGCGCGCGGACCCCTGCCGCGACGCCGAGGCGGCGCTCCACGACGGCCTCGCGGCCGGCGGCGACGCGGGCCGCCTCTTCGCCGACGCGCTCTCGGCCTACGCGCGCGGCGGCGACGGCCCCCGCGCGGCGGCCGCGCTCGGGCGGTGGCGCGCGGGCGGCTTCGCCGACGCGGCCCTCGAGCGCTTCCTCTTCGAGCGCGGCGTCGTCGCCTGCGCGCGGGCCGGCGACGCCGCCGGCGCCGCGGGCCTCGCGGCGGCCGCGCGCGGGGCCATCTCGGACCGCGGCCACCGCGCGGCGGTCCTCTGCTGCGTCCGTTCCGGCGACGTCGGCGCGGCCCTGCGCGCCGCGGCCCTCAAGGCGCCCGAGTCGCCGCGGGGCGAGGCGCAGCTGCGGCGGCTCCTGCGGTCCGCCATGTTCCGCCCGGGCATTCGGGACGAGGTCCCGGTCCTCGACGGCTTCGACGCGCTCGGCCTCGCGGCGGACGGCCAGATGTACGCCCGGGCGGCGGCGGGCGCGGCGGCGCGCGAGGACTGGGAGGCCGTCGTCGCCGTGGGGCGGCGCTTCGACGGCGCGCGCGCGGCCGCGGCGGCCCGCGGCGGCGCGGCCGCGTGCCTCGCGCCGCGCGACGACGGCGCCGTCGGCGTCGCGGCGGCGGGCGCGCTCCAGCGCCTCGGCCGCTGGGACGAGGCGCTGGAGAGCCTCGAGGCCGCGGCGGCGCGGCGGCGCGGCGGCGACGACGTCCTCGCGGACGCGGCGCGCGCGCTCGCGGCCTTTGACGGCTCGCGCGCCGCGTGGCGCGCGGCCTACGAGGCGCTCGTCGAGGCCGCGCGCGCGGGCGCGGGCTTCGCCGTGCCCCGCGGCGGCGACGCGCGCGACGCGCGCGCCTTCGCGGACGAGGCGCGCGCGCTCGGCCGCGACGCGCGCGTCTCCCGGTCCGGCGCCGTCGTCGTCGTCGCCGCCGCGGCGGCGCCGCCGCGGCGCGCGGGCGTCGCGCGCGCCAAGGCCGGCGCCGCGGCGCACGCCGCCGCGGCGCGCCACTGCCTCCGGGCCCTCGAGGACGGCGACGCGGCCGCGTTCCGGCGCGCGGCCGCGTGCCTCGGCGCGCCGGACGCGCGCGTCGCGCGCGCGGGCGCGCGGGCCCTGGGCCGCCGGGACCTCGCCCCGGGCGCCGCGGCGGACATGCACCGCGCGCTCGCGGACTCGGGCCACGGGTCGCCGCGCGGCGACAAGCGCGCCGCGCTCGCGCTCTGGGCCGCGGGCGACCGCGGCGGCGCGATCGCCGCCGCGGCGGGCGACGCCGCCGCCGCCGACGCGCTCCTCGCCGCCGCCGCGGCGGCGCCGGGCGGCCACGCGGCGGCCCTCGACGCGCACGAGCGGCTCGCCGCCGCGCGGACGCCCGCGGGCACCGTCGCCGTCGCGGCCGCGCTCTGCCGCGCGGGCGAGGTCGACGCGGCCATCGCGCTCGCGGCGCGGTCCGTCGACGCCGACGGCGACGACGCGGCGGCGCTCCTCGCGGCGCTCCGGCGCCGCGCGCCGCGGCGGCCGCCGGGGACCTTCGGCGCCGCGCTCGCGGCCGCCGGCGGCGGCGCGGACGCCGCGCTCGACGCCCTCGTCGACGCCCTCGACGCCGGGGAGGCGCTCACCCTCGGCGACTTCGACGCGGCCCTCGACGTCCTCGAGGCCGCGGGGCGCCACGCGGACGCGCTCGACGTCCTCGACGTCGCCCGGCGCCACGCGGTGGACGCGCCCGGCGACGGCGCGCTGTAGTATAGACCTCTTTTTTTCCTGTGCAACTGAAGCTCGGTGCTCCCTACCAGGTCTCCGACGGAGGGACCAGATCTGGTTGAACGTTGACGTCAACGTTCATGAAGGCCTTCATGATGCATCAAGGACCAGGTTGAGTTAGGCGAGCAATATGGGCAAGCTGAGGAAAAACGAGCGCCGGTCTCCCGCAGAGCGGCTCGTGCACGGGTCGACGAAGCTCCTGCGCAAGGCCGCGAAGACGAGCAAGGGCCAGCTCGTGACGCGGGCCATCCGCAAGCTCAAGGCCGCCGGCACGGGCGACGCGCGCGCCGCGGCCGCCGTGGCGGCGATGAAGGCCGTGGACGTCGAGGACGTCGTCGCCGTCGTCCTGCGCCGCTGCGGCGTCGCGCACGTCGGCGCGCCGGGCGCCGCGCTCGCCGCGCGCGTCGCGGCCGACGCCTGCGCGTCGCGCGTCGCCGCGCACCGGCCCGTCGCGGAGGCGTGTCGCGAGGTCGACGCGCGCGCGACGGCCGAGCGGCGGCGCGCGCTCCTGGCGCGCGACCCGGCCCTGCGCCGCGAGGCCGAGGCCGAGGCCCGGGCCGAGGCCGCGGCGGCGAAGCGGTCGCGGCCGCGCGGCGGCGCCGCATCCAGGGCGCCGCCGGGCGCGGTCTTCGTCGAGTCGCTCGACGGCGGCGCGGCCGCGGGGGCCACCGACGCCGAAAACGACGTCGCCGTGCCCCTCGAGGAGCTCGCGCCGCGGCGGAAGAACCGCGTCGGCCAGCGCCAGCGGCGCGAGCTCCGGTCGCGCGCGGCGGGCGGCGACGCGGCGGCCGCGAAGACGATGGCGCGGCGCGGCCTCAAGCGGCCCCGGGCCGGCGAGGCGCTCGCCAACGGCCCCGCGCCGCCCGCGCCCACGGCGCCGCGCCGCGCGCCGGAGCCCGCCGCGCGCCGCGCGCCGCCCGCGCGCGAGCGGCCGGACGCGGCCGCGGCCCACGGCTCCTGGGCCGCCGCGCGCGCGAAGCTCGCGAAGGAGCGGTCGTCGACCTTCGCGGGCACGAAGATCGCCTTCGGCGACGACTAAGGGGCGCGCGCGCCTTACACGGGCGTCTCGGGGGCGGACGGCGTGGTGTGGAGGAGGGCCGCGTAGCTCGGGTCCGGCGCGAGGACGGCGTAGTAGTAGGCGAGGACGTCGCCCACGGGCCGGCCGAGCTCCGCGGCGACGGCGGAGAAGTCCTTGTCCGTCTCGCGGACGCGGCGCTCGAGGACCTCGAGGTCGCCGGCGCTCCAGGCCGCGGGCGAGCGCGCGCGCGCGCCGTCGTCCGCGGCGCCGCAGCGCCGGTCGACCTCCGCGCGGGCCCGGTCGAGCGTCGCGAAGGCGCCGCAGGCCGCGAGCGTCGCGTCGTCGACGAGCTCGGAGAGGCCCGCGCGGGGCCCCGCGCGCCACTCGACGCGCCAGAACGCGGCGCCGTCGAGCGACGCGACCTTCGCCGCGACTTCGCCGAGCGAGTGGGCCGCGCGCGTCGCCCCGGGGGCGCCGCCGGCGCCGGAGGCGTCGGCGTGGGCGACCCAGCGGCCGACGAGGTAGTCGTCGGCCGCGGGCGGCCGCGGGCCGCCGGCCGCCGCGGCGAAGGCCTCCGGCGGCGGCGGCGGCCGGAGCGCGCGGCCCGAGGCCGCGCCGAAGACGAGGCCCCGGCGCGGCGGGCCGCCGTTTCCGCGCTCCGGCGCGGCGTTCCCCGCGGCGCGGCGGCCGTCGGCGACGAGCGCGCGCGCGCGCGCGGCCGCGACGCCGCCGTCCGCGGGGAGCCTGTGTGCGAATCGACCAGTGAGCTGGGACGTCGGGGCCAAACTCGAGAATTCTCGAGCTCGGTCACGTCGAAGTCGATTCGGCTGATTTTTGGACGAATCGATTGCTCTCAGCGAGTTCTCGAAGCACGGCGGAAGTGCTCGTGTCGAAACATTCGCATACGCGCACGTTGAAGTCGGGTTGAAGATTTGATTCGCGCACGGCGGGGAGCCGCGGCGGGCTCCCGAAGGGCTCGGCCGCGGCCTTGGGCGGCGGCGGCGCCATGGGCCCGGCGAAGAGCCCCCCCCGGGCCTCGGCCGGAGTGTGGCCCCCGCCGTAGAGCGAGCTCGGCGGCGGCGGCGGCGGGAACCGGTGCTCGCCGCGGCCGTCGGGCGCGACGGCGAACGCGTCGATGTGCGCGCGCGCGCGCGACGGCGGCCGCTCGGCGCGCCGCGCCTCGGGCCGGTCGCCGCCGCTCGGCGGCGACGCGCCCAGCGCCGCCTCGGGGCTCGGCCGGCCCGCGGCGTCGAAGACGCCGAACGCCGCGCCGAGCTCCGGGCTGGAGAGGTGGCCGCCGCACGGCGCGATGGGCGTGAGCCGCGTCGCCCGCGACAGCGCGCTCAGCGCGCTGATGGCCGAGATCGTCGCGGACCGGTCCGCGTTGCCCCGGGACCCGCCGGGCGCGCCCTCGCCCTTGGCGCCGGGCTCGGGCGTGCCCAACTCCGCCGCGCGCGCCCAGACGCGGAGCAGCTCCGGCGAGCAGCTCTCGGGCCGCTCGCCCTTGCCGCCGTCGAGGGCGACGCCGGCGACGTCGCAGAGCGCGGACAGCTCCGGCGACGACGTCGACCGCGCGACGCCGCCCCGGCCGCCGCGGTCGCCCGACGACCCCGTCCCGGACCCCGGCGAGAAGCCGTCGCCCGCCTGCGCGCCGCCGGGCGTGCCGTAGGGCCGCCCCCGCGCGAGCGCGTCGCTGAGCTCCGCGTCCTCGAGGTCCGCCGCGGGCCGCGGCGGCGGCGACCGCGCGCCGTGGGCCTGGAGCAGCGCGTCGACGCCGGGCGACCCGGGCGGCGACCGCGGCCGCCGCGGCTCCGGCGCGGGCGCCGCGGGCGCGCGGCGCGGCGCGGCCCGCGCCTTCTTGGCCTTGGGCGCCGCGGCGTCGCCGCCCCGGGCGGCGGCGGAGCACTTGCGCTTCGTGAGCGTGTGGTAGCGGTTCTTGATGGCCATGTCCGTGCGCCCGGGCAGCGCCTTGGCCACGCGCGCCCACTCGCCGTGGGGCAGCGCGGAGATGAGCGCGTCCTCCTCGGCGGTCCAGCGGCCCTTCTTGATCTCCGGGTTCAGCTGGTAGTGCCACCGCTCGCGGCACTGCTTCGCGTTCCGCGTGCCGATGATCTCCGCGACGGCCGACCACTTGATCGGGCCCGCCATGACGACCTGCGGTCGGGGGGGGTGCGG
>Ga0257106_1001286_pt1 | contig 12727 bp, 9 predicted proteins | sample LP_taG_3_FD_190177 | JGI IMG/M metagenome (GOLD analysis project Ga0257106, IMG submission 190177) | Marine microbial communities from Northeast Subartic Pacific Ocean, Canada - LP_J_2011_P26_10m | ecosystem: Environmental > Aquatic > Marine > Oceanic | place: Canada: Northeast Subartic Pacific...
ATTTGTTTTTTTTAATTTAGGTAAGGTAAAAGCTTCTAAAAACCAAACTGAACGAAGTAATAGAATTAATAGGTTTGGCCAAGTAGAACCAGATAATATTATCGAAGGTGAATCTCAAGAAATAAAAGAAGATAAAAATGAAGAATAAAAAAAATAACACGATAATCTTTTCCTTTCTGATTTCCGCTTCATTTGTATTTTCAGATCCAATAATTATTCAACCAGGAGCGCCTGGAGAAGCTTCTAAAATTCTGGATCCGCAAGCTGCATCAAACATTGCAGATACTTCATATATAAAAGCTGATGTAAAGTTTCTTCAAGGAATGATCATTCATCATCAACAAGCAATCTTAATGTCCTCTATGGCAGATAAAAGAACAAATAATGAAACAATTGTTGATTTAGCTAAAAGAATAGATGTCTCACAAGAAGATGAAATAAATTTTATGGAAAGCTGGCTTTATGACCGTGGTGAGAATAAAAAATATATGCCTCATCATCATATGCATATGGATATGGGTATGGCTGGAATGGCAACTCCAAAACAATTAGAAGACCTTAAAAACACCAAAGCTACTGATTTTGACCGATTATTTCTTCAGCTCATGATTGCTCATCATGATGGGGCTTTAAAAATGGTAGAAGAGTTAAAAGAATTTTCTGGTTCTGCCTATGATCCAATATTAAGTGAGTTTGTGTCGGATTTAGTTAATGATCAAGGTGTAGAAATTGAGAGAATGAACACTATTGCTGTAAACCTCTCAGATGACCCTAGATCTGGACTAACTCCAGGCTTATATATTGCAGATGAAGCTATTATGAATTTAGAATTAGTGACTTCTCTTAAAAAACCAATTGGATTTTTTGATCCAAATAACCCTGAAGGAAAACGTCCAGAAGATCCAGGAAAGGAAAAAGATGAAGATGAGGAGGTTTCAGTTTTAGAAGCATCAAGATCACTTCTTTCGCCAATGCTGAGTTTTTCCAATACAGATATGGCTTTCCAAGATGATTTGTTGGTGACGGGAAGCTATCACGGATTTAATATGTATAAGATTAAAGACGATGGTATTCCAGATTTAATATCCTCAGTTGTATGTCCTGGAGGTCAGGGAGACGTTTCTATAGTTGGTGATTTATTAATCATGTCGGTTGAACAGGTTCGCGGCCGCGTTGATTGCGGTAGAGAGGGAGTTGGTAAAGATGCAAGCCCAGAACGTTTTCGTGGAATTAGAATATTTGATATTTCTGATCAAAGTCGCCCAAAACAAGTAGGAATAGTTCAAACTTGTAGAGGATCCCACACTCATTCTGTAGTTTCTGGTCCATCAGTTGATGGAAAGATTATTATCTATAATTCAGGTACTTCTAGTGTAAGAGATGAAGAAGAACTAGAGCAATGTGTTGGTAATATACCTGGTGATGAAAGAACAGCTCTTTTTAGAATAGATATAATTGAAATACCGATATCAGATCCATCAAAATCAAGAATAGTGAGCAGTCCTGCAGTATTTGCAGATCTTGAAACAGGTTCTCTTGCTGGACTTTGGAGAGGTGGTGATCATGGTGATGAAACCCAAGAAACTAAACGTACTGATCAATGTCATGATATTACAGTATTCCCTTCAGCAAATATTGCTGCAGGTGCATGTTCAGGAAATGGAATTCTTTTTGATATAACTGATCCATATAATCCAAAAAGACTAGACGTCGTTACAGATGAAGGTTTTGCTTACTGGCATTCTGCAACATTTAATAATGATGGAACTAAGATAATATTTACTGATGAATGGGGTGGCGGAGGTCGTGCGAGATGCCGAGCCTGGGACCCTCTTAATTGGGGTGCTGATGCTATATATGACATAGTTGATAATAAATTAGAGTTTAGGAGTCACTATAAAATGCCTGCTCCTCAACTAGAAACAGAAAACTGTGTTGCGCATAATGGATCAATTATTCCAGTCCCAAATCGTGATATTTTTGTTCAAGCTTGGTATCAAGGCGGTATATCGGTTATAGATTTTACTGACTCTTCTGACCCTAAAGAGATTGCTTATTTTGATCGCGGTCCAATAGATAAAGATATATTAGTTACTGGAGGATATTGGTCTTCTTACTTTTATGAAGGCTATATATACGGAACAGAAATTGTTCGCGGTCTTGATGTTTTTAGACTTACACCAAGTCAATATCTTACTGAAAATGAAATTGATGCAGCCTCTAAAGCATATCCAGAATCAGGAAGTAGGATATTTAATCCTCAACAACAGATACCAATGTCCTGGCCTGACAATGCTTCTGAGTAACTAGATATTTTATGTGCTATTGCATATTTACATGCTAATCCTTAAAATCTAAAGTCCACGGAGGAAAAATGATCGAAGAAGCTGCAGCTGTTGTTACAGATAAGTCCGCAATTATCACATTTGCTGTGCCCGTCTTCTTTTTAATGATTATTATTGAGTACTGTTATGGCAGATATGTAGGTAAAGATACTTATAGGCTCAATGATACATTTACCAGTATCTCTCTAGGCATGATAAGTAGGTATCCCACTATGTTAAACCTTGGAGTGCAAAGTTTAATTTTTGTATACATTGGTAAATACATGAACGTGGGTCTTTTATCTATGAAAAATCCACTGACATGGATTATTGCTTTTCTTTTGTACGATCTTTCTTATTACTGGATGCATAGATTACATCATGAAATTAAGATTCTTTGGGCAACTCATAGCGTTCATCATCATGGCGAAGATTATAATCTTGCAACAGCTTTAAGACAGACTAGCACCGGTTGGCTTTGGAAATGGATTTTTTATATGCCTATGATTATGCTTGGCGTTCCAGGTGAAGTTTTTGTGACGGTAGCTGGCATAAACTTAGTTTACCAATTCTGGGTTCATACAGAGCATATAGGTCATTTAGGATTCTTAGAGAAGATATTTATTACGCCTATGAATCATGGAATTCATCACGCAAAAAATAAAGAATACATAGATGCAAATTATGGTGGTGTTTTCATTATTTGGGATCGTATGTTTGGAACATATACAGCAAGAATGCCTGATGTTACTCCTGTGTATGGAACCGTGAGTGCTTTAAAGAGTTTTAATCCTATTTGGGCCAATATTCAGGTTTACTCAACGATGATTAAAGACACAATAAAAACAGAAAAAATGAGTGATAAATTTAAAATTTGGTATTCAAAAACATATTGGAGACCTGAAGACTGCATAGAAGTGAAAGACCCTAAAGAATTTTATGTGAAATACAATCCAATCATATCTTTAGATATAAAAGTTTTTGCTTTTTTCCAAATGTTATTTACAACCATTGTCTCAGGCTCTGTTTTGTTCTTTCTTGCTCAGTACTCTTATAATGAAATCATTGTATTTGGTATAGCTATTACACTTTTGAGTAGTCTTACAGCGTCTTTATTACAAGGTAATTCATATATGTATGCAGTTATTCTTGGTTTATCTATTTTTGGTGTTCTTGGGATAGAATATCTTGGATTTTTAAATACTAATATACTCTCAACACAGTTATTAATGAGTCAGCTTTTTGTAAATATTGGAGTTGTGAGTTTATTGTTTATCTATCAAGCCTATCAAGCCTTGAATCCTCTAAAAGATAAAAGAGTTTTATAAAATCTAGTTATTAGTTTCTTTGGCTGGGACTCCAGCTACTGTTGTATTGCTGTTGACATCTTTTAGAACCAAGCTTCCGGCTGCGACTATTGACCCTTCTCCTATAGTAATATTTCCAAGAATAGTACTCGCAGCAAATATAGAAGCACCCTTTTTTATATTAGGATGTCTTTTACCAGAGTCAAATCCTTTACCGCCCAAGGTCACGCCTTGATATATAGATACCTCTGTTTCTATTTCAGCTGTTTCGCCGATTACTACTCCGGTTGCATGATCTATCATAACGCCGCCAGCAATTTTAGCTGCTGGATGGATATCTAAACCAAAAACCTCAGATGCTCTATTTTGAAAAAATAACGCCATAGTGTGTCTTTCGTTGTTCCATAAACAATGAGCAGCTCTATAGGTTGCTAATCCTAAAAAACCTTTATAAAAAAGTAATGGGGTAGAAACAAAATTACATGCAGGATCACTATCCTTGAAAAATCTTAAATCGGCTTCTAATGAAACTTCTATATCATCACAATCTCTATATACATCTAAAATAAATTCCTTAATATCCATTGCTGATAATGCATCGCTATGAAGTTTTGAAGCTAGGATAGATGCAACAGCAGCAAGTAAATCTTTTTGCGATAATATTAGAGAATGTAAGAATGATCCAAGAGTAGGCTCAGCATCTATTCTAAGACCTATCTCATGTCGAATTTCTTTCCAAAGCTCTCTATCCATAGTAATGATTATAAACTTTTTTGAAGTTAATAAGGATTAGGATAGCTTTAGTGCCATCCTAATCAGGATATTAAGATATGTCGAAACGATCTGCATTCATGACTTTGTTCCAAGCTGAAATAAAGTCATTAACAAATTTATCTTTAGCGTCATTCGAAGCATAAACTTCAGCTAAAGCTCTTAATTGAGAATTAGAACCAAAAACAAGATCTGCTCTCGAAGCAGTTCTAACCTTTTCACCAGAAACCCTATCAAAACCTTCATAAGAATTACCAGTTCCATTTGGTTTCCATTCAACTTTCATATCTAAAAGAGTATTAAAATGATCATTAGTAAGAGTATTTGAATTATCAGAATAAAGGCCATAACCGTTTGAGCTAATGCCTAATGATCTCATACCACCAAGCAGTACCGTCATTTCAGGAGCTGTTAAGCTAAGTAACTGGGCCTTATCTAACATCATTTCCTCAGGAGTTACATTAATACCTGATTTATGAAAATTTCTAAACCCATCTGAATGAGGCTCTAAAACTGAAAATGATTCCACATCGGTCTGTTCTTGCGAGGCATCACCCCTTCCAGCCATAAAAGGAACTTTAACCCCTGTTGCCATTTCAATGCCAACGTTTCCAGCCAATATAATAATGTCAGCAATTGATGCGCCTGTTTCATTTGATACCTCTTCATATATAGCTAAGACCTTTTGAAGTTGAGTTGGCTTGTTAACTTCCCAATCTTTTTGAGGAGCTAATCTAATTCGTGATCCATTAGCACCACCTCTCATATCTGAGGCTCTGTATGTTGATGCACTTGCCCATGCAGTTTCTACCATTTCTTGAATTGATAAATCACATTCTTTAATTTTCTGAGCAACAACATCTGTATCATAATCTGTTGAGCCTAATGGCACAGGATCCATCCAAATTCTTTCTTCTTTTGGAACTTCAGGACCCATATATCTAGTTTTTGGACCCATATCTCTGTGAAGTAACTTAAACCAGGCTTCAGCAAAAGCATCTGCAAATTCTTCTGGATTTTCATGAAAATGCTTAGAGATTTTTTTATATTCTGGGTCTTCTCTAAGTGCAATATCAGCAGTAGTCATCATAGTAGGAACTCTTATTGAAGAATCTTCAGCATCAGGAGCTAAGTCCTCATCTTTTACATCTACTGCATGCCAAACTTTAGCACCTGCTGGTGTGTCAACAAGTTCCCACTCATAACCGAATAATAGATCAAAATATCCGTTATCCCATTGAGTTGGATTAGCAGTCCAAGCTCCTTCAAATCCACTAGTAATAGTATCTCTTCCTTTGCCCGAAGCATAAGAGCTCATCCACCCTAATCCCATCTTTTCAAGAGCACCACCTTCTGGCTCTACTCCAACGCTTTCTTCTGGCCCAGCTCCATGACCTTTACCAAATGTATGTCCGCCAGCAACTAATGCTACGGTTTCATAATCGTTCATTGCCATTCTGCCAAACGTTGTTCTTACATCATGTGCACTTGCAAGAGGGTCTGGATTTCCATCTGGGCCTTGAGGGTTTACATATATTAATCCCATTTGAACTGCGCCAAGAGGCATGTCTAAGGACTCTCTATCGTCATTGCTTTCGTATCTATTATTTTCAAGCCATTCTTTTTCTAATCCCCAATGGATATCTTCCTCAGGAGCCCATATATCAGGTCGCCCGCCGCTGAAGCCAAATGTTTTACCACCCATTGATTCGATTGCTACATTACCAGCAAGAATTAATAAGTCAGCCCAGCTAATTTGTTTTCCATACTTTTGTTTAATTGGCCAAAGCAATCTTCTAGCCTTATCTAAGTTTCCGTTATCAGGCCAACTATTAAGTGGTGCAAATCTTTGAGCACCGGTTCCACCACCACCTCGTCCATCTGTGCTTCTATAGGTTCCGGCTGCATGCCAAGTCATTCTTATAAAAAAAGGTCCATAATGACCATAATCTGCAGGCCACCAATCCTGAGAATCTGTCATTAATGCATTCAAGTCTTCTTTGAGTGCGTCATAATTGATTTTGGAGAACTCTTCTTGGTAATCAAACTCATCTTCCATAGGATTCGATTTACTATCATGTTGATGAAGAATATTAAGGTTTAAATTATTAGGCCACCAATCACGAACCGACGTACTGCTAGCTTTATTTGTTGTTGCGGCCCCATGCATTACAGGACATTTTCCTTCACTTTCATTACTCATTTGTGGTTTTCCTCCTACGAACAAACACTTTTAAATTCTTTTGATATATAAATATAACAAAAAAAATACATAAATAAACATATCAAATTTATATATGTTTATTTCAAAAAATGGTGGAGCTACGCGGGATCGAACCGCGGACCCCCTGCTTGCAAAGCAGGTGCTCTCCCAGCTGAGCTATAGCCCCATTATGGATAGTGATTGTACTTTATTACAAATAAATTTGCATACTTCTAATTAGAAATTATTAAAAAAATTAAAAAAAAGGCGAGTACTACTACTCGCCTTTTTAAGTTCTAAATTAAATTAGAATTTATATGCAAAACCAACTTTCATTGTTGCCGGTTTTTGAGATCTAGCACCATCTTTAGGTGCTCTTGCAACAATATCTTCGCTATCAAGAACATTCTCCATAACCATATAAACATCCATGTTCTTGTTTAAAGTTTTTCTTAGATTTAAGTCCAGGAAACTATGAGCATCGATAGTCTGATATGTTCCACATGCTGCTGTTGAACATGAGCTTCCGTTATCAACCAATCTCATATTACCGCTAAGACCGTTATCAGTAACAAAACCAATAATTAGAGCCATTGATGAGCTTGGAATATAAGGTACATCATCACCAGCTGCAACAGTTCCCCAATAATCTCCATTATCAAAACTAGTTCCAAAAGTAGCATCAGTGTTGGTATAAGTTAATGCAACAGGATAAGAAACTCCCTCGCCTTCGAACATCCATGATCCTGAAACCTCAAGACCTGACACATCAACTGCGCCACCATCAAAAATATCGCCAGCATCACAGTCTCCACCAGAAGAATTTTTGCATTCTCCTTTTAAGTTTGCATAGTCACTTGAGAAACGCATAACTTCAAGACTAGTAGTACCTTTAGAGTATCTAACACCAATTTCCATATTATCAGCTTCTTCTGCATCACCACCAAAAATTGGTGACATTCCTTCATGGAATCCAGCAACAAGCTTTACATTTTCATTCATGTCATATGTTGCACCAAATCCTGTAGTTGTATAATCGCCTGTCTTAGCTTTTGGGTACCCTGAAGCAAGAACAGTTCTAGTTGGAACGCCATCATCCCATCTATTTTCTACTTGGTCATATTCTTCAGATCTGTGCCCTATAGTGACTGCTAAGTCGCCCATAGTAATAGTATCTTCAATATAAAATGAAGTGGCTTCTGAAACTCTCAGTCTATTATTTGATCCTGAATAACCAGAACTACATGCGTATAAAGCTGTATTGGTTCCAGTTGCTGATTGATCAAAACATTCGTATGACTGATATCTGCTTTCTGAATCTTCCATATCTCTATAACCTACAGTTAAAGCATGATTACCTATTTCTGTCGAAACTTTAAATTGCATACCTTCATTTGTATAGAATCTATTGTTGTGCTTAAGCTTTACGGTTACAGCCAACGTTCCGTCAAGAATAGCTTGTGCATTTGCATTACCAGAATTAGCAGCAGATATAACATTGTTAATACCATTACTTATACCGTGAGCTTTTGTATTATTAGCTTTGTCTACTTTAAACCAATCTCTGTGATAGTCATTACTCCATGAGGTAGCAACAATATCAAAATTATCAAAATCACCAACATACGTTAATGAAGTTTGATCCCCATCATTGTTCATTACGTCGTACTGAGTCATGCCGTATCTTTGTCTTGGGTTAGATAGGAAACTTGATTGTGAAAGGCCTACATATGACTGTTCAGATGTTTCTTCAACTTCGGTATATTTAAAAGTTAATGAATGCATTCCTGATTCATACCTAGCTTTCAGCATTACATCAGATTTATCAAAACCTGTATCACCGCCAACATTTGCAATTGAATCAAAACCGTCACTAGCGTGCTCATGAATTTCAAGCAAGCCGCCTAGATTACCTTGAGTAGAACCAGCATACATATGAGTTCTTGTCATACCATTCTGACCTAGTTCTTGAACAAATTTTCCTGAAAGGGTTTCCGGTATCGGCGTACTTATTAAATTAATAGCTCCACCAATAGTGCTTGGTCCTTGGCTAATTGCAGCAGGCCCTTTTAGAACTTCAACTGAATTAATCCTTCCTGTTGTAGGGAAGTAATAAGCTGAAGATGAAGTATATGGTGCTGGAGCCACTAAAACGCCGTCTTCCATAATTGTTACTTTAGCTGATCTATCAATTGATGTTCCTCTGATAGAAATGTTTGGTCTGAGACCATAGCCGTCTTCAGTTCTAAAGAAAACTCCAGGAACTGCTGATAATATCTTATGTATATCAGTATCCATTGCCTTCTTAAGATCTTCGTTAGTGATAACAGCTCCAGAACCTGGCAGTTCTTTTGCGTCATCTTTAGTTCCGATTATTGTTACTGATTCTATATCAGAAGCATCTTCAGCATTTAAAGTAAATGCTAATGAAGAAACAACTAAAGCACCAATAAGCAACAAGGCGGATTTGTCTTCAACTATTCTAGTTAATAAATTACTCATTTTTTACCTCTTATAAAATTATGGTTCTTGAAAGCCGCTAATGTCTTTGCCTTTTGTCTTTTTGATTTTCGTAGGAGGAAATCACAAAAAAACTGCACACTTTCAGGGGATAAAAATATCAGCGACCTTCAAGAATGTAAATGATAATGATTCTCATTTGCAAATACAACCCTTTTGTATAAAATAAATGAATTAATTAAAAACATTCTAATGATCAAAAAAATACCAATCAAAACTCTTCTTTCAATGACGCTTTTTGCATCCATAACTTTAATATCAGAAGAAATGATTATTGGTAAAGAAAAAATAATGCCTGGAATAATCCTAATTTTTGAAGCGGCTCCAAAAGATATTATCCTGCCTGAAGGTTCTTATTTATCAGAAAAGGAAACTAATATACATATAGAGATGTTAGCTAATTGGTCTTCGGACGCTCCAGAGGGATCTCCTGAAGGCGGTTTTGTACCCTATTTAAAGACATCTGTGACTATAAAAAACAGTTCGGGCATAAAACTTAAAGTTGATCTAACGCCTCATTTGAATCTTACAGATAACTTACATTATGCCCAGAATATAAAACTCCCAGGAAGTATTAATGATACATATGAAGTTATATTTGAAATTTCTCCGCCCGAAAATAACTTGGGGATACATTTTGATTGGAACCAGGCTATAGGAAAATATACCAATACTAATAAGTTTGTATACAGGGATTTGAATTTTAAAAATATAGCTTTAGCTACTAGAAGATAAATTAGTTACTTATTTCCTCTAATCGCAAAGAATAACCCTAGTACTATTAAAAACATCTGCTCGCTTGTAACAAATTTAGTACTTAAGCTTGTAAACCAATCTGCATGAGCTATGTATAAGGCACAGGACATAATAATAACTACAAGCATTCCAGATAGTCTAGTTATAAGATGCCCAAGCTGAGAAGCGAACAAACCTATAACACCACCTAGAATAATTCCAATACCTGCCCCCATCTCACCAAGGACAACTAAGTTTACCCATAATTCTGGCATTGGGATAAAGATACTCTCAAACCAAGTAACCATTCTATGTTGTTCTTCCATCATAAATGGAGCTGGAAGCTTTCCGTATCCATGAAAGAAAAACGCTATTCCTAGAGCAAGCCTTGGCAGCCATGGAACAACTTCCATAAGTGGTTTTGAGAGTGAGTCTAGTCTGTTATTTAGTTTATTCATTTTAAAAAGTTATTATGTTTGTAAAATTATATCTTTGTCTTCGCAAAGAGCAAATCCATTTATCCCAATAAGATTATCTAATTCATCTTGACCGATATGGATATGTGCATAGATTTGGCCAGTAGGAGAAATTTTCTCTTCATTCACACAACCCATTCTGAACAATTGGGCTCTTATTTTTCCTAAAGAAGCCTCTAAAGAAATCCATCCTCTATAAATACCATTAAATAAGTCCGTATTTATAATTTCTCTTAATTCATCTATTCCTGTATTTTTTTCAGCTGATATCCAAACTTCATTACTCTTTTTATTTGATTTTTTTTGATTAACTCCCTTTATATCAGATTTATTATTTACTCTAATTTGAGGAATAGACTGCAGGCCTAGTTCTTCTAATATTTTATTAACCTCTTTTTCTTTCTGTCTATGATCAATATCAGATATATCGACAATATGAAGAAGCAGGTCAGCAGACTTAAGTTCATCAAGGGTAGCTTTGAAAGATTCAATTAATTGTGTAGGAAGTTCAGATATAAATCCAACCGTATCAGAAAATAGAATAGGGCCAAGCTCTGGATCTATATTTTTTCTTGTAACTGAATCTAAAGTTGCAAAAAGCTTATCTGCGGCAAGTTTTTTACTATTAGTTAGCAGATTAAAGAGAGTTGTCTTGCCAGCATTCGTATATCCAACAAGGGCAACAAGCTTGTTTCTACTTTTTTTTCTTGAATAACTATTTAATTGCTTCTGCTTATGAGCTTTGTCTAGCCTACTTTTCAACATCTTGATTCTATGGCCAATTAAACGCCTATCTGTTTCAAGCTGAGTTTCACCAGGCCCTCTTAAGCCAATACCACCCTTCTGTCTTTCCAAATGGGTCCAACCTCTTATGAGCCTTGTAGAAAGATGATTTAACTGGGCTAGCTCGACTTGGAGCTTACCAATATGAGTAGTTGCTCTTGATGCAAAGATATCTAAAATTAATTCTGTTTTATCGATCACTCTAACTTTTAATTTTAATTCTAGGTTTCTTGCCTGTGATGCAGAAAGTTGATGATTAACAATAACAAGCTCAGCACAAGTAGTTTCAACTAAGGTATGGATTTCATCTAATTTACCTTTATTGATAAAGTGACTAATCGAAGGTGCCCTCTGCTTGCTAGAGCTTTCTCCAACTATTGTTGCCCCAGCAGATTTAACTAAGTCGTAAAACTCTTCGTATATATTTTCTAATTCTTGACCTGTTCTTAAAGATTCAATATCTAAGAAAATAATTAAGGTTTTTGGGATCTGTGTTTTTTCAACAATCATATGATAAACATTATTGTAGAGATTTTATAAAAATTTGTTACTATTAATTTATGTCATTAAAAATTCTTTCAGGAGGATATTTATAGATAAAGGCGAACGAGCAAAGAAATCAGCGTTTGCTAGTATAAAGAGAAGAGCTGTAAGAGAAATTAAGAAAAAAAAGCTTAATAAAATTTACAGAGAATTACGAAAAGCTCAAAAAAAATAAAGTAACTCTTTAAACTAAGCATCTTTTGAAATACTCTAGTGAGTAATAAGGATTCTTTAAATAAAAAATATGAATAAAATCTTGAATATGATTGCAGAAAAAATAGATAATTATGTACCTATAGGTATCGTATTGCTTACTTTACTTGTTGCTGGCTTAGTTTAAATACTTTTTTTAAAACTTCTTTCTTTGAGATTCGCATTTTCCTGATGCATAAATCTCTACCTTTGGATTTTTATTTTTAGACCCATCCTTTTTAGTTAGCCAGATATCCCCAGATACTTTTCCCTTCCCTGTAAACCAATTAAAAGTATTAGAAATTCTATATACATCAATTTCATACTCAGGGAATAGCGGGTGAATATCTCCAGGCTCCATAGAATGAGTTACTGTTATTCCTGTGTTAGATTTTTCTGAACTCCATTCTGCCTCTGGATTTATCCAAGCAAGAGAAGGATCAAAAGTATGAGTTAAAGACTTAAAGATCTCTTTATCACTATCAATTTCCCAGTATTGAACTACATATAATTTGTCTTTTTGCCAGTCCTCTTCAGCAAAATTAGTTTTTGCTCTTTGTAATAAGAATAAGGATTGCTGAGTTTGTCTTGCAAGATTTTTGAAAAGCTCTATGCCTTCAGAGAGGTAAGTCTTTTTTATATCCTTATAAGTGACCGAGTAATTTCCATCTAATTCACATAATATTTTTGAGTTCTCACTAAGTAAAGGGAAAGAAAGAATTATAAGAAGAAGAAAGCGCATTAGTGTATTTTACTTTAATCTGTAGTTAAATTTTATAGTTGGAGTGAGATTATTGATTTTTAATTTAAACTAAATGATAATCAAATTACAATCAAATAATAGGAAAAAACTGTGAAAAAACTATCATCTTT
>Ga0257106_1001287_pt1 | contig 12727 bp, 15 predicted proteins | sample LP_taG_3_FD_190177 | JGI IMG/M metagenome (GOLD analysis project Ga0257106, IMG submission 190177) | Marine microbial communities from Northeast Subartic Pacific Ocean, Canada - LP_J_2011_P26_10m | ecosystem: Environmental > Aquatic > Marine > Oceanic | place: Canada: Northeast Subartic Pacific...
AATTTGGATATAAAGACTTTTCATATACTTTTATATAATGAGCATTATTACACTTACAGACGAAAGAATTGTTACCTATTTTGATAATAATCCATCATTAAGTCCCGAAAAAGTTATGAACATGGTTATTGATATGTTAGAAAATATAAATAATGATTTTACTGAAAGTTTGTCTGCTAAAATGATATCAAATATCGCAAATCAAGTTAAAATGTTAGACAGCAAGTTAGAAAATGTAAATAGTCAAACACAAAATATTACAAGTGTTATGACTTTGCTGCAAAATCAGAAGGAGAGTATGATAGCAGATATACGTATGGTGTTACAAAATAACAATAATGACTATACGAAAGATGTCACCACAATAATTAAAGAAAATAATGGATTATTTATTAGCAATATGCAAGATAAACTAACCACTATTACAAATCCTGATTTACGTGAAAAAATACAAAGTGATGTGAGTAAATGTATAGAGACGATAAAAAATGATACAACTGAGCTATTGAATAATAATGAAAAGGATGGCTCTGTATATGAAAAACTTCTTATTTCTAAATATGATTCCATGTGTAAAGAGTTAAAAACGCATATACAAGACAACATTGTTCCGCGCTTTGATGGTATTCAACAGTACGTAGATAAGCAAAACTCATCTTGTGTTACTAACATTGGAAAAAATAGTGAGAATAAACTGGAACCTTTATTAAATATTTGCTTTCCCGATGCTGAAATTGAGAATACGACAGGGAAAACTGGACAAGGAGATTTTATTATTCGTCGGAATATGACTACAAATGTCATTGCTACTAAGGTAATGGTGGAAAATAAATGTTATACAAACAATGTTCCTGCTGCTGAGGTTGAAAAATTTATTGGTGACATTGAAAGTAATAATTGTCACGGTGTATTTTTCTCTCAAAACAGTGGTATTTCTACAAAAAGACACTTTGATATTGATTTTCATGGGGGTAATATCCTTGTCTATTTACATAATGTAAATTACGATACGGATATGATTTATAATTCTGTTCAAATGATTGATATTATATCTTCGCGTGTAGATTTAAAGTCTGTGAATATGAATATTTCTAAAGATGTAATGGATAATATTAAAGAGGAACTTTTAAATTTTATATCAAAGCAAAAATTATTAATTGAAAGTGTAAAAAAAACACAAAAAGATGTTATTAAACAAATAGAAGGTTTAGATTTTCCTTGTTTATCTAATTTACTTAATATTAGCGATGCATCTTCCAAAAAAGCATCGTGTATGTGTCCGAAATGTGGTGAAATGTTTAAAAATAATTATTCCTTGGGAAGTCACAAAAAAGGGTGCAGAGGAAAAAAATCTACAAAGGAAAATAATATACTTGATTTTTCGGATTAAGCTTATTCGCGGGATCGAACCGCGGACCTACGCATTACAAGTGCGTTGCTCTACCACTGAGCTAAACAAGCATATTGTATAATTATAAATTTTTTTTATTTATTAAACGTATTTGTGTAAGTTTTCTCATTCTCATTCCAATTTATATTATAAAATTGAAATACTAATATAATATATATTTTTACATTATAATAGTATGGCTTTTAATTTTGATCAAGAGATATTGGATATATATAATATTACAATGTGTCCAACAAAACCAAGGTTTAGTGTTGGAGATATTGTTTATTGTAAACCACAGCAAAGCATTCCTGGTTATAATTTTGATATTGAAACAAGCACCGAAGAAATTTGCGAGAGAACCAATCGTCAATATATAAGCGAATATAAAATAATAATAGAACCCGCTATTTTTGGTATTATTATTAACATTCCACACGAACATGTTAAGATTTTAGATTCTGAAACATTGTGCAGTAATTGGTTCTCTGAACACGAGTGGGATCTTGAAAACTCAGAATCTATAATAGATATAGAGGGGTCAGGATCTGTATGGTTTTTACCACACGAAGAGAGAAAATATTTTGTTAAATGGTTAAATAAAACACCTTATTCAAAAATAAAATTTAATCAGGTAATACCTTTCGAACCTTTAAAAGAAAATAATATTTCTCTCCATTTTGAACAATATTTATTTAAAGCACCAAACTTTCAAAATAAAATAAAGTATCTTGCAAATAAAAATAAGGAGAGAACTACTTTAGAAATCTTAAATAATAAACTTAATATTGATAAATATTCAATAAATGGAATTAAAAATATTATAAATACTTTTTCAAAACATTAATAATATATAATAGTAGGTTATGAGCGACAAAAACTGGTATTTTTATTTAATATATAATAATAATTATACGTATGCTGGTGTTTCACCTGACCCTAAAAGAAGATTAAGACAGCATAATGGAGAGATAAGTGGTGGTGCTAAATACACTACTTCAAAAGGACCGGGTTGGAAACATTTGTGTATTGTAAGCGGTTTTCAAAATAAGATTCAATCAATGCAATTTGAATGGGCGGTCAAACACGTCCCGCCGCGAAACGCAGGAGGTATAACAAATAGAATAAACAAACTTTTTTTTACTTTGAATAAAGATAAATGGACTTCAAAGTCTCCTGAATCAAACTCTGTACCGCTAAATATTCGTTGGATGATAGATGATGTGCCAAATAACTCTTTGCCTAAATATATTACACAAGATTTTAATCATTCACTATAATATTATTTCTATTTAACATTGCTTCGGTTCCCAAAATTTTAAGTAATTTAATTTTTATTTTTTCTGGAAGTTTGCATGACGTAGAGCCTGCTATTTCAACATACTTCTCTTTCAATCTATCGTTTGACATCCAATTTGGATATTGGTTTTCAAACTCATTTAACCATTTTTTTTGAATTCCCATTTCAGCATTTTTAATTAATTTCTCTCCATTATCTTCTTCCCAACCAGTATTTTCATCTTTAATAAACCATTTACTTTTCGTTAGATTGGTGCAATGAAAAGGTCTTTCGTTTACAGAAAGAGGCATTAAACTTTTAAGAACAACCTGTGTAATACAATCTTTTTTACTTTTACACAGATCATCTAACGTAACACTCAAATGTTTTGCAAAATTTTGTATAGTCATCGCATCCGAACAATTTTCCGTAAGAAACATTTGAACATTTATTACATTGTTATTTGTATACGTATTATTTGTTGTATTGCTTATAGTAGGTATTAATGTTTCCATATTTAATAATTTTTCCTGCAATTTTTTGTTGTCATCCATTATTTTATTTAATAATTTTATTGTTTGATCGGAATTATCTTTTTCATCTTTTTCATCTTTTTCTTCTTTTTCTTTTTCATTTTTTAATAAACTAATTTTACATTTGGTCTTGTGTCTATAAAAACTTGACTCATGAACATACTCCTTTCCGCAGTCACAATTGAATTTGGAATTTTTTACTAGCATTTTACTAGCATTATGTTTTTTGCTATTAAAATGTTTTTTTAAATCTCCTTTTCTCTTTGCGTAATAATCACAACTCTTACAATAAAATTTTTTGTTAGAATTTTCGGTTAGCATTTTTCTTTAATATATGCTAGTATAAAATTCTAAATTATTTACAAAATATATAAAAAAAAGTATGTAGGGACTTTTTTTTATTTTTTTTTCGTTTTTTTTCGTTTTTTCTCTACATATATGTAGGATCACGCATTTTTGCATTTTTTTCAAAAGTAAAATAAGATATTTCAAAAATTATACCCTGTTTTTTTTGAATTTTAGAAATTTAGAATTGAAAAAAATAGTAAAATTCGTTAATTATTAATTTTAGTTTATAAGATTATTGGATATAGAAAAGCATGGATTGATATGTTAAGTAATTTACATTTAATATATAATCCTGGTATTATCATTTATTATATAACATAAACTCCCATCGTTTCGTGGATTATGGGATATTTGAATTTTCAAGCAATACATCATTTATTTCCGTCTATGCCTCAACACAATGGGGGAAAAGTATCTGTAAAATTAATAGAATTTTGTAAAGAAAATAATATAAATTATAAGATTATTGGTTATAGAAAAGCGTGGTATGATATGTTAAGTAATTTGGATAGTGTAGGTAATATTAAAATGGTGGTACGTTAGTGAGAGAACTTTCCGGTGTTATTTTAATTGCTTGAAAATTTGTAGAATTCGTCCCTAGCGACGCGCCGTCATAATCTGAACCTAAACCCATATAATAGTCGTTGCCGCCAAATCCGTAAGCCTTTGATCTACTAGCACTACCTGTATTAACTTGAGTCGTACTATTAATTGGAACAAGTGTAGATGGATGACTCGTTTATAAAAAAAATATTATCATTTTATTAATATCATATAATCCATTTAATTTATTTTAAGTAAATTATTATTTTTAATACATTTATAATGTTCACAATATTGTATATAATATTTATCAAAATCATTTTCAATGTCACTTTCAATAAAAGAAGAATTAGAAATATCTATTTCACAAATAAAATTATCTTCTAAATCATATATCTTCCTTTTATCATCTTCTATTATATAATAACCTTTTAACATAATAGTTTCTGTATTTTGACAAGTATGACAATTAATATTAAAGTTATTAATAAAATCTATACTATTATCGTTATGAAATATTTTTATTATTACATTATCATTTATTTTAAATTTATAATCATTATATATTATGCTATATTTATTATAATTATGAGGTAAAATATTTATTAGAGTATTATCATTAAATAGTATTGTGCAATCCCAATTAATATTCATTTTATATTATTATATTTATTAAAAATTTTTATACTTAATTTATTATTATATAGTAATAGTAAATGGTCCTCCGGTTCTAGTACCGGAAGATCCAGTTTGGTCTGTGTTAGGATCATAATGTACTTGTGTCACAGACCAACTTGGTAGAGTTCTTACCCAGTAAAAGTATCGATCACCCATTCCACTCCCATATGCAGCTTCTGTCCATTGAACATCAAAGTTTGCTGATATATTAGTTTGTAAAGGTGATCTTAAAACTTTTGTTTTCGTCTGTGAATATGAAGTTTCTGTATATAAGTGATAAGTATTGAACGGAGCCGACGAAACACCTGTACCACCTGATGGAGGTGCCGTGTTGTATCTATGCCATCCATCGCCAGCGGCGGATCCAAGATGACCACCAGTAGGCGGTTGGACCCAAGTCCAACTATTCCAATCACTCTCTGTAATACTAGTGAAGTTACCAATATGTTTGGATGCTGTCCAACCTTGAACGCCCGGATCCGAATATGTTGTTCCAGTATTACCCATATAAATATTATCTATTTGATAATCGCCCCTAAAATTATTAATAGATTGCGTATATAATATAACAAAATAACCTTCCGTCGATACCTCACTCCATATAATACTATATTGTGGTGCGGCAATATTTTGACATCCAATTGAAGTTTTAGAATTTGTATAAGCACCCGCGTTTACATTAATAGTATGCGTAATTGGTGGTGTAGTTTGATTAAAAGTTAATGTTGCTGTAAATATTTTATGACCTTCATTGACCTCAGCATCTGTATGTTGAAAGTTTGATAATGTACCATTATTTATTGTAATATCACCAACTACAAAATCACTTGTAGGTTCAGTTGAAGTAAATGTTAAAGTAGTTGATGAAGCGACTGTATACCCTCCATCAGCAATTCCCGCGGTAATTGTCATAGTAGGTTTCATATTTATAATAGGTTTGATGTTTAAATTATGTAATGTGCTAAAATTTATATTCGTTGATGGAATAACTGCGGTCGCCGAAGTATCTATATAATAAGTTGAAAGCATATCAGCTGTATTTGTGTTTGGATAGCTTCTATTATCTCCAGCAATTATTCTTACGAATCCACTACCACCATCTCCAGCTTCCCCAGGCGGATCTACCAGCTTCCAGTTCGACGCAGAACCACCACCACCGCCACCAAACTGTCCACCGGTTTGATCATAGAGCCTGCCGGAATTAACGTCATAATAGATGCTTGTGCTGCCGCCGCCTGAGCCACCAGCACCCTCTGACGAGCCCGAAGGACCTTCTCCCAAATAACCCACTCCACCTCCTCCAGTTGACTGTTTGGTGGTGTTGCCGCTACTGCTGTTACCGCTGCCGTAACCTCCTCTCCCACTAGCACCACCGCCTCCGCTCCCTGGGTCTGCCGTTGGATTTGATCCTGTGCCACCCATCCCCGTATATCCTCCTGCACCACCACCTCCTGCTGGGCCGGTGCCGGCCCTCGAGACGCCGCCACCATTACCACCACCATCGCCCACGAATGTGCCGCCGGCAATGGTGTTGTTGTACCTACCAGGACCGCCGCCTCCCCCGCGCACTGTAAATCCATTTATAAAAAATGAGTCTCCTCCGGCTGTAGAGCTCGAATAATATGGTCCGTGTGACCCACCAACACCCACTCTCAACGGATAAGAGTTACCTGGTGTAACAGCTATATTATTTTTCCAACCAAGACCACCACCACCACCACCTTGCATTGCATAAGTGCGCGCGGCGTTGTTATTATAATACATTCCACCACCACCACCACCACAACAAACAACACATACACTATAAATGTTTGCAGGACATGTCCAATTAAAATCCCCAGGCGTAGTGTATTGCGTTTGGTAAGCAGTATAAGGGCCCGTTGACGTGATTATTTCGTATTCAACGCCTGCTAAATTACTTAATTTTGTTTCCCCAAGTGAAAGTGGGGCATTTATATTATTATATTTGATTTTTATATTAGATATCGCTACACTATCTTGTAAAATATATTTCCACCTTTCTATTGATTCGCCATGAAAATATAGTTCTTTAATATTTACATTATCAGATTCTAAAACCCAATCGCCACCAACTTTAAGATTACCAGTATCATCATCCGACGCTCTTATATTTAAATTAAGATGATGTGCTGTTTGTAACATATTTAATGTATGTCTCCAATTATTTGATTGTAAAAGGGCACATCCTAAAAAATCCAAAGAATTTTGAATGTTAAACTTTTTGATAAACTCTTTGAAGGCATTCCACGAATCCAAGTTGTTTAGAATGTATCTATTCGTTGAAGATTTCGACGAGACATCTTCAATATCTCCAGGAGAATAGTTTGAGTTTATTGTTGGGTTATTTCTTGTATTATCATTATTATCAGTTGTAATACTAATTGCTTCTCCAGTGAGCACATCTAAAACTCCACTTTCATAATTATCGGTTTCGATATCTGTTAAAGTGTAATTATCTGACGTATCTCTTATCTTATAATCATAAGATTCCATAATCAAATAATCAATTGTTGGAGTACAATAACATAGTGATAAATCTAATTCATTATCGTAGATTATTCCCAATATATTACAAGATGCATCTTTAAAAATATAACCAATATCGGTGATTGTATAAATTTCATTAGTAACAAATTCATTTGGTGTTATATTCAGTGACAAATCTACAATATACTTATGAATATCAGGTGTATTTAGATATAAATCTGTTGTAGAAATATCGAAAGTTTCATCATGTGATGTATTCGGTATTGTATAGCAGAACTCTTGAATTAATTCATGAACATAAGGCATTGGATAAGATTCATCACCACCTGATATATCAGAGAATAATGCAACAATATCAAATACATTATTAGATACATCTTTGAAAATAGAAATAATTTCCTCATATGTATAAGTTTCCTTAGTATCAAATTCTTCTTGTGTTATATTCAGTGACAAATCTACAATACACTTATGAATATCAGGTGTATTGTCGAACAATTCATCAATATTATTTAGAGACAAATCGTTGTATTCTGTTTCGTTTGTTTGACAAGAAGCATAATTAGATATATCAGGTAAATATTGTGATATTAACATTTTATTTTCTTTTTCCAAAAAGGTGAACTCGGGATTAATACTTCCGTGCGATACTAATGCTAAATGGTTTACTAATTGTATGTTATTTTTAAGAACTATATTTTCATATTTTTTAAAAATGGAATCATAAGTATCGGTTCCTTGATTATATGTAATCGCATATGTATTATCCTTACATGCGTCTATAATTGTTTGATAATCTTGGACATTATCGTTTATCAATAATATATTTGACATATTTGTGGTATATATTAAAATTATACATTAAATATTACGTTTGGTTTTATTGTTTTTTATTTGTTTTCTCTTTAGTGTTTTAGATTTACCACCACCTTTATTAGTAAACTGAGCTGAATGGTTTGATTTTTCATCATTAACGTAATCACTTATTAATTTATCTATCTTAGTTATATACTTTAATGCGTCTGTAAAATCTTTGTTAAATTTATTTTCAAACTGTGGTGGTATAATTAATTCATTTTCTGATCCTAACTTTTCATTTGTTATTTTTATTCTATCTTTTAAATGTTCGGTTTGCGCTTGTTTGTTTTTACTTAAAAGAGTATTTGACAAACACACTCGTGATCCTCTTCTTTTATCTCCTTTTGGATATGGTCTAAAAATATGTAAATGTGGTGCTTTGAATTTAAAAGCATTACAAAGTCTTTGATTATCATGATCATACCTAAGTTCAAAATATTCAAAACTATTAAATGCAATGCGAATGGAGATAACAAGCTTTACATTTTTATAAATATGAACATGATGTTGATCTTTCTTTCCAAAATTAATATATATGCTATTGCTATCTTTTGTATCACTCTCTATTGTGGAACCTTTTATTTTTCCACTTAAGTAATTTGCCACACTATTTATAGTAATGCTTTGCTTTGTTTTTACTCTTTTTGATAAAGTTCGCGTTGGTAAATTATCTAAACGTAATGTTATCTCTTTTAATATATTCTTTTTTCTATAAGAACCTTTTGAAGCATTGTTGTAAAGATCTTTCACCTTAATTATCAATTTATCTTTCAAATCCTTGCTACCATAAGGTTCGTTAAATATTTTTAATATATCTTTTAAATTGTCAACCTTTAACGCATTAATATCTATTGTTTTAGGTTTGCTTGCCATATATATATATATTAATAATATTTATATATATGATACCAATAATACACAAATATATTATCACGACTATAATCGCACCACATGGTATTACCGATTTAATACATTCTGTTCAACATAATACAACAAATCAATTGTTAACTTTTAATGGTGCATCAATATTAACATCGTCATTATTATCGCTTCATAATCCAGAATGTTTAAACGCTTTATTTATTTTATCATCTGTTATACATTTTCGTCATGATATGCCCAACTTAAAATTTTTACCTGATTATATTTTTAGTTGTTTATTATTAAAATCTGCTATTGATTTTAATCATAATATATTATTTGTTTACATGCTAATATCACACGTTCCCAATCATTATAAAACAAATTGGATATATATAAAACAAAATACTCATATTAATGTTTCATTTATAATTTTATTTACTTTTTTTTTAACTTATATTGGTTTAACATATCCTTATTTATATGATTCGAAAATGATATTTGATATTTCAAAAGGTTTGGTCATTAGCCATGTAATTTATAACGAAATTTATATCCATAATAATATTACAATAAATTGATTTAATTATAATTATAATATGAATATTGATAATATGAATATTGATAATATGAATATTGATAATATGGATAATAATACAAATAATCAAAAAATAAAAGATTTATCAGAATCTACATTATATTTATTAAATGTTCTTATTAAAAAATCTAATATTAAAGGTGATGATAATGAATTTTTACATATAAATAATCATTTAAATAAAATACGAAATTTAAATAATAATAAAAGGACTGATTGGCTTAAAGAACCAAGAGTTTCCCATTTTACATCATATAATAAACCAAATTTATCAAATAAAAATATGGCTGAATATATTCCCGACGAGACTAATATAAGACATAAAATTGGCGATAATTATCAAGTAGGCATCTATAAAGATAATGTAATTATATCTGATAGAAAAAAGTTTAATACACCTTGTTTATTTGCTTTATATCACTACAATAAAATAAATCATTCGAAATTATTCAATCATAATAATGCTTGGAACGAATGCGAAGCTTATGTTAATAGAGATTGGGTGATATTAAATAACTTAAATATATATCATTAACAGCGTTTCTTATTAGTCTTGCGTTTCTTATTAGTCTTACGTTTCTTATTAGTCTTACGTTTCTTATTAGTCTTACGTTTCTTATTAGTCTTGTGTTTATTAAGACCTCCGAATTTTTGTCCTCCGATCTTTGGTCTGTAATTATCAACTAAAACATCAAATGTCTTAATATTAATTAGTTCTTCTTTTAATAAATATACAAGTGTTAAATATTTATTTAATTGACGAAGATTCGTTCTATAACCTCTGATAATATTACGACCTTGTTGTGTATTAGGAATTCTCCGCTTGCCTATCACCGTAATTCCAGTTGTAATAGCATTTTGTAAATCTTTTATACTATTGCACGCGCGCACAACTTGTTCTCTAATTTCTTTTGATTCATTCGCGCCACATATAGCAGTAGGAAGATAATTACTATCATCAAATAATTCTAAAAGCGGTGAATCGTCTTCCAATTTTATAATATTTTTATTTCCGTCCTTTTCTTTTATTTCAGAAATAATTTCTCTAACTAAATCAGTTCTACTCATTTATATTTAATAGATATAATATTTTTTTAATGTATTAAAACTATTTTTTTATAATGTTTATTATGTTTATTATGTTTAAAAGTATATTTAATTTGATTTTCTTATTTACAAAAATTAGTGATAATAAAATTATCCATTATAGAATTATAAAAGTAAATGGTGAACAAAGTTGCGTAGAAGCTAATATTTCAAAAAAAATGGCTAAGAAATTTAACGCTACCGCCGGTAATTGTAATGATATGGGGTGTTATATTTATAAAGGTAAAAAATATATACCTTTTTGTTGCGAACTTACTGGATATGCGTGCAGCGATTTAAGTTTATCTGTTTAAATTAGTAAATTGAACCATTATTTCAACACTTTTTTGTGTATAATAAAACTACAAATGTCATCATTATTAACAACCGTTGGCGACGATTTAAGACAATACGCAATAGATAACGCACTGCCCATACGAAAAGATGGTAGTCTCGATATGCGAAAAAAATGTAATAAAGATGCCGTACGGTTGATGTATATTAGAAAAATAACAGCATTACAAACAAGTATGGTTGAAAAAAATACAAAAATTAAACAACTTGAAATGCGTGTCAATAAACAAAATAAAATTATAAAAACTTATGATAACTCGGAAGAACTTGATAAAGAAGATACCGATTGTGTTATATGTTGCGATGTAAAGATTGGAACTGCTACATTATCGTGCTGTGGACAAGAAATATGTATACCTTGTTTTGCCAAACATTCGCGCGTTAATAATACGTGTCCATTTTGTCGTTCAGAATATGCTCCAAAAGTTAAAAAACCTAATAAATTGTGTGAAATATCATTAAATTCTATGGCAGATGAGTGGAGTGATAGAATATGGAATACTGGATATTTTAATACACATCAATTAATAAATAATGGTAAATCCACTCCAAATGAATCAGAAAGACATTTGGAATGGTTAGTTAGAGAAAACGGAAAAATATTAATGACACAAGTAAAAAACTGGTATGATGCAGAGTTTAATTAATATGAAATACTTACCAATCTTTTTTCATTTGGGTATTTTAATCGAACCCATCTAATTTGTTCCTTAGATTTAAAAAGTTTCCCAACAAATTTACTTATTATAAAACAAATATCGTCAGGCATTTTAAATGTATTTTTTATAAATTTGTAGGTTTGTAAGTTATTTTGTTTCATATTTGTTTTATATACAAAGTATATATATATATACATACATACATGTCAAGATTAAAACAACATTTTGGTAGAGAAGTAAAAGTTTATGAAATAGAAGAGTATGGTAAAACTTATTCCAGATTATTTTATCGTTCTACGGGAACTGGAAATGAAAAATTTAAGGGTATATATGCCGGCACACTTGTCCCATTTTATGGTATGATTGATGATGGGAACAAAACATTAATAAAAGCGATTATGATTCGCGATAAGGTTCATAATGACCGAAAAATTTTTACATGGCAAGTAGATCTATTACAATATTTATCTGAAAAAACAGACTCCGCTATGTTGGGTGATATGCAAACATTATTGGATAAATATTTTAATACACCTGGAGAGATACTTATAAGTATCAAGGATCGAAATGGATTTTGGAAAAATAATACTAATATTGCAAATGAAATCATAAAATTCTTTAAACAAAATGAATATGAAATTAATGAAATTCAAGACTTTGATATAAATAATGATACAAATGAACTACATAATATAGAAAATGATAAAAAAAAATTAAGTAAAAATTGGCATGAATCGATTCTTATTGTAGTACAAAAAGAACAAGAAGAAAGAATAAATGAAAAAATAGCATCAAGAAAAAATAAAGCTAAGAGTAAAGCGAAGAATAAAGCTAAGAGTAAAGCTAAGAGTAAAGCTAAGAAGGGTGGGGAAAAAACCAAGCGTAAAGCTAACAAGAGTTTGAAACGTAAAAAAATAAAAAACTCTAAAATGTTGCGTTCTATAATTTATTAATATAAAATTGAATTACAATGTTATATTTTTTTAAAAGATATAAAATGTCTCACAGCGTAGAAGAGGAAATTACAAATTT
>Ga0257106_1001290_pt1 | contig 12703 bp, 11 predicted proteins | sample LP_taG_3_FD_190177 | JGI IMG/M metagenome (GOLD analysis project Ga0257106, IMG submission 190177) | Marine microbial communities from Northeast Subartic Pacific Ocean, Canada - LP_J_2011_P26_10m | ecosystem: Environmental > Aquatic > Marine > Oceanic | place: Canada: Northeast Subartic Pacific...
TGCGCAGGGCGTGGCAGAAACGCAACGGTGCCAAGGTACCGGAAGCCATCGTGTCGCTCCTCGACTCCGACTCTGGCGACGACCGAGAGCTGGCGCTCGCGCTGTGGGTCCTGTGGGCGACCGAGGAGGGCGGGGAGGTGTGGGAGGCGTACGCGGAGTGGCTGCCCAAGCCCGACGGCTCGATGCCCAGCCTGTTACTCGCGGACGACAAGGAGCTGGCACAGCTCCAGGACGACGTACTGGCGGCGGAGGCGAGACAGATCCACGAGGCCATGGCCGCCGCTCATAAAAAAATCGCCCTCGCCAACGCGGACGCGAAGGCGATGAAAGGCCGCACGTGCCGCGAGTTCAGCCTGGACGAGCTCAAGTGGGGCTTCGCGCTCGTCGCGAGCCGCGCGGTGGCGTCCCCAGTCGGCGACGGCGCATCCGCGGCGGCCATCATGGTCCCTTTCTTCGACATGGCCAACCACGATGACCGCGGGTACGTATCGGCGATTAAGTCCGTCCGAGGGACCGAGGACGGGGACGTGGAGAACGGGATACGCGTCGCGGTGGAGCGCGCGATTAACCGAGGTGTGGGCGGGCCGCGCGTGGTTCTGGAAACCACGCGCGGGTTGCAAAACACGGATGACGAGATTGTCATCCAGTATGATCCGGATGCGGCTAACAACGAACTGGTGCTCCGGTACGGGTTTTCGCTTCGAGGGAACAGAAACGAGAAGCTGCCGAGGCCGGACGACGGCTCACCCGCCGCCACGTGCGTGCTCACCGCCGGCGCGTTCAAGCTGGCGCTCGAGGCGAAGGGTCTGATGCGGGAGATGACCCCGCCCGAGGACCAGCGAAGGTTAATCTCGGTGGTCGCCAACGCGTGTCTCGGCCTGGGTACCCCCGAGGAGGACGACGCCTGGGAACTGGACGAGGACGCGTGCGAGAAGGAGGCGATGGACGCGTCGGCGCTGCGGGAGCACTGGAGGGTCGTGCTGGACTCGTTCGAGACGAGCGCGGTGGAGGATGACGCGCTGTTGACGGCGGCCAAGGCGGGGCGGCTGCCGGGCGCCACCGCCAACATCGTGTGCGCGGTTGAGTACCGGATGGAGCGAAAGATCACGCTGGCGACTGGGATCAAGGCGCTGGATGCGTACGTGGAGTGGCTCAACGAGGAAGACGAGGAAGAGGAGGAGGAGGAGGAGGAGGCGGGAGCGGGGGGCGAGTTCCCCGGATTTGAGGATCAGTGAATTTCATTGCTAGACTCTGTTTCGCGCTTCAACGTATTTCAACAACTTCACAATCTTCTCGTGGTCTTTCTTCAAGGCACGTTTCATCGGTGTGTTTCCATCGTTATCGGCTATGTTGATATCTGCATCGTAAGCCACCAGCAATGCTACGCAATCGTCGTTTCCAAACTCAGCCGCGTTGTTGATGGGGGTGCGGCCTCGATCGTCAGCGATGTTTATGTCCGCGCCTGCCTTGACCAGCTCAATGATACCTGGCGCTTGGTCCCACGTAGCAGCGAGGTTCAGAGCAGTAACGTTTGATACTGGCTCCGTGCTAATGGCGCTACACATCGTCGCTCGCTGGTTAACATCAACTCCCGCATCGATCAGCAGCTTCACTATCATCGGGTGACCGAACTCAGTGGCGAGATGAATAGGCGCCGTGTATAATGGGAGGTATTCTGGATTGATCGATTTGTTAGCGTCGTACCCAGACTCCAGGAGGGCCCTGACCGCGGGTACGTTGCCAAAAGCTGCTGCATAACTCAGCCATGAACTGGGTCCCGGAAGGTTCCTCTCATTGTACACCTTGAGCTTCGCCTCCAACGATCGAACGCCGCCGACACTCCACACAACGTCCCTGCACCACTTGCTCACCTGCGCCAAGTTGAGGATATCCTTCACGTCTAGCTTGGGGAGTATCTCCGCGGTGAACACGTCTGGGAGCTCCTCGGCGATGGCGACGACAACCGATATCTCACCGCATCGGATCTTATCTGCGACCGGCTCAGTCTTGCGGCGCTTGCTTCGTGTCTCCATGGCGGCGTCGAAAGTGAAGAGGGTTGCCCTCGGTCGTGGTCTTTCTGTCGTTGCTTGAAAACTTTCTCGGAGGAGACGAACGAGAGCGACGATATATCGGGGCGATACATCACACGAAGGCGGAGCCACAGCCTCGAACGCACGCGCACGCATCCTTCGAGGGCGTCATGGTCAGGACCGTGGAGACCGAGAAGGAGAAGCGCGCGCGCGAGGCGCTCGAGGCTACCGAGATCGCCGTGCCCCTTGACGTGCGTCCCCGCCGATCCCGTCCCCTCCACCGGCAAGCCCTGACCCTTCCTCTCTATCCCTTCCCCACCTCCACCCAGGAGCGAGCGCAGGACCCCGACGCCAGCGAGGAGCGCCAGCCACCGCTGCGCCAGGTCCTCATACCCATCGACGGGAACGCGCAGTCGGAGTACATGGTGGACTGGGCGCTCGCCAACTTCTGCAGGGCCGGCGACCAGATCAACATCCTCCACGTCATACCCAAGTAAGCGTCGCCTTCCCCGAGGAAACACTCGGCAACCCAACCATCTTCCATCTCCTCAACCGAGAAAACCATAACCAAAACCAAACATTTTTGGCTCAGGCGTTACGAGCCCGCCATCTACGCCGGATTCGACGACTTCATCCCGGACCTACCCGACCCCGAACAGGTACGTAAACACCCTCCTTGACCCCACGTACTACCCACCTTCCCAGTCTCAAGCAAACCTCGAGGACATCGTCGATGTCGCCCGGGCCGCTGACCTACCTAATGGAACCCCGCGACCCCGTCGAGCAGGAGGCGCAGTGGCGCGCCGACGCCGAGAAGTACCTCGCGACGACGGTATTCCCCGCGATACACGCCGCGGACCTACGGTACACCGCCGAGATCGTCGCGTACGAGACGGACAACCAGTCCATCGGTGAGATCGTGTGCGAACGAGCGGCGGACCTCGACGCGGCGGCTGTGATCATGGCGGCGTCTGGGAAAAGCCGCGTGAAAGAGTTCTTCATCGGGAGCGTGACGAACTACTGCCTGCACAGGTGCAAGCGGCCGGTGGTGATCTACAGGTCCCCGCCCATCGTGCGGCCGGGTGTGAAGGATGGCGCGGGTGGTGGTGAGGGAGGTGAACAGGAGAACGGGGCGCACGCGCACGCGGAGTGATCGACAAAGAAGTCATCACGCCGTCTTCCCGAGAGCTTGACTTTACTGTGTACGTGAACACGACACCAGACAGATGCGGACGACCAGCAGGTGGAACCGTACAGTTCACGTGAAGTTGTGAAACAGGAGTCATGTTATCCACTCAGCAGCAGTCGATCACTGCTGCTGAGTGGATACGCTTCTTCGCCGACTCCACGTGTTCCTTTATCTGAGTCCTTTCACCTGCTGTTGATGATGAAGAGTGTCAACTACATTCAGGTGTGTCTTTCATCTGTCTGGTGTCGTGTACTTCACAGTGCAGCTCTCGGGAGTGACCCTCCTACCTCTATGGAACTCGAGGCATACGCGGGATACGACACGATTTAGTAGTCTAGTCTAATCACACGCGAGACTCGAGTTCACAGTCGTCGTTTACCTCGTCTCTATCGAAAAATTATTTCGTCCTAATCGATACTATCGGCGAAATCGCCATCCGACTCCGCGAACGAACCCCCCCGCGTCTGTCTCATCCGCCCTGCGCCGTCCCACGATAATAGGTGGGGTTTACGGCGCGGGCATCACTGGGACGCGGTGGGATCTGTTCACGAGCCGGCGGCGGAACCTCTCACTCGCCGGCGCCAAAATGAATTAATTCACTTCTTGGCAATCGCCTCGCACGCGGCGAGAACCTCCTCTGGGGGCGCCACCACCCCGAAGTCCTTCTCGTAGTGCTCGTAGTGGATCCCCGCCTTGGACACCACGTACAGGCCGCCCTTGATGGCTCCCTCACCCTCCAGGTTATGGTCCGTGACATCGTTCTTGATCTTTCCGTATCTCTTCCAGAACCCCGCGAATGGGAGAAACGACGACAAGCCGCCCTTGCGCAGCTTACCGCCGCCGAGCGCCCTGAAGAACGTCATGTCGTCGTCCAGAAACAACGGCGTTTCTTTACTCCAAAACTCCCCCGCCACGCCGCCGCCGGTGAGGAACTGGTCCACCTGTTCCGGGATGTTCTCCTTCAGAAGGCACACGAGGTCGCACCCAGCCGCGTCGAATTTGGGCTTGAGCGCGTGCAGTCGCATGGCTTCTGAACGGCACATGATTCATCCTGGGCGTCGCAGGACGAGCACGACGGCGGGCCGTTCGGACCATAGGGTCTCAGCCTTGACGATGCTCGGGGCGGCGCCTTCGGTCGCGAGGGGCAGCCTGGTGAGCGTCGCGCCCGCGAGGTCGCGGAGCGAGCTCCTGACGGCCGATCCCGCGAAACCGACGGTGACGGTGCTCGGCATGCTCTGGTCTCAGACGGCGGTCGTGCCCTGCGCCCTGGCGTGCGGGACGACGATGACGCCGATGAGCAGTAGGGAGGTGACCGCCGATAGGGTGACGCGGCTGATGACTCCGAACGAACTACGCGCGGCGCGACCGAGGCGCGACCACGTAGTGACGCGCTTTTCCGAAGTTTTGTCGACACGTGTGTGGCTGCCGTGTGGCTCCGGTGTCTTGAGTCATTCTTGAGTCAATTTCCCCATTGAAATCCACTTCGGTTTCCCGAGGGGAATTGCAATTCTTCGCCGTGCCCACCATCACTCACAGGGAGCGCCCACCTTAGTCACAGGGTATTCACATCGCGACAGACACGATGGCGTTCAGCACCGTCACCGCCGCCGTCTCGCTCCGCGCGCCCCTCGCGGCGCAGCGCGTCCGGGCGTCGTCGTCCCCGCGCGGGACCATGACGATGATTCCCGCCGTCGCGTCCCAACGCGCCGTCTCCTCCGAGACGCGTCTCACGCAGCGCGGGTCAGGCGGTGTGGCCGGCGATGCCACCCTCGCGCTGAAAATGCCCGCGCTTCGGAACAAGGCCGTTCGGAATACGGCGGTGACCAGGGCGATGGCCAAGGATGAGGAGTCCACAGCGGGCATCTCCAAGAAGGTCGCGAGAACCTCGCAGGCGTGCAAGACCCTCGGGCGTTGGGGGTTCTGGGGGCAGCTCGTCCTCTCCACCGTCTCCGCCGTCATCCTGGTGTTCTCGTTCCTCTTCAAGGGCATCACCAAGGTGCGTCACGCGGCTTCATCCATCCCGTCGTCGTCCAACCGGATCCCTAGGGTAATTTTGCTAACAATCTCCATCCAACGCAACCAAACAGGCCACCGACGCGGGACTCTACTTCATCCTGTTCGGCATCGTCACCGCCTACTTCACCACCTTCTGGTCCCTTGGCATCGGCAAGCTCGGCGATAAACTGCGCAAGGCGGTCGACCAGCTCGACCTGGTCCCGCCCCGCACCGAGGTTGTCCGCCAGCTGTCCACCGGGCTAGCGGTGAACTTTGTCGGCCTCGGCGCCACCATCGTGGGCATGCAGGCCACCACCGGCTTGCTCTTCGCCAAGTCCCTCTCCGCCGCGGCCGCCGCGCCGTTCACCCCAGGGTACACCGGCCCGGTCCTGGCGCTGGACATCTTCCTCATCCAGGCGGGCGCCAACGTGATGCTGGCGCACTGGATCGGAGCGTCCGTGTCCCTCTGGCTCCTCCGAACAGTGAACCTGCCCACGCCGCAGCGGTAAAGTAGAATAGAGATTGAAGTGATGCTTGATGCGATGTAAGTGAGCGCGTGTATCGTGGTATTAATCGTAGGGAGTTGGGTCCGCGGGTTTGGGCGCCTCGGACGCGACCACGGCGGGGGCACCGTCCCCGCCGCCCACAGTCCTCTCACCTGTCTTTCCGTCTTCACCCGCCGCCTCATCCTTCACCCCCGCCTCCGCCTTGGCCGCCTGCACACCGTGCCCCTCGCCCCCGCTGACCTCCGCGAGCCACGGGTGCGTCAGCATCTCCCCCGCGGTCGCCCTGTGCTCCGGCGAGAAGTCCAGCATCGGCATCAGAAAGTCCGACATCGCCGCCGCGTCATCCGCGTGAAAGCCGTACTTTTCAACCAAGACGTCCCTCAGCGGCCAAAACTTCAGCGACCGAATGTGCCGCAACTCCCCGTTCCTGGTGAAGAAGTCCCGGCAGTACTTGCCGTTCGTGGCGATACGCTTGGGCATCCGGCCGATGAGCTCCATCATCAGCGCGAGGTGGTCCTCGTCTCGGTCGTAGTCCTTGCCGCTCCGGGGGTCGAAGAGAAGGTCACCGGTGGCCAGCTCGAAGGCCATGCACGCCAAGGACCACACGTCCGCCGGTGTGGAGTACTTGGAGCCCAGTATAACCTCCGGGCACCTGTACTGCCTGGTCTGGATGTCCTGGGTGAACTGCTTGTACGTCCAGCACGCGTTGCCGAGGTCCACGATGACAGCCTGCATCGCGTCGATGTCCTCGGGGGAGGGCGGCGGGCCCCGTCGTTTCTTTTTGTCACCGGCTCTCTTCTCCTTCTTCTCCCCATCCGCCGACATGTCCTTCGCGTTCTCCCCGGACTTCTCCGCGTCACCGTCGGACTTGGCAGCCTTCTTGGCCTTCTTCTTAGCCTTCTTCTTCTGGTTTTTGGTGAGTTCCTTGCCGTCGTCGCCGTCGTTCTCCGCGGCGTCGAGGTGAATAGCCGCGAGCTCCGGCGTCATCGCCGCCTCACCCGGAACCTGTCCAGAGGCGCCGTCCTTTGCCCCGCCGTCCGCCGCGGCGTCGACGTCCATCGTGCGAACCTCCGGCTCCGGCTCGGGCTCCGGCTTGGGCAGCGGCGTGGTCAGGAGGACGTTCTCGGGCTTGAGGTCGGTGTGTATGATCTTCTTGCGGCTGTGAAGGTAGTCCAGACCACTCAGCACGTCCCGGCATATAGCCTTGACCGCGCGCATGGGAATCCCGCGGTAGTCGTACCGCTTGATGAGCGCCAGGAGGTTATCGCCGAGCACCTCGAAGCACATGCACACGTGCGTGCCGTTCGGGCCCTCGTGCTCGAACGAGTCCACCAGCTTGACAACCTTGCGGGCGCCGGGGTGCACGTCCGCGGTCGACAAAGCCTTTTCTCCCTCTCCTTCTCCCTTCTCTCCCTTCGTCTCTCCCTTCTCCCTGTCCTTGCGCTCGCCCGTCTTGCCCTTGCGGCTGTGCGGCGGCGCTCGCTCGCCGTCGTCCACCTCGTGCATCGCCGCGATCTTGTCCAGTATGGTGATCTCGTCGCGAGCCGCCTCGGAGTAATGGCTCGCGGATTTCTGAACCTTGAGCGCCACCTTGGTGTCCGTGCGCGTGTCGTCGCAGATCCACACCGTGGAGAAGTGGCCCCATCCGAGCTTCTCGCGGACGACGTACCGGCCATCCTTGTAGGTGTCGCCGACGGATACCGGGTGGTAGCCGCCCTTGCGGTAGCCCTCGGTGCCCTCGTCCTCGGACTCGGGCGATGAGTCGGCGTCGCCGCCGGAATCTGAAACATCGCCGTCGTCGCTGAAGCCGCCGTCGCTGCCGCGCTTGCCGGGCTGCTTACCCTTGTTCGTCGCCGCGGCGGCGATCCCTGCGGATGGCTTGCTCGGGGCCTTGCCGCGTTTGCCGCGTTTGCGGGGCTTGGCCGCCGCGTGCGCGGCCGCGGGCACCGCCGGCGCTTTCTCCATCTTCTCCCCCCCCCGGCGCTCTTTTGTTACTCAGCCGACGGCGCGCCCGTCGCGGATGCGCCGCCTCGCCGCCTCACGCGTTCGATCGCCTCGATCGATCGACCCCTCACGTGCGAATTCCGATCGCGTACGCTGGGTGTCGCGACGCGTCTCACACGCCTCGCGCGCTCGTCACAGTGCGATCACGGGCCGCCGCCGCTTTCTGACGAGAACGACAGTTATTTGCCGTGAGTTGGCAGCGTCAACTTTCATAGATCGAGGACGTGGGCCACTGCGGTGTCGAGCGCCATGGTGTTCCTGGGCCTCACCAAACCCAACCCGGCGTCCCGGCGCGTCGCGATGGACCACGGCGCGCAGCGCGGGTACAACTACCCCGAACCCCACGTCGGCGCCACGCGAGCCCCGCCCCACGCGCCCACACACGACGGCACCGACGACGTCAAGTGGCGAGTCACCGACGGACCGTGCGCGTCCATGCCGTACGCACGGGACGTCAACTTCGTCCGCGTGGGTTCAGGCGCGGGGGATTACGCCAAGGCGAAGGGGATGATGCGACGGTGGAGTCACTTCCAACTAGGATGGTCCGAGGTCACCCCGGACACCGGCGTCGAGCCCGGGAATCTGGTGTGCGTCTGCGCAAACGTGCTGGGGGTGTGGATACGTAACCCGCTGCGAGTGGTGTACAGGGCGGAGGAATCCAAACCGGCACGGAACGGCGACGATGGGGTCAAAGCCCGGTTCGTGTTCGCGCACGGATGCCTCGCGGGGCACTTACTGGCGGGAGAGGAATCGTTCGTGGTGGAAAGAAGGGACGACGACTCGGTGTGGTACGGCATTCGCACATTTTCCCGGCCGGCGCACCCGCTCGCGCTCGTGACCTATCCCGCGGTGCGACTCTTACAACGTAAGTTCGCGGTGGATAGCATGCGGGTGATGCGGGAGGGTATGGCGAAAGATGGAGGGACGGGCGTGGACCGCGCGTGAGGAGGAGGGGTCCCGTACGTGTAGTTAGTCGGTAGTCGAGTCGCCGTTTGGTGTTAAGAGTCGCTATATCGGTATTTCACGCGCCGGCTTCGTACTGCCACCACCGCTCCATAGCCTGGGTCAGCCGGTCGTTCCGTTCCTCCTCCGTCAGACCGTCGTCCGCACCCGCGTCCACCTTCGGCGCAGCCTCCTTCTCCACCGGCTTCGCCTGAACCGGGAGCTGAACCGGGAGCTTAGCCGGGAGCGTAACCTCCACATCCTGTTCACCGTTCCACTGCGCGTACGTTCTTGCGACCTGCGCCTTGGGCGCCGGGACCAGCATGACCGTCGCCCTGCCTTGGTACATCTTGAACGTGACGATCCCGCGGTACCCCGCGCGAGGCACCCCATCCTTCCACTCGGCGAAAACCCCGAACCGCTTCGCCAGTACGTTGAACTCTCGCTCCGAATTGTACACGACTTTGTACACGTTGGCGTCGGCGTCGACCTTCGCCGCGAGGTGAACCTTCGTCGGGGAGTCGACGATGGCGGCGCTCTCGAGCGACCGCCGTACCGAGTCCTCGTACGTCTTACCGTCCAGGTACGCCAGGTCCGCGGCGGACCACTCGATGTCCACTCGTGTCGCGCGCTTGATCGACGCCAGGTAGGTCCGGTAGAACTGGCCTTTGCTCGATCCCGCCTCGCCGAAGTTAAACGTGCGGCACACCTCGGGCCGGATGCTCTCGCGTCCTTTGCGCGTGTCGCTCAGCCGCATCCAGTCGTCCCAGTACGAATCAGGCCACTTGGGCGATAGCTCGTGCCACAGCTGTTTGTTCAGCATCCACCCGAGGCCGGGGAAGAAGTCACTCCGGTACAGCCGGGTCTCGTCGCTCACGTGAATCTTTTGACCGTTGTCGTTCCAGGAGCTCACGGTGTACACGCTCGGGTCGGCGTCCATCAGACGCCCGGCCGCCTCGAAGTACCCGAAAAAGTCCGGCGACAGCTCCATGTCGTCCTCCAGAACAATCACGCGCTCGTACCCCATGTCCTCGAACAAAGTCTTCATCGCCCACTTGTAGTGCGCGCTAATGCGGTAGTACGCGGCACTGTCCCTGTAAAAAAACATGATGTCAGTACAATTGCCCATACGAGAACTTTTAAAATAAACGTACCACCGAAACCGAGTCCGAGTCTGAGGCGGCGCGTCCTCTATGTGTTGCATCCAGTGGAAGTCCTTCACGCGTGACTCGGCGTACGTACGCACAGCCTTGTTACGGCCGTCCTGGCTGATAAACACCGGAAACCTGGAACGTAAATCACCTAACTGTTTGCCCATACCGAGCGCGGCTCGGACGGATTCCACGGTTCGCTCGAGGTAGTCGGCTCTGTTGCACGACATGATGACCACAGCCGCGTACGCGTGTGGGTTGTCACCCGCGCGTGCCTTGTCCAGCCGCGACGCGCCCATGCGCCCGAGCGCGGAGTCCTTTAAGATGCCCATGTCGCCGTCTGTCACGCGCTCGCCAGCCTTGGACGCGGACGGCGTGAGGAACGAACCCCCGGCGCCATACCTTCCGAGGTATGACGCAAACAGCGACTTTGGCTCGGTTGCGAAGGTGCCGTCGTCGTCTGCGTTTGGAGGCTCGGGCCCGGCCCGTCGCGGGTTGGTTCCGGTGACGCGTTTCGCGACGCGGTCCTCGTCGTCCCACGTCACCTTCGCGCCGGTCGCCATCGCGTCCTTGACCGCGGAGGACCAGACCAGCGCACCACCCGCGGTTTCCATCTGTTCGCGCCGTCCGTACGCGGCGCGCTCTTCGCGAATCTCCTGGAGCGCGGCGTCGTTCGCGTCGAAGAAGGCTTCGTCGGCGTCGGTCGGGGCGATGCCGGCGAGCCTGTTCGCGAGGGACGCGCGGTCCATGAGGATGCGCTGCTGCTCGCGCAAGGACTTGACGGAGGATCCGGCGTCGGTCTCGGTCTTGGTCGGCTCGGCTCGATTGGCGCCCTCGGAGTGCCTTTTCGCCGCGGCACCCTTCTCCAGGGTGTCCACCACGGCCGTGTCCATCCGTACCACGACCTCCCTCAAACTGGCGACTTGCTCCCGTAGGTCCTCCTGCTTCACCAGCATGACGCGGATGGCCTCGGCCCTGCGCGCGATCTCGTCGTCCGCGGTCTGGATGCGCATCGAGCGCGCGTGCACTCGCCCGTAAAGCACCCCTTGGAGTAACACCACCGCGACCACGATGAGAGTGAGCCAGGTGGCGTGGGGGTGGTGCCAGGGCGAGGCGTGGGACCCGCCCGCGCGGTGCTTGGAGCGCGCGCGGCGCTCCCAGTCGCGCTGCGCCATCGTCGGCGCCATCGCAGCGAGCGCGGGTCGCAGATGGACGCGGGCGCCGCGCGACGCGATATGGGCCGCGGGCGGCAATTTCATCGGTTCCGGGAAAAGCCGAGAGTTGGTTACGGACGTTTTTTCACACATTGACGACGCGCGGCCGCTTCCTTTACATCGATGTACATCTTATAAGACAATCCAATCACCTCTTGAGCGCGCTCGCCGCCCTCGCCGCAGCCTCCTTCACGAACTCCACCGCCGTCTCACCGTGCTTCATCACGACGTCGTGCATGACCACCGCCTTCGCCGACGCGACGTGACCGAGCGCCATCGCGTCAATCGCCATCCTCGCGCCCATGCCCCTGGCGTTGTCGACGTAGCACTTCGCCATCTTCTCCATGTTCGCCGCGGTGCACGCGTCGGCGATGGACGACACGAACGACCGCATCGACTTGGACGTCATCACGTCCGGGAACATCCCGCGTTGGTCCAACGCGACGCACAGGATGAACACGCTCGCCAACAACGCCGCCATCACCAAAACTTGATGCAACGCGAGAAGAGCGCCCCAAGCGGCGCCGACTCCCCGCGCCTCGGCGGACGTGCGCTGACTCACTCCCTCGCCGCCCACGCCGTTCGTGCCGCCGGAGCTGCTTGCGGCGCGTGCGTTGTTGCTGGTACCGGAGGATGACGGCTTGACCTTGAGCGCGGCGGCTCTTTCCTTTTGCTTCGACTCGGCGGCGTCGGCGTCTCGCACGTCTTTTCCGGACATGCGCTTAGCCTTGACGAGCGTGGCTCCGGTCGCGGGGTCTACGCGCGGTGAGAAGAGCTTGGGCTTGGGCTTGGGCGCGCTCGCGGGCGGGGATTTAGCGCGTTTGTCCTCCTCGGCCCAGTCGGATTTGGTCGGTCGGCGCGCCACGAGCTGCTCGCGCGCGCGGACGATGGTCTGTCGGGTTGAGATGGGGCGGGGAACGCGAAGGGTCAGTCGGGCGTCGTTCCTAGTTTGGCGCATGATGCTGGCAAAATTTGTGAAAGGTCGCGGGGGCGAACGCGGGTGTCAGGAACGCACCAGCTCGTCCTCGCTGTCGCTGTCCATCATCGCGGCGAGTATATCGGGCGTGGTCAGGTTCTTGCCGCGGCCGTTCGTCGCGGCGGGAGTCCGCGGCGGGCTCCTCGGGGAGACGGCCATCTCTGTTTGACGCTGCGGAATTACTAGACGACGGATCTGCGTAATTCGCCTCGGAGCCTCGGAGCTCCCGGCGCTCGTCCACGCACGTGCGGGTCTCTCGCGGGTGTACCGGAGACGTGCCCGACCCAAGATGAGGCGAACGAGACGCGAGGTTCGGTCGACCGGTCAGTGCGCCGCCGAGTGATGTCGAACGGGTCCCCTCCCCAGCGGTTTATTTTGATATTTTCCCCTCTCGCAAACTTGTGGCAACCGATGCGACACTTGTGTGAGAAAAAATGGGTCCGCCGGCTACTCCGCAACTCCGCCTCACCCCGCGCGTCCCAAGACCCTCAGCATGTCCCCGACCAGGTACAACGACCCGGTGACGAGCACGTGCACCCGTCGCCCGCTCCCCAGCGCCCGCTCCTCCCGCGCGCGACGCCTCACACTCTCCACCGCCTGGCGAAGGCACGGGACGACGGCGGAAGCCGCCAACGAGCTCAGCGACGACGAAGAAGAAGTGGGCACCCCGGTGGGCACCCCGGTGGGCACCTCCCC
>Ga0257106_1001291_pt1 | contig 12700 bp, 18 predicted proteins | sample LP_taG_3_FD_190177 | JGI IMG/M metagenome (GOLD analysis project Ga0257106, IMG submission 190177) | Marine microbial communities from Northeast Subartic Pacific Ocean, Canada - LP_J_2011_P26_10m | ecosystem: Environmental > Aquatic > Marine > Oceanic | place: Canada: Northeast Subartic Pacific...
CTCGCCCCTGCCGTCATTTCGCGGAAAGATGTTTCGTCGGGCCGGCGGTGATGGCTTCCAGAGACCGTTTGAATTGGCGACTTGGCGACTGAGAAATATGAACGAAGTGCTTGGAAACTGGCGCACTTATGTGCCCTGCGATGACTACATCACCCAGCGTGGAGCTACCTATTTGTTAGATAGTGATGATGCCTTGTTGTATCAACACTGCGACAAAAGCCTTTTGGGTTATTCCGAGACGATGGCTAATCCGTTGGCTTTCTTGGATCAATACCTTTAATGGTTCACCAAGATGTTCCGTTGGTTTATTTCACTTAAATCGCATCGGAACGTTCCTTGCCTTGTGCCCATGCGGCGAGGAGGCCAGCGGCGAATCCTCCAGCGTGGCCAATCCAGCTCACGCCCGCTGGTGAGACTCCTGGAATTAGAGCAATAAGTGCTGATCCGTACAACCAAAACGCCACCAGGCTCAGCACGATCGGCAGAATTTTTTTCTCGAGCCAGCCAACCGCTAAGACATAACCAAGTAGTCCATAAATCACTCCAGAGAGCCCATGGCTTCGGGCTGGCCACAACAGCGCGATTGGCACATTGACGATTAGGACGGCCATCCAGACGGACACGTAATCCCTGACCCCTCGGGTGAGCACCAGCCAGCTCAGCACGAGGAAGATCACACTGTTGGACAACAAATGTCCAAAGCCGGCGTGGCTAAACGGCGCGCTGAGGACTCCCCACCACGGCAGACCCGGCCCCATCGGCAGATTCCAGGTTCCACCAAAGAGCACTTGGTCGATTAATTCCTGCGCCCAGGCCAGCCCCAGCAACAGCACTGGCAGGAGAAATCGCCCACGCATCAACAACAAGAAGCGACCACAATGATGATTCCGCCGCACAGTGATTGGTGAAGGACAGCGTTGATGTCCTCGTAATTGGAAGTGGTATCGGGGGGCTCTGCTGCGCGGGGCTCTGTGCCAAATCGGGCCGGGATGTGTTGGTGCTTGAGGCCCATCACCAGCCAGGCGGAGCGGCCCATGGCTTCCAAAGACAGGGATATCACCTCGAATCGGGTCCGTCCCTGTGGAGTGGCTTGGGGCGCTGGCCCAGTAATAACCCTTTGGCTCAAGTGTTACGGGCCCTGGGTCAGACCTTGGAGGTTGTTCCGTACCGCACCTGGGACGTGCTTCTCCCCGAAGGCGACCTGAGCGTTGCCGTTGGTGATGACGGGTTTGAGGCGGTGGTGCGTCAGCTGAGGGGCCCCGCTGCCGTGGAGGAGTGGCACCGATTTATGGATGTGCTTCGTCCGATTGCCGCGGCGGCCGATGCGTTGCCGCTCCTCTCCATGCGGCCGGGTGTCGATGGCATGGCTCAGCTTTTGCAGCGTGGGGGACGGTTACTGCCCCACCTCCGGGCGATGCGTCACCTCGCCGGTGCATTTGGCCCACTGGTCGATCGACATCTCCAGGATCCGTTCCTTCGCCATTGGGTGGATTTGCTTTGCTTCCTGATCAGCGGGATGCCGATGGGCGATACCAACGCTGCTGCGATGGCCACATTGTTTGGGGAGTGGTTTCAGCCTGAGGCTCATCTCGACTATCCGCTTGGTGGCAGTGCTGCGGTGGTGGATGCCCTGGTCAAGGGACTTGAGGCGCATGGCGGCAGCCTGCGTACAGGGGTCACCGTGCGATCTCTGCTGCTGGATGGTGATCGCGTTGTAGGCGTCGAGTTGCAAAACGGGGAAACGATTTCTGCGCAACGCGTTGTGAGTAACGCCGACATTTGGAGCACCCTGGCGATGCTTCCTGATGACGCCGCCAAGGCATGGCAGCGTCAACGGGCAAAGACTCCACGTTGCAACAGCTTTTTGCACCTTCATTTGGGCTTTGATGCCAGTGGTCTGGATCCCTTGCCCATTCACACGGTGTGGGTCAACGACTGGGAACGGGGAATTGCTGCTGAGCGCAATGTGGTGGTGTTGTCGGTTCCCTCCGTCCTGGACGCCTCGATGGCTCCTGCCGGTCGTCATGTCTTGCATGGCTATACCCCAGCTAGTGAGCCTTGGTCGCTGTGGCGCGAGCACACGCGTGGGACGCACGCCTACGACACGTTCAAGCGGGAGCGTTGCGAGGTTTTCTGGCGGGTTTTAGAGCGCAGCATTCCAGATATTCGTAACCGATGTGATCTGGTGATGGAGGGCACGCCCCTAACCCATAGCCATTACTTAAACGTGAGCCAAGGCAGCTACGGGCCAGCTCTTTCTGCAGCGAAGGGCTTGTTCCCTGGGGTGACGACTCCGCTCGAGAATCTGTGGCTTTGTGGGGCCAGCACATTTCCTGGAATTGGCATTCCACCCGTTGCGGCAAGCGGAGCGATGGCGGCCCACGCGATCTTGGGTGGCCAGGCTCAGACGCGTTTGCTGAAGGAGTTGGGAATCTGAGCGGACGGTTGCGTCATAACCTCTGTGCGCGAGCTAGCTCCCAGGATGAACTCCAACGCCAGGATTGATTCTCTGCAGTTGATGTTGACCGATCTACGGATGCGGAATGAACCGATCCGCCACAAAGCTGCTTTTCGTGGATGCCAGCCTGAATTTCAGGATCTGGTCAGTCGTCTGATTGAGCAGTTGGAGGGGGAGCTCTATGAGGAGAAGCAGCGTTACCGCGAAGCATCACGGTCTGCGGCCCATTGAGTCCTGCTCCAGGCTGGCTTTGTAGGCGCTTGGCACAACCACCAGAAAAAGTCCCCACCACAGGGCGACGGCTATGGCAATGGGAACACTGATCCAAAGCCGTTGCAGGACCAGCCAGGAGCCGAGCACTCCGACCAATCCGGTCGCCACAATCGACCAGGGCTGACACCACCAAGGTTTGAGCGACCAGAACGATGGAAGCTCGGCAGAGTCGTTAGCGGAGGGCTTCGAGGTCACCAGCAGCGTGCAGCGTGGTGAGGTCGTCGTAGCCACCGATCACGGTGCCGTCGACGAACACCTGCGGAAATGTTCCCATCCCACTACGGCTCTGAACGCTCGTGAACGTGGTGTCATCGTTCACGGTGGTCACTGTGTGCGGCAGATCCAAGGTGCGAAGCAGGCGGAGCGCCCTGCTGCACCAGGGACATCCTGGCAAAACAGCAATCTCTAAACGCGGTGCCGTTGCGGTCGTAACCGCCGCCGGTTTGTGTTGCTCAAGAACACCGATCAGAAGATCGGCCCCTTTTTGCACAATGGTGCCCGGCTCAAGGTGACCTCCCCAAACCTGACAAGCACCGTCGGAAAGGCTGAGATGAAGATGAACCGAATCGGGGTTGAGCGTGCCGTTCAGGGTGATCACTTCGAGATCACCTTCCAAGACGGTGGGCTCTGATTGGCCTGGGCACTGGAAGGCTGCGCGTGTGAGGTTGCCCACAACGCTGAGTACGAACCCTTGAATCCCCTCGCGACGAGCCAAATCTTCCAGGCTGAGGCGCAGGTCACTGCCGGGTGCAAGCTTGAGCGGCAGGGGACGCATGGCACCTCAAAAATCCGTTCAAGATTACGCCGAAGTGGTGGCTGAGAAACGCCACAACCCAATCTATCACGATGATGTGTCAATATTGAGTGAATATTGTTACGAAATCGTGTCACTTCTTCAGGATCTTGTTCTTGAGTTGCAGCAACGCCTCGGGGAGGCTCCTCCGGTCCCCCCGACTGCAGCGGTCGCGGATGCCGCCAGCTCTGAGCGCATCAACGTGACCCTCCCCCGCGGAGTGATGGACGATTTGAAGCGCCATGCCCTGGATGAAGGCCGTAGTTGCGGAAATCTCGCGGCTTACCTACTGGAGGAAGCGCTTCGTCGTCACCGTCCCCTTGGCTGATTAATTCAACAGTCCATCAGTGATGGATTTAATTTTGCCCAGGCGTTGCAATCGCAAAATCGATACGTTCAGAGAGTTCCGCAGGGGATTTCCTGTTCTGAACACGAATCCGTAGGTCTCCTCCGCAAGGGTGAAAGGCGCAAGCTGCACGGCCAGTTGGGGATTCTGTTTGAGATGAAAGCGCAGGGCTGGCCGATCAAAAATCAGTGCTTCCGCTTGTTCCGACAGCAATAACTCAATTCCGTGGTCCAGATTTTCAGCTTTGACAACCCGCATGCCGCCCCGCTCAGCCAGCTCCACCCCACTGGTCCCTTCAATGCTGACCACCCGGCGTTGTTGTAGTTGAAGGGGTGATCTGATCATTGTTTCTCTCGCTCCTGAGAGAAACAAAGTGAACGCTGAGGCCAAACTTGCCGTTAACGACGATACGGCGATCAAAGAGATCACCATCCATGTGGCCGTAATTCCTCGGCCTGTCCGGCTGATCGGGGCTTTGTCCCCGTAACCCACTGTGGTGAGGGTGACGACAGCAAACCACATTCCGCTCGCGATTCCTGGCAGCCAACGTTCAGGAAACTGCTCACTGTTTTTACGACGCTCAGCAAGCCAAATCAAACTGCCCACCACCAGCAACACGCTGACGAGGACCAACATCGAGGAGATCACGGCCCAACCGAAGAACACCTTGAGGCGGCTGAAGATTGTGGGTGAATCGAGAGGTAGCAAGACACCGGACTTGCCGAGGTAGTAAGGCTGAGTGAAATCGACCCCTGGCATGGCCAGTCGGCGAGGGGTAATGCTGATCGGACCGACCAATAAATCGATCTGGCCCTGATCGACCGCCGCAATTCCGGCCTCTGGCGACCGTTGCGGCACAAGGTCAAAACCCAGCGCGTTGTCTTTCGCGACCTGTCGCCAAACATCAAGGCTGATGCCTTGGATGGAGTTGTTCTCTTGAATCACAAACGGTGGGGAACCGCTGATGCCTACTTTTAATTTGCGGGCCTCAGCAGGGAGTCCCACCACCAGAAGGGTGACCAGTACAAGGGTGAATTTTTGTCCGAACTTCCGCATGGACCTGGACCATCGACTGGATTTCAGACTCCCACGACAAAAGTGATCAGGCTGGCTCATTTGGCGTGGTTTAACGCTGCTCGAGGCGACGCACAATCACCGCCATGGCCGCCAAGGAGCCAGCCAGTGCAATCAGCAGAGCGATGGTCATGGGGGCTCTTGTCGTGCGGGTGGTTTCAGGGTGGCACCGATGCATCGTCCCCACCACATGTCGTGCCAACGAGCCGACACCGCGATGCTGGATTTGATGGTTGAAGGCGGCACAATGCGGGGGCTTCGGCGGAGAAATGCTCTCTTTTTTCTCTTTGAGTGATGGCTAATCACGTTTGGGGTTGGGGAAACGAATATCTGCACTTCTTGCCGGAAAAGGCGCTCTGGCGCGAGAAAGATCGTGTGCTGATGGTGGCTGATTTGCACCTTGGTAAGGCCGAGGTGTTTCAAGCCAACGGTGTACCGATGCCGAGTGATGGCGATTCCGGCACCCTCAACCCGCTCCTTGATCTGTGCCATTCGTGGCAACCCAATCGGCTGATTCTTTTGGGGGATCTGATCCATGCCCGTCTTGGCCTAACGCCGTCGTTGCGCGATGCCTTAAGGGCATTGCCTGCTCTTTGCGGATGCGAGTTGGTGTTCATCGGCGGCAATCACGATCGAGACAGTTGGCTTGAAGGATTGCCTCAACAACCCTCCCAGAGCCTTGGTGACCTCTGGCTAAGCCACATTCCTGAAACGCCGCCAGATCCCGATCAGCTCAATGTTTGTGGCCATCTTCATCCCGTGGCGTCCGTGCGAAGTCGCTCAGATCGGTTGCGATTGCCATGTTTTGCCTTCGATCCGGAGGGGCCACGGCTGGTGATCCCTGCCTTCGGACAGTTGACGGGAGGCCATGACTGCGGCGAGCGTTACCAGCAATGGCTAGTGGCCGACGACGCCATCGTTCCTTGGCTCGCTTCATTTCCCAAAAAACGAGGACGACAGACCGCGTGAAAAAACACGCTCCCAAAACCGCGACTCCCTCTCCAAAGAGTTGGGTGCGAAAACGCTGGTTGCTGCTTGCGCTGCCGTTTGTGGTTTTAGTGGCGCTGATCGCCCTTGCTCCGAAGGCTCCAGATCGTCCGGAGAATGAACGGACGGATCAGGCCAGGTCTGCGAATCGATCAGGAGATGACACACCCTTCAACTACATCCCTGATGAAGAGGTCTATGCCCTCGACCTCGATCCCCGTCGGGTGCGTTTTGGCCTCTTAGAGGGTTGGGATCGGGAAGACGATGCCTTTGACGACATTTCTGCACTGGCCTACGTCTCAGGTCCGATGTACGAGCGCCATGTTGATGCTGCCGGGCAGGAACTAACCGTTCCGCTCGGCGATCTGAAGTTTGGCTCCAAGGTTTGGAAGGGGCGGAATCGCACCGCCTCGCGTCAGCGCGCTTTTATTGGAATTCAAAAAGATGGCAGCGTTGACTTTGGCTACGGGGAGCTCACAGACGCCCGCAGCAACAGCTACGACACCTTCATTGGCGGACTGCACAGCCTCTACAACGATCTGGAGGATCCACCAGACACCTACAAGGGTGCTTACAGCATCAGCATGGGTCAGCGCATTCGCTACTACCTGCCACGCATACGCATGGTGATGGGCCTTCGGGACGACGGCCATTTGGAGATCTTGATGAGTCGTGACGGGCTCACCCTTGAACAAACAAAGGACTTGGCCAGACGTCGTGGCTATCTCGCGGCGTACATGCCTGATCACGCCTCAAAAAGTCGTTTCATCATTCCTGGAACGAAAGGGTTCACGGAAGAAGATGCCAATTGGATCAGCGGTGGCGCCACCAGCTTCGTGCATGTGCCGTACATGCTGCGTCTCAGTCCACGCAAGCGGTGGCTGCGGGGGGATTTGGTGGCAGGTCTCACCCCCAAATTGATTGAGCAGCAATCCTGCGACGGACCTGTGGATTGTGCTCAGAAGGTTGGCAGCCATCTGGCCGACCGGGCGTTGGCCGGATTGAACCGCGTGATGGAGCAGGGTGTGGAGCCCCTGGCTCGGATGATTTGGGCTCCATTCCCCGGCAGTAAGCCCAGGCAGGATCGTGATGATTCCGTAGCTCCGATGAATCCGGATCGCGCTCCCTTGCGGGAGCCGCCCATCACGGCAGATCCCCTTGTCTTGCGTGAACAGCCCTCCATCGACCGCGATGACCTCGATCCGGATCGCGGTGGGGATGAAACCTGGGATCGTTCTGATCCTTTCCTGCCCTTGCCCCCAGATTTGCCCCCTCCGATCGTGCTCGACGAGTCGATTGAACCCGTCGTTCCCAACGAGGAGGGACTTTTGCAGCCTCAACCTCGCCTTGATTTCGATCTGAATGACGGTTTGGATGATGGCTTAAATGATGCGCCTCCTCCGCCCGAGCTTCCTCCCCTTGAGTTCGCTCCGCTGCAGCCGCTCCCTCCCATGGCGGAATGAGGGTTGCTCCGTCTTGGGAATGGATCGAGGAAACATCGTCTCGGTATCGACCCCTCGTTGGAGTGTTGACGGAGCCTCCTCAACGCGCGATCCAGACTCAGGTAAGTGAGCAACTCACGTTGCGCTTGTTTGGTGAAGCAGGCGTTGTGGTCCAACCAGCGGAGCTGGGTCGCACGATTTATGGCAAACCGCAGCTCAGATGTCGCCGCGATTGTTCTTTCAATCACAGCATTTCCAATACCGGGCCTATCACTGTTGGCGTATTGAGTGAGGGGGCGATTGGCATTGATGTGGAAGCTGAGAATCGCCGGATCGGCGTTTCTCCGACATTGATGTTGCGGCGGATGTTTAAAACGGAACGGGATGCAGCCGCATGCTTAGAGCGTTGGTCGTTCATGCAGCTTTGGACGATCAAGGAGGCCGTGCTTAAAGCCAGTGGCTATGGCCTTGCTGGAGGGCTTTCGAACGTTGCCCTTGATCGACAACGTGGCTCAGCAGAATGTTTTGGCCAGCTCTACAGCCTCACCCTGTTGCGTTGGCGTCAGTATCTGATCACCATCGCGGCACAGGATGTTGATTGATGTTGTGTCGTCCTGTTGCAACCCGTTTTTTTGAAGCCAGATCCATCTCTTAATGCGATAGGGCAAACTATGGATGGCATGGATCAAACTTGGTATGGCAACCGCTGCAGAAAAGAAAACGATCACGAAAAAACTCCTGCAGGAATTGCGTAACCGCTGCCGCGACCACTACAACGTCGTTGCCGATGGCACGATGCCTGAGGCTGTCGATGTTCGTGAAACCAATCAAAAATTGGAAGAGCTTGTTTTGCTGCTCGACGGCAAGGCCAAGTGGGACGACGCAAAAGCCAGCGATTGATGTCTTGCAGACGAGTCTTCCAATTTTTTTAAGTTACCAAGCGTGAGTCGCTGCCCCGTCTCATAAGAAGTGCTGACTAGGTTCATTGCCTCAAGCGCAATACCGATGTCCGCCGTCGAACTCTCCAGTATCAAGTGGGAAGAGAACGGCGAGATGTCGGCTCAGGATGCCCTGAACCTCGTGTGCCAGCTCACCAAAACCGAAGAGCACGACTTGGCCTCTTCTCAATTGGAGTTGGATGCATCCTCCCTTTCCTCTAGCTCAAGTTTCAACAACATCAATTAGATTCTTTAGACAGGCTGCAAAGAGCAAATAATTGGCTCTGAGATATCAATTCCACTGAGCTGAATTCGGCAATTCATGTTTCTGAGTGATTGATCAGAACCATGCCAGTCTTCAGGTCAGACAGTTTTCATATTGATAGTTGATTGATATCGGCATAAATGTGCCATAATATTCCTATGAACGATCAAATTACAGTCAGCGCAGTATTTATTGCAGTTAATGCCGGCATCATTGCTTTAACTGCAATGATTTATTCAAAGGGAGAAATGCACTTTGGGGCTGTATGGAATTGCTTTTTTGGTTGCTAATCGTTTGATTTGTGATCAGTGCTTAAGTAATATTGTTTAGCTTTTCGGCGAAATGATACACAAATTTCGTCTAGATAGCAATTCAGATTTTTGCTATTCAGTTTAGTTTTTGATAGTTAAAATGCCAGTCGTGCGTATTTAAAGACTATAATTAATTTAAGCCTTTTTACTGTTTAAGCACACCATTGCAGGGGCCTGGTGCAGGCATAACGAAGCAATGTCCTTCAGGAGACCAGTATCCAATTGCTGGACTATTCAAGCCTTGTGCTTTTGCATTGGTGTTGACACCGGCCACTCCATTGCCTTGCACGGTGACGTGGCCGCTGGCATCGACTAAATCGAGAAAATCCCCTTCTTTCATTTCCTGGCTTGCATTCGCCAGGGCAACGGTTGAAAACAGGGCGCTTGCGGCAGAGATGAGAAGTGATCTGAAAATCATGGGTATTAAGTGAAGGGCTAATTGGTGGTTACAACGACTGGTGTTCCAACCTTGACGCGGTTAAACACTTGGATCACATCGTTATTCAACATACGAATGCAGCCAAGACTCACTGCAGCTCTTAAATTGACCCAGCTGGGCCAGGCTGTGCCGTGAATCGCATATTCATCTCGCCCAATTCTCACGTAGGGCATGTAACGAACACCTACAGGGTTGTCCGGTCCTGGTGCAATGACCTTCCCTTTTTTGTGATAGATGGGGGAAGCATCTTTATTCTGGATATCAAAGTCTCCTGGAATGGTGGGAGACTCAGGGGCCCCAATGGCAATTGGGTACTTACCAATGACCTTTCCCTTCTCAAATAGTGTGAGATATCGTTGTTTCAAGCTTATTTCAATTGACGTGTCCGCTTGAACGGGTGCCGTCAAAGAAAAGCCAATTGCAAGCAGGGCTGCCAATAACGATGGACGGACGGACATGGATTTCCGTAAAAAGCAACCTCGGCTCATTCTGACGCATTCGAAAGGAGCTAGCGTCAGATCATTGCCTAATTCGTTGTCGTTTGATGTTCCGAACTTCCGGTTTTTGTGCAGCTCTGATTACTGCTGCAGCCGCCGCTTCGGCTCTCACGGTCAACATCCCTGCCCGAGCTGGTTTCTCCCTGGAGGAATTGGCTGGTTTTGAAGTCACACACCTGCGTGGTGTTGTGAATGTGGTGTCACCTGCCCAAAAGGTGATCGAAGTGGTTGATCCTGAAGGTCACAAGGAGATCATCACCGTTGGTATCGACTTAGCTCCACTGGGTTTGCAGCCAGGAGATGGCGTGGATGTTTCGGTGCTGGATGGATTGGTCGTGGACCTTCAGCGCAGCGCGACAAAAGAGCTGAGCTTTAACCGTGAAGACATCATCATGCCCCTCAATATGGGGCCATTAAAGAAGGGAATGCGCCTCGCTCTGGCATCGGGCACAGCACGGATCATCAAATTATCGGAGGTCGACCGCAGCATCAGCTTGATGGGTCCACTTGGAGGCATTCACAACCTCGATGTTCTTGCCGATTCCGGTGATGACCTTTTCCCGCTGTTGAACGCGGGGGATCTGGTGGATTTTCGTTTAATCCAACCTGTTGCCGTTCAGATCAAAAAGGCAACCATTGCAAAGGCCCACCCCAACGCCCAAGCCAACGCAGCGACGAAGTCGCAACCCCTGCTTTCTGATGCCGTAACTCAACAGGGAAGTTTGAAGGCGGAGTTGCTTCAATCTTTTGAAATTACAAAAGTGTTTGGCACGGTTCAACGGATAAGTCCTGCTGAGAAGGTGCTGGAACTTCGCACTCCCTATGGCCACGACATGTTGATCACCAGTGGCGTTGATTTGTCCACTGCCGGAATCAAAGTTGGTGAGCAGGTCACAGTTGATCTGCTCGATGGATTGGTCGTTGATCTACGCAAAAGCTCGCGAAAGGCTCTCACATTTGCCAGGGAAGATGTGATCCTTTCGGAGCAATTTGGTCCCGTACGCCAAGGCGCCAAGGTGGCGATGACCAGCGGCACTGCAGAGGTGGTGAAGGTTTCGGAAAACGACCATGAGCTCAGCCTTCGTGGTCCCTTCGGAGGAGTTCACAACCTTGATGTTCATGGTGACATCAATGGGGAGCCGGTGAAAAACCTGAAGGTTGGCGATTATGTGGATTTTCGTGCGATACGGCCTATTGCCATTGCGATCCGTAAAGGTAGTTAATACACCCGGTCTTCGATTGATTTAAGTGATTTACTGACGAGATCTATTGAATTAGTTTGTTTGGTGGGAGGCAATCGCTCGCACAACATCTCCTCGAGTTAGAACACCAATTGGATGTTTCTGGTTATCAAGCACAAAGAGACGCTGTGTGCCCTTGTTGTGGAGCATTGATGCGGCCTTGGGAAGAGCAAGAGTGACATCGCAACTGTGACTATTTTTTTGCATCAATTCACCCACAGTGGTGCCAAGCACTTGATGCACTTGTTTGTCCCAGTTGAGTGGATTCCGTAGATAAATCACGCTGTCTAGCAGCATCACGTAAGGACCAGCATCCACGCCGCTTTCGCGCACCATCAGGTCTTTTTCACTCAACTCGCCGATTAATGCACCTTGGTCATCAACAACAGGAAGACCACTCACGTGGTGGTCGCTGATGATCTTCACCGCCTCCTGCAGTGGAGTATCGGCTCGAACGGTGAGTACGGGCTTGGTCATCACGTCGGCCACCGTCAGCTGCAGGACCATGATTCAGAACGATCTGCATCCATTCTGCGCCGTTGTCTCGTTCACCGTCTCCATCACTGTCTGGATCCTTGTCTCAATCCCTGCGCTTGTTGGCTGATGGCCTCACCATCGGCAGGGCCGTGGCAGGCCTCCCATTAATTTTGGCGCTTCAACAGGGCTGGGCGGTGTTGGCCTGGTGGCTGCTGCTTTTGGCTGGTCTGAGCGATGCTGCTGATGGCTGGTTGGCCCGCCGTGCTGGTGGTGGAACCAGCTGGGGCGCCAGGCTTGATCCCCTCACCGACAAGGTGCTGATTGCTGCCCCTCTGCTGTGGTTCGCAGCGTCTGGAACACTGCCTTTGTGGGCGATTTGGATCCTGCTGGCCCGTGAGCTGTTGATCTCAGGTTGGCGTGCGGGAGTCAGTAATGGGGCCCCAGCGTCGTGGGGCGGTAAAGCCAAAACCATCCTTCAGTTTTTGAGCTTGTTGCTGTTGCTCTGGCCGCCGGGATGGGTCGGCCAGTCAACTCTGGTGCTTTGCGGGTGGTGGTTGTTCTGGCCCTCTTGGGCCTTGGCCTTGACCTCGGCCTTGGGCTACCTCAAGCCCCAATCAGGCTGGCGTCGGAGCTGAAGTCGGGATTTTGGCTGGGATTGGTGGCGTAATCGTTGGTGTAGCTATCGGCCAAGCCAGTCGCCAAGTCAAACTGCGGTTGCCAGGCCAGTTCCCGCTCGACCCGCGTGATGTCCGTCAGGAAGTGATTCAGTCGTAACGGAAAGGCCTTCCGTGCTTTCGGATCCAGGGCTGATGGATCAAACGACCGCATCACAACAGTTTCGGGATCCTTGCCACAGGCTTGAGCGGCTGCCTGAATCAGGCCTTTAAACGTGACGCCCTGCTTGCCGGAGCAGTTGTAGATCCTGTTGGCGGCTGTATCCACATCGATGCAGCGGGCCATGGCTTCGGCGAGATCGTCGACATGGCCCAATTGCGTGATGGTGGTGCCATCGCCGGGGAGGGGCACCGGCTGTTCATGCACGATTCGGTCAAAAAACCAGCGCTCGATTGGGTTGTAGTTACCAGGCCCATAGATGTACGTCGGTCGGAAGCTGGTGAAAGGGATGCCTTCGGTTTTGAGCCATGTCTCAGTGTCGGCT
>Ga0257106_1001293_pt1 | contig 12693 bp, 7 predicted proteins | sample LP_taG_3_FD_190177 | JGI IMG/M metagenome (GOLD analysis project Ga0257106, IMG submission 190177) | Marine microbial communities from Northeast Subartic Pacific Ocean, Canada - LP_J_2011_P26_10m | ecosystem: Environmental > Aquatic > Marine > Oceanic | place: Canada: Northeast Subartic Pacific...
GTCTCGAGGGACTGGCGCAGGGACTGGCGCGACGTCTCGTTCATCGCCAGCGAACTGCCGAGGCCCAGCGTCGACTCGAGCGTCGCGTCCATGCTGCCCACCGTTTGCCCGCAGGAGCTCGTGTAAACTGCTGCACCGTTTCAGATTTTGCGGTTCAACATTGGACATGCCGTACGACTCGGATGGTTTTTACGACGCCCCGGGGCGGAGCCCGAGGGTGAAGCGCGCCGTGCCGTCGTCCTCGGCCTCGTCGTCGTCGTCGTCGGGCAGCGCGACGTCGAGGAGCACGAGGTGCGACTTGCTGATGAACTCCTTGACGCCCTCGAGGCCCCGGCCGTTGTCCGCGAGCTCGGGAGTGAGCTGGAGCAGGGCCCGGCCGTCGTCGGCGAGGAGCGCCGCGATGGTGTCGAGCAGGGCGGGCAGCGTCTCGCGCTGGTAGCCGACCTCGGCCGCGATGACGAGGTCCCACTGCTTCCGCCCCGCCTTCGCGATGTCGTCGCCGTAGCCCCAGCGGAGCCGCGACACGGCCGTCCCGCCGCGCGCGTTGCGCTTCACGTTGATCTCCGTGTTCTTCAGCACGGCCGGCGACCCGTCCGTGAGCAGCACCTTGCGCGCGCCGAGCCACTTGGCCATGATCCCCGCCGCGCCCGTCCCGCAGCCGAGCTCGAGCACGCGCCGCCCGCGCACGGTCGCCGGCGACCCGACGAGGTAGCGCGCCAAGGCGACGCCCCCTGGCCATGCGTAGGTGCCCGTGCGGTCGCCCGCGTCCGCGTCGTCCTTCGCCGAGCCCCGGGCCGCGCCGAACGCCTGCGTGATGACCATCGTGCGCCCGTTCTTGAAGGTGAGGCCGCGCTCGATGAAGGCCGGCGCGGCCTTGGCCGTGGCCGAGCGCCCGCCGACGAAGCCGGCCGGGGCCGCGGCGAGGGTTGGGAGCGGCGTCAGGGCTGCGGCGGCGAGCGCGAGGGCGGCGCGGCGCGTTTCCAGCGTGTTTTGCGGCGCACGCGGATTTTGCGCGGATTTTGGCGCGATTTTTTGGTTCCTCACATTCGATGGAGTGTATTTTATCCCGCTGCATGCGTAGATGTACGCGATGGCGATGAATAGGCACGATTGACGGACCATCGCGCGATCTGCCACCGGAAAATAGTCACTGTTGAACTTCAACTTCGGAAGTTCAAGGCCTGACCCTCATCACGAGCTCGAGGAGCTTCAAGCCGTGCCGAAGTTTTGCGTAACAAGGCGGTAGCACTCGCGTCGGTGCGCCGGGAAATCGTTTTGCGGGTCCTCTCGAACCCCCTGAGCGTCATGGGCAAGGTCCAGTCGAAGATCGTGAGCGTCTTGGTCGACTGCCTCGAGAAGCCGGAGCCGAGCCGCCTCGAGCGCACGAAGGCCTTCGTCGACGGCTCGAGCCTGCCCATCGTCGTCACGAACTCGGCCGACGGGACCGTGGTGCACTGCAACGACGCCTGGTGCGGCATGTGCGGCTACGCGCGCGACGAGGCGCTCGGGCGCACGAACGGCGAGCTGCTGCAGGGCCCCGGCACGGACCTCCGGGCCGCGCGCGCCATGGTCGGCGAGCTCCGGGCCGGCGCGTCCAAGGCGCGCGCCGTGCTCTTCAACTACAAGAAGGACCGGAGCCCCTTCTGGAACGACCTCGTCGTCACGCACATCGGCGACGACGCGTCCGTCGGCGTGTCGGGCTACGACGTCGCCTTCCTCCGCGAGGCGCGCGACGCGGGCGACGCCGCCGACGGCGCGGCCCTCAGCGAGTGCTTCAGCATGAAGAAGCGCCTCTCGCCCTTCACGGGCGAGCTCTCCGAGGCCTCCATGTTCGTCGTCAGTTGATGCCGCGCGCGCGCTGCGGAGAACCACGTCCCCCGGCGGCCGTCGCAGACGCCCGCCCGGACCGCAGCCGCGCCCGCGCCTCTCAATGTCTCCCGTTAAAGTTTCAAGCTAGCACGTGGCGGCGCGACGAACTTTGGGTGTGGTGTATTCCCGGGCCCCGGGGGCCCGGACTCCCGAGGTCGTGGGGTGGGGGGCGCGGCTGCGTCGTGTCGCCGCGAGCCTCGCGTCGCCGCGGGCCTCGCCGGGCGCGCGCCCAGCCGAATCGCGCGATGGAGAACAAAATCTCTCTCTCTCTCCCGAGTGCAACATATATCTTTCTCGAGTTTATCGATTCACCATCGAGTCGTCGGTCGACTCCGAAACATTGTTATAGCCGCCCTGTCTGGGGGTTTGAGGCCGCCGCGCCATGGCGGCCCGGGGCTACGAGCTGCCCCGCGTCGACACGGAGTCGCTGGGCACGTTCTTCTGCAGCAGCGGCGACGAGGTGCTGAGCCCCGACGGCGTCCCCCTCGAGTGCCCCCTGGACTTTGAGGAGCCCCACCCGCCCCTGCACACGGTGCACGTGCCGAGCGACGACGACTGGGAGGCGCCGGACGACAAGGCGCCGGACAGCTTCAACATCGTCACCATCGAGGAGGACGAGAAGGTGCCCGACGAGGAGGACGCGCCGGAGTGGAGCGACGACGGCGACGGCTCGAAGAGCGCCGGGTCCGTCGTGGGCCTCTGGCTGCCCCGGGAGGTCATCTTGGCCGGGCTCTGCTGCTGGTGCCTGACGCTCGCGGCCACCGTCGCGCTCTGCGGCGTGCTCGCGGCGCGGCAGGGGTCCGCGAGTCGACGGACGATCGCCTACGGCCTGGACGGCGTCGCGGCGGCGGGCGTCCTGGACGCCGCCGCGTCGCTGCGCGTGGACCTCGCCGGCTTCGACGACGGCGTGCTCGTGACGGCGTCGGGCTCCGGCTGCAGCGTGTCCTACGCCTTCGAGGGCGGAGCCGTCGTCCTCGAGGGCGACGCGTCCGCGGGAGCCGCGCCGTGGCTCTGCCAGCCCTACGCCGAGGTCACGTACGTCCTCGTGCGGTCCGACGGCACGCGCGCGCCGACGCCCCGGCCCAGTCCGGCGCCCCCGTCGAGCGCGCCGTCGCGCGCGCCGACGCGCGCGGCGCCGGAGGACCCGGCGACGGCGGCGCCGACCGCGGCGCCGGAAGCACCGCCGACGACGCCGCCGACGGCGCCGCCGGCGGCGTAGCCCCCGCGGCGACCTCCCACTGTACCTCTCCGGAATTCCCATCCTTCCTTGTTCAATGCGTCAAATATCTAAGTGTTACCCTTCAACGTTTGCACTTCGTTTCGGCGGCAAGTTGCAAAGAGAGCGCGCGCTCCACCATCGTCATCGTCCCGGCGGCAGCCTTCTCCGGCGAGTTCGGGCGGCGCCATGGCGACGACGGTGCTGGAGATGATGCTCGCGCACAACCTCACGGCGAACGCGACGCTCCTCTCGCAAATCTGTTTCGAAGCCGCGTCCCGCGACAACTTCACGATGTGTAGCGAGGTCTGCTTCGACGACGACGGCGACGACGACGCCGTGGGGGTGAGCCAGGCCGGGCCCAAGTTCCTCCGGTTCATGTCGGAGGAGGCGGAGCTCGCCGCGGGCGTCGCCGTCGCCCTGATCTGCATCAGCTGGCTCGCGCTGCCGTTCGTCACTCGCATGGACTGGGGCGACCACGCGTACTACGCCTATGCTCGTAAGCGCTTCTTCCTCTGCAACCTCTGCGCGCCGACGAGCAAGGGCGGCCAGGGCATGAAGGTGCCCCTGGGCATCGTCGACGGCTTGGGGCGCGACAACGTCGAGCACCTGAAGCGGCTCGCGACGAACGCGGATTCCTTGGCGCTCAACGGCTCCGTCTTCTCCGCGGTCACGGCCGTGTCCAAGACCGTGCGGTCGTCCGTCAAGAGCGCCTATGGGGTCGGGAGCTCCGTGAAGACGAACCTGGTCAAGGTCGTGCCGCTCTGGCGCGAGTCGAAGCGCGTCGTCTGTGTGGCCGAAAAAGGCGGCGGCGCGGGGGCCCGCGAGGGCCGCGACGTCGTCTTCGCCGCGAAGCGCTTCTACATTTCTGAGACGGACGAGGACGACTTCGTCGTGCTCGTGCGCCGCGACGCGGGCGACGAGTGCGTCGTGTCCGTGAGCACGCAGGACAACCTGCTCGGCGCGCGGGGCCGGATCCACTTCGAGCCCCTCGTCGCCGCGCCCGTGAAATTCGACAAGGGCAAGCACACGGCCGCCGTCAAGCTGACGACGATCCACCAGAAGAACTGGGAGTCCATCCTCTCCTTCTACGTCAAGATCGACGACGCCGAGGGCCGCGTCGACGGACGCGACGGCACCGTCGCCGAGGTCCGCATCGTCAACGACGACACGTTCCCGCGGAATTTAGACGTCTCGAAGACGGGGAAGCGGCTCTGGCTCGACGCGGACCGCCACTGGATTTTGCGCGTCATCGTCTTCTGCCAGGTCATCTACGACGACCTCAAGATCAACATCCCGCTCTACTTCCGCGACAACTTTCTGATCTACTACTGCGGCCACTTCGTCTTCGGCGCCGTCTACGGGTCCATGTACCTGCCCTGGATCTTCCAGCGCATCCTGTTCAAGTCCATCCCGGAGAAGAACCACGCGGAGGCCTTTCTGCTCGCGGCGATGGGCGTCATGGGCGAGTGCCTCAAGCAGCGCGGCTACTACGCGTTCACGGGCTCCTGGGCCCTGGGCCGCTTCCACAACCTGCGCCTGAGCCGCCACTTCCTCAGTTTGAGTTATTTGCAGATGCACGACCAGGACGTCGGCCTCCGGTTTCGGAAGATCTTCAACAACATGGAGTCGTGCGTGAAGAACACGTGGGCGGCGATGATCCGCGTCATGGGGTCCCTCATCAAGACGTTCGTGATCCTCATCGCCGCGGTCTACCTCCTGCCGGCGGAGTCGCTCTGGCTCTTCGCCCTGATCTGCGCCGTCCTCGTCGTCAACAACCTCATGGTCGCGGTCGTCGAGGAGGGGCGGGGGTGGCCCGACCCGTCGTGCTTCCTCGACATGGAGGAGCGGGAGACGCTCATCACCAAGGCCATCGAGGAGATGCTCGAGTACCGCGTCGTGACCAAGTCCCTCGACTTGGCGAACCGGCGCGTCGCGAACGTCAACGGCGCGTACGGCAAGTGGCTCAACCGGCGCAACGCCGCGTGGTACTACATCGACCACAACTACTGGAGCCGCTACTGGTCCTGGGTCCTGCCGGTCTGGGTCTTCGTCGGCGCGTCGCCCTGGCTCGTGCACAACTCGTCCGTCAAGGTCGCGGACCTCACGTTCATGCTCTACTTGACGTGGCTTCTGGGGTCGATCATGACGGGGCTGGGCGACGCGGCGGAGCGGCTGCGCTACGGCGTCGCCCAGCTCGACTACATCTCCCACACGATCAACGCCGGCGTCTGCGACGCGGAGGCGCAGACGAAGCTCTTAGCCGCGTCCAAGCGCGGCGTCGCGCGGCTCGTCGACGGCTTGGACGGCGCCGCGCCGGCGCCGCTGGACGACGTGCTCGGGCGCCTCGTGCTGGACCGCGTGTCCTTTGGCGGCGACGCGGGCTTCAAGGACATGAGCCTGGAGATCCCGCTCGGCGGTCGAGTCTACGGCCTCGCGGCGGACGACGCGAGCGCCTTCGCGCTCCAGCGCGCGGCTGTGTGGAAACCAAATATTCAACCCGACTTCAATGTGAGCGTATTCGAATGTTTTGACACAAGCTCTTTGACTGGGCTTCGAGAACTCGACGAGAGCGATCGATCCGTCCAAAGATCAGCCGAATCGACTTCGATTTGACCGAGCTAGAGAATTCTCAAGTTTGGTCAGGACCACCCAAACCAGTGGTTGGTTTCCACACAGGCGCGCGGCCTGGGTACTGGGTGGCGCGGTGCTGCCGGAGGCCGGCGACGTCTTCTTCCCGCCCGAGCTCTCGGTCATGCTCGTCTCCCAGAGCGCGGAGCTCGTCAAGGGCACGGTCATGGACAACCTGCGGCTCGGCTGCGGCGAGGCGGCGACGTCCGGCCTCGACGACGACACGATCTGGACGATCTGCGAGACCCTGGGCATGCGGAAGACCCTCCTAAGGGACGACAGCACCCTCGTCCTCAAGGACGGCGCGAACGTCTCCAGCGAGGACCGCGCCGTCGTCCACGTCGTCCAGCACCTCCTCTGCGACCCGGACCTTCTCGTGGTCTACACGCGCTTCTGTACCGCGAAGCTCCTCGACGGCCTGACGGCCTACGTCACGGGCGCGCTGCTCCCCTTCACGACGAAGCGCCTCCGGGCCCCGGGCGCGAACTCGCGCACGGTCCTCATCAACGTGCCGCCGTCCCTCGCCGGCTTCGTCGACCGGACGATCCACTTCCCCGCGCCGGGCGACGCGCCGACGGCGCCGACCTTCTCTGACACGCGGTCCGCCACCGTCGTCGTCTAGGCGCCCCCCGTCCTCGAGACTCCGAGCCGCTTTGTTTTGCTCGCCCCCCGCGGACGCCGCGCTCGGGCCGGTCTCCTCTAACTTGAGTCAACAAGTCAAATATTCAATGTTGCCTTCACCTTGGAGTACGAAACTCCCTCAAAAAGTACTGATGGACGACCACAAAAACCCAACGACGCCGTGAGCACAAACCTGCGGCCTCGTACGACGCGATGGCGCAGGACGCCGGGAACATCTACCTCTGCAGCAACGAGGGCAACGCCGTGGAGCCGCCCCCGGGCGGCCGGATGGACTACGCCGGCCTCGCCTGCGTGTCGGACCCCGCGGACCCGGGCGGCCGCCGCGGGAGCTTCGGCGAGCTCGCGGAGACCGTGGTCTGCTCGTCGGCGTCGAGCGTCCTCGAGCTCGACGGCGCGCGCGCCGCCGTCGACATCGCGGAGACCCAAATCGACGACGTCACGCAGATCGGGAGCGGCTGGCCCAAGCAGGTCGACTTCGAGTTCATGCCCGGCGCCGACGACGACGACGAGGAGGAGAAGGAGATCTACGAGGGCGCGCGCCTCACGCACCTCGCGGCCCAGGACAAGGTGAGGCGGGCGCTCGACGAGCCGCCGCGGCTCAAGTCAGCGCGCCTCCTCCGCGACGGCCTCAGCCGCCGCATGTGCGCCGCCTACGGCTGCGCGCTGCTGGTTTTGGCGGCCTGCGTCGTCGCTTTCTTGTTCTGGTTCTCCGCGACGGACGACGACGACGACGACGGCGGCGGCTCCATCGTCTCCGGCTCCGGCTTGCTCGACGCGAACGCGACGCTCCTCGTCGCCTTCTCTCAGACGCCGGCCGTCGTGACGGCGTCGGGCTCGGGCTGCGCCGTGGCCTACGCCGTCGGCGAGAGCGCCGTGACGCTGACGGGCGACGCCGCGGGCGACAACGCCTACCTCTGCCAGCCGGGCGACGAGGTGTCGTACGCGCTCGTGCCCTAGTAATTCGTGTTTGCTTGTACATCCCAGAGAAGCGGCGGTGCTTGCGCGTCGCTTACGGGCGCCCACCGCCGCGGGGAGGGGGGAGCGGGGGGCCTCGGGGCGCTGCTTCTAGTGGTACTTGGCGAAGTCCTTGGCGAAGACGTTGAAGATGGACGGGCGGACGAAGTTGTACGCGCTCGCCTGGATGTCGTCGGCGACCTGCTTCATGAGGAACTTGGCGACCTCGCGCTCGTCGCTCTTGGGCGGGCAGGCGAGGCGGTCGTCGTCGAAGAGCGCGGCGTAGTACTGGAGCTGCGTGTAGATGCGCTTCTCGTTCGCCTCGGGCACGAGCTTGCCCTTGCAGCCGCGGCTCAGGCAGCGGACGCCCGCGCAGGAGAGCTGGCGCGTGCGCGCGCCGCAGGCCGAGTCGTCGCAGACCATCCAGCCGTCGTAGTAGTCCTTGAGGGACGCGCGCGTCGCCATCTGGAGCGCGACGGACACGCGCGAGAAGCACGACGCCGCGTTCTTGTAGCCGAGGAGCTTCGCGCGGCAGTGGCCGCAGCTCAGGGCTTTGCAGTCCGCGGCCTTGGCCGGCGTCGCCGCGTCGCGCGCGGCCTCGAGGCGCGCGCGCGCGCCGCGCTGCTCGAGCGGCAGCGGCCACCGGAGCTTGCAGCTGCCGCACTCGACGACCAGGGGCTGGCAGTCCGCGAAGCGCTCCTCGTCGCTCTGGAGCGACGCCGGCGTGAAGGACCGCATGTTCGCGTTCGCCTCGTCGAGCGCGGACTGGGACCGGGCCATGGCCGCGGCGAACTTGCGCGCGTCCAAACCGAGCTTGTCGGCGATCGACGCGCGCGACATGCCCGCGATGGGCTCGCAGAGGCGCGCGATGGGCGGCAGGATCTGCTGCGTGAGGTACCACTCGACGTCGACCTTGGGCTTCTCCAGCGACGGCTTCTCGGAGGAGCCGGGCGTGACGACGGGCGGCGCCTCCGCCTCCTTGGCGGACGGCGGCGGCCGGTTCTCCTCGTCGATTTTGGTGACCGTCGCGACGGCGTCGGGGTGGTAGGACCGGTCCGCGACGTTCTTGTCGCTGCCCATGCAGATGACGTAGGGGATGTGGTCGCCGACGTTGACCGCGCGGCCCTCCTTGAGCATGGCCTTGGCCACGCGGAGGTGCGGCTGCGACTTGGAATCGGGGTACTTCTCGACGGGCTTGTTGAGGCCGCGCGTGATGACGTAGTCGGCGACGTCGACGTCGCCGGACCGCGCGCGCTGGCCCACGTCCTCGAGGACCGCGTTGACCGCGGAGACGATGGCCTCGCTGCCCTCGCCGGAGAGCAGGTGGTCGAGGATCGCCGTGCCGGTGGCTTTTGACAGCGGGCACCAGTCGCGGCGCACCAGATCCAAACCCTTGGTCTCCTTCTTGTAGGAGAGCTGGCCCGTCTTCGGGTCCTCGTTGACGACGAGCGCGGCGTACTTCTTCTTCTTGAGGAGGAGCATGGCCTTGAAGATGCCGTCGAGCTCGAGTTCCAAAAGCCGGTAGCGCTTGTTCACGGCCTTCTTGACCTTGGCGCCGAGGTCCTTGACGACGGCCAGGTCGTCCGTGCGCGTGTTGATCATGATCGAGTCCGTGTCGCCGTAGATGACCTCCAGGCCCAGCTCCTTCTCCGCGACGTCCGCGGTGGCCTGGAGCGTGTCGCGGCCGAGCGACGTCACGAGCGCCGCGAGCGGCTTGGCGAAGAAGCGGCTGTGGGAGAAGCCGAGGCAGCCGTACATGGAGTTGGCCGTGAGCTTCAACGCCATCTGGCGGATGTTGTAGGTCTCGAGCGTCTTCGGGTTCTTCTCCTTCTTGATGAGCTGCTTGACCTCGCGGCGCCGGTCGATGAGGGCCTTGAGCACCTTGGGCAGCACGCCGCCGCCCGTGGCGCCCCCGGCGCGGTCCGGCAGCGGCGGCAGCTCCGGCGCGGCGTCGTCGTCGTCCTCGTCGTCGCCCGCGTCGTCGTCGCCGTCCTCGACCGCGCGGCGCTTCGCGGCCGGCGCGTCCTCGAGCTTCTCCGGCAGCGCGTACTTGGACCAGTCGATGGTCGTGAAGCAGATGTCGTACTCCTGGATGATCGACGGGTAGAGGGACGCGAAGTCGAGCAGCAGCACGTGCGAGTCGTAGAAGCCCTTCTTGGGCTCGAGCACGAGGCCGCCCTGGTACGCGGCCTTGGCGCGGCCCGCGTGGCGGTCGCGCTTCTTGCCCTTGCCCTTGCCGTTGGAGTCGTCGTCGGAGTCCTCGTCGTAGCGCTGCTTCTCCGGCGCGATGTACTTGATGCGGTGGAACTCGTGCAACAGCAAATACTCGATGCGCTCGGCGCGGTGGCCCTTGAGCGTCCGCGCGAGCAAATTACCGGAGATGGCCGTGAGCTGCTTCGACAGGGGCATGATCTGCAGGCGGAGCATGAGGCGCTCCACGAGGCGGCAGTCCTCGGCGGAGTGGCGGAGCAGGCCCGCGACGTGCTCCTTCGTCGACCCGAGCAGGTGCGCGACGTCCTGGGGCTCGAGCGCGCGGCGCCCGCGCACGCCGAGCTGCGTCGCCGCCAAAGCCGCGAGGGCGTAGGTCGTCGCGCCGCGGACGTGCTCGCGCGCCGCGAGGTACGTGTCGCAGATCAAGCGGCCGCACGTCGCGGACGCGTGGAACGTGTCGCGGCCCGACGCGGCCTTCCAGCGGCTCGGCGGCTTGTTGCGCTTGAGGCGGCCGACCTTGGACCAGGCGTTGCCGAGCTTGAGGTGGAGCGCGCGGCCGAGGAGCACGTCGAGCTCGAAGCCGAGGATGTTGTGGCCGACGAGCACGTCCGGGTCGTCCTGCTGGAGGCGGCTGAGGAGGCACGACACGAGGGCGCGCTCGTTGGGCGCCAACGTCACCGTGCCCTTGTCGCTGAGGAAGCCGTGCTTCTCCGCGACCTTGAGGTCCGTGGCCAGGTCGCGCGGGAAGCGCGCGGCGCCCTTCGTCGCGGCCGCGATCTCCGCGCCCAGGGGCCGCGCGCCCACGCAGGTCCAGCGCCGGGACCCGGCCTTGTGGGACGCGCCCGGCGACGGCGCGAAGAGGCGCTCGTCCTCGCCGCGGCCGCCGTCGGGCGTCGCGCCGTCGATGCCGACGCCGCGGTGCGTCAAAGCGGAGACCGCGACGATCTCGTGCTGGTGCGTCTTCGGGTTGACGACGGTCTTGAGGGAGATGGTCGTGCAGACGAGGGGCGGCGCCGCGTAGGGGCAGTCGCGGGCCAACGTGATCGCCTTCGGGGACGCGACCTCGACCTCGACGGCGCACCACGAGACCTTGGGCGAGTGGGCCTTGGGCTTGTCGACGCGGATCCAGCAGGGCCCCATGAGCTTGCGCTTCACGAGGAAGAGCTCGAGGGGCGTCGCGCCCGCGCCGAGGATCTTCTCGATGACCCTGCCGCCGCGGTCGCAGAGGCCGCGCGGCGGCGGCCGGAACTTCGAGAGGTACTTGACCTTGAGGTACTCCGTCGCGTCGTCGCGGGGCACGGACCCGTCGCCGAAGCAGTAGCCGCGCTTGACGCCCTTGCACTTGAAGGGCGCCTGCTTGGGCACGCACCGCGGCACGAGCTCGGCGCGCGTCTCGGCCCAGACCTTGGCCATGGGGTAGCGCTCGCCGGACTCGGGGTCGACGCGCGGCAGCACGAAGAAGGACCGCTCGACGTCGCGGACGACGACGCAGGCCGACGCGTAGGCGTCCTCGCCCTCGAGCTTCACCTTGCCCACGAGGTAGATGGACCCGGACTGCTCGACGACGTCGAGCCAGTACATCCAGCAATGGTCGCCGTCGTCGTCCTTGCGCAGATACTTGGCCTCGTCGACCGTGGACCCGCCGACGACGGAGGCGCCCGTGCCGTAGGACGGGTCCGCCGCGGGCGCCGACTCGTCCTCGTCGCCGTACGTCATGCGCTCGGGCTGTTTGACGGCGTCCTCGTCGTCGTCCTCGGGCTTCGCGACCTCCGCCTTGACCTCCTCCTTGACGACGGCGGGGCCCGCCAGCGCTTTCAGGGTCGCCTCGGACGGCCCCGCGGCCTTGGCCGCGTGCTTGCTGAAGCGCGACGACTTGGGCTTCGGGGCTTCCTCCTCGGCGGGCGGCATAGGAGCGTCGTCGTCCTCCGGCTGCGCGAAGAGCACGCCGTCCATGGCCATGTCGTCGGCGGGCGCGCTGTCGAAGCTCACCTCGCCGCCCCAGGCCGGCGCCAACGGCGCGGCCTGGCTGTAGGAGAGGCGCGCGCGCGGCGCCGCGAGCGACCGGCCGCCGGAGACGGGCAGCTGCGCGCGGTCGAGCGCCGACGGCGCGGCCGCGCGGCGGCTCGGCGGCGCGCCGCGCGCGAGGCCGCCGAGGCCCGCGCCGAGGCCCGCGCCGAAGGACGGCGCGGCGCGCGGCGTCCGCGCGGGCGCGGCGCCGCCGATGCCGTCGATGAGCGAGTCGAAGCCGTCGAGCGCGGCGGCGGCCGCGCGGCTCGGCGGGGGCTTCTTCTTGGGCTGGGCGCCGGGCGCGCCGAGGTACTGGAACATCTTGTTGCCCTGGGCCGGCTCGTCGCCGTCGGCCGCGGACCGCGCCTCCTTGAGCTTCTTGGCCTTCTTGACCGCGTCCGCGCCGTGGGCCGTCGTGCGCTTCGCCGTGACCTGGCCCCGGCCGAGCTCCGCCGGGTCCACGTCCTCCTCGCCGAGGTGCTCCTCGCCGTCGTCGAAGTAGCCCAGGCCGTCGTCGTCGACGACGAAGTCCTCGCCCTGGCGCCGCTGGCGCACGAGCTCCGCGTACTGGTCCTCGCTCACCTGCTCGTAGACGTCCTCCTCCTCCTTGAGCTCGAGGCGGTCCAGGGCCGACCCCTTGGACCGCGCGTCGCGCAGGGCGGCGAGCGTGTCGCCGCGCTTGGACTTTTTGCTGAGCGTGCGGCGGGAGCGCTCCTGCGGGCGCGCGCGCGTGAGTTCGCGGGTCGGGCGCGCGCGCGGCGTGGGTCGCGACGTCGCGCGCGTCGCGGCGGTTGCGCGTGGTGGGTGGTGTTGGTTTGGACACGCGGCGCGGAGGACTCCGGGTGGCACCATTATTTGAACAAGTGGCCTTGCGCCGCGCGCCGAAATTCAAACGCTTTCAGCGGTGGTGCTGTCTGTGCGCGGCCGTGCGATGCGTGTCGCGCAGCGCTGCTGCGTCGCAGCGATTGCGAGACGCGTTCGAACTCGTCGCGCGCGCGTCGAGCTGGACGGTTCCCACGGAGAGTGGATGCACCCGCAGAGCATTCAATTTCGAGCGCGAAAATCGCCGGGGGTCTCCTCCGCGCGATGGAGGCCTCGATGGGCTGAAGCTACGGAGGCTCTACGACCTCCCAGAACCCCGCCCCCGACTGACAAAAGCAAGA